>OKNX01000128.1_pt1 | contig 21918 bp, 19 predicted proteins | sample 1614901 | NCBI WGS metagenome assembly OKNX01 (sample SAMN04436977, study PRJEB24849) | human gut metagenome | biome: human gut; feature: NICU; material: stool | host: Homo sapiens | place: USA: Saint Louis, MO | collected 2010-08-04
CGGGCCACGGACAGTCCTTTCACGAACCGACCGGAATGGAGGTCACTCCGGCCCTGGGTGGTGCTGACTCGGACAGACTAGTCCGCACCACCGACCGGAGCGACCCGACCGCTCACGTCGGGCGGCGAACGACGAAGTCAACCTGCATCCCACCGGCCAACTGGGACACCAGATCCGTGTACGGACCAGCAATCTCACCAACCCTGACGAAGTCCCCGTCAAGCCTGTCGTCATGCACCATGAGGTGAACCTCACCGCGATATCTCCCCACGGTGTCCATCTGGAGGGATCCGGCCCTGCGGCACCCGGCGTTGGCGGCATCGGGCACACTCATTCCTCGGGTCCTCTCGATCCGCCACGAGGAGCCCGTCTCCTCCCGGCGTAGATGCCGAACCCCTGCCAGCTCCGGAACCTCCAGGTCAGCGAGGGGGAGGGTCAGGACGCCGTCCCTCTCCAGGTGGTCGATCCACCCGAGGGTCTCCTCGGTCAGGGTTCCCTCCGCCAGGGCGACCGTCATGCCCATCCGGTGCAATTCGACGACGTTGACCCAGGCATTGCAGTGACGCTGGTGTTCCAGCGTGGCAAGGCCACGATAGAGCGGGGCGCGCAGCCCTCTTTCCCCAGGGACGAATGCGACCACCGGTAGCTCATGTTCGGTGAACAGCCGCGACTGTTCGAGGCACCAGCTCCTGGTGATTCCGGTTCCTGGACGCGGGTAGAAGTTGTGCCAACCCACCGGCTCCAGATCGGCCAGCTCCTCCAAAGTGTCGACTCCAATCGTCGAGGCATTCACCGCAGTGTGTAGACCTGTCAGGTGCGCCATTCGGTGGATGTCCTCGACGTCGAACCCGAAGTCGTACCTCAGCCCGACGATGCCAACCTCCCGCAGTTGTGGACCGATCAGGTCGACGGCCACCGGGGAGACGTCGGCCCAGAAGGTAAGCCCGAAACGGCGGTGCAAGTCACCGAGGACATCGAGGAAGGACGCGACGTCACGAGCCTCCGGCAGGTGCAAGGAGGTGAAGACCTCCCCACCGTGGTCGGCGGCCTGTCGAGCAACCGGCTCCCACGCCTCGTCGGTCGGATAGAGGGACCAGATCATCGCTCAGTCCATGATCCGATCGGCCATGGACTCCTTGAAGCCGAACAGGTAGGTCAGCAGGCAGCCCATGATCACCGAGATGAGCCAGCCGCCGAGGTACCAACCCCACTTGCCGGCCGAGATCACCGGAGCCATGAGCAGGCCTGACAGGCCGAGGGCCTGGGACCCGAAGATCTCGGAGTGCTGCATGCCCCAGGCCACGAAGGCTCCTCCGAATCCGCCACCGAGACAGGCGGTGAGGAACGGGTAGAGCAGCGGCAGGGAGACGCCATAGACGAGGGGTTCTCCGATGCCCAGGATGCCGATGGGCAGCGCGCTCTTGATGACCGAACGCAGCCTCGGGTTCTTCGTCTTCAGGAGGATTGCGATGGCCATTCCAACCTGTCCCGCGCCCGCCATGGCGAGGATCGGGAGCAGCTCGGTGAAGCCGCGGTTGGCGATGAGCTGGGCGTGGATCGGGGTCAGGCCCTGGTGAATGCCCAACATCACCATCGACAGGAAGAAGGTCGCCAGGATGAATCCACCAATGGTGCCGCCCTTGGCCAGGGCGAAGTCCGCCAACAGCCAGGTGAGGCCCTTCATGAGCAGCGAAGACACCGGCATGATGATGAAGATCGACGCTGCTGCACCGATGAGCAAGGTGAGGGCAGGGACAAGAAAGAAGTTCAATGGCTGCCGGAATGACCTTGCGGAGCTGTTCCTCGATGACGGTGAACAACCAAGCCGTGATCATGACGCCGATGACACCGCCCAAACCAGGCTTGAGCTCACCGAAAACGGGAATTGTCAGCGGGACCGCTGCGGCCTTGTCGGACGCCGCGACACCTGCGAGGGCGGGCATGTAGGGCACACCACCGGCGATGAAACCGAGGATCGGGCTGCCACCGAATTCCTTGGCAGTGTTGTGGCCGACAACGAGGTTGAGGGAGGCGACGACGATTCCTCCCAGTCCGGCGAGCACCAGGAACCATCCATCGTTGGCGACGGCAGGATCGATCATCTTCCAGATGCCGCAGATGGCGGTGACCAGGCCACAGGCGATGAATCCCGGGATGACGGGGACGAAGATGTTGCCGATGTGACGGAACATCGCCTGCACCGGGGAGGTCTGCTTGCTGCGGACCTTGTCCCTGGTGCGCTTGGCCAGATCGGCATCTCCCTCGGGGAGGGGCTCAACCCCGCCAGAAGCAGCATGTCGCGGGACGGACGAGCCCGTCGCTGTCGCAGTGTCCTCGACCGTCGCCTTCTCATCGACGACGGAAGCCGTGCCAGACTTCCCCAGGACCTCACCGAAGGCTGCGCGCAACCTTTCGGCATGGCCAGGCCCGACGACGACCTGCAGCTGCTTGCCCTCGACAACTCCAAGCACCCCGTCGAGACCCTTGATGGCCTCCACGTCAGCGGATTGTGGGGTGACGAGGTTGAGCCGCAACCGCGTCATGCAATTGGTGAAGGACTCGACGTTATCAGGACCCCGACGAGGTCGAGTATTCGCTGCGCAAGAGCTTTGTAATCCATGACGTCCTCCTGGAAATCAGATGTGGGGGTGGTCTTGGTCAACAGCGGCGCGAACCGCTCCGCCAGATGTCGTCAGTCGTTCTCGGGCTTGTGCCGCCGTCATGTCCAGCAGGATCATGACGATGGCCGTCTTGGCGTGACCGTCAGCCTCATGAAGGGCGATAACGGCCTGGTCCCGGGTGCATCCCGTCGCGGACACGACGATGGACACGGCACGTTGCCGCAGTTTCTCGTTGCTCGGAGAGACGTCGACCATGAGGTTCCCGTAAGTCTTGCCGAGCCCGACCATGGTCGCCGTGGAGATCATGTTGAGGACGAGTTTTTGTGCCGTTCCGGCCTTCAGACGGGTCGACCCGGTGAGCACCTCTGGGCCGGCGTCGATCTCGACGGGCAGATCGACCTCGTCACTGATGAGGGCGTCATGGTTGCAACACACTGACGCCGTGTGGGCACCGCCCGCTCGGTGGACCCGGAAGAGCTCGAAGCCGTGGCCAGCGCCATCTCCATCGCGCCGCGGACCGTCCTCTTCGGAGTCGGTTCCAGCGGGCTCGTGGCCGACGATCTCTCCCAGAAGCTGGAACGCATCGGTCTGGTCTGCCAACATCACAACGACACCCACATCCAACTCGTCCATGCCGCACTGTGCGGACAGGCGTGCGTCGCCGTGGGAATCTCGTTCAGCGGTAGCACCCAGGAAGTCGTCGAGGCTCTCACCGTGGCTCGGGCCCACGATGCCACGACGGTCGCCATGACGGGAGTGCCCCAGTCCCCCGTCGCGCAGCTGTCGGATCACGTTCTCGTCACCCCAGCCCGCGAAACCCAGGTCCGGGCCAGAGCAATGTCTAGCCGAATGTCTCAGTTGGCCGTCATCGACTTCCTCTTCGCCAGGGTCGCTCAGCTGTGCATGGACGATCTTGAAACCCACCTGACCAGCACCCGAACGGCAGTCAGCACTCACCGGACCTGAGGTCCTCACGTAGACTTGAGTCATGTCGTCACAGACCCTGACAAAGACCTGGAAGTCAATTTGGTGGATTCCCCTCACGAAGGGGATCCTCGCGATCATCGCGGCGGTGATGGCTGTCGTCTGGTCCCACCAGACCATGGAGGCCATCGTGGTGATCGTCGGTGTCTACGCCATCGTCGACTCCGTCATGACTCTCATCAATGCTCAGGCTCTTCGCGGCATGGTTGGCACCGGGTTCATGACAGCTTGGGGCATTATCGGCATCATCATTGGCCTCGTCCTCATCGTCCACCCTGGATTCTCACTCCACGTCATCGCCATCCTCATCGGAGTTTGGCTGGTTCTCCTCGGCGTTGCGGCGACCGGTTTTGCCCTGCCGATGAGGTTCGTCACCGAGAAGGCCTGGGCCTGGATGCTCGGCGGCGGCATCGGACTGTTCGCGCTGGGCATCGTCATCCTCGTCCACCCCGGATTCGGCGTGGTGGCCATGAGCTGGCTGCTGGCCATCGGCGTCCTGCTCTACGGCGTTGCCAACATCGCCATCGCAGTGAGTGTCCACAAGATCACGAACTCCATTTCCTCGGCAGTACGGCGAGATCCACGCAATACCCTCATCGAGGGTGAGGTCGTCGATTCCCCCGCGACCTCTCAGGAGACCTCACCCCACCGCGAACTCAAGTGACGAGTGGCCCTGAGCACCTACTGCGGCCCGGCCTCCAAGCCGGGCCGCAGTGTCATGTGTTGATCCGGATCATGCACCGGTATGCGGGAGACCGCGCGGGTGGCCATCAGATGTCCCTGAGCCGGGACGATTCGTCGGTGACGGGGTAGAAGTATGCGCTGCGGACCGCTCGGGAACCGTGACCTGCGCAATCCGATCATCCTCGGACAAGGCCGAGTACACCCGTGAGATGAGCCCGACGTAATCAGCCAGGGGGAAGGCACCGGCGGCGAATCCATTCGGTGGTTCGACGACCGGACTGTGACGCATGTTCGTCAACAGGACGATCTGGATGTCCCGGACCGGGTCGACCATCGTGATCGTTCCGGTCCACCCGGTGTGGCCGAAGGCGGCGGCGCTCGGCCCGCCGTGGAAGTAGTAGTACTTGTTCGTGCGCCATCCCAGACCATAGGTGCCGTCGTCATCGTCAGGAACGAGGAAATGTCGCAGGACGTCGGGACGGAAGTACTCCCGACCGTCATAGATGCCCTCGTTGGACATCAGCTGCAGCAGCACCCCGAGGTCGTCCGCGGTGGAGAACAATCCGGCATGTCCGGAGACCCCGGACATGGTGTAGAAGGCCTTCTCGTCCTGGACTTGGCCCCACACCGTCTCGGTACGGATGAAAGCAGGCTGACCATCGGGGAGGACACCGAAATCGACATTCCCGTCACGGGTGTTGCCATTGAGTTCGGTCGCGGCGATGAGCGTGCGCGACTCCCCCTGATCCAGCGGGCGGAATCCGGTGTGCCTCAGGCCGAGGCTCCGGTAGACCCCGTCCTGGAGGTACTGATGCAGTGGCTGACCGACGATCTGCTCGACGACGAGGCCGAGGATCATGTAGTCGACGTCGCTGTAGGCCCGCTCGGTGCGCGGAGCGTGCATGAGCGGGGTGCGACAGATGCGGTCAATCGCCTCCGCCCGATTCGCGACATCGTCAAGGTTCTGCAGGTAGAGATCGCCCGCGACCTCGGCATTGGGGTACTGGGGATCCGGAATGAGTCCGCCCCGGTGATGCATGAGATCAATAAGTCGGATGGTGTCCTTCCCGGTGTACCTGTCCTTGATACCGCCTGATCCGCCTACGGTCCACGAACCCGTGTAGACCGTTGATTCGTCTCGGAAGGCCTGCCAGCCAGGCAGGGTGCACACCCGTCTCGACATATCAATGCGTCCCTGACTGACGAGCATCTGGAGGGCCAGATTGGCGGCATACATCTTGGTGTTCGAGGCGATGTCGAACTGGGTGGACGTCGTCACCGGAATTTGCTGGGTGGCCGGGAGGAGGTGGGCCGGACGGACCGAGCCGTCAACCACCTTGGTGGAGTACTTGAGGGCCTGACCCGCGTGGTGACGCCACGCGACCTGACCATGACGGGCTACCAGCACGCTCGTACCAGAGAAACCACGCTTCACCTGGTCATTAATCCAGGTACCGATCTCGGAGAGTTTTCCCTTGTCGAAGCCGAGGGACTCGGCATCGCCACTGGTGACCAAAGAGTCATACCCGACGTGAATCCGCTGCAGGGCGAGCAGCTGGCCGCCGACGCGGACGACCCTGATGTCCCAGAGCCGACGCACAGCTCCCAGACTCAGCCAGTATTGACCGTCAGACATCTGCCCGTCGACGGTCTCGATCATGATCTCGGGATTGTCGTGGAAGAACTCGTCGTCAAAGTTCCTCGTGAAGAGGTTGCGCCGGGTGTCGAAGACGTCGAGGTCTCGACCCCTCCGCACCGACAGCAGGTCCGCTGGCGAGACAGCTTCTCCGTCGAATGGGGTCTGGCCACGAGTCACGATCCAGCCGAAGGCCTTGGCCAGCCAATCGACGTTCATCCTGTTCCCTCGCGCTGCTGAGGAGGGGACTGAAAGGGCACGGCCGTAGGTCGCCGGGTCCTCGCAGTTGTCGTCATGGAGGATCCACACCTCAGAGGTGTCACCTCTGACGATCCAGCGCCATCTCCCGGAACCAGAGCGCACTGCAAAGCGACGGGAGAGGGTCGACAAGGTGACATCCCGGGACCAGGTCTTCGGTGTGGTGGCAAAACGGCGGACGTGTCCATCGAGGTTTTTCACCTCGACATGACACGAGGCTGCTGCCCCCACAAAGTGAATGGTGAAGTCGCCATGTCCGGAGGCCGTGGCGCGGGTGACTCTGGCAGCCAGGGGTGCGGCCATGATCGCGCCTATCGAGGCGCCCAACACGGTTCTGCGTCGCAGGTCGTCATTCATAGCGGAACACTAGACGGAGGGTGGTTCACGACGGTCGTCGTGCTCGTCCTCCATACCAAGCTCGTGATCGAGACGGTCATCCAAGGACCGAGCCCTGCGCTGGGAGGCCAGATAGGCCCACCAGACCCCGGCACCGATGATGCCCAGGAAGGATGCAGCCCCACCGAAGGCGCCCAGCACGAAGCGCGGATCGCTCTGGCTCGATGCCGTCAGCCCGACGACGTCAAGCACCACGAAAAGCGCGACGCACACCCACGTCAGCACCCTGGCGTGATGAATCGCCGAATCGAGATCCTGCTGATCATCGTTCATCCCAGCAGTCTCCTCCCACCCGGTGTCTCCTGTCGAACCCACAAGGCTCCATTCCCGTCGAGATCAGACCATCATCTGGCGATCAGAGGGTCTGACCGGCTTCGGCAGCACTGACCGCGAACCCATGAGATACGCGTCGACACCGTTGGCCGCCGCCCGTCCCTCCGCAATGGCCCAGACCACCAGGGACTGACCACGACCCGCGTCACCACAGGCGAAGACTCCGGGGACGTTGGTCTCGTAGGCGTCGTTCCGGACGACGTTTCCGCGACCGTCGAGTTCCAGTCCAAGTTCCTGGACGACCCCATCATGCTCGGGGTGGGCGAATCCCATCGCGAAGATGACCAGATCGGCCGGAAGGTCGTGCTCACTGCCCTCGTCAGCGATGAAGACCCGGTTTTCGTCACGATGGCCCGAGACCACTCGGACGGCCTTGACGTGGCCCCCGTCATCGCTGACGATCTCGACGGTGTTGGTCGAGTAGATCCGTTCGCCGCCCTCCTCATTAGAGCTGGAGACACGCAGGATGAGCGGATAGGTCGGCCACGGCTGATTGGCCGGACGATCCTTCGGCGGTTCGGGGTTGTACTGCAGCTGGGTGATCGCTGCCGCCCCCTGACGCACCGCAGTGCCAACACAGTCATTGGCGGTGTCTCCCCCACCGATGATGACGACGTGCTTGTCGTCGGCGCGGACCTGGTCGGGAACATTGATCCCAGCCAGCACCTTGTTCTGCTGGGTGAGGTAATCCATGGCGTAACAGACACCGTCGAGCTCGATCCCCGGGGCGTCCAGCATGCGCGGCACGGTGGCACCGGTGGCCAGGACGACGGCGTCGAACCGCTCGCGCAGCTGCTCGCCGGTGATGTCCACGCCGATCTCGATGTTCGTCTTGAAGACGGTGCCTTCCAGCACCATCTGTTTGATACGACGATCCAGAACCGACTTCTCCATCTTGAAGTCCGGGATGCCGTAGCGCAGCAGGCCGCCAATGGCGTCGTCCCGCTCGTAGACAACGACGGTGTGGCCGGCGCGGGTGAGCTGCTGGGCTGCTGCCAGACCGGCAGGACCGGACCCGACGACGGCGGCCGTCTTGAGGGAGTGCCACTCGGGGACAATGGGAATGACGCGACGGTCCTCCCACGCCTTGTCGATGATCGCGACCTCGACGTTCTTGATCGTCACCGGGTCACGGTTGATTCCCTCAACGCAGGCAGTCTCGCAGGGGGCCGGACACAGGCGACCGGTGAACTCCGGGAAGTTGTTGGTCGCCAGCAGGGACTCCAGGGCCTCGCGCCACTCGTCACGCCAGATGAGGTCGTTCCAGTCCGGGATGAGGTTGCCCAGCGGGCACCCGGTGTGGCAGAACGGCACACCACAGTCCATGCACCGACTGGCCTGATCAGTGATGATCGGCAACAGGGCGTGGCCGGGGCTTCCGGGGTAGACCTCCTTCCAGTCATGGATGCGCTCCTCGACCCGACGACGCTCTGCCTCCTGTCGCGGCACCTTCATGAAACCGTGCAGATCAGCCATGGGACACCTCCATGAGAAGTTCGGTCGTCTCGTTGTCGTCCAGTCCGCGTTCCTCGGCCTCGACCATGGCCTTCATCATCTTGGCGTAGTCACGCGGCTGCACCTTGGTGAAAGAGTTTCGGATGTACTCCGGGCCTTCGGCCAGGATCTCTCCGGCGAGGGTCGATCCGGTCTCGGTCTGGTGCAGCGTCAGCAGCTCGATGACGCGATCGACGTCTGCCTCTTCCATCGGCAGGGCGTCAACCATCTCCGGGTTGAGCCGGTCGGCCTCGAGGTTGCGGACCCATGCCACCCCGCCCGACATGCCGGCGGCGAAGTTGCGTCCGGTGGAGCCGAGGACGAGCGCCTCTCCCCCGGTCATGTACTCACAACCGTGGTCGCCAACCCCCTCGACCACCGCTGTGGCTCCGGAGTTGCGCACGCAGAATCTCTCACCCGCCTGGCCGCGCAGCAGGATCTGCCCGGAAGTAGCGCCGTAACCGACGACGTTTCCGGCAATGATCTGATCACGGGGACGGAAGGGCACCTGCGGGGCCGGGGCGACGATCACCCGGCCACCGGACAATCCCTTGCCGACGTAGTCGTTGGCGTCTCCGACGAGCCTCATCGTCATACCGCGTGGCACGAAGGCACCAAAGCTCTGACCAGCGGTACCGGTGAAGGCGAGATCAATGGTGTTGTCGGGAAGCCCCGTGCCATTCGTCGCCACCGTCACCCGGCTGCCGAGCATCGTGCCGACCGTGCGATCGACGTTGCGGATGCTGAGCTCCCGTCGAATCGGGGTGCCGTCGGTGAGGGCATCGGCACACATGTCGATGAGCTTCATGTCCAGGCTCGTAGCCAGGTCGTGGTCCTGGTCGCAGACATGGTGCAGCGGGGTGCCCTCCGGCAGTTCCACCTGGTGCAGGATCGGTGAGAGGTCGAGGCCCTTGGCCTTCCAGTGGGTGATGGCCTTACGGGTGTCGAGGACCTCGACATGGCCCACGGCCTCGTCGATGGAGCGGAATCCCAGCTCGGCGAGGATCTCGCGAGTCTGCTCGGCCATCATCATCATGAAGTTGACGACGTGGTCAGGGTCCCCGGCGAACTTCTTGCGTAGCTCAGGGTTCTGGGTCGCCACGCCAACCGGGCAGGTGTCGGTGTGGCACTTGCGCATCATGACGCATCCCTCGACGATGAGCGCTGTGGTTGCGAACCCGAATTCCTCGGCGCCCAGCAGGGCGGCGATGACGACGTCTCGTCCGGTCTTGAGCTGACCGTCGCACTGCACGACGATACGATCCCGCAGGCCATTAAGAAGCAGGGTCTGCTGGGCCTCGGCCAGGCCGAGCTCCCAGGGACCACCGGCGTGCTTGATCGAGGTCAGCGGAGCCGCGCCGGTTCCGCCGTCGTGGCCCGAGATAAGCACGACGTCGGCCTTGGCCTTGGAGACACCGGCAGCAACCGTGCCGACTCCGGTCTCGGCAACCAGCTTGACGTGAATGCGGGCCCGCGGATTGGCGCACTTGAGGTCGTGGATGAGCTGCTTGAGATCCTCGATCGAGTAGATGTCGTGATGAGGCGGCGGGGAGATGAGCCCGACACCTGGGGTCGAGTGGCGGGTCTTCGCAACCCACGGGTAGACCTTCGGTCCGGGGAGCTGGCCACCCTCACCGGGCTTGGCTCCCTGGGCCATCTTGATCTGGATGTCATCGGCATTGACAAGGTACTCGCTCGTCACGCCGAATCGTCCGGAGGCCACCTGCTTGATGGCCGATCGACGCTCCGAATCGTGGAGACGCTCGGGATCCTCGCCACCCTCACCGGTGTTCGACTTGCCGCCGATCCGGTTCATGGCAATGGCCAGGGTCTGGTGGGCCTCCATGGAGATTGAGCCATAACTCATGGCGCCGGAGGAGAATCTCCTGACGATCTCGCTGGCCGGCTCGACCTCCTCCAGCGGCACGGCCGGACGATCGTGGCGGAACTCCAGCAGGGACCGCAGGGTCATGAGTCGGCTGGAGTTGTCGTTGATGTGGTCGGTGTAGCGGCGGAACTGGGCGTAGTCGTTGGTGCGAGCCGCCAGCTGGAGCCGGAAGATCGACTCCGGGTCTACGAGGTGTTCCTCTCCCTCCCGACGCCACTGGTAGTGACCGCCGGGCTTGAGGGTGCGGTGGGCGAGACGTACACCGGTTTCGGGGTAGGCGCTGAGGTGACGAGCAAGGATCTCGTCGGCGATCTCGGTCAGTCCGATTCCCTCGATACGGCTGGTCGTCCCGGTGAAGTACTCGTCGATGAACTCCTGGGACAGGCCGGTGGCTTCGAAGATCTGGGCACCGGTGTACGAGGGGATGGTAGAGACGCCCATCTTGCTCATCGTCTTGAGGACACCCTTGCCGAGGGCCTTGTAGACGTTGTGGATGGCGATCTCAGGGTCAGCCGAGACCCACACCTCGTGGCGGGCCATGTCCTCAGCCGACTCGAAGAGCAGGTAGGGGTTGACCGCCGAGGCTCCATAACCCATGAGAAGTGCGACGTGGTGGACCTCTCGGACGTCACCGGCCTCCACGACCAGTCCGGCCTGGGTACGCGTCTTCTCGCGAACCAGATGGTGGTGGATGGCGGAGGTGAGCAGCAGGGACGGGATCGGGGCCAGCTCACGGGTAGCGTGACGGTCCGAGAGCACGATGATGGTGGCTCCATCGGCGATGGCCCCGGAAACCTCGGCCCGGATCTCCTCAATGCGACGTCGCAACCCGTCACCGCCTTCCTCGACGGCGAAGAGTCCCCGGACGACATGGGTCCTGCGGTCCGGGTGCTCACCGTCGGCATCGATGTGGACGATCTTGGCGAGCTGGTCGGAGTCGATGATCGGGTAGCTGACGACCACCTGACGGCAGGACTCCGGTCCGGGTTCAAGCAGGTTGGCCTCGGGACCGATGGTACCTGTCAGGGAGGTGACGAGTTCCTCACGAACGGCGTCCAGCGGCGGGTTCGTCACCTGGGCGAAGAGCTGACTGAAGTAGTCCCACAACATTTGTGGCCGATTCGACAGAACAGCCAGCGGAGTGTCGGAACCCATGGCTCCCGTGGCCTCTGCCCCCTGGTTCGCCATCGGGGCAATGAGCATCTTGAGCTCCTCGGAGGTGTAGCCGAAGAGCTGCTGACGACGGGTGACGGACGCGTGGGAGTGAACGATGTGGGTGCGCTCGGGCAGGTCGTCGAGGTCGATGCGACCCTGGTCGAGCCACTCTCCATAGGGCTTGGCAGAAGCCAGTCGGGTCTTGATCTCGGCATCGTCAACGACGCGATGCTCCGAGAGATCGGCGAGGAACATACGTCCGGGCTTGAGGCGTCCCTTCTCGACGACGTGGGCCGCCGGCAGGTCGAGCACACCGGACTCGGACGCGAAGACGACCAGTCCGTCATCGGTCACCCAGTACCGGGCGGGACGCAGACCGTTGCGGTCAAGCACTGCGCCGATCTGATTGCCATCGGTGAAGGTGACGCAGGCCGGACCGTCCCAGGGCTCCATGAGGAAGGAGTGGAACTCGTAGAAGTCGCGCAGCTCCTGAGTCATCTCGGTGTTCTTCTGCCACGCCTCGGGAATCATCATGAGGACGGCGTGCGGCAGGGAGCGTCCTCCCAGGTGGAGCAACTCGAGCACCTCGTCGAAGGAGGCCGAGTCCGATCCGGTCGGGGTGCAAATGGGGTACAGCCGAGCCAGGTCACCTGGGATGAGGTCGGACTTCAGCAAGGCCTCACGAGCCTGCATCCAGTTGCGGTTGCCGCGCACCGTGTTGATCTCGCCGTTGTGGGCGATGAGTCGGTACGGGTGGGCCAACTCCCAGGCCGGGAAGGTGTTCGTCGAAAACCGGGAGTGGACCAGGGCCAGTGCGCTGGACACGTCGGTGTCGTGGAGCTCGGGGAAGACCTCCTCGAGCTGGTTAGTCGTCAGCATCCCCTTGTAGACCAGGGTCCGCGAGGACAGAGAGGCGAAGTAGACCCCGGCCTCGTGCTGGGCACGTCGCCGCAACACGAAGGCCAGCCGCTCCAGATCCATGCCGATACGACCGTCACGGGCACGAATGAGGAGATGCTCGAAATGGGGCATGGTGCCCAAGGACACCTTGGAAAGGGTGTGGGTGTGGACCGGGAGCTCACGCCATCCCAGCACCTCGATGCCCTCGTCCGCAGCGATGAGCTCGATGGCAGCGCGGGCGCGGGCACGTTTGGCCTCGTCAACGGGCATGAACGCCAGGCCAACGGCGTAGGCCCCAGGTTCCGGGAGGCGGATTCCGGCTACCCGTCGCAGGAAGGCGTCCGGAACCTGGAGGAGAATGCCTGCGCCGTCGCCAGCGGCCGGATCAGCGCCAGTGGCACCACGGTGGTCAAGATTGCGCAGTGCCTCAAGTCCTTGCTCGACGATCTCGTGGCTGGCCACGCCTGTCATGGTGGCCACGAAGGCCACGCCGCAGGCATCGTGCTCGAACTGGGGGTCGTAGAGGCCCTGTCGGGGGCGATGGCCGAAGATCATCGGTACTCCTTTCGACGGAGACAGGTGTGCTGCGATTGCGCAGGCACACCCGACCCGGGGACAGACTGTCACACGATGACCACGCCTTGACACATTTGTCCGGGTTGTGGACTCATCGCGGCAGAATCACTGGGCTTGAGCTGCTGGGCGACCGCTGTGCTCGTCATCCTTGCCATGACGGCGCTGCAGGATGATCAGAATGACGACCGCGCCGGTGAGGACGACCAGGGCGGTGACGTCGTTGAGTCGCCATTGTCCCACGTGATGGGCCGGATCGATGCGCAGCCGCTCCACCCAGAAACGACCAAAGGTGTAGACCACGACGTAAAGGGTGAACAAACGGCCATGGTCGAGCTTCCAGCGACGATCCGCCCAGACCAGGAACGCCGCCCCTGCCAAGCTCCACACCAACTCGTACAAGAAGGTGGGATGAAAGGTTGCGTACTGCAGATACCCCGCCGGTCGATGGGCGAGGTCGATCTCAAGTCCCCATGGCAAGGTCGTCGGGCGGCCGAAGAGCTCCTGGTTGAACCAGTTCCCGAGACGTCCGATGGCCTGAGCGGCCAGGATGCCCGGTGCCAGGGAATCGGCCACCGAGGCGAACATGATCCCCTTATGGCGGCAGTACCGCCAGATCGCCAGGCCTCCCAGGGCGATGGCGCCCCAGATGCCGAGCCCGCCTTCCCAGATGTAGAAGCAGTGGTACCAGGTACGGCCGGGACCGAAGTAGAGCTGATGGTCTGTGATGACGTGGTACAGGCGCCCACCGATGATGCCAGCGACGACCGCGAGGGCACATAACTCCTCGAAATGCTCCTGCTTACCACCTCGAGAGAGGTAGCGACGCTCGCCACTGATGTAGGCAATGACGATTCCGGCCAGAATGCACAGGGCGTAAATGTGAATCGTCAGCGGTCCGAGGTGAAAGGCCTCGACCGATGGGCTGGGGATCGACAGCAGGTTCACTGGAGTCGCGCCCGCCGCACTCCGGACACCAGGTCATCGACGATGGTGCGCATCCGGTCGATACCGACGTGTGCAGTCTCCCCCTGCTCCTCCGCCTCGACGAGGGCGCGGACAAGAGCGGACCCGACGATGACACCGTCGGCGAAGGAACCAACCTCAGCTGCTTGGTCACCGTTGGAGACGCCCAGACCGACACCGACGGGAATCTCGGAATTGACGGCCTTGACGCGAGCCACCAATTCGGGGGCGGCCGAGGAGGTCTGGGCGCGAGTTCCCGTCACCCCCATGACGGAGGTGGCGTAGACCCAGCCACGGCAGGCGGCGACGGTGGAGGCCAACCTCTCGTCGGTCGAGGACGGGGCGACCAGGAAGACTCGGTCCAGACCATGGGCCTCCGACGCCGCCATCCACTCCTCCGCCTCGTCAGGAGTGAGGTCAGGGGTGATGAGCCCGGCCCCGCCGGCCGATGCCAGATCTCGGGCATAGGCGTCAACCCCGTAATGCGCGACGAGATTCCAGTAGGTCATGACGACACACGGGGTGCCGGTGTCGGCCACTGCCTCAGCAGCGAGCAGGGTGTCACGAGTGCGCACCCCGCGCTCGAGTGCTCGAGTGGTGGCGTGCTGGATGACGGTCCCGTCCATCATGGGGTCGGAATAGGGCATCCCGATCTCGACGAGATCGACGCCGATACCAGTCGTACCGGTCGTGAGAGCCTTCATGGCGTCGATGGAATCGGGTACCGAAGGGTGCCCCACCGGCAGGTAACCAACCAGGGCCGGACGATTCACCTCACGGGCCTTCAGGTAGGCACTCGCACTGCTGGTCATTCCATACCTCCGGTGGTGGCGTCAACACTGCCGTCGATGTCGAACCAGGTGAGGGCGGTGTCGACGTCCTTGTCCCCTCGTCCCGACACGGTGACGATGACGATCGGCGGCTCACCGCCGTGGTCCGGCAGATCCTTGACGATCCGCAGCACGCCGGCCACGGCGTGAGCCGACTCAATGGCGGGCATGATGCCCTCGGTCTGGGTGAGGGTGCGCAGAGCCTTCATGGCGTCGCGGTCGTTCACGGGAAGATAGGTGGCTCGCTTGTTGGCGGCCAACCAGGAGTGCTCGGGACCGACACCGGGGTAGTCCAGGCCGGCCGAGATGGAATGGGACTCCATCGTCTGACCGTCCGCGTCCTGCAAGATGTAGGTGCGAGTGCCGTGCAGCACGCCGACCGAACCTCCGGTGATCGACGCGGCGTGACGTCCGGTCTCGAGGCCGTCACCGCCAGCCTCGAATCCGTAGAGGCGAACCTCGGGGTCGTCGATGAACTGGGCGAAGGAGCCGATGGCGTTGGATCCGCCGCCAACACATGCACAAACCGCGTCCGGAAGTCGCCCTGCGCGGTCGAGACACTGCTGACGCGCCTCAGCGGAGATGACTCGCTGGAACTCGCGCACCAATTTGGGGAAGGGATGCGGGCCAGACGCGGTGCCGATGAGGTAATGGGTGTCGTCAACGTGGGCGACCCAGTCGCGCATGGCCTCGTTCATGGCGTCCTTGAGGGTACGAGAGCCAGCTTCCACGGCGACGACCTCAGCGCCCAGGAGTTGCATACGAGCGACGTTGAGAGCCTGACGCTCGGTGTCGACCTGGCCCATGTACACCCGGCATTCCATGCCCATCATGGCGGCGACGGTGGCCGTCGCCACCCCGTGTTGACCTGCACCGGTCTCGGCGATGAGGCGGTGCTTGCCCATTCGTCGGGTCAGCAACGCTTGCCCCAGCACGTTGTTGATCTTGTGCGAGCCGGTGTGGTTGAGGTCCTCACGCTTGAGCAGGACCCGCACCTTGCGGCCGGTCTGCTCGGCCACGTGCTCGGAGAACCGGGGGGCCTCCGTCAGTGGGGAGGGGCGTCCCGCGTAGTCACGACGCAGTGCATCCAGCTCGGCGTGGAAGTCGGGGTCAGCGAGGGCGGCCTCAAAGGTCTTCTCAAGCTGGTTGAGGGCAGCCTGAAGTGCCTCCGGGACGAAGCGGCCACCGAAGGCGTCGAAATGGCCGTGGACGTCGGGCAGGTCTCGTGCGGACATGGTCGTCCTTTCCGTTGGATGTCAGGCGTGGTCAGACGGTGGCGCGATGGATCTCACGCAGCACCTGGGCTGGTTCACCGTGGCGAACCAGCATCTCCCCCACCAGCACCGCATCGGCACCACATTCGTGGGCCTCGACGGCGTCGTCCACGCAGAGGATTCCAGACTCAGCCACCTTAACGGCATTCTCCGGCAATTCGCCGAGAAGGGTGCCGAAGATGGCCCTGTCGACTTCGAGGGTCTTAAGATTACGGGCGTTCACCCCGATGACTCGGGCGTCAAGGGTCGCTGCCCGAGCAGCCTCCTGTGGGGTGTGAACCTCGACCACAGGGGTCATACCCAGCTCGGTCGCAAGATCGTAAAGGCGTCGCAACTCGTCGTCGGGCAGAGCAGCGACGATGAGGAGGACGAGATCGGCGCCGTGAGCACGGGCCTCGAGCACCTGGTACTCGGTGACGACGAAGTCCTTGCGGAGAATCGGAATATCGACCTTTTCCCGTACCGCGTCGAGGTCGGCGACGGATCCCTGGAAACGACGCTCCTCGGTGAGAACACTGACGGCGGCTGCTCCGCCAACCCGGTACTGATCGGCCAGCGCAGCAGGATCGCCAATCGGCGCGAGGTGTCCCTTCGACGGACTGGACCTCTTGACCTCGGAGATGACCGACAGACCAGGAGCGGTCAGCCGAGGAACGGGGTCAATTGCGGGTGTGACGAGGTCGATGGCCTCGCGAAGGTTGTCCGAGGTGACCATGAGCTGGCGCTCGTGGAGATCCTCGAGAACACCAGCGATGATCTCGTCAAGAATTGTTCCGGTAACGGTGGGCGACATTCAGCATGCTCCGCCATAACCCATGGCGCGCATCACCAGGGTGACGACACCGCCAAGAACGACGAGAGCAGCGCCGACGATGCAGGTGATCCAGCTGGGGCCAGACATGGCACCGACGGTGGCGACGATGAAGCCAATGAGGGCGACGATCGAACCTGCCCAGTTCGCGGGGCTCCCACCGTGCTTGTACTGACGAGTGGCGCGATCAACGCTCATGGTGTTCCCTCCGGTGGTCAGGCGCGGCTTATTCCACGCAGCTGGTCGATGATGCGGGTGGACTCCCCGAGCTGGTCAGGGGTGCCGTCGGATACCCGCAACGCGGCGAATCCAGTAATGATCCTACCCTGATTGGCCGTCGGCGCGGGCCTACCGACCATTGTGTGAGCCATTCCCGCCCTCGTGGGCCGACTCGTCAGAACTCGATTCCGACGACTCAGGTTCTGCCTGCGACCGGGCCACTGGTTGAGTCCGGAAATCCGCCAGGGTGGGATCCTCTCCCCTGTCCAGGGCATCCCACGCGGATCGCGAGTCGCCGACCAGTTCTCCGGTACGACGGGCCGAACGGCTGGGCCAACGGTCGGCGAAGGCCGCCACCCCGGCGCCGGTGACAATCGTTAGGGCTCCGGCCACCAGACACACCCATGGCCATAGGGTGACCGTCATCTGCGGCGCTCCGGCGTCGACCCCCTTGGCAGCCCACTGATGTGGCGACGCACTGCGGTGGGTGAGGACGACAGCCGCGATCCCGACGCCGACCAAGGCCTGCACGATTCCGGTGACGCGACGACCGACCGTCTTGACGACGAGGAGGAGGGCCACCGTGATGACGAGCATGAGGACGGTCGCCGTGATCAATCCTCCCGTGACGTCAGCACCTGTCAGTCCAATTCCGGCACGCTCCATCCAGGTTCGCCTGGATGCGACGCTGACGAGGATGGCAGCCAGGATCGGGTAGGCGGCAAGAACCACTCGCCACACGACTGGGATCGGAGTCCTCACTGTGCGTCCTCCCGCAGGGGATGCAGGGTTCCCGCATCTTGAATCGCCTGGATGACGGCCGCCGCCTTGTTCTGGCACTCAGCGTTCTCCTTGGCTCCGACCGAGTCCAACACGATTCCGGCTCCGGCCTGCACATGGGCAACCTGATCCTTGAGGACGGCGGTCCGGATGGCAATGGCACAGTCCGAATTGCCGTGCAGATCGAAGTACCCGACGACGCCACCGTAGACGCCACGTCGGGTGGTCTCGAGCTCCTCGATGATCCGCATGGCGGAAATCTTCGGTGCCCCGGACAGGGTGCCAGCCGGGAAACACGACATCGTCACGTCGACGGCGTCCAGGCCGTCAACGATCTGTCCGGTCACCGCCGCCTCCAGGTGCATGACGTGGGAATATCGCCCCACGTGCATGAACTCGGTGACGTTGACAGTTCCGGGCACGCAGACCCGGCCCAGGTCGTTGCGTCCCAGATCGACGAGCATGGTGTGCTCGGAGCGCTCCTTGGGGTCGGCCAGCAGCTCGTCCTCCATGGCCCGGTCCTCGACCGCAGTGCGTCCGCGCGGGCGGGTACCGGCAATCGGGTGAGTCGTCGCGACACCGTCTGCCACCGTCACCAGAGCCTCCGGGGAGGATCCGATGACGTCGAATCCAGGTAACCGCAGCAGGTAGAGGTAGGGACTGGGATTGGTGCGACGCAGCTGACGGTAGATGTCGAGGGCATCGGCCTCGGTCTCGACGTCAAAGCGCTGGCTGGGGACGACTTGGAAGATGTCACCGTCGCGAATGCGCTCGATGGCGGTGTCGACCATCTCGCCGAACTTTTTGGGCGTGCGTTGACGATGTACCTGACTCGCGGCGCGGTCCACGGCACGGGCCGTCAGCACCTCCCGCGGCTCGGCCAACCTCGTCACCATCGCCTCGAGGGCGTCAACCGCGTCGTCGTAAGCCTCATCGAGATCGGTTCCGTCCACCACCTGGTTGGAGATGAGCCACAGCTCACCGCGTTGGTGGTCGAGGACCGCCATCTCCCCGGCGAGCATGAGGCATGCCACCGGGAGGTCCAGATCATCGACGAGATCGTCGCCGATATCCTCCAGACGCCGAACCATGTCGTATCCGATATATCCAACAAAACCGCTCGTCAAGGGTGGAAGGTCAGACTCTGCCGGGGTGTTCAGGGCGGCCAGGGCCTCCTTGAGGGCGCCGAGCGGGTCATCACTGACCGTCAAACCCGCAGGCGGTTCGCCAATCCACTCCACCGAACGCCCGTCGGACGTCAGGGCGCAGCGAGTAATGACCCCGATGAAGGACCACCGCGACCAGATGCCCGACTCCGCGGACTCCAGCAGGAAGGTCAGTCGTCGGTCCCCGCAGAGATGCTGGTAGAGACCAATCGGGGTGTCGTCATCGCAGATCAGTTTGGTCCGCACCGAGACGACAGTATTCTCCTCCGCCAGGGCAGCGAACTCCTCACGTGATGGGGTGACGTCGATCATCACTCGGCCACCTCGTCCAGGAGCACATCGGCGTCGAAACAGGTGTGGTCACCGGTGTGGCATGCCCCTCCGACCTGGTCGACGCGAAGTAGCAGGGTGTCGCCGTCACAGTCGAGTTGAACCGAACGAACGTGCTGGGTGTGGCCGGAGGTCTCCCCCTTGACCCAGTACTCCTGACGCGACCGGGACCAGTAGGTCGCACGACGGGTGGTCAGGGTGCGGGCCAGGGCAACATCGTCCATCCAAGCCATCATGAGGACGTCCCCGGTCGTGGCGTCCTGGACCACGGCAGGTACCAGACCGGCGTCATTGCGTCGCAGGCGCGCTGCGACGTCGGGGGCGAGAGTGGGTTCTTCGGTCAGCACGGGCCCATTGAACACCGAACCACCGACATCTGGAGTCCGCGCCGCGTTTCGGACCGGTGCTGGCAAGATGGACTCATAGCTCGAAGGAGGACCTGAATGTCCATTGCACGAGACGAACGAGCCGGACTGGCTGCAGACCTGTCACGACTTGGCCCCGATGCCCCGACTCTGTGCGAGGGATGGACCGCCCGAGATCTGCTGACCCACGTCCTGCTCCGGGAGAATGATCCATTGGCCATCCCCGGCATGGCCGTCAGCGTCTTCGACGCCGTCACACAGGCCCGTGCGGACAAAATGGAGGCGTCGGGATCCTTCGAGGATCTGGTGGCACGCTTCGCTCAGGGGCCAGACCGCTTCTCGATCTTCCGCGTTCCGGGGATGGACGCCGCCGCCAACTCGATGGAGTACTTCATCCACCACGAGGATCTCCTTCGAGCCCAGCCCGGCTGGCGACCCCGACAACTGGGCCACCGCGCCGAGCTTCAACTGGCAGGGATCATCCGTAAGTACGGACGTGCTCTGACTCGTCGCTCCCCGGTAGGCGTGCGCGCGGAGATGACCGGACTGGGGGACCCCGTCACCCTTCATCCCGGTGACCGCATCGTTACCATCGTCGGCAAGCCCTCGGAAATCCTCCTACTGCTCACCGGACGCACCTCGGTCGCCCAGGTCGACGTCCTCGGTGAGCCGGACACCCTCTCCGAGTTCATGCGCTCCGACCACTCGTTGTGAGAGCCGGGGCGCAGGAACTCAACCGCGTGGGTCAGGAGAGCTTCTCGAGGATGAGCTCCCTGACCCGCTTGGCGTCTGCCTGACCCCTCATGGCCTTCATGACCTGACCAATGAGGGCACCGGCCGCCTGGACCTTGCCACCACGGATCTTCTCGGCAATCTGCGGGTTGGCAGCGATGACGTCGTCAACAGCAGCACCAAGGGCGGCGTCGTCGGAGACGACGGCGAGACCGCGTCCGTCGACCACCTGCTGAGGATCCCCCTCGCCAGCGATGACACCGTCGATGACCTGACGGGCCAGCTTGTCGGTGAGGGTGCCGTCGTCAACGAGCTTCTGCAGTTGGGCGACCTGGGCCGGGGACATACCGACCTCGGACAGGTCCACCCCGGCCTCGTTGGCACGACGAGACAGCTCGGTGAGCCACCACTTGCGCGCGGCAGCGGGCTGGCAGCCAGCGTTGACAGTCTCCTCAAGGAGGTCGAGGACGCCGGCATTGACGACCGCAGTCATCTCCAGCTCGGAGAACTGCCACTGGGAGGCCAGACGCGCTCTCTTGGCAGCTGGAAGCTCCGGCAGGCCAGCACGCAGCTCCTCCACCCATCCCCGGGACGGCGCGATCGGAACCAGGTCCGGCTCGGGGAAGTAGCGGTAGTCCTCGGCGTCGGACTTGTCGCGTCCGGCGATGGTGTATTCGCCGCTCTCCTGCCACATCCGGGTCTGCTGACGAACCTTGCGTCCCTCGGCCAACACGAATCCCTGACGCTGGATCTCGTAGGTCAGGGCTCCTTCGACCGAGCGCAGCGAGTTGACGTTCTTGGTCTCGGTACGGGTGCCCAAGGTGCTGCTACCGCGTGGCATGAGGGAGACGTTGGCATCACAACGCAGGTTGCCTCGTTCCATCTTGGCCTCGGAGACTCCCAGAGCGATCATGATGTCGCGCAGCTGAGCCATGTAGGCCCGTGCCACCTGCGGCGCCTTGGCTCCCAGTCCACGGATCGGCCTGGTGACGATCTCGATGAGCGGGACGCCGGCGCGGTTGTAGTCCATGAGGGAGTGGCTGGCACCGGAAATACGTCCGTCGGATCCGCCGACGTGCAGGGACTTTCCGGCGTCCTCCTCCATGTGGGCACGCTCGATCTCGACACGGAAGACCTCGCCGTCGACCTTGACGTCGAGGCAGCCGTCGTAGCAGATCGGCTCGTCGTACTGCGAGGTCTGGTAATTCTTCGTCATGTCCGGGTAGAAGTAGTTCTTCCGGGCCATGCGGCACCACTCGGCGATCTTGCAGTTGAGGGCCAGACCGATGCGGATGGCCGACTCGACGGCGTGGCCGTTGATGGCCGGCATCGATCCGGGAAGACCCAGGCAGACCGGGCAGACGTTGGTGTTGGGATCCTTCTCGGTGTCCGTAGAACATCCGCAGAACATCTTGGTCGCCGTCGACAGCTCGACGTGGACCTCGAGTCCGATGACCGGCTCGTAGTCAGCCATCACCTCGTCATAGGGCAGCAGCTCGTCCGTCATCATGCCTCTCCCCTCA
>OKNX01000131.1_pt1 | contig 21682 bp, 20 predicted proteins | sample 1614901 | NCBI WGS metagenome assembly OKNX01 (sample SAMN04436977, study PRJEB24849) | human gut metagenome | biome: human gut; feature: NICU; material: stool | host: Homo sapiens | place: USA: Saint Louis, MO | collected 2010-08-04
GAGCCGGAGGTGCTTGAGAAGGCCGACAAGGTTGTCGACGTCCTCGGCTACATCACTTTCAATCTGACCGGGCGCTGGGCTTCTTCACAGGCGGCCGCGGACTCGCTCGGCCTTTTCGATATTGAAAAGCGCGACTACGCGGATGAGCTTCTTGAGATTGCAGGCGTGCGCCGCGATCAAATGTCTGAGCTTGTTGAACCAGCTAGCCCAATCGCGATGCTGAAGGATGAATTGGTATCCGAATGGGGCCTGTCAAAGTCGATTCCAGTAATCGCCGGCCTTGGCGATGGACAGGCCGCCGGCATTGGCGCTGCAGCAGTTACGCCGGAGATTGGTTACCTAAACCTCGGCACCGCTGTGAATGCAGGTGTTGAATCGCCGGTCTACAAGTACGACCCCGTATTCCGCACGCACGTCTCTGGCATTCCCGGCAACTACGTATTTGAGGTCCTGCAGTCTTCTGGCTCCTACCTAGCCGGCTGGTTCCGCAAGTCGCTGGGAGATCCGAAGCTCCTGGGCGAACCCGACCCAGCTCTGGATGAAGCAGCTTCAAAGATTCCCGCCGGTTGCGAAGGTCTCGTGACACTCCCCTACTGGAACGCAGTGCAGTCCCCGTACTGGGATTCCGTTGCGCGCGGCGCCGTGGTGGGCTGGCGCGGCACCCATTCGCGTGCGCACATGTACCGTTCGATCCTCGAGTCGATCGGCTTCGAGATGCGCTACAACCTCAACCACATCGAGGAAGGCACGGGCGTGAAGCTTCAGGGCCTACGCATCATGGGTGGCGGCACTCGCTCCAAGCTGTGGCGCCAAATCATGGCCGACTGCACGGGCCTGCCCCTCACTGTCTGCCTCGAAGATGAAACCTCCGCCCTCGGCGCCGCAGTTCTTGCAATGGCGTCCACGGATGCGTACGAGGACGTCCAAAGCGCAGCCGTTGGCATGGCCCGCTATGGCGATACCATTGAGCCAGACATGGATGCGCATGAAAACTACAAGGAGATTGCGGACATTCAGCACGAGCTTTACCCGAAGCTCAAGGACACTTTCGAACGCCTCCACGATCTTTCCTTGAAATACCCATCCACGAAGCCCGAGTCCCCTGCGGCTGAGCTTTAAAGATACGGAAAGGAACAACATGTCGATCATTACCGTACTGGGCGCCGGAGCTATGGGTTCTGCGCTGTGCACGCCACTCATCGATTCGGGCTGGGAGGTACGCCTGTGGGGAACGTGGCTCGACGACCACCTCCTCGATGCGATTGAGGCCGGAAAGCCGCACCTGCGCACCAACGAGCACGTAGCCGAGGGCGTCAAGCTCTACCGCAGTGGAGAACTTAACGACGCACTCGACGGCGCTAACGTCGTGGTCATGTCGGTGGCTTCCGTGGGCGTCGAGAAGATTACGGAGCTAGCCCTTGACGGAATCGAGAAGGCCGAGGCACTTTGGCTGACATCCAAGGGCTTTAATGAAGGCCCGGATGGCAACATCCAGCTGCTGCCGGACGCAATCAGGCGGATTGCTAAGGCTAACGGCAAAACCGTCCCGCCGATCGTTGCAATCGCTGGTCCCGTTAAAGCCAATGAGTGCGCGGCACGCAAGCCCACCGCAACGATCTTTGGCTCGAAGGACAAGGACCTGGCCACGCGTTTCGCTCGCGAAGCCCGCTCCGATGTTTACTGCATTGAGCCGAGCGGCGACGAAACCGGTGTGGAAATCTGCGCTCCCATGAAGAACGTGTATGCCATCGCGCTTGGTATCGCGGATGGCCTTGAGGAGGGAACCGGGGTGCCGCACCACAACCTCAAGGCTGCAACGTTTGCGCAGGCTGTGCGCGAAATGTCCCTGCTTGGGCAGTCACAAGGCGCAGATCCGGCAACCGCTTTCGGGCTAGCTGGCGTTGGAGACCTGGAAGTCACCGGCCTGTCGGGTCGCAACAAGGTTTATGGTGTGCGCCTAGGCCGTGGAGAAACCGCAAAGGAGGCTCTAGCCGAGATGGATCGACTGGAGCAAACCGTTGAGGGCGTACCGGCAGCAGGCCTGGCCGTTGGCTTTGTGAAGCAACACGCGCCCGACTTGGTGGACGAGCTTCCGCTACTAGCGGCTGTAAGTCGCATCATTTCGGGAGCTGTAACTGACGTCAAGACGGAAGTTGCAGCCGCGGTACTCCCCAAGAGACCGTAACTTTTACCCTTGGCCCCGCGAACCTGACGGATCGCGGGGCCAAGTTTTAGTATTGAATAGTCTTCTAGACTGAAGCAGTATTTCAACTAGGGAGGGCAGAAATGGACAAGAGGAGCATCCACGGACCTAAAGCCCGCAGAAACTCCATACTCTCCCACTTGCTGACCCACGGAAACTCCACGATTGAGCAACTCGCAGAGCTTCTTTCTGTATCGCAAATGACCGTCTACCGCGATGTTGCCGAACTTGAATCACTGCAACTGGTACAACGCAGAAACGGATTGATCAGCCCCGCGGCATCCTCGCTGTCAGAGTCCTCTGCTCACCTGCGCCAGCAGGCGAACCGGCCCCAGAAAAAACGCCTCGCCAAGGCCGTGATGAAACACATCACGCGCGGGATGTCACTACTAGTTGACGATTCCACCTCCAATATTTCACTCGTTGAAGACCTATCGGAGGTTACTCCTATAACGGTTGTCACCAACGCGGAGTTCATCGCCAAAATTGTTCGACCTCAAGAAGACGCCAAGCTCATATTGGTGGGCGGAGAATACGAGCCCTGGGCCGACTCCTACTTTGGAGACATCACCATCAAATCGCTTGACCAGCTGAGGGTAGACCTCTGTGTCATGTCCGCCACCGCTCTCACCACCACGCACGCCTTCCACCCGGACCAGCGAGTGGCGGATGTTAAGAGGCAAATGCTTGCCTCTGCAGATAAAAAGATTCTCGTCGCCGATTCCAGCAAGTTCACCAAAAACGCGCTCTATAAAGTTGGGCCGCTAACTGATTTTGACCTTGTCATTACAGACTCTGAAACTCCAAAAACCGTGTTAGAACAGCTTGCCGATCAAGACATCCTTGTTGAAGTCGTGCGGTAGATCCTCTTTAAGTCGGACTCTTTCCGCAGGTGGCAGGCGTTCCGATCCTATGCCTCAGCAAACGAAACGTGACCCACCTCGCACCCTATTTGTAATGATTCTCAGGCTTAACTGAAGAAAATTATCAGGATGCATACAGTTTCGCGTTGCTTAATGCTTTTTGATAAATAAAAGAACTGACGCAAAGGAATAGTCTCAGATGTCGTTTGTTAAACGAGCTTGGCTGAACGTCTGGCGCAAATTAGCCAAGTCGCTTACGATCTTTCTAGTTTTATTAACCGCCTGCACGCTTCTTCTATCCACCTTCGCGGTGCGCGAAGCTGTTGCTCGCACGAGCGACGAGGTGGGTTCAGAACTACTAGCTGGTTTCTCGGTACAAAATAATCAGCGCACTAACCCCGGCACTGCTCGAGGCGCAGGAAACGTTTCTCGCGCACAGATTGAGGCGATCGCCAAGCTTCCGGGCATCACGAAGTACGTGACCAACATGAGCTCGGTGGCAGACATTGAGAACGCTGAGATTTTCAAGCTAGATGGCGCGGCATCTGACTATTCGCAAGAGCGAGAAGAAAAGTTTGGCAACGCCGTGATGGTAAACGCGGTGAACAAGTCAGACCTCGCCACCCCCTTCCGCGCGGGAACCTTCACCCTGGCGCAAGGCCGTCACCTCACCGACAATGATCACCACAAAGTGATGGTGCACGAAGAGTTTGCAGCCAAGAACAATCTGAAGGTTGGGGACACGCTGCGCATGCGCGGCAACATTTATGACCCGGACAACCGGTTCCAATCCGACGCCGCTGTTGATGCGGAGATCGTTGGCACCTTTAGTGGCAAGAACGCTCGCCCGGCCGCGCAGCGCCTAGAGCTATACCAGAACGCCATTTTTACTGACCTTGATACAGCGCGGACCTTGAACGGCACTACGCCCGAAAATGAGATCTACCAAGATGCTGGCTTCTTTGTTAACAGCGTCAAAGACGTAGATAGTGTTATGAAAGCCGCCGCCGCTTTGCCCCTAGATTGGGACCACTATGAGCTAGTGAAGAACACGGACATGCTTGGAGCGCTGGCATACTCGCTTCAGAGCATCAACTCCCTGGTTAATGCCACTTTCATTGGCACCTTGATTTTCACCATCGTGGCACTCGCACTGGTCCTCGCCCTCTGGATGAATGAGCGCCGCAAAGAAACAGGAATCCTGCTGGCCGTAGGCGTCAGCAAGGCCAAGATCTTCGCGCAGTACTTGACGGAGAACATTTTCGCTTTCGTCGTAGCCGTCGTAGCATCGTTTGGCACTGCCACCTTGCTTGCGCAGAAGCTGGGCGATGGCATTGTTTCGCGTGCATCTGCTCAAACCAGTGCGCAACTTAACGGCGGCCAGAACTTTGGTACCGACTTCTACACCTCCACGATTCAAAAGACTGTGGATCACGTGAACGTTGTAATCGAACCATCGCACCTGGTCATGGTTGGGGTTGCCGGCCTGATTCTCGTAATCGTTGCGACCCTGATTGCTTCGGCACCGATGCTTTCGAAGCGTCCGAAGCAACTGCTTACACAGATTGGTTAAGTAATGCAGTTTTGGACTCAAGCGGGTTTGGCCGTGAGGCGCCACCCCAAGAAAAGCGTCACGCTGGCAGCCATCATTTTTGTGATTTCAGCAGTTTTCGTGCTGCAAGGCATTGTGAGCACGACAGTAAACACGGTAACGAATGCGGCTACCGAGCGGATTGCTCCCGGATTCACGGTTACTTCCACTGCGGGAGATTTCCAAGAAGAGGCCGCACAGCAGCTACTAGATTATGACCGCCTGACGGGCCACAACTTTGTGCTACACACCGCGGCAGAAGCGCAGCAGCTCGGATTCGTTTCCGTAACGGGCGCCAGCGACGTGAGCAAGCTACCGACTTTTGCAGAAGAAGATGCCCAGATAGATGAGGCTTCTTTGCAGAAACTGCAGAGTACCCAAAGCATCATTTTGCCTGAACTGATTGCGCAGCAGCTGGGTATAAAGGCTGGCGACAAACTGACGCTCGGTAAGGACTCTAGCGAAGTTGAATTAGAAGTTGCGGGGGTTTACAAGCAGGATATTTCTGGTTCTAAGAACCCTGACGTGTCGGTGTATGCAAGCCTAGAAACTGCACAAAAGCTGGCGGGCAAAACGGCGGTTTCCAGCGCCACCTACCTGACCAAGGCAGACGACGTTGACCACGCAATCAAGTTCGCGAAAGAACACGCCACGCAAGGTCTAGAGGTTGCTAGCAATACCGGAGGCGCCGCAGACCTGCTGGGATCGGTATCCGGCTTTGCAACCCTACTGCTGCGGTTGTTGCGCGTCATCTTAGTTTCAGGTGGATTGATCCTGGCTTTCGTGCTCGCATTCTTTGTGCGTTCACGCATCCACGAAATCGGGATCTTGCTAACCATTGGTTTTTCGAAACTGCGGATCTTCGCCCAGGTTGCCACAGAGATGATCATGCTGACCGTTCCAGCGTTCATTGTTGCACTGATTGCCAGCGAGATCGCGGGGCGTTTCCTCTCCGCACAGATCCTACAATCCGCAACTGACGGACAGATTAGCGCCGTCCCGTTGGGTGCGTTAAGCACCTCGGCTATTGCAGCTTTTGGCGGAATCATTGCCATTGTGCTGGCGGCCTTGCTTATCGCGATTTTCCCGATCTTACGGCTTCCGCCTAAACGGATTTTGGCCAAGATGAGCTAACCCCTCGCCCACTACTTTTCACTCACAAAATAGGAAGATTTCCATGACCACGCTAAAACTTGAAAACGTATCTTTTAACTACTTGGCCGGACAGAAAAATGTTCTTGACAACATCAGTGTTGAGTTTGAGTCCGGGAACTTCTACGCCATTATTGGCAACTCTGGAACTGGTAAGTCAACGCTACTTAGCCTGTTAGCGGGCCTTGATGCGCCCACCCAAGGAACCATTTCGATGGATGGTGAGGACATCGCTAAGCGCGGCTACACACATCACCGGCAGCACAACATTGCTTTGGTGTTCCAAAACTACAATCTGATTGACTATTTGACTCCGCTGGAGAACGTGCGCCTGGTCGACTCGAAGGCGAAAGTTGATTCACTTTTGGAGCTAGGCATTTCTGAGGAAGAAGCGAACCGTAACGTGATGCAGCTTTCTGGTGGGCAGCAGCAGCGGGTTGCTATTGCGCGCGCATTGGCCGCAAAATCGCCCATTATTCTTGCTGACGAGCCTACCGGCAACCTCGATGGTGATACCGCTAGCGAAATGGTGGCGATCCTACGCAATCTTGCCCACGAGCAAGGCAAGTGCGTCATCGCCGTTACGCACTCAAAGCAACTAGCGCGCGAAGCTGACGTGGTTTACCGACTGAAGAACAAGAACCTCGTGAAGCAGTAACGAGCAGGGGCTTGCTGGTTCGGCTTAACTGCAGCCGGCAAGCCTCAAGAAATACATAGAGCGTTGGGGGCGCGTACCTTTTCTGGTGCGCCCCTTACATATAGGGGCATATCGTTGGCGTATGCAGTTGGAGTTGTCAACAGCACCTACCGATCAGAGCAGAAAAAGCGTCTACGACGGATCTGAGATGAAATTCTTACGCAACCAGGCAACCATCTCGTTACCGTTACCTATCACATGAAAGAACCTTTAGGAGAGTTCCTCGTCAAAGAAGTCATCATCAATCTCGTACAAAACGAACTCTTCGCTCCTGTGTACGCCAACTCCGTAAGCAAGCATCAGTGCGGTAAGTTTAATCCCATCAATCAACACGATCTTCCCGTGACGATAATTCGACGCGACCGTCTTGGCTCCGGGCAGGAAGCTTGAAGTCGTAATAAATACACCTCGGTTTGCCGCACGGGAGTCTAAGGACCCGATGAAATTTCGGATCTCCGGTTCACCTACCTTGTTTGTATCCGCATATCGTTTCGCTTGAATGTAAACATTGGTAAGCCCAAGTGCATCCTGACGAATAACACCATCAATACCGCCGTCACCAGAACGCCCCACGTGTTGTTTCTCTCCGTGAGTGCCGCCGTACCCCATGGCCCATAACAGATCTATCACGGCTTTTTCGAAAAACTCAGGAGAAGAACTCTGCAAAAGTTGTCGCAACGCGGTTTCGGTTTGTGCATTAAACGTACGCTCACTTGCTTCCATTATTTCGATAGGGTCACTGGCCGTATCTGATGGTCGCGTTATTGCGTTAGTAGTGTCTTGTTTCCGCGCAGTAATTTCTTCTTGATAATCGCGCCACTGTTTCCACTCCATCATGTCGTTTTCGGAGTATTTCGTCAGGCCTCGCGCGTTCACGCTCAGCCCATCAGGTGATATCAAGTAATGCCCACGTCTTGGCCGCTTCAGTAAACCCGCTTGTGTTAAACCTGAACATGCCCAGTTAATTCGATTTATGTAACGGGCTTGCCCCGACGCAATTCGCTCACTCCTTACCTGTTCTGAAAGTTGCAACTGATTCGCAACTAATTCACATATTTCCCGAAAGGGTCTTTCTGAACCATCAGCAAGAACCTGCAACACTACAGGACGGAACTGGTCAATCGTTGGCGTATTATCAGTCATCATCAATACTTCTTTGCACGGAGACTCTCAGAACTCTCACATCAGTGTAGCGAAACCTAACACTGCACAATCCTCAAATACTACGAGGCCTCGTGCGAAGCAGATTCTAATATTCTCATTCCCCACCTTTATGGAAACTATTGGAACCCGTTTAGCATCTTAGAGATCTCACACAGGCAGCACACCGCTTCGTCTTGCCGGCTCAGCCCAAACTCACATGCGCGATCTTCGATATTGCGTTTCTGCGTACCCAGGAGCTTCGGGTACACCCTCTAGCCGCCCGTCTTCATGAAACTAAAACTAAATCACGAGTACTACTTTTCCCCTCTATTTTGTGGGATCAAACACTCTCAGCCCGCTGGAGCGCCATTTTAGAAACAAATCCAGAATACGCTCAGATTTTTCTAAATTTTTTGCCAGAAACGGTGGTTATTTATAGAAAGTCGTTTTTGACACGCCGGTTTTAGGGAGCATTTTTAACCAAAGAACGGTTCTCTAAAGTATTAGTAAAGGAGAAAACTGAGTGTCTAAACCTTCACGAATCGTGGGGCTAGATGTAGCGCGCTCACTCGCGATCATCGGAATGATTACGATCCACATGGCCTCGCTACTTTGGAGCACCAAAGTAATGCTCTCTGGCCTACCCGCATCATTATTTGCCATCATCGCCGGCGCGACGATGATGATCATCGGACGAAACTACACCAGCACCACTTTCTTCCGGCTGATAGCCCGAGGCGCTTTAATCATCCTCATCGGCCTGGCACTATTGCCCGTCGGTGGAGAGATTCAAGTGGTCCTCATCGTAATGGGCTTAGTAATGATCCTGGTTTCCTGGATGCCCGCATTAGGAACATGGTGGAGGCTCGCGCTATTTATTGCTGCCACAATCGCCGCAACAGTCGTTTACGCCCCCATCGAACTGCCACAGATTTATCCGCTACTGGCATGGATTGCATACTTCACCGGCGGCATGCTTCTTTTCGACGTGTACCTGCGCGGCCGACTACAGCGCAACCCCGCTACGAACGCCACCACTAACACGCGACTGACCTGGATCGTAACCGCAATCAGCGTGGTCATCGCCGGCATTGGCATGTACTTCCGATTCGACCCAAACATTCCCAGCTGGCTCAGCTTCACCGGCCACACCGGCGTCCTAGGCGAGATCATCCTCTCCGTTGCCGTCGCAGCCGTGGTGATCCACCTGTGCCTGATTGTAGGAGACCACTCACGAATCGCGGTTTACCCCTTCGCAGCCATGGGAACAATGTCTCTCACCATTTACATTCTGCACATTCTCACCGCTTTCTACTGGCAGCAAAACATCGCGTTGCATTCCACCTTGTCAGCAACCGGTTTCATCATATTTTTCCTCGTCGCAGCCAGCCTTTGGAAGAAGTTCGTAGGACAAGGTCCTGCCGAGAAACTCGTTGCCACCACAATCAAGGCCATTGTTCCTTCCAAGAAAGAGAATTAACCGTGAAAAAATCATCTTTTTCGATCGCGGCCATTGTCAGCGCCACCCTACTAATGACTGCCACTCCGGCCCTCGCACTCGAATATGGCGATCCGGCACCAGAAAATGCGGAAAGCAGTTCCGTTGCCGCCCTCAAAATGGGCAAAATCGGCAACTTTGGTGACTGCACGGGCACACTCATTGCTGACCAATGGGTACTCACAGCACGCCACTGTCTCGAATCAGTTAACAACGAAGGAACCCAGGCACGCATCGCTGGGAAGGTCTACAACGCTGATTCTTGGGCTCTTTCGCCCACATCTGACGCGGGGTTACTGCACCTGACTGAAAAAGTAACTAACGCTACCCCCGCAAAAATCTCTCACGATACTCCGAGCCCAGGGCAGACAGGAACTCTTTACGGTTGGAGTAGCAGCTCGTCCATGGCACGATCCGGACAGCTACCGATGGCCAAAATGGTTGTCAAAGAGCTACTAGGTGGCGCGCCTTCCGGTTCTGACACGCCGAGTGCTCCCGAACCTCCTTCCGATTCCGAGACCCCTACCGGCGCTGACACGTCTACAGAGACTGCCCCGCCACAGGCTCTACAGTCAGCACCTGGAATGTCGCAGTCTGGCCAAACCGAATCTGATCCTGAAGGGATGGCGGAGGTCCCAGCTGACAACTCCATACAGCCTAGGATCGAAACCTCCATCCTGGATGTGGAATCAGTTTCTGGAGCTGGCATGCAGGGCGGTGACTCTGGTGGCCCGTTCTTTGTTGACGGAAAACTTGCCGGACTTGCAACCGCAGGAACAGCTAATGGGGACCCAGACCTGCCCTCCCCCAGCGCCGCAATTACCACTCTCGCAGGCACCGCTGAATGGATCGACAACATTGTCTCTGGCCGCGACACCCAAAGCGTTCTAACTGCAGAAAACACTCCTGCACCGCCGAAGAACATTCAAACCAGCGGCGACAACATTTGGGGATACCTTGCGATAGCAGTCCTCGGCCTTGCTGTTGCAGCAGTCGGGTCACGTATCCGCATTGCGCGCCAGTAACAACACCTACACAGTCGCCTACAAATAGCGAATAATCCTTATTAGCCGCCTCCCTAAAAATGCTGGGAGGCGGCTAATAATACGAGCAGTTTCACAGTAACCCGGCGCACACCCCACCTCATCTGTGCTGAGGCTTATTACCGATCAGCATTTTTGAACCTACCGGGGCCGTAGAAAGCCATTTGCCGCTCACCCCACCAAGCGAGGAACTCCTCCGCAGTTTCACCATTGTGCTCGCAATCGAAAGCGGAATCGAATGATGCGATGATTCCCTCACTCGCCTCGGCAAGCGCCGCAGCGACCAGCCCATAACCTGTCGAAGCCACAGCGGGGCCACCAAAGTTCCTGTATTCAAACCAGTAATGGTCTTGCTCCAGCACCTTTGCAAGCCGATCAGGAGGAAGCAGGCCCTCAAATTCTTCCACTATTTGCCACAAGCCAAGATGTTCTGGCTTCGACTCGAATGGGTAAACCAAGTCCTCCTCACAAATCCGGTCTTCATCCTCCACAGGCAAGCAACTGGGCCACGAGCTGGAATCCCACCGCCCGTTAATCCAGTAGGCAAACCCCAAATGCATCCGTGGCTCCCACACCACGTCTTTATCGACATAGCGAATTTCTGCATTATCACTTGGATAAAAAGCCTTCACCTCGATAGTTGCCCCAACGCGGTACCTGTCGAGCAGACTTTGGAACAGTTCTTGTGTGCGAGCGCGCGTTCGTTCAACTAGAGGCATGAAACCATTGGTTGGATAGACGTTGATCGTCGTTGACATGCCACCATTTTACGGATCGCAAGAATGGTTTCATCACCAAGGAGCCACCAGAGGGCGAATACTCATACGGCTTAGAGATCAGTTCGGAACGCTGAGAGAAAGTTTTACTTCTTACGTTCGTGCACTTCTTGTACTCGATCCGCGTGACCAGTACAGAAATGGGTGCATACCAACAAGCTTGTCCCGTTTATGACGTTCCGAACTAAGATCAGGAATGCTCAATCGCCTGGTCGGATAACATTGTGTAGGAGATTTTGATTGCGGGGACTTTAATCTGCTTGAGATTATCGCTCACCGACGAAACAGCTCGTCATGTGATCCTGTTCGTTGAAAATAGGCAAACCCGCCGTCAGTTTTCCAGATAACTAGCCAGTCACCCGCATTTGCAACGTGGCACTCATTGCTGCCATCCCACTCGCCAGAGAGCCTGTGCATCCGGTGCCTGCGTTTTAGGATTTCAATAGATTCCTGCGTATTGTCCAAAACCAGATCAACCACAGATTCCAGTTCTGCAAGGTCCCATTGCCGCTTGATGACCTTCTTTTTCAGATCTCTGCTGAATGCCGAGGTGAACTTCGCCTGTAGACGCCTGCTCATGCCAAGGCTGCTTCGATAAGATCGCGGCCAGTCATATAGCTTTCGCTACTGCCCGAGGCAATCATTTCCCGAGTCTCGCGGATAGCTCGGAGACTTTCCTCGTTTGGACGCTTGTAATCGAGAGACAGAGGAATCGAGTTGGTATTCACCATTTCCGTGAAAAACGCTCGCACGACGGAAGACAGGTCAAGCCCGTAGGATTCCACGACACTTGCCGCCCCGTCCTTCAACTCACTATCAAGACGGATAGTCAGATTACTTGACGCCATTTTCCCTCCATTCACAGTTTGCACTCACAGCTTACAACGCTTGTTAGTGCGCAACAAGGTGATGTGTGCCCATTCAACTGCCGGTAAACGCGCATTTTCGCGCCCCTGTGGCTATATCCGTCAGCGAAAGGGTAAAACTCAACACCCAAGGTCAGTCCCAAAGCAAAACAATTCCGGCCCAGCTTAGGAACCCACCATGCGACCTTTTCTCTCCACCCATGAGGACATTATAAAAATGGTGACACTGAGCAGAAACAATACTCGGAGCATCGTTAAGCCTCGCCTCGCATCAACGACGTCTGGACATTCCTATACCGCCTGGCCCTCTACTCTGTTATCTACGGAACCCTGCTAACCTTGCGAGGCCTCTTTCCGAAACGATCTCCAGAGAAGAAAATGAGCGCAGATACCGTTCCAAATGCCTAACAAGCCGCGTCAACGCATGTCGATTCGTCTACCTTTCCAGTGATCCGTGAGCCACCGGTCGTGGCTAGTAATGATCAATGTGCCCGTCCAGCTTAATAGTGCCCTCTCAAGGGCTTCCATTGAGGCTAAATCAAGATAATTCGTTGGCTCATCGATAACGAGTATGGCAGGAGCAGATGCAAGGGCAGTCGCAATTTGCGCGCGACGTTGATTGCCGGCCGATAATTCTGGAACGGGTATGGACCACATTGCCGGATGCAAGATTCCTTTACCAACTTCTCCGACTCCATCGCGCCAAACATCGGTGTTGAAGCCTGCGTCATTTTCTTTAGGTAAATGCTGAGGCACAAGGCTGATCGATTCGTCGCGCGCAATAATTCCACTCGCTACGGTCCCAGCAGGTGGTTGCCCACTATAGATCCAGTTCAAGAGTGTAGATTTTCCGGAGCCATTCGCACCTGCGACCAGCAAATGTTCACCGTACGAAATATCAAAGCTAATAGCGTTCAGGCGATGCATAACGAATGCTTGCCTGCACGATACTGCTATTCCTGTGCGCGTGGCTGGAGCCTCAAATTCGAATGACAAGTTGTAGATACGTGGTTTGCGCACCTCTTTACTTATTAGGGACTCTAATCGCTTGTCATCGTTTCGCATTCGGCGTTCAGCCGTTGCGGCAGCGCGATCTGCGAAATATTTCTTCGCCTTCCCTTCAGCTGTTGCTAAACGAACTCCGCCTCGGGAGATTCTGCTGGATTTCTGCCTATGTTTTGCCAACCTGCGTTTTTCGCCTTGTTGTAAATCATGCAGCTCATCATGTTTTTTCTGGGCTCTGATTTTTTCTTTCAGGTAGTTGGAATAGTTTCCCACACACCGATAAAGACTCGGCGTTTCACACGTTCCGTCAACCTTCGCAACCTCGTTCCATACAGTCGTGTCCATGTCGTAGATGACTGTTGCTGTATCTTCAATGAAGGCACGATCATGGCTTGCCATCAAAACCGGACCTTTCCAGTCATTTATCGTCTCGGTGAGAAACCTAATCGCTTCTACATCAAGGTGATTGGTAGGCTCATCCAAAATCAACACTTCAGGTTTCAAGATGAGAGTGGCCGCCAGCTGCAGGCAAACTCGCTGGCCTGGAGATAGCGTCCCAACATGGCGATTAAGCCCAGAATCTGTGAAAGCGCTCAAGCCTAGCTCGGTCAATACCTGCGCAACCCGCGCGTTCAGCGTCCAAATGTCGAAGCTTGTCATCTGGGCTAGTAGCTGATCATATTCTAGCCCCATTTCAACGAGATTCGCGTCGGCCTCCAGCCGATCAGCTACGTAATAAAAGTGGGTAGCAATGCTTCGAAGTGGATGCAGCGCCGCGTCGAGATATTCACCGATACTCCCATCAAACTGTTCAGCCTCAGGCACTTGGAACAACTCTGTTGCGAGTCCACTAACTCTTGCCGTACCCATTTCGGGAGCCAGATCGCCAGATGCGATCCGAAGCAACGTGGTTTTCCCGCACCCATTGGGGCCGATCAGACAAGCTCGCTCACCTTCACCAATATGCAGATCAATACGGTCCAATACTGGCTTAGATGAATAAGAAAAAGAAACATTATCGAGGTTGATTGCAGGCATGACGATCTCCAGGACGCAACGATTGTTAGGGCGGCGTCTCAGCCAGGCTGAGTAGAGATCACAAAACCATCGGACATTGCTCCTCGAGAAAGCAATAAGTATGAATTCTAAAATTCAATATAGTCGAACTCCAAGCTACTATCTACCAGTTGGAGTCCCCCCCCCAACTCTCTAGCAATGGCTTTACTCAATAAACATCAAGAACTCGCGCTCCGCGCTTTGCAAGCCTTGCCCCCCAATCGTGCCTATTTTCTACTCGCGTCCAAGATAATGGGCACATGAGCAACACCAGCAGACCACTAAACGGCCTACTAATCGGCACCGCATCCGCAGCCACCCAAATCGAAGGGGGCGACACCAACAACAACTGGTACGAGTGGGCACAAGGCCCCAACATTGCGGACGGTTCAACGCCGTTTCGCGCAAACGACCATTGGAACCGCTGGCGCGAAGACAACGAACTCATGAGCGAACTCGGGTTCCCAATCGCCCGCATTGGTCTCGAATGGTCACGCATCGAACCCGAACCAGGCCACTTCGACCATGCGGTAATTGACCGCTACCGCGAAGAACTTGCAGACCTAAAAGAACGCGGAATAAAGCCCCTCGTGACGCTCCACCACTTCTCCAACCCGCTGTGGCTAGAGCGAAACGGACAGTGGACAAACCCGCTCAGCATCAAAGCATTCCTGCGCTACGTCCGCTACGTTGTGCGAGCACTTTCCGACCTCGTAGACGAGTGGGTAACAATCAACGAACCCAACGTTTACGCCACGCAGGCACACCTATTCCGCGAAGGCCCGCCTGGAAACGTCAGCATGCGTGACACTCTAAAGGTTATGCGGCACATGGCCATTGCGCACCTATACGCCTACGAACTCATCCACTCCATCACACCGGATGCGACAGTCACTATTGCTCACCACCTGCGTAGCTTCGCTCCCCTAAACCCAAACAATCCGTGGCACAAGTTCCTCACCAGCGCAGACTCCTACCTGTTCCAAGATCAACTAACCGAAGCATTTGGCAAAGGTAAGTTTGGGCCGGTAATGGGACGCTCACCCGTACCCGAGGGACGCTACGTCGACGTCATCGGCCTCAACTACTACTCGCGCACAGCCGTTGACGGGCTCAAAGACGGCACATTCCCGGATGTTCCGCTCAACGACCTCGGCTGGGAAATCTACCCGCAAGGCCTCGTTGAATGCTCCAAAGACCTAAATGAGAGGCTCGGCGTTCCCGTCTGGATCACAGAAAACGGATGCGCAGACAACGGCGATGCGAACCACCTCGAAAGCTTCCGGCCAAAATTCCTTGCCGACCACCTGAGCGCAATCCTTGACTCCTCAGTACCGATCGAACGCTACTACCACTGGTGCTTTGTGGATAACTGGGAATGGTCCGATGGGGAAATCCCCCGCTTTGGAATCGTCTACAACGACTACGAAACCCAGCGACGCATCGTGAAACCATCTAGCCGTATGCTCAGCGAAATCGTTAAAAGCGGCGAGCTGAGTAGCGACATAATAGCGCGCTACACCGCGGGTCAAACCTATCGCACTCCAAGCACCATCAACCGCGCTGGAACCAAGCACACGAGCGACCCGCAGGAGAAACCGTGAGTGAGCGACGCCCACTGGTAACCCGAGGATGGATAGCCTCCTTTGGCATCATGTACCTGGGTGTAAACATCGCGTGGGCCGCGCCCTCCCAGCTACTGATTGCCAACCAAATCCTCGCCTGGCACCCCGCCGACAAAGAGGCACGCCTGGCATTCATCATGGCGCTCGGAGGATTCCTCGGCCTCATCGCCGGCCCCCTCGTTGGCATCTTCTCTGACAAAACCCGTAGCCGGCTAGGCAGGCGCGCCCCCTGGATCATCATCGGCTCCATCGGTTCGGCAAGCACTCTGCTTGCAATGGCATTTGCGCCTGGCTACGTGTGGCTTGTGGTTGGCTGGTGCATATTCCAAATGCTTGTTGCCGCGCCCGTGACTGCCTCGCAAGCAATCCCACCAGACCGGGTGAACCATTCCCAATACGGGATAGTTTCCGGCGTCATGGGAATCAGCTGGACGATGGCGCTAGTGGTGGGCACACTACTGGGCGAAAGTCTATCTATCAAGGCCGCCTACATCGCCAGCGCTGCCCTCATGATCCTGCTGTGCCTGCCCTACCTGGTCAAACACAATCAGACATCATTAAACACCCACCCAACCGAAGGCGCGTTTGCTGGCGCAATCATGGAAGCCGAGGCTGCGGGCGGACTCACCAGCAAAGAAGCCACCGGCATTGCCGCATACCGCGACTTCACGTGGGTGTTCATCTCTCGCCTTGCCGCCACTTTGGGCAACACGGTTGCGCTTTTTTACCTGCTTTACTTCCTGCGCGACCAAATCAAACTCGAAGACCCCGACCTGGGTGTACTGCAGCTAACCGTCATTTACGCTGTTGTCGTTGTTTTTGCCTCAATTATCTCGGGTAAAGCATCGGATAAGGTAGGGCGGCGCAAACCGTTTGTGCTGTTTAGCTGTCTTGGCATCGCAGCGGCATGCCTGCTAATGGCGTGGGCAACCAACTACACGATCGTGATCATTGCAGCCATCATTCTGGGCGCCAGCTGGGGCATCTTCACAGCCATTGACCAGGCGCTAATCAACCAAGTTCTCCCCTCCGCTTCAAGCCGTGGGCGTGACATTGGCATCATGGCCATCGCGGTTGCCACCCCCAACCTGGCCTCGCCAATGCTCGCCGCTTTCGCCCTGCTAGTACTGGGCGGCTACCCCGGCCTTTACGTAATGTCAGCATCGCTTGCAGTAATCGGTGGAATATCCGTAATGATGGTGCGAGGAAGCCGGTAAGCGAAACCGAATCAATCCGGACTCAGGTCCTTGAAACACGAAAGTTCAGTGCCCGGCCTACGTTAGGCCGTGTACTGGAGGGCTATGCGATCTTCCGGATGACGATCATTCAAATAGAGGACGGCGAGGAAGAACCATTCCGCCGGCTTCATCAAAACCCACACGACATCGGCCGCCCACTGCGATCTGATCAGCTTGGCAATCGGGAAACCATACGTGTCGTACAAGCGCCGAATAACCCGATGAGTTCTAGGCACGCGCTCTTCCAACACCTGCTCAAACGCATTGGCCACAAGCAGCTGGCGATTCACAACCACCGGCCGACCATGACGCAGGCCCATGCGAATCGGTTTTACCAGCGCTCGGTGCCCGCCGGCGGCCACAGTGCAAAGATAGTGCTCGTCAAAAGACACATTCTGGGGAGCAACCTGCTGCGATAGATTCCAGTCGCTGGTCTCGGTAAACGCCCTCACCACCATGCTCGGCGATTGGCCAAACAAAGCTAGAATTCCGACCACCACGGCAAGTAGCGGGAGCGCTACCACGAACCCTAGAAGCGGCCAGCGTTTCGCATCCGCCACCATTGCATCCAGTTTGCTCAATACCGAGGAGCCATCGATGCGGCCTCGTCTATCTTCATCAGCTTCGTAGGCGCGAACTTGGATGGCAACTACTTTCACCACAATCGCAAGCACGGCCAGTAGAGGAAGAATCAGCAACGCGTCGAGGGACTTTTCAAAGGTGGTGATCTGGATAGTCCACGCCAGACCGAACGCGGCGCCCAAGTAAAGCCCCGCAATCGCGAGCACAACCACGAGGGGCGGCAACTGCTTCGCCTCATTAAACCTCAAAACGAGGAACCCGAACACGAACAGTAGCGAGATAAACAGCACGTGCGACCACGCCCGCGTGTAAATCGGCGCGTGGGTCTGGTAGTTCACCAGCTGAACGTGCCAGTCCGCAGTAGGCACAACCTCTTTGAAGAACCCCAGGTATATGAACTCATAAACCACTATGACACACAGGGTCCAAACGTCCAGACCCGCGTCGAGAACCGGCAAGTCCTTACCGCTCACGGCTTTGGCCGCGCGGATTATTTGGCTGACAGTCAGCGCCACTGGGTAGCCTGCCGCGAGCGCTATTAGGGCTCCTCCAAGCAGAATCTCAACCAGAATCTGCCCGAGAATCTGGCTCGCATCCGAAGGAGGCTGGGATGCGAGGATGGCAATCGCTCCGGCAACTCCGATCAACAGCGCCAAAACGACTCGCGAAAAAGAGGGGTGTTTGCTGGCGTAGCGGTACAGCTTCACTTGTCCTCCTCTCCTGCAAATACGATACACGCGTTTTATGGAGCCTTGAACTAACGCAGGGATTTGCGGTCACGTATTGATTCGAATACACAACAGGGGCGCGACTTCAGATAGTTTGAAGTCGCGCCCCGCATATGCGCATTGTTAGCGAATATTGTCGATCACTGGTGTAAGTCTCCCTACAACGAGTGGAACCCTACCGGACTAGTCCTCCAGCCAGGCGATGATATTGACCTGCGCAGAGTCAACCTTCTCGATGCGTAGGGGACCCATCGTGACCAGCTTGAACTTAGGTGAATCACCCAGCGCCACCATCGACATGTCTTCAACAGCGGTGATGAGGTGGTCCGAGTAGTTGCCTAGTAGCCAGTGGTGAGCCTCAGGGCCGTGATCATTAAGCGGCGACGCTACCGAGAGCCAGTCCATGCCCACGCAACGCAAATCCGGGAACTCCTGCGACAACCACTTTGCCAGCTCCTTGTGAATAGCTAGACCTTCACGCTTGTAGATCTCAGGATCCTCCGTACGATACTTCTCGAATCCCGTACGCAGTAGCAAAAGCCCCTTGCCCTTAAGTTCTTCAGCGAAAGGCTCTACATCTTCCTTGGTGATGATCTCGCCAGGCTTGCACTTATGCGGCAGATCAACAACTAGTACCTCATCACCCATGTAGACGAAATACTCCATGGGAAGATCTTCAAAGTTTGTACCAGTGGTATTGAAATGATGCGGGCCATCCATGTGCGTGCCGAAGTGGTTTGGCAGCTCCATGATGTAGGCGTTGAAGGGATATCCATCAACGCCAGCTTGGCGATCCTGCCTGAGCTTCAGCACCGGCTCTCCGGGGAAAGCAACATCATTTTCACTCATTTTGTGTGACAAGTGTACGAACACCTTTGTTCTCCTTCACTGTTAACTCGTCAAGGTTATTTAAAACGAACATCTCTTGTTCTCAGAGCTCTGACCTCTTGTGTCTAAGCATACGTGACCTGCGCGAACATGTAAACGGATTAAATAAAATTGGGATGATCGGTGATGCGCCGGGCTCCTGCAGTGGTCGACCTTAGAAATCGTGCATCTGGGCGCGTCTTGTAATACTGGCTCCATGTGGATTTCTAACGCGCGCGACCAGTTTGCGGAAAAGATCAAACAAAAGGTGGCGGGGCCGGATAGACAGGCTCGCGCTGATCTGATTTGGCGCACTCCCGGTGAACGCTGGTTCACTAACGATGATCCGATAACCCGCGTGAATGGCGCTCCCACTATGTACATGGCTGGCATCCGCGCCCTCTTGTTGCAAAGCCTACATCCGCTTGCAATGGCTGGCGTTGCCGGGCATTCGGGTTACCAGGATGACCCTTGGGGTCGATTACAGCGGACCGCAGAGTATGTTGCTACCACAACGTTTGCGCGGATTGAGGACGCCGAAAAACTGATTGCTCACGTGCGCCGTATCCACACGTTAGTGAAGGGAGAACTACCTGACGGCAGGGCATACGCAGCGTCGGATCCGCACCTACTAACCTGGGTGCACTGCGCTGAGATTGAGTCATTCATGATTGCCTACCAGCGGTTCAGCCCAACTCCCCTAACACCTGAAGAGTGCGACATGTACGTGGCACAGTCAGCGATTTCTGCACAGCTGCTTGGCGTAGTTGATCCACCTTTGACTGTGGCTCAGCTTTACGAGAGGCTTGCGGCTTACGGCCCCGAGTTAGAATTCTCCGCCGCTACCGCTGACGTTATTGACCTGCTGATCAATAACCCTCCTTTGGAGCTCCCGATGAGGTGGGGCTACGACATGCTGAAGGTTGGCGCTATTTCGCTACTGCCAGATTCAACGCGAACACTGCTGGGTCTCGAGGACTCAAACGAGCCTTCGCGAGTTAGCTTGGAGGATTTTTTGTGGAGGCGACCCGTTGCGCGCGTTGCTATTACCGCTTTGCGCTGGACGGTTGGCCAAACGAAACTATCGGCCGAGGTTGAACGAGCGGCAGAACAGTAGCCCACCATCCGTGGGCCGCCTGACTACGACCTGGCGGCACTCTTCATCGACTACCAACTAGCAACCAAGAAACACGTAAACACATTCTGGATGCTAAAGGAGCACTAGCGGAAGCGCTACGGACCTATTAGACCAAGCGGGCGCCTAGGCGAACAGCTAGTTCTTCCGCATCCGCTGGCGTGTCCACATCCATGCAATACCAGTTCCTGTCCACAACTTTGACCGGCTCAAGTGCGGCAAAACCGTGGCGAATCGAACCATTGCGCTCTGCGGGGGCCTCGCGCAAAGTAGCAAGGCGATAGCAGCCATGCAGAAACTGTGGCCACGCCCTCGCATCCTTCGGAACAGGGACAGAAGCCTGGGCCTCGTCAATCTTGCTACAAAGCTCGCCCCAAAGCCTGGGTGACAAAGGGGCATCACACGTCATAAGGGCAACTATCGCGCTACCCGGCAGGTCTTTAAGTGCGGCAACGCCCGCGGCTAGGCCCGCGAGCGGACCCCCGTAGGGAGGATCTTCAAGCGTTAGCTCCACGCCTTCGCGCACCGCCAACTCGCTTGGAGCCACAACAACTATTCGGCCGTCAAACCCGGTGCGGTCAATCTCATCTAGAACAATGTCGATGAGGCGAGCGTTGCCGATCTTGTAGTCAGGCTTAGATACTCCCCCGAGGCGTTTGGCAGTTCCACCGGCGAGGACGATAACTGCGTCTGGAAGCTGCAAACTTTAACCTTGCTGCGTTGGGTCTACCGGAGGTTGCCCCTGCACCGGGCCGGTTGGATACTGCCCCTGTGCTGGCTCTGCAGGAGGCTGCGCGCCAGAGCCGACCTGCGGATTACGCAACTGCATAAGTGTGAACACCGCGCCCACGATCATCGCGATGCCTGCAAGCGTCAAGAAGATAAGGCCGATTCCAATCGAGGCGCCAGTGTCGCTAAGACCGGAAATGCTGCCAATACCATCGATCACGCCAAAGAGGCCGCCAATCAGACCAACCACGCCAGCGGCAATGCGAACTCCGCGGCTTGCAGACATGATCGTTGCAATTCCCAGAGAAATGACCGCAAGCATGAGGATCAGCAAGAATACGCCCTCATTGCCCACAAGTTCACTGAAGTAGTTGATGGAGAAACCAAAAATGTGAGCGATTGGCAGGAACAGCGAGATCAGGCCAAGCACGCCCGCACCCGTCAGGATTATCGGACCGTAAGCGAAAATCTGGCCCTCACTTGATTTGCCCTGCGTTTCGCGCACCGAGTTCTTCGCCACCTCGAACGCTTCGTTGGCCGCGGGGGCCACCTTGTGGTCGTAGAAGCCTTTCATTCCTGAGGCGAACTGCTTGGCACCGTCCTTAATCTGCTGCATGGATGCGTCAGCCTGGTTCGGGGCCGTGTTGGCCGCCTGCGGACCGGATTGCGTGGCCTCAGCCTGAGGGCTACTAGGTGCCGACTCATTTTCTGGCTTCACTTCCGGCGCGGGAACGCTCTCGCGCGGCGTTTGCGATTCTTCAGGCGTAGGTTCGGGCAGATTCTGGTCGGTCATAACTTCCTCCTGGATAGACCTCACACGTGTCGTTCGCAGATTATCACCTTAGCGGCGCGCAAACGACGCCAGCCCAACTTCTAACGGTTGCC
>OKNX01000149.1_pt1 | contig 20048 bp, 20 predicted proteins | sample 1614901 | NCBI WGS metagenome assembly OKNX01 (sample SAMN04436977, study PRJEB24849) | human gut metagenome | biome: human gut; feature: NICU; material: stool | host: Homo sapiens | place: USA: Saint Louis, MO | collected 2010-08-04
TACTATTCACTCTTTTGTATTCCTTTTAAATCAATTATTTCAAAATTAATCCATATATTTATGAAAAAACTTTTTTGTATGAACAACCATACAAAAAATCAGCATATTTTTTAATGACATGCTGATCTAATTGAGAAATAAAGTTTTTAATTTGTTCATTTTATTGCGGTTTGTCGTAAATAATTGGTTATCTTGGACTTCAGTGAATCGAAATCCAACGAACTAGTGGTAATCATTATGATAAAATCAACAGCTTCTTGACGAGAAAAAGCAACTGAACAATTATTCAATTGAAGAAACAACAGCATGGCAACAAGAGCAGTTCGTTTATTACCATTATGAAAAGGATGTTTTTTAGCTAAATTAATTGCTAGAATTGCCGCTTTTTCATAGACTTCGGGATAGAGTTCTTGATTAAATACTGCTTGTGAAGGCTGTTTAACAGCCATATCTAATGCATTGGCATCTTTTACACCAATCATTTCGCCTGGTGAGTAACGTAAAATAACTTTTGCGTTGATTTTGATAATTTCTTTAGTCGAAAGATACCTCATAAATCAACCAAATCTTTTAACGCGTCTTCATATTGATTCATGATCGAATCAACTAATGAATCAATATCAGGTTCTTCTTGTGCTTTGATCATTCGTACAGAACCATCAGATTGAAAAACATAACTGATTGCGTCACCTGTCTGCACACCCATGAATTCTTTTACTTCTGGTGGGATAGTTGTTACATCGCTATTGCCGGATTTTCTAATTTTATACTTTTTCATTTTTTTCATATTTCGCCACCCTCTATACCATTCTATAGTAAGTACATTATATCTAAGTATATACATTTAATCAATGTATATACTATTGATTTGCTTTTTCTTACGAAAAAACGACAAAGAAAAAGTAAAAAAAGTTTGTGACATGACTTTTGTCACAAACTCTCGTATTCTTAACCAAAATATTGATGGAATACTTGCGTAATAACTGGTAGGAAATAAATAATGATCATAGCCCCTACCACCATCAATAATTGTTTACGCTGTTTCTTTCGCTTCAGCATGCTTGTCGTTTTATGAAAAAAATAAGTAGCGCTTTTAGCTCCTGCAGTCAAAGTCGATAAAATCAACGTTGGTGAATATGCTGTTTGATTGTGCGTCAATGACAACAACTTCGTCCCGTAATCAGGATACTTTAGAAATGCTTGGTACACAGCCACAATCGTGATTGCTCCCATAAGATAATTTAAAAATGAATGCACTTTTTTCAAATAAAAAAACTCCTTGCTATCTATATAAAATCAGCCTACCCCAACATTTTTGCTTGATTGACTGATATTTTTTGGTTTTATTGGTATTTATATTCTCACTTTTCGGAATAAATATTCTGCTATTTCATTGTTTTCATTTACTCTACTTCGTTTTCATTATTTTTTCTTGATGTTTCTTTGTTTCCATCAACTGCTTTTGTTCCGCTGTTTTCGATCCATGGAAAAGAAAAACCGATCGTCATATCTTCTTTTAATACTAAAACTGCATCGAATTTCCCTTTTTTACCAGTAAAACCTTTGACAACTTTACTTGTCTTTCCTTTTGAAAGCAAATCTCTGAGATTTGTTTTAGTCAGCTTCTTTTTAGCTACTGTTGGCCACAATTTGAAGTCACATTCTGGGTTCAAGCATGTAGCGATTTTAGGATAAAGCATGACTATCCCTTTTTTACATTTTGGACATCTTCCTAATTGATCGTTTTTCTTCTCCATCGCTTTTATCTGGCGTGTTCCGCTGATCTCATCTGAGAAATCTACCTTATCGATTTGATTAGGTACTTCTGCCAATAAATGTAAGATGAATTTTTTGATGTTTTCTAAAAAAACAGATGGCGTCCCTTCTTGGTTACCAATTTTTCTCAAGTATCCTTCCCAGCGTGCAGTCATTTCTGCACTTGTCAGCAATGGTTCATTAGCTACTGCCTTACAAAGAGTGATTCCTTTTGGCGTAACGATTATTTCGTTTTTATTGACTTCGATGTAATGTTTCTGCTTAAGATTTTCAATGATATTGGCCCGCGTAGCTTCGGTCCCTATTCCTTCTACTTCTTTGAGGATTTCTTGCGCTTCATCATTATCCAGCGTTTTTCCCGCAGTTTTCATTGCTGTGATTAAGGTTCCTTCGGTATAGGGTTTCGGAGGTTGTGTTTCTTTCTCCATACTTTTCAGCTCTACTTCTGCTTCTTCATTTTCTACGATAGGAGGAAGAGTCTGAGCTTCTTTCTTTTTTGACTTGATGCGCAAGATTTCCTGCCACCCTTGTTGTAATGGGATCTTTCCGATACTTTTTAGCTTTAATTGCTGTACACCGGTCATTACAGTCGTCTCTTCATAAATATAATCTGCGGCAAACATAGCCACAGTGGTACGTAAGACTTGCAAATAGATTGCTTGCTGTAATTTAGATAGCTTCGCAAAGCGTGCAGGAGTCGGAATCGTCTTTGTCGGAATGATTGCGTGATGTTCTTGAACTTTTTTCGCATCGACATACCGTTTCTTTGCTCTGATCTCAGTTGTCTGTACTTCTTCTATTCCTAAAAACTTTTTATAGTTTTGCAGATGTTTAACCAGATACTGATGCTCGTTTTCTGTGATGTAAAAGGAATCCGTTCTTGGATAGCTTAGAAATTTGCTTTCATACAATCCTTGAGCAGCATCAAGTGTGGCTTTAGCACTTGCTTTCATTAGCTGATTCATCTTTGTCTGCAAACTAGATAGCGAAAATAAACGTGGGCTATGCAACCTCTTTTCCTTTTTCGTAACTTCAAGAATCCTTCCGTTTTGCTTACCTAAATGTGCTCCGAATTTCTCTATTTCCTTCGTTAACTCTTCTTGTGTTTTAAATGCTTTTTTTGGTACGATTTTTCCTGAAAACTGTCCTTTGTTTGTCGTAATTAAACCTTCTCCTTCAAAGTACGTTTCTTTTTTGAAGTGTTTGATTTCTTCTTGCAGCTGATAAATCATGTAGAGTGTCGGCGTTTGTACACGACCAAGAGAAAAACTGCCATCAATCCCTTTTCGTTGAAGCAGTAAGCTATATAATGGGCTTCCGTTCATTCCAATCAGCCAATCAGCATTCTGCCTTGCTTGCGCTTCTTTATATTTTGGAAAATAGTTCTTTCCAGGTTGGAGATTCTTAAAACCTTCATATATTGCTTCTTTTTCAAGAGAATTGATCCATAAACGTAAATAGTTCTTTTCCTTAGAAAATGCGTTTGCTTGTCGAATAATCGACCACGCGATGGCTTCACCTTCTCGATCACCATCTGTTGCAATAATAATGGTATCGGCTGACTGTAACTCTCGCTTTACGATCGAAAATTGCGCACGTTTGTCCCTTGGAACTTCGTAACGGAAGGTTTCTGGGAAAATAGGCAAATTTTCTAACGACCATTTTGCCCAACGCTCTTCATAAGCTCCTGGAGCAACCATATCTACCAAATGTCCAAAACCATAAGTGATGGTTACTTCACCAGCAAACAATGGATCGCTGATTTCATAATACCCTTCATGCCGCTTTCGCTGTTGGAAGGTTTCGGCATAGGCTTTTGCTTGTGAAGGTTTTTCAGCTAGTATCACCGTCTTCATCTTCTGACCTCCGTTACTTGATTTTTTGCGGACTTCTCTATTATGGAACATATTTTCGCATCTGGCAATAAAAAAAAGATACCGTATAGTCGAAACAGGCACAAAAAACATCAAGCAAACAAACGATGTTCCGTTTGCTGCTTGATGTTTCTAGAAAATATTCATCTTTAGCTGTCACTCTTGGTTAATCTGCCAGTTGATGCCAAATCGATCAGTTACCATCCCATACAATTGAGCCCACGGAACACTATCCAGCGGCATCTCAATCTTACCACCCTCAGCTAAGCTTTCAAATAGACGCTTCGTTTCTTCTTCATTTCTTGTTTGGATGACTAAAGAAACATTATTTCCAACAATCAATTCAGGACCGATTCCTTCTGGCGTATCTGCAAACATAACTAATGTATCATAAATGTTCAACCGTGCATTCGTGATTAGATTTTTTGCTTCTTCTGGCAAGTTCATTTGTTCTATTCCAGGCATTTCACCGTATGTGGTGATACCTGATGCTTCAGTCTCAAAAACTTTTTCATAAAAAGCGATGGCTTCACGAGACTCATTTTTGAAGTTCAGATAGATATCCAATGAAAACAGCTCCTTTCTTGGTTATAATCTACCATAAGAAAGCGTTTTTTACGAGTGAATCGTTTGATTGATTCATGACAAAAGCCTTGTCTTCTTGATCTTTTTTATGATCATTTATTCAAAAAATCTGTAATAGCAGCTTGATTCATTTGATTATCAATTTCAAGAATACTGCCAGCATAATCACTTTGCCCATAATTCCACGAACCGTCTACTGGCACACTTATTCGATCAATGCCACCAGCTCCTCGTGCAATCGAAAAGAGATTTTTCGTCAAGAACCAAGCAGTGACATCTGTGGATGTATACCCTAAAGCTTTACCAGCTGCATAAGGTGCACGGATCAGATTCAATGGATTCTTCAATTGGCTGAAAATAGCGTTCATTACTTGCTGTTGGCGTCTGACACGGCCAAAGTCTCCTTCTTCATCCATTCGGAAACGTGCATATTGCAAAAGAACATGTCCATCCATCTTCTGGACCCCTTTTTTAATATCTACACCATCCAGATTCAGATCTTTTTCTGCATCGATCTTCACTCCGTTCATGAACAAGGCATCGATCACTTTTTCAAACGACTTGAAATCGACTTTCGCATAGTATTGACAATTGATTCCAAAATTTTCTACTAAAGTCTGACGCACTAAATCGGCTCCTCCGTATGCATAAGCTGAATTGATCTTATTTTGTCCTACCCCTGGGATCGTAACGAAGCTGTCGCGCATAAAAGAAATCAGTTTCGGCTTATGGGAAGGACCATCCAACTGTAAGACCATGATCGTATCGGCTCGCCCGGCATCTTCTCCGCGTGTATCACTCCCAAGGATCAAAATATTATGCGCACCATTCGTCGCTTTTTGCCCATGAAAGGTTTCTGAAGTCGCTGCCTCTAAGCTTGTGTCATGTTCAGCTACATATTTACCAATAAAAAATGAGATACCTGAATAAAGGATCAAAACAAGCAAAATCGATAGAATGATTTTTTTCCACGATCGCTTTCTTCGAGGTTTCAACGGTTTGTTCTTCTTTTGCCGATTGAAAAATTTTTTATTTTTTTGTTGTTCTTCTGCTCTTGGTACATCTCTATATATCTGTTGTTCGTGTTGGTTCAAATCTTCAAATGAATGCTGCTCTCTTTCATAAATACGGGTAGCATCTTCCTCATTTTCCACACGCGTTCGTTTTCGTTCTCTTCTAGCAAAAATACTCCCCGTATCCCGCTTCAGAGGTTTCGCCTTCTTATGGATGTCCTTATAGCGATCCATCCGACTCATTGTGGTTCCTCCTCGTTTCTTACTGATAAATAAAGGATACGATAACCAATCGACAAAAGCCTATCATTTTTTGATAATTTAATAAAAAATAACGAAATAAATGCTTCGATACATAAAGAATTACTTTTCTTGAGACCGTTTATGCGAGAATAAAAAATCTTTATCTATTATCCTTTTTTAATCAAACAGCTTTTCAATCACATGGATCGGCATCTTTTCCTTTGTCCATAATTCAAATGCGATTGCTCCTTGGTAGATCAACATGCCAAGTCCATTGTATCCTTTTGCTCCTACTTTTTTTGCTTCTTTTAATAAACGTGTTTCTCTAGGTGCATAAATCAAATCAAAAACCGCTAGATTCTCATGCATCATGCTTATATCTAAGAGCGGTGACTGATCGATTTTCTTGCCCATCCCGATATCTGTTGCATTGACTAGAAGGCAGCTTTCTTTCAAGTCTTTTCTTAATTGATCTGTATCGGCAAAATCACGAACTTTTATCTCACAAGAAGTTCGATAGCTGAGTTGTTCGAATGTTTCTTTTACTTGAGCGAATGTTTGGTTGTTTCGTTTATAAACTACGATTTCCTTAGCGCCGTCTAACGCCGCTTGAACAGTGACTGCCTTTGCTGCACCTCCAGCGCCCAGTAGAGTCATTTTTTTCTTTTTGACCGAAATCCCAGCTTCTTGCACAGATTGCATTAAGCCCGCACCATCAGTATTATAGCCAATCAAACGACCCTTTTCGTGCACGATCGTATTTACTGCTCCGATCAATTGTGCTTCCTGGCTTACCTCATCCAGATAAGGAATAACCGCTGTTTTATTCGGCATTGAAAGGTTTACACCTAACATATCAAAAGTTCGAATACTTTCGACTGCTTGCTTTAAATTCATTGGGTTTACTTTGAAAGCTAAATATACCGCATCGATGTTGTTTGCTTCAAAAGCAGTATTGTGCATCAATGGAGATAAACTGTGAGAAGCCGGATCAGCAAAGAGCCCAGCTAATTTGGTTTTTCCAGAAATCATCTTATTCCTCCTTTGTTCTTGCTTCAATAAAAAAAGCCACTTAGCGTTTGATACGAAAAAGTACGAAACGTCTAGGTGGAAAGTAGCAAATTCTTTTCTCATCGTTTACTTGTCAGAGCAAAGAATATTCTATTTAATTGTTAAAATCATTGACTACGTGATCCTACAAAACACCCAAATATGTTCAATTGCTTATTGTTTTAAGTATAGGATGAATCAAAGGAAGATGTCAATGAGTTTTCAAGTTCTTCTACTGAAAGGGATTTTTCTGTCGAGATCAATCCACTACTTCTTCAAAGAATTGCAAAAGGTCGCCCATTGTCAAATGTTGCTTTTCTTTTTCAGAAAGATCCTGAACGATTTTTCCTTTTTGGAGTACGATCAGACGATTTCCGTATTTCAAGGCGTCTTCCATTCGATGCGTGATCATGAGACAAGTCAATTTTTGTTCATTGATCCGCTGATTTGTTAACTGCATTAATGCTTTAGCTGTTTTAGGATCTAAAGCGGCAGTATGTTCATCTAATAACAGTAGTTCAGGAGCCGTGATCGTCGCCATCAGCAAACTTAATGCTTGCCGTTGACCGCCAGATAATTCCCCTGCTGGAGTATCCAAATGTTGTTCTAGGCCATTACCGACTTCTTGACATAGTCTGAAAAAATCTTCTTTTTGATTTTTCAAGTTACGTAAACGGAATTTCCGCTTTTGTCCTCTTTTTTGTGCAAGCAGCAGATTTTCTGCTACAGTCATTCGGGGAGCCGTTCCCATCTTAGGGTCTTGGAAAACCCGAGAAAGAAATCGTGCTCTTTTTTCTTCTGAATCTTTTGTGATCAGCTGATCTTTAAAAGAGATCGATCCTTGACTGAGTTGAAGCGTACCAGCAATCGTATTGAACAATGTGCTTTTTCCAGCACCATTCCCTCCAAGGACAGTGATGAAGTCCCCTTCTCTGATTGTAAGGTTGATTTCATCCAATAGCACTTTCTCTTCATTCATTCCATTGTTTACGACTTTTCTGCCGTTTTTGATTGTCAATATATCTGTCATTACTAGGCCTCCTTCTCAAAACCCGTTTTTAAGTTCAGTGCTTTCTTCAATTGCGGGATCATCAGACAAATAGCTAAGATGATAGCGGAGAACAACTTCAGATAAGTCGTGTCAAACCCTAGTTTGATTACTACTAAGATCAATAGCTGATAAATGATACTGCCGACAACAATAGCAATCAATCTTTCTGCTAGCGTCAATTCTTGGAAAATCACTTCACCGATGATGATGGAAGCAAGACCGATGACGATCACGCCAATCCCTTTATTTACATCTGCATATCCGTCATTCTGGGCAATCAGCGCACCGGATAACGCAATGACACCGTTAGACAAAGTCAAACCTAAAATTTTCATACGATCGGTTTTTATCCCTAACGACCGAGCCATCGTTTCGTTGTCTCCTGTCGCAATATAGCCTTGACCTAAATCTGTATTGAAGAAGAATAGCAGTACAGCAATCAAGATGCCCAAAGAGATGAAGCCAAGAAGGACTGTGTCAAAGTAATCCGGTAACCCAAAGCGATGGAAGCTGTCTTGTAGAATCGGATGATTCAATAAAGAAAGATTTGGTGTTCGCATCACAAACAAAATAACTGAGTTCAATCCTGACATCACTAAAATCCCTGCTAGAATAACCGGTATCTTTCCTTTTGTATAAAGTAACCCTGTAATGAGTCCTGCTACCATACCAGCGCCTACGCCCAATAACGTAGCTAAAATCGGCGCTACCCCATGAGTAATAGCTGTCACACAGACAGCAGCACCTAATGGGAAGGACCCTTCTGTCGTCATATCAGGAAAATCTAAGATCCGATAGGTCATGAAAATCCCTAATCCTAATATTGCCCAAAGCATGCCCTGTGAAATAGCTGATACGATCATTTGTCATCCTCCTTAGATGTTTCTTGTTGCGAGTCATCTGTAATGATTTTGGCTTTTTCTTTCATCGTTTGGGGAATCGTGATTCCTAAGCGATCAGCCTGAGATTGATTGATCACTGTATCCCCTTGATCAAACGTATAAACAGGCGTCGTTTCCGGTTTTTCTTTTCCGCTCGCAAGTTCTGCCGCCATCTTACCGCTTTGAAGCCCTAATTGATATTGATTGATCCCGATTGTTGCTAGTCCGCCTTGTTCTACCATTGTATCAACAGAAGGAATGACGGGGATATTTGCTTTATTCGCTTCTTTCACCACTGTCTGCATAGCATTGGCAATCGTATTGTCTAATGGAACATAGATAAAATCGACTTGTCGGCTCATCACTTGAACCGTTTGTGCAATCTCATTAGTGGAAGGCACCGCATATTTTACTGCTTCTAACCCTTCTTTTTTTGCAGCTTCTTCCGCTTGTGCTACTTGGTACTTTGAATTATCTTCCGAAGAAGCATACAAGATTCCGGCTTTTTTTTCATTTGGCAGCAAATCAGAAGCAAGCTTGATTTGTGAAGCAACAGGCGGCTGATCAGAAACACCTGTCACATTTCCACCAGGTTTCTCTAAAGAAGCAACTAATCCAGCCCCCACAGGATCCGTTACAGCACCTAATACAACGGGGATGGACGAAGTCGTGTTTGCTAATGATTGAGCAGCAGGCGTTGCGATTCCGATCAAAACATCAGGATCGGATTGTACTAGTTGTTGACTCATTGTGGCTAGCTTGCTCTGATCGGCTTGTCCATTTTGAAATTTGATTTCAAGATTTTCTCCTTCTTTTAATCCTTCTTCTTTCAGGCCATCTTTGATCCCTCGATAAATCTCATCTAATGCCGGATGGCTCACATATTGCAATACCCCGACAACTGTTGTTTTTTTTGTCTGGTTCGTCGAAGTACTTTCTTTTTCGCCTGAGGCTTTTCCATAAATAAATGCGCCTGCTAAATAAACTAAAATAATTACTACAACTGTTATTAAACGTTTGTTTTTCATTTTTTTCCTCCTGCAAAGTCAATCTTTTTATTTATTATAATCAGGCAAGTATCCAGTCTACAAAAAAAGACAATGGCCAAAACGGTCATTGTCTTTACACAAAAAACCGCATAGATAGGATCTATGCGGCAGTCAATGTTCATGTCTAGCATAGATACAAGCTTTAGAAATGCACTCTAAAAAGTTGTATCTATGGGAAAGTTTCACCATTAATACAACTTATCTACGCCAGCTGCGCCAATTTTTTTTGTTCTCTGCTGAAATACGTTTTGATAAGTTCATTACAGGTCACCCTTTCCTTAAGAATTGATTTAAGTCTAATCGAATTTTTGAATTTCGTCAACTATATTTTTCATTTTTTTCATTTGTTATTTTGAAGATCAAACATCACTTGTTCTGATAATTAAAAATAGCACTATATAGAGCCACCATTTCATCACGCTAACGACTCAATTAGCAGTCTCGGCATTTGGGGAAGCTGTTCCTGTTCTATCCATTTCTTCTTCTAATTGTTTGATATTGGCTAACGGTAGTCGATTCAGCTCAGGGATCAACTCCTTATCAAAATCAGTTATTCCTCCCTTACCCGCAGTTATCCGATTTGCTTCTTTTCCTCCATCAAAGAAAATAAATGTCACTTCATCCGTTCGTATGTTATATTTTTGTTCCAGTTCATGTACATCATAAACGATCGGATAATAAAAGATCGGTCGATTCAATTCTTCCATAAGCTCAGGATCATTAAAGACATCCAGCACATCCTGATAGGTTTTCCCGTTCGGTTTGCTGAACATCACCGATATCGCTCGGCTTTGTTTGATTTTCTGATCCGCTTGGCTGTAAGCAAAAGGTTTTAATTTACTGGTTGGTATGGATGAATAAACGAGACTATTTACTTGCTCTTCTCGGATTTTTTCCGGCAACAAAAACATCGCAATTGTTAGCAGCAATGATAAGATGAGCAGAAACACAAGACGTCGAAAATACTTACTTGGATTTTCTGCGAATGACACTGAGAAATGATCATTCATTTCTTGTACTCTCGATTTAACTGCTTCCCAAATAACAAACACCTTCTTTTCTACTTTTTCTCCTATTTTTTATTATACCTAAAAATTTGGATTTCAACGATAGAAACACTGTTTTTTATGTAATTAGTCCAAGTTTTTTCTAGACTTTTGCTTCACTATTCGGACAAATTGGTTTTTCTTCTTTTTTTCGTTATAATGAACATACTTATGAAAAGAAATGAGGAATGAGCCATGTCCTTTGATGGTGTATTTACCCATGCGATGGTCAACGAATTGCGTGAAACGTTACTATCTGGTCGGATCTCGAAAATCCATCAGCCTTATGAAAATGAAATCGTGCTGGTGATTCGTTCACGCGGCAAAAACCATCGATTATTATTATCTGCGCACCCTAGTTATGCTCGTGTACAGATTACCCAAATCGATTATCAGAATCCTGATAATCCGCCTAACTTCGTGATGATGCTTCGAAAGTATTTGGATGGTGCTATTTTAGAAAACATCGAACAAATCGAAAACGATCGAGTGATCCATTTTCACTTTGCTAAGCGCAACGAGTTGGGCGATCTACAGAATATCATATTGATCGTTGAATTAATGGGACGTCATAGCACGATCGTCTTAGTTAATCAAGAAACTGGGAAAATATTGGACGCGATCAAACACATCGGAAGCTCTCAAAACACTTATCGTTCTTTGCTTCCCGGCGTAGAATACATTGCTCCGCCAAAACAAGAGGTCTTGAATCCATTTAGCTCCGATAAAGAAAAAATCTTTCAGCGACTTTCTCAAACTGAACTAGAACCAAAAGCAATCCAACATCAGTTTCAGGGAATCGGTTTCGATACTGCTCAAGAGCTGACCAAGAGATTGCTTGAACGTCCTAATGAAAAAATGGTTGTTTGGGAAGAATTTTTCTCGTCGATCATCAATCACCCTATTCCTACTTTTTACGAAACGACAAATAAAGATTTTTTTACGCCGATTGTTTATCAGGTATTTTCCGAACAAGCATCTGCTGTGACAACTTATCCAACACTCAGTCAATTATTAGATAGCTATTATCACGAAAAAGCGGAGAAAGATTGGGCAAAACAACAAGGCGGAGAACTGATCCGAAAAATCGAAAATGAACTAAAACGAAATAAAAATAAATTGAAAAAACGTGAACAAACACTCAAAGAATCCGAAAACGCTGAGAATTACCGTAGAGATGGCGAACTACTTACTACCTTTCTGACACAAGTACCACGTGGCGCAAAAGAAGTTGTTTTACCTAATTATTATGAAGAAGATCGGCCAATCAAAATAGCATTAGATCCGGCGCTGACGCCAAATCAAAATGCACAGAAATATTTCCATCGATACCAAAAGCTGAAGAACGCCGTTAAGTTGATCGGCGAACAAATCCAAGAAGCCAAAGATGAAATCCAATATCTTGAATCTGTCTTATCTCAACTGGAAATTGCCGGTCCGATGGATATCGAAGCAATCAAAGAAGAATTGACTGCTGAGGGCTATTTGAAAAAGAAGACACAGAAAAAACAAAAGAAAAAGAAACCATCTCAGCCTGATCAATACTTTTCTTCTGACGGAACGCTCATTCTTGTCGGTAAAAACAATCTTCAAAATGACCAGCTGACAATGAAAACAGCTAAGAAAACCGACTATTGGCTTCATGCAAAAAATATCCCTGGTTCGCACGTCATCATCAAAAGTGATCAGCCTTCAGATGAAACAATTACCGAAGCTGCCGAGTTAGCTGCCTATTTTTCAAAATACCGATACTCTGCCCAAGTACCAGTTGATCTTGTACAAGTGAAGCATATCCGCAAGCCAAATGGTGCCAAACCTGGTTACGTCATTTATGAAAATCAGAAAACAGTCATCGTGACACCAGAAGAAGAGAAAATTACAGCTATGAAACAAAACGGGTAATGAATGTATTTTCTTAGAATCATATTTTCGTACTTTTTCATAAAAGCAATCAGTTATAGATTGCTTTCTATAAAAAGAGGGGTTGTGACAAAATTCGTGTCACAACCCCTTATTTCGAATAAACTGTTTTGTTTGGCTGTTCTTTCTACTTAATATCAGTCAGATGTTCCGTCTACTTTTCTTAATTCTGTTGGTCCAGTAACCGAGTAAGCTCTTTGATAAATCTTTGAGCGATTTCACTGAGTGGGCGCTTTGCCGAATAAATGATATAAAATTCATTTAGTTCGCCTTCTGCTAAAGGGATTAACCGCAAGTGCTCACGAATTCCTCCAATCACAATACCAGACCCTGAAGCGTACGCATCAGTTTCAAGAACGATATTCATCAAAGTCCCTCGATCACTGGTATAGACCACTGTTTCTTGATCAGGAATCTCGATAAGGTCTTCATAAAAATACGGAAAATTATTTCCATCCTGTGTAAAACGAACTTGAGGATAAGATAACAATTCTTCTTTTGTGATCTCTGCGTGTGTAGCTAGCGGATGTCCATGCCTTAAAAAAATGTGTGTTTTAAATTTTCCAATGCTGCGGCCACTTAGTTCTCCTTGTTGCAAATATCTTCTGATACCAGCTTGATTATGCTCGTTCATATAAATAATGCCGATTTCACTATGCTGCTCTTTGACTTCTTCGATCACTCTCGCCGTCGTCGTCTCCATGATCCGAAATTGTTTGATTTCATCTTTGAATTCCTCGAGTAGCTGTGCGGTCAAAGGACCTAAGAAATCATAATGCTGGGCAGCGATTGAAAAATTGTCTCTCTTTTCACTCGTTAGATAGTGACTTTCTAATGTATCAAGCTGAACCAAGATTTTTTCGGCACGATTTAAGAAGTCTTGTCCTTCTTCTGTTAAATATGCACCTCGATTCGTTCGAGTAAACAGCGTAATTCCTAACTCAGTCTCTAATTCTTTGATACCAGCTGAAAGACTTGGCTGCGAAACAAACATTTTCTTTGCTGCTTCTCTGAAACTACCATTGTTTGCCACAGCGACCACATATTTCATTTGTTGAATATTCATTCCTCAAACTCCTCGAAATAATAAATTTCTCTTCCATTCAAGGGTTGAATTGGTCGGTTGTTCGGCTGTGCATACTGCCCTTTGAAGGGTAGAAGAAACTCTTGGTTCAATTTTCCTACATGATCCATCACAAACCATTGGATTGGCCCGCTGGTAGGTGGAGTTGTCAATGAACCTACATAATGAAAATGGCTTTTTTTCTCTGGAAAGAAGACATCCGGATTTACCCAGTGTTCATGTTTTTCTAAATTCCATCTCTCTCCGTTTTCTTGATCATAAAACCAACCTTCCTGTTCCATTAACTGATACATGACTCCCACGACAAGATTCTCTTTTTTGCTGTTCATATGAACAAAATGAAATTCAATATCTTCCTGGTTCCCGTCGATGATATGTTCAGATGGTAAGTGGAAATGAATATCTGTCAAATAATAGCGTTCTTTCTTGAACTCTACATAACTGAGTTGATCAAAAGGTACTAAATGAATCGTATTTTTGAATTCCTTGTCAGTAAAGCGTTGCTTTTGATAATGAAACGAAAGTGTATCTCCTTTCATTTTTATTTCTTCACCTTTTGTTAAATGAATAGGTGACTGCAACGGAAATTCTGCACCTCTCGCAAACCAATCACATAAATTCGCCCAATTTTCCGGACCTCTGTCTCCAGAATAGCCCCATTCGACATCCATATTCTTTTTCAACTATACTTCCCCCTGCATCTCATATCGTTTTTATTTTTCTTCTTTCTTTACAATCGTTGAGACGGTTTCTAAAAACGCCTCTTTTCCATAAAATTCCTGGTTCAATAGTTCCGGAAATATTTCTTTAAAGAAATACTGAACAGAAGGCCGATGTTCAAAGCTTTTGATAGTAGTCACTGCCTCAATGAACATCTCCTTGTAAACTTTTTCTGGATTATTTTTGATGATTTCATCAAAAGACTCATAAAGAAGGTCAACCTTATCTGAAATGGCTAATAGTTCTCCTTCTACGGTTTCATCTTTTCCTTCGAACAACCGACGGCGATAAACTTCTTGGAACTCAGCTGGAATCTCTTGGTTGATGAATTCGTCCGTCATCTTTTCTTCAACTGTTTGCAGCATCCCTCTTAATTCTTTGCTTGCATATTTCACTGGTGTTTTGATATCACCAATAAAACGTTCTGTGTAGTCATGATTCAGTGATTTTTCATAGAGCAGTTTCCAATCGATTGGCTGCCCATTTGCTTCTTCAATATCTCCCAGAACTTGCGCAATGGACGCGACACGACACGAATGTGCTGCAACTGTATGCTCCGTATATTTAAAAAAACTAGGTGCCCTTGTGATCGTCTCTAAATTGTTCAATCCTAAAATAAATTCATTCAATCCCATAAAAGTTACCTCCCTTTGAGATTTCTTTTTCCGAATATCATATCATTAAATAACTGACATTCGCAACATTTCCGCTCTTTTCCATTTTCGCAACAGCTCGCTTACCAAAAAATAGAGAAAATCTCGATAGAATAGAGTGCAGAGAAGAGATTATTCTCTTCTCTCTGCTAACCAGTCTTAGCAAAATAAATTTTGCAAAAATCAAAAACTGATTACGATAGAAATTTCTTTTCATACCTGATGAAAAGATGCTTCCCGCAATCAGTTTTTGGATTGTTTTTATATCGATTGATAGCCATTTTTTCTCACAATCAATTAATTATATGCTTAAGATTCTTGTTCAAAAATTTCACGAAATTTCGGAGCATTTAAATCTTTTTCGGAGAGTTGAATCAATCTATATCGTAAGTTTCGATTATTTGGATGATATCATTCAACTCATCAATCACGATATCTGCTTGTGCCTGATCAAGGGGCAGATCTTGCTTTAATGCAATCGTATATAAATTAGCTGCTTTTGCTGATGCAATACCAACAGGAGAATCTTCTACTGCGATGCAATGTCTACCATCCAATGCATTTACTGCGATTTGATAAATTTCTGGATGTGGTTTGCTTTTAGATAGCTTTTCCCCTGAAATGACAAAATCGAAGTATGGTGCTAAAGCATTCTGTGTCAGCATTTTGTCGATTTCTCTTTGCGGAGAAGAAGAAGCAAGAGCAATTTTGATACTTTTCTTTTTTAAATAATCCAAGATGTCTTCCGCACCCTTTCGCAATGCTATTTTAAAGTCAATAGGATGTTTTTCCCGGTATGCAAGGTATTCTTTTTTAAGATTAGCTCGTTGGTCTTTTTCTGAGACCAATACTTCCCAAATCCCATTTTCTGTCAGTCCAACGAAATCCAACTTATTCGTCGAACCTGGTAGGATGTTTTTTTCTTTGAAAAATTGCATACGTCGATCAAAATAAAAGTTTTCTGAGTCAATTAAGACACCATCCATATCAAAAATCATGCCTAAATTCACAAACCTTCCTCCTATCCATAAATAATTTCATGAATCAATCGTAACTCCAACGTGGAAATCTTGATAGTATACTCACTCTCTATCTCGAAAAAGGCACGATGAATCTGTTCCATTTCTGCCCCTGCTTGAGTCGTATATTCCTCTATATCTTCTTGTTCATCCACACTTTCTTTCCTTAAAATTCGTTCAATCATACAGCAGCAATGTAGGTATAGTAAAAACAACTTACTATTAGATAGAGTGATCTCTAAGGTTTCCTCAGCTACGGATACAGCACTTTGCACTAAACGCAACAGTTTGGTTGCGTCCAAAATCGTTAAATTCTCGATGATTTTATTAATTGAAAAACTGAACATCAGCTGTTCTTTTAAATCTTTATCACGTATGTCAAAATAATCTTGTAGAATTGAAATGAACTTCTCAACATCTTCACCGTTAATTAAATGATCAAGACCAATATAAGGAACCTGTTCGATTTTGGGATCTTCTGTTCCTACAATCATCAATACTTCATATATCTGGAAAGGATCCTCATACATTTTATTTTTTTGCAATTTTTTGTAATCATACGGAATAATCGTCAATTCTTTGCAATGATTTTCTAAACAAGATTCCAAAATCTCTTGTATTTGAGTAGCTGAACCTATTCCGGTGTAACAGCAAGTTAAGATTGCCTGTGTTTTTTCTTTTTTTGGTAGTATTAGTTGTTTTTTTACTTTGTTTTCTATATCGATTTTTTGGCTGATTTCTGCGATAGACATTTGTCTTTGAATCAACTGCCCAATCTCCAATACAAGAGGCGTAGAGACATAATCGATAATCAGCAGTGGACCACGTATTTTATCTGCTAGCTTTTTTCCGATTTCGTTCAACGACCCCATATCTACTAATAAAATCAACCCGGCGTCCGTTTGATGATCATTGATAAAGCGAATGACTTGTTCTTCGACTTTAGCTAACGTGATATTGATTGGCATATCATAAGCTTGAAAGATATTCTGCTTCAGCATCCGATTGCCTACGTTCGCCATACTGCTAGCAGTAGAATAACCATGAGCTAAAATGATACTCTTGATTTTCTTTTCTCCTAGCGTGATCTGCAGCCCATGAAAATAAAAGGAAATAAAAATCAAATCTTCCTCTTTAAAATCTTGATCTAATTGTCGAGAAATATGTCCTAGTACTTTTTTAGCATACCAATAAGAAGTATCTATGGAACTCGAAACCAATTCTAACAACTTGTCTTTGACACTTTGCCATTCATGGTTTTCTGCAATCATATCTGTGTTGTTTTTATGGTAGAGATACTGTGCCAGGGCAATCACACGATTACCATCTTGTTCCAATCCGTAGTTTTCATGCATCCAATCAAAAGTTTCTCGTATCTGATAGGTTAGTACAGAATAAAATGATTCTTCTTTCGAATAACTATCTTTAAAAATAAACTCGTCCATCAAATGATTGATTCGATTTACCGTATGATCAATAAAATCTTTAATCATTAATTCTTGCTTTTCAACTTTTTGATACATTTGCACTATTTTTTCAAATAACTGCCTGATTTGCCTGACTTCTGAAGATTCTAAAAAGACTTGATTAGCTGTATGCGGCAAATATTGGCGGTCTGGTAAAGCTTTAATCGTTTTTTTCAGCTGCTCTTTTAGCTGCATGGTATTTTCAGTTGGAAGATCCTTCAAACGAACTCGAATAGACAGACTATTTTGATTTTTGGCGTACGCACTACCGCAGACATATTTCACGATGTTCTTTATCTTCCCTACATTGCCTTCTAGGTCACTATTAAGCAAAAAGTCCACTAGTTGATAACTTACATCGATGCGTTTTGACAAAATATTCGCTTCATTAATAAAAAATGTGTCTATCAGTTGCATACGCTCTGATTGCGGACGACGTTCATAATTCGGTAACATGACAATCACTGGCAAACGGCGAATAAATGTCGGCAAAAATGTTTGATAGACATTCTCAGTTGTTGCAAATATCATACGGACGTTTGCTTTATGTCTGATTGCATTGTCCCCCATCGGTGAAATTTCTCCTGTATCCATAAATGTAAAAAGCTTTTCTTGCCCTTCATCACTTAAGCGGTGTACCTCATCCAAAAATAATACGCCATTATCAGCTTTTTCTATCAATCCAATATGTTCTTTTTCCGCTCCAGTAAATGCTCCTTTGACATGTCCAAACAAAGCAGAAGACAAGAGTTCAGGATTGTTGAAATATTGGGCACAATTATAAGAGATAAACGGAGCATCTTTTGGGATGACCTTTTCTGCTACAGCATATTCATAGATTTTTTCTGCTAAAAATGTTTTCCCTGAACCGCTATTGCCTGATAAAAGAATAGGCAACCCATTCCCAGGATAAAGTACTGCTGTCTTTATTTGATCAACTACTTCTCTTAAGCTGCCATTTGCTCCAATCACCGTTTCTAATGCATTGGCTTTTTCTGCTGCAAATAAGTCTTCCCAAGTTTCATATTCAGATTCTCTGTGGAAAATGCCAAGTTCAGCTAAAGTTTCAACATGTAAAAAAGAGACGGGGTAACTCTTGACCTTGACCAATATTCCTTCTTTCATTCCTTGATTTAAGTAGAAGCTTGTTGTACTTCGATTCAAACCGACATTTTCGCTAATTGATAAAGCTGAAAAATCTTCTGCATGATGCTCACTGTAATTTTTTGTCAGCTCTTTTAAATATTTTTCTACTTTTTTGTTCATGATCAACACCACCCAATTTACTCTTGCTCAATCAATTGTACGAGAATAAGAAACCCTTTTCAATGCATGGGAAGAAAAGCCGAGGCACTTGGCCTCAGCTCTAGTTTAATACTCTAATTTCCACATATAACGACGCTTTGTCAGCGGATGCTGGCGTACTTCAGCTAATTCTTCTGCATAGACGCGGAATACTGCTGTGATGACGAATGGATTGAAGTAATCAAGAACCTCTTTCGCAATGTGGGCAGACAGTCCCCAATCCAGTGCATCTACGATTTCTATTTTTGCATCGAAACGATTCAAAAAGGTCAGTGCTCGGGCATCCATTTGACGCGTACGACCATCATTCATCAATAAGATAAATGGTACGTCTTTGTCCGTGATTTCAAATGGACCATGGAAAAATTCACCAGAATGGAAAGTACCAGAGTGAATCCATTGCATCTCCATCATTAAACAAATAGAAGTGGAATACGCAACTTCATGAGTCGCTCCTGAACTCATAACATATATCACCTTTTCATTTTTGAAACGTTCGGCGAATTTTTTTGCTTGTAGACGTGCTCCCTTTGCACTTTCTTGCGACAAATCATAAATTTTGTCGAAACCATCCATCATCTTATCGTAGTCTTTATACCCTTCGATCTGATTTAGTAGTTCAACTGCAAGTTCTAAGCAGTAACCTGTTTTTTCTAGTTTTGCTGCGTAATCTTCTGTGAAACGATGATAAATCACATAGTCTGCGTCTTTCGTTAACGGAGAATCTACGCTATGTGTTAAACTAACAACTGTGGCACCTTGTTCTTTCGCTACTGCGTTAGCTTGAACAGTTTCAGGAGTCGTACCTCCCAATGAAGCTGAAATAACTACAGTATGATCGTTGATCGAGCGAGGTGTCGCATAATTGAATTCATTTGCCGTAAAGTGGCTGATACGTAATTTGTTTGCGTTTTGTTCTAAAAAATATTTTGCTGGATATAGATCTGCTTTCGATGCACCACAGCCGACAAATACGATGGACTCCACCTCTTTGTTCGCGATGATTTCTTTGACGATATCTTTTGGACTTAATGTTGAATTCATGTTTGAATTCCTCCTCATACTATTTATTTTTAACCTAAATTAGGTTGGTCCCTTAATTAAAAATCCCGCATAAACTTAGTAAAACACCACCAGCGATACAAATAGTGAGCATCAAACCGGTCCGAACTTTCTTTTGCAACAACCAATACATAAAAAATGTCAGCCCTAAAGGAATCAACTGGGGCATGATATTATCTAAAACATCCTGTAAAACAAACGCCTTGCCGAATCTTAGCGGCGTGGTGATTCCAATCATGCTAGCAATCATA
>OKNX01000161.1_pt1 | contig 18929 bp, 10 predicted proteins | sample 1614901 | NCBI WGS metagenome assembly OKNX01 (sample SAMN04436977, study PRJEB24849) | human gut metagenome | biome: human gut; feature: NICU; material: stool | host: Homo sapiens | place: USA: Saint Louis, MO | collected 2010-08-04
CTCCAAGGGGCTGCACGTCGAGCGCACCTTCAGCACCGAGGATATCCATCCCTACGACGAGGTGACGTGGGAGCGTCGCGACGTCGTGCAGACGAACTGGCGCACCGGTGACGTGGTCTTCGAACAGCGCGGAGTCGAGTTCCCCGACTTCTGGAGCGTCAACGCCTCGACGATCGTCACGAACAAGTACTTCCGTGGCGCCCTGGGCACTCCTGTCCGTGAGGACAGTCTCAAGACCCTCATCGACCGCGTCGTCAAGACCTACGTGACGTCCGGACGTGAAAACGGCTACTTCGCCTCTGAGGAGGACGCCAAGGTCTTCGGTGAGGAGCTGACCTGGCTGCTGGTCCATCAGTACTTCAGCTTCAACTCCCCGGTGTGGTTCAACGTCGGTACGACGAGCCCTCAGCAGGTCAGTGCCTGCTTCATTCTCTCGGTGGACGACTCCATGGAGTCGATCCTCAACTGGTATCGGGAAGAGGGATTCATCTTCAAGGGTGGCTCTGGTGCCGGTCTCAACATTTCCCGTATCCGTTCTTCCAAGGAGCTGCTGAGCTCCGGCGGCACTGCTTCCGGCCCGGTGTCCTTCATGCGCGGTGCCGACGCGTCTGCCGGAACCATCAAGTCTGGTGGCGCCACCCGTCGCGCTGCCAAGATGGTCGTCCTTGACATCGATCACCCGGACGTCGAGGAGTTCATCGAGACCAAGGCTCGCGAGGAGGACAAGATCCGCGCCCTGCGCGATGCCGGCTTCGACATGGACCTGGGTGGCCGCGACATCACCAGTGTCCAGTACCAGAACGCCAACAACTCGGTGCGCGTCTCGGATGCCTTCATGACGGCGGTCGAGCAGGGCAAGTCCTTCGGGCTGACTTCCCGCACCGAGCCGGGCAAGGTACTCGACACCGTCGATGCCAAGGAACTCTTCGGCAAGATCGCCCAGGCTGCCTGGGAGTGCGCTGACCCCGGTCTGCAGTACGACGACACCATCAATGCCTGGCACACCAACCCGAACACCGGTCGGATCAACGCCTCCAACCCGTGCTCGGAATACATGAGCCTGGACAACTCCTCGTGCAACCTGGCCAGCCTCAACCTGTTGAAGTTCCTCGACGAGAATGATCACTTCGACGTCGAGAAGTTCACCAAGGCCGTCGAGCTCGTCATCACCGCGATGGACATCTCCATCTGCTTCGCCGACTTCCCGACCGAGGCCATCGGGGAGACCACTCGCAACTTCCGTCAGCTCGGGATTGGATACGCCAACCTGGGCGCCCTTCTCATGGCCCTGGGCCTGGGATATGACTCTGATGGTGGACGTGCCCTGGCTGCTGCCATCACCTCCGTCATGACCGGTGTCTCCTACCGACGCTCCGCCGAGTTGGCGGCCATCGTCGGTCCTTATGCCGGCTACGCCGAGAATGCCGAGTCGCACCAGGCCGTCATGGTCAAGCATCGCGACGCCAACCGCCAGGTTCATCCGCTGCACGACAACGACACCACCGTCCTCGCTGCTGCCAAGGCCGAGTGGGACAAGGTCGTCAAGCTGGGCCGTACCAATGGCTTCCGCAACGCCCAGGCCTCGGTGCTGGCTCCGACCGGCACCATCGGCTTCATGATGGACTGCGACACCACGGGCATCGAGCCGGACTTCTCGCTGGTGAAGTTCAAGAAGATGGTCGGTGGTGGCTCGATGCAGATCGTCAACCAGACGGTGCCGCGTGCCCTCAAGAACCTCGGCTACACCTCTGAGCAGTCCGAGAAGATCGTGGCCCACATCGCCGACAACGGGTCGGTCGTCGGGGCTCCCGGCCTCGACGAGGCCCACTACGAGGTCTTCGACTGCGCCATGGGCACCCGCTTCATCGCGCCGATGGGCCACGTGCGGATGATGGCTGCCGTCCAGCCCTTCCTGTCTGGTGCCATCTCCAAGACCGTCAACCTGCCGGAGTCCTCCACCGTCGAGGACATCGCCAACGTCTACATGGAGGGCTGGAAGCTCGGCCTCAAGGCTCTGGCCGTCTACCGCGACAACTGCAAGGTGGGCCAGCCTCTCTCCGAGGTCAAGAAGGAGGAGGAGAAGACCGAGCCGGAGGTTCGCATCGAGTACCGTCCGCGTCGTCAGCGTCTGCCGAAGTCGCGCATGGGCCGCACGACGAGCTTCCAGGTCGCTGGAGCTGGCGGTTACCTCACGACTGGCGCCTACGATTCCGGCCGCTTGGGCGAGATCTTCCTCAAGCTCGGCAAGCAGGGTTCGACCTTGGCCGGCGTCATGGATGCCTTCTCCATCGCGGTGTCCATCGGTCTGCAGTACGGCGTGCCGTTGGAGTCCTTCGTCCAGAAGTTCTCCAACCTCAAGTTCGAGCCTGCTGGTATGACTGACGACCCGGACATCCGGATCGCCTCGTCGATTATCGACTACGTGTTCCGTCGTCTGGCCTTGGACTACCTGGACTTCGACGAGCGCGCCGAGCTGGGTATCTACACCGCCGCTGAGCGTGCCCGATACGTCGAGACCGGCTCCTACGCGTCAGACGAGGAGGACGGGCTCATCGACTCCGAGACCCTCAAGGACACCCCGGCCGACCGCGTCCGGGTGCACGAGGACGGTGCCAACCAGCCCGGGCTCTTCGCTGCTCAGGAGGCTGTTGAGCGAGGCGCTGGTGCCCACACCAGCGCCGAGCTGCTCGAGGAGCAGCTGGGCCGTGAGGTCGATGCCCCGCTGTGCATGACCTGCGGAACGAAGATGCGTCCGTCGGGATCCTGCTATGTCTGCGAAGGCTGTGGATCCACCAGCGGTTGCAGCTGATGACGTCATGATCTGACCAGGTGGCCGGGGTACAGCAGAGGTTGTGCCCCGGCCCCTGGCGTGTGCGCGTCATCGCACCCGTCGGCTTCCGAATGCCGAGGCCTATGCGTGCGTTCAACCATGCACGTTCACCAGATGGCACCGGAAGACGAGCACAGGCTGCACATCTGCCTCCGGACCTACTAGGTTGGAGGCATGGACGAGCCACCAGACTTCGCGTTCGACCTGGATCGCAGCACGGCACAGGCCTGGGACCAGTTCACCGAGCGTCTGGCCGAGGTCGTCTCCGTCATTGACGACGATGGTGAGTTGACGATCTCGACCATGTCAGCGCGCAATGACCCCACGCCCTTCATCCGGTTCGTGCAGGATGACCCCGATCACAGTGATGACACCGCGATGATTCTGGCCGAGGCGTCGAGCAACAGCTGTCTGCCGGACAGCTCTCAGCTCACCCCCGGCCAGCTCGACGGACTGAGCTCCCTGGGATGGCAGGACCCCGGAACCTGCACCTCTCACAAGACTGACAACTACTGGGTCTACCGAAGCCAGGATGACAGTGAACAGCTTGCTGAGCTGGCGGTGACGACCCTGCGTGACATCTTCGGTGTCCCTCACCCGGTCTTCCTGGCCCCCGACCAGCTCGCAGAGATTCTGCAGCCCGAACCTCCGCTGTCTCCCACCGAGGCGGCCAGCGTCCCCGCCATCATGCCGGTCGACAAGGATCACCTCGACCGCCTTGTGGCCGACGAGCTGTCCCAGATCTTCGGACACCCCGCCATTCGCGACAGCGAGGGAGATTTCGCCATCCGGGTGGGCACCTGCATGGTGTTCGTGCGAACCACTCCTGACGCCTCTGAACTACTGCTCTTCGCAGCTCTCGTCCATAACATCGAGGGACGGTCTCGAGCCGTCGAGGTGCTCAACGACCTCAACGTCCAGTCCCGCTACGGACGCTTCGCCCTGCATCAGGACCGGGTCTTCGTCACGATGTCAGTGATGGCTCGTCCGTTCGTTGCGGCACACTTGTACCAGGCAGTCTCCATCATGTCCAGGCTGGCTGACGGATTGGACAACGAACTGGCTCGCAAGCTGCACGGCAGAACCACTTTTGAAGAATGATCCGGACCCGATCCCTTTGTCACAAGGCAAGTGGTGGGACAATGTGACAAGGGGTTGACGCCCCTGACGTCTCACTGAGGAGGACCACCATGGCCGACGATCGAACCTCGTCAAGGACTCGCCGTACTACCGTCATCGTTGGAGTCGACGGCTCGGAGGACGGCCTGCGCGCCGCCCGGTACGCCGCAGGATCGGCGATCAGGAGAGACGCCGATCTCATTGTCCTTCACGCTGTTGACGATGCTGCTGTCGCCGGTGCCTGGGGTGTCGTCTATGACCCGACCGCTCTGCAGGACGCCGGCCAGGTCGTCGTCGATGACGCCATCAACGTCGCCAAGGGCCGCGGCATAGATCCCGATCGCATCTCGGGTGAGGTGGTTCTGGGTAACCCGGCGGCCATCCTTGCCGACCGCAGCGCAGACGCCCAGCTCGTCGTCGTCGGTCGTCGCGCCAGCTCCGGACTGGAGCGGATGTTCGTCGGATCGACCTCTGTGGCCGTGGCTGGCATGTCCGCCGCACCTGTTGTCGTCATCTCCCGTGCGTCGAACCCGGACCCGACCGGTGGCAAGAAGTGTGTGGCCGTCGCCGTCGGCCCTCAGAGCGCAGGAACTGCCGCTCTCGGATTCGGATTCGCCGAGGCGGACCACCGTGGCTGCAAGCTATTGGCCGTGACCGTTCCCGGCCAGGATTCCCAGAAGGTCCACGCCGAGGCACTCAAGCGACTCAACGAGGTCGTCAAGCCCGTCGCTGACGAGCATCCCGACGTCGAGGTTGAGACTCGGGTGCTCTCCGGTGAGCCAGTGGACGCCCTGGTCGACCTGTCCGGCGATATCGACCTCCTCGTCATCGGCATGAAGAAGCACCCGATCCTGGGATGGACCGCTGGCGGAGTCAGCCGTGGCATCATGGCTCACGCCCAGTCTCCGTTGGCCATTTGCCACTGACCTGTCGGCTTGAAGGACTACCAGTGGTTGTCCCGCCATGCGGTTGGTCCTCGAGGAGCTCATCACCGATGACATCTGCACCGTGTACTCCTACTCGGCGCCCTTCATCCCGATGAGCCCCTTCCCGGTGTGGTCGATCGCATCACCATCAGATCCTTCAGCAAGGACATCAACGAGAGCAACGTCGTGACTGCGCAGCCTTTCACGCTTTGCGGCTTCGCAAGGAGGCGCAGTCTCACTGGCTGTCGGCACTGTCTTCGAGCCCCGCTGCGGCATTATCTGCGGCTGGCGATGCGCGTGGGGATTGACCAGATCACCGAGGCACTCGACCAGATCCAGCGGATGGAGATCTTCACGGCTTGACCGACGAGACGGTGGCCAGCACGAGCCCGTCGCTGAGTGTCAGACCTCTCACATAAACTGAATAGGCCATGCCTGATTCACGACTGGAAGGTGAGCTGCCCGGTGGGGGAGTCGTCGCCTTCGACACCGAGCTTCCCATCGCGGCGCATGCCGACGAGATCGCAGACCTCATCCAGGACCATCAAGTCGTGGTGGTCGCCGGTGAGACAGGTTCGGGAAAGACCACCCAGCTTCCCAAGATCTGCCTGGCACTGGGGCGTCGACACATCGCCCACACCCAGCCTCGCCGGATTGCCGCGCGCAGCGTCGCCGAACGCGTCGCGGAGGAGATGGGGGTCGATCTGGGGGAACAGGTTGGCTATCAGGTGCGGTTCACCCGTCGCGCCACCTCTGACACTGCGCTGACGGTCATGACCGACGGTGTGCTGCTGGCCGAGATCTCCCATGATCGCGACCTGCGCGCTCACGACACCATCATCATCGACGAGGCTCATGAGCGTAGCCTCAACATCGACTTCCTGCTCGGCTACCTCAAGCAGCTACTGCCACGACGTCGCGACCTCAAGGTCATCATCACCTCGGCCACCATCGACACCGCGAGGTTCGCGGCCCACTTCGACGACGCTCCCGTCATCGAGGTCTCCGGACGGACCTATCCCGTCGAGGTGCGATACCGCCCCCTGGATCCCTCGGAACAGGTCCGCGCCGATGACGAGGATGAGGACAAAGAGCTCTCGGAGCGCCCCTCGACTCCTGCCCCGGTCGATACGAAGGACGAGGTCATTGACCAGGTCACCGGTATCTGCAGAGCTGTCGAGGAGCTCACCCGGGAAGGAGAGGGCGACATCCTCGTCTTCCTGGCGGGCGAGCAGGAGATCCGGGAGACCACCGAGGCTCTCGCCGACCTCGGACTGGCCAACACCGAGATTCTGCCGCTGTTCGCTCGGCTGTCGGCTGCCGAACAGCATCGGGTCTTCACCCCGCACAGCGGCCGGCGCATCGTGCTGGCCACAAATGTCGCCGAGACCTCCCTGACGGTGCCGGGCATCCGTTACGTCATCGATCCTGGAACTGCTCGTATCTCGCGGTACTCAGTGCGTACCAAGGTGCAACGTCTTCCCATCGAGCCGGTCTCCCAGGCTAGTGCGAACCAGCGGGCCGGACGATGCGGCCGCGTCGCTCCCGGTATCTGCATTCGTCTCTACTCGGAGGCCGACTTCGAGTCCCGTCCAGAGTTCACCGAACCCGAGATCCTGCGCACCAACCTGGCCGCCGTCATCCTCCAGATGGCCCAGGCTCGACTCGGTGCCATCACTGACTTCCCCTTCGTCGAGCCTCCCGATCGCTCCCGGATCAATGACGGAATCCGCCTGCTCGACGAGCTGGGAGCCCTCAAACCTGGCCATCGGGACGCTCCCAGACTGACCAAGATTGGCCATCAGCTTGCCCGTGTCCCGCTGGATCCACGTCTGGGGCGCATGCTGCTTGAGGGGTCGAAACAGGGCAGTCTCGCTGAGGTCCTCGTCATCGTCGCGGCACTGTCCATCCGCGATGTCAGGGAGCGCCCCGCCGAGAAGCGGGAGGAGGCCGACAACTTCCACCGACGTTTCGCCACCGAGGCGAACCTGCTGCAGACCCTCCAGGCCGTCGACGACGCCGACAACAACCGGGTGGGGGACTGGTCCCAGGTTCGTCAGCAGGTACACCGGCAGCCCGCCAACGCCCCGACACCGGGGACACCGGCGCGCCACACCCCTCACACCAATTCCCGTCCGGGCAAGCCTGCCCCTCAGCCCCAGCCTGGTGGGATCGACGAGGGCGGGGACATCCTGGCCATCCACCGACTGTGGCGCTACCTGCGTCATCAGCGTCGGCAGATGGGATCCTCGGCGTTTCGTCGTATGTGCCGGGCTGAGTACATCAATTACCTGCGCGTGCGCGAATGGGACGACCTGCACGGCCAACTGCGCCAGATCGCCAAGGAGCTGCACCTGGAGGTCAACCGCACCTCGGCTCCCACCGACCGTGTTCTCGTCGCATTGTTGTCCGGCCTGCTCTCCCACATCGGTCTGGCCCAGGTTCGGGAGTCCTCGAAACGTCGCGGCCAACGTCCTGGACCTCAGGAGTACATCGGTGCTCGCGGCACCAAGTTCGCCATCAATCCCGGATCCCTGCTGGCGCGCAAGTCCCCGGAACTTGTTGTCGCCGTCGAACTGGTGGAGACCTCCCGGCTGTGGGCCCGGACGGTGGCCGCCGTCCAGCCGGAGTGGGTGGAGGAGGTCGCCGGACCGCTCATCAAGCGTTCCTGGGCCGCTCCGCACTGGGCAGCCTCGACGGCCTCCGTGGTCGCCACCGAGCGGGCGGCCCTCTTCGGGGTACCGCTGTGGGCAGATCATCGCGTCAACTACGGGCGCATAGACCCGGTCGTCTCCCGGCAGATCTTCATCCGTTCCGCTCTGGTGGAGCGGGACTGGCGATCCAACCACGGCTTCCTCAAGCACAATGACCGGGTCCGGGACGAGGCAGCCGACCTCGAGGAACGTAGCCGTCAGCGCGGATTGGTCGCCGACGATGACGCCATCTTCGCCTTCTACGACCGTCGTGTTCCGGAAGGCATCGTCTCGGGATCCCATTTCGACGCCTGGTGGAGACGAGTCCAGGATCGTCACCAACTCGACCTGTCCCTTGATGACCTCGTCGACTCCGACTCGGTCGACGCCGACGCCTTCCCCGACCATTGGAAGGTTGGCAATCTCGATCTTCCGGTGCGTTACGTCTTCGAACCTGGATCCGGGCATGACGGTGTCACCGTCACCATTCCGCTGGCCCTGCTCAACCAGGTGCCGACCGCTCCTTTCAGCTGGCAGGTTCCGGGTCTGCGCACCGAGTTGGCCACCGAGCTCATCCGGGCCCTCCCCAAACGGATCCGGACCCAGCTCGTCCCCGCTCCCGACCGTGCCCGAGCTGCGCTGACTTGGCTCGAGGACAACGATGCTGACCGTCAAGCCCCTTTCACCGAGGAACTCGGGCGAGCATTGCGGGCTCTCACCGGGGTCATCGTCGACGCCGATGGCTGGAACACCGCAGCGCTCCCAGCGCACTTGCGGGTCGGGTTCGACATCGTTGACGCCGAGGGGCGCACCGTCGGCAAGGAGCCCGGGAAGAAGGGTGGGAACAAGTCGACCTTCTCCCAGCCCAAGCACGTCGCCAGGTCCGAGGACCTGGAATCCCTTCAGACCGATCTGGCCACCAAGGTCTCGCAATCCTTGACCAAGGCCGCCGGACGACCTCAGGTCCATGGGGCGACGCAGTGGACCTTCGATCCGATCCCGGAACGGGTTGACCTGTCGCGCAAGGGGGCTGACGCCGTCGGCTACCCATGTCTGGTTGATGAGGGAACTGCGGTCGGTAGCACCGTTCTCGACACTCCGAGGGCTCAACGCGCCAGCCACGCCGCAGGAGTCGTCAGGCTGTTCGTCCTCACCCTGCCCGATCCGACGAAGTGGGTCGTCTCGCACATGGACAATGGCACGAAGTTGGCGTTGGCGACCTCGCCATATCCCACCGTGCCGGCATTGCTGGCAGATGCGCGTCACAAGGCGGTTGCCTCGGTTGCTCATGAGAAGGCGGGCGATCTGTCGGGGATTCGGACGAAGGAGGCTTTCGACGACCTTTCCCTGGCCGTCCGTCAGGACCAGGCCGACCGGATGGCCCGAGTGGTGCGCACCGCCGGGCGGATCCTCGCCCGACTCGTCGACGCCCGTCAGGCCCTGGCAATGGTTTCGGATCCGGCAATTCGCGCCGACATCACCACTCAGATTGATGACCTCGTCTTCGAGAACTTCATCTCGGCCACCCCGGATCCCTGGTACGACGACATGCCGCGCTGGATCCAGGGGGTGAGCGTGCGCATCGAGTCCCTCATGACGAATCCGACGCGCGATCTCCGCCAGATGGCTGAGTTGGAGCCGCTTCTGGTCGAGTACGACGCCCTGTGCGAGGAACAGCCGGCTGGCAAGCTTCCCGCCGAGATCGAGGAGATCGGGTTCATGTTGGAGGAGCTTCGCGTCCAGTACTTTGCCCAGCGCCTCGGAACCAGGGTCACCGTCTCCCCGAAACGGATTCGCTCCGCGATGAACAAGGTGTCCTGACCACAGCCATGAACACGTTCACATGGAGTGAGCGAGAGGCCGGATCCATCGCCTCGCCGCCGGTAGGATCGTGGCCCGGCTGCACTCAAGGAGGAATGCCCCATGACCCCGTCTGATCCCCGCTTCTCGGGTCGAGTCACCCTGCCAGTTGAGGAGGGGATGGACGACGAGTTGGCTGCGATCATCGATCGTCTCGGTGCCGACGCGGTGCGTAACAGTGACGGCACCTGGTTGCCGAAGATTGTCTCCAACCTGGGGACGAAGGTCTACTCAACCCGTTTCTGTGCCCGTGGGGACGAGGCCTGGGCCCTGGACCATCTCGACGAGCACGTCAGCCTGTACCTGTGTTCCGATCGAGTCCCGGCCCTGGAGGACGGTCCGCTCGAGATCCACATCATGCGTGGGTTCTTCGCTGAGCAGGTTCGTCCCGACACAGATGTCGACGTCAAGCGATGGTGGCAGGTACGGGACCGCACCACCGGCGAGGTCGTCGACGACTGGACCGTGAGTGGCGAGGGTGCCGACTGCGTCGTGGCGGTGCCCGCGACGGCCGGACACGTCTACACCGTCGCATTCCTGGCAGCCCAGCTGTGGGACACCACCCAGATGTACAACTACACGACGAATCACTGGGAGAACGATCCCACTCGCAGCAAGGAGCATCCCTTCGACGTCGTGCACCCTGCCACCTGGAATCACGTCCAGGAGTCCTTGTCCGAGTGGCTCGACGCCCACCCAGAGGTCGACGTCGTCCGTTTCACGACCTTCTTCTACCATTTCACCCTCTACTTCAATGAGCAGGCCAAGGAGAAGTTCGTCGACTGGTTCGGCTACTCCGCGAGCGTTTCGGTACCTCTCATGGAAGCCTTCGAGGCCGAGACCGGCTGGCAGATCAACCCGGAGGACTTCGTCGACGCCGGCTATCACAACTCGTCCTTCCGCCCGCCCTCCCAGTTTTTCCTGGCGTGGATCGACTTCGTCAACCGCTTCGTGACTGACCGAGTGCGTCGACTCGTCGAGATCTGCCATGACAAGGGCCGCGAGGCGATGATGTTCCTCGGGGACAACTGGATTGGCACCGAGCCCTATGGTGAGCTCTTCGCCACCACCGGTCTGGACGCCGTGGTCGGCTCGGTGGGATCGTCCGCCACCTGCCGGATGATCTCCGACATCCCTGGTGTCCACTACACCGAGGGACGATTCCTTCCCTACTTCTTCCCCGACGTCTTCAATGACGAGGGGGACCCGGTGGGGGAGGCGAATACCTCCTGGGTGCAGGCCCGTCGCGCTATCGTCCGCAAGCCCCTGGACCGTATTGGCTACGGCGGATACCTCTCCCTGGCCAATCAGTACCCGGAGTTCATGGAGCGAATTGCGCAGATCTGCCAGGAGTTCCGCGACATCTGGGAGCGCAGCGGCGGAAAGACCCCGCGCACCGCTCCGTTCCGGGTTGGCATCCTCAACTGTTGGGGAGCCCGTCGTACCTGGATGTCCCACATGGTCGCCCATGCCCTGTACTACAAGCAGGCGGCACCGTACCTGGGCGTCGTGGAAGCGCTGGCGGGCCTGCCCTTCAACATCGACTGGCTCGATTTCGACGACATTCGTGACGGCGTTCCCGTGGGAATCGGGGTACTCGTCAACACCGGCTCTGCCGGGACAGCCTTCTCGGGGGCCCAGGAGTGGTCCGACGTCACGGTGCAGGCAGCAGTGCGCACCTTCGTGGCTCGTGGTGGCGGTTTCATCGGGGTGGGCGATCCCACCTACTGGCCTGGCGACGGAGCGTGTTTCCGGCTCTCTGACGTCCTCGGCGTCGATCGTGAGATCGGCTGGAGCCTGTCGACCGACCGCTACCCGAATGTCGTCGACTCTCATTTCATCACTGACGGTCTGGCCCTGGATGTCGGACCAGTCGCTCCCGAGATCGTCCCGGTCTGTGACGACACCGAGGTTCTGGAGCTCCATGACGGCTCGATACATGCTGCCGTCCACACCCTCGGCAAGGGGCGGGCGGTCTATCTCGCCGGTCTGCCGTACACCGTGGACAACTCGCGACTACTACACCGGGCGATCTGGTGGGTCGCTGGTCGCGACGACGAGTTCGCAGACCAGTTCATCGCGGATGATCCTCGCGTCGAGACGGCCTGCTATGACGAGGCTGGCCTGCTGCTGGTGACCAACCTCAGTTTCGACAAGGTGACGACGACCATCAGTGGTCTGGACGACGAGGTGACTCTTGCCCCGGCCGGGTCTGCCTGGATCGACATCTCCGCTTGACGATGAGAACCCGAATTCGCTGTGCCGGACCTGTCGATCTGGCACAGTGGCTGGGTGCCATCGACGACTGCTGAACTGCTTGACCTGCTCGATCTCGAGGACTTGGACCTCGACCTGTTCCGAGGTAAACAACCTCGCACGACGTGGCAGCGAACCTTCGGTGGTCAGGTGCTTGCCCAGGCTCTGGTGGCCGGTGCTCGCACGGTCCCCGAGCGTACTGCCCACTCCATGCATGCCCTCTTCCTACATGCCGGTCGCACTGACCTACCGATGATTTTCGACGTCGAGCGGATTCGTGACGGACGGACATTCAGCACTCGTCGGGTCAATGCTCGCCAGCACGGCCGGACGATCTTCACCGCGGAGCTGTCCTTCAAGAACCGTGAGAACGGACCGGAGCACTCCGATCCGATGCCGGACTACCTGCCTGGTCCGGAGAAGTGTCCGACCCTGGCCCAGGCCTTGGAACAGAGGTTCGGACGGTCGATGCCGACCGTCAAGGAATGGGACGCCCTCGACGTCCGGCTGGCCAGTGACGGGTCCAACCTCGTCGACCCCAACCACGTCACCCATCTGAGCTTGTGGGTTCGCACCACCGCGAGCCTTCCTGACGATCGGGTGGTGCAGCGGGCCATCCTCGCCTACATCTCCGACATCAGCTTGATGGCCGGTGCCGTCATGCCCCATCTGGGGTCGATCCCACCGGGCATGATCGTCAATCCGGCCTCCTTGGACCACGCGATGTGGTTCCACCGCACTGCCAAGGCAGATGAGTGGATGCTCTACGACCAGGTTTCCCCAAGCGCCTCGGGTCTACTCGGATTCTCCATGGGCCGCTTGATGCAAGATGGAAAGCTCATCGCGTCGTGTTGCCAGGAGGGAGTCATGAAGCTGGTGGACGCCAACGACGTGGATGCCTCGGTGACCTTCCCCGTTGGGCCCCGACCAACGGCCACGTCATGACGACAACGATGGCCCCGGATTTCTCCGAGGCCATCGTTGTCGTTGGTGATGTCGTTGTAGGGATCAGGCAGCCATGGTGGCCAGGTTGCGCTGACGCATGGTGGCCAGGGCGGCACGCTCGATCTGACGGACGCGCTCAGCGGTGATTCCCCACACCTTGCCGATGTCAGCGAGCTTGGCCTGGCGGCCGTCAACGAGTCCGTAGCGACGACGGACGACGTCGGCGGAACGCTCGTCAAGATCGTCGAGCAGACCTTCGAGACGACCACGGTCCTCGGCGTCCAGGACGATGTCGTCGGGACCGGGGGAGGTCTCACGGGCAATGAGGTCACCCAGGCTGGTGTCTCCGTCGTCCTCGACCGGGGCGTCGAGGGAGACGTGGTCGCGTCCGAAGCGGATGAGCTCGATGACGCGCTCCTCGGTGATCTCCAGCTCATCAGCGATCTCATCGGTCTCGGGCTCGCGGCCCAGCTGGCGCTCGAGGTTGCGGCGAGCGGCTGAGACCTGGTTCACCTGTTCGGCGACGTGCACCGGGAGGCGGACGATGCGGCCCTGTTGAGCAATACCACGGCTGATGGCCTGACGAACCCACCAGGTGGCGTAGGTCGAGAACTTGAAGCCCTTGGCGTAGTCGAACTTCTCGACGGCGCGAATGAGGCCGGTATTGCCTTCCTGCACTAGGTCAAGAAGCGGCATCTGGGAGCGACCGTACTTTCTGGCCACCGACACGACCAGACGCAGGTTGGCGCGCACGAAGTGGGCCATTGCCTCGTCACCGTCAGCCGCGATGAGATGAAGCTCCTCCTCAGTGGCATCCGACTTGGTCTCGGCCTGACCCTCGAGAACGGCGCTTGCAAACACACCCGCTTCGATCCGGCGGGCCAACGCAACCTCCTCTGCGGCATTGAGCAGTGGGGTGCGGGCGATTCCGTCCAGGTAGAGGCCGACCGCGTCCTTTCCATCAATGCCATCGGTGGTACGAACCCGGGACTTGGTGTCCATGTGTTTCGCCTTTCTCCGTCTGACTGGTTGACACCTATATCAACGCCCGAAGGGATCGAATGTCATCCCTCATCAGCGGAAGAGTGCCTGCAGTCGTGGGCGAAGGCGGAGGATCAGACTGTGGTCGTACACGGTTGCGCAGTGCAGCCATTCCATGGCAGGAGGGTGGGAGAGGGTGTCCCAGTTTGTGTCATCGGTTACGGGGTGCCACACTTGGCACAAGGTCTTGACGCCTGCCGGGCGTCGTATGCCCTTGGGTCCGTCAGGCGTGTGTTCGCCGATTCTCCCGGACTCATTTTGGAGGGGACAGCACTGAAGGACTAGTCAGTCCTTGGAGAGGATACCCGTGTCGACCACCACGTCCAGCACTGCAAACACCGCTGCAGACGAGGAGGCGAAGACAGCCGCCACGAGGAAGAGCACACGTTCCACCTCTGCCAAGACCGGTACCACCGGCCGAGCCAGGAAGACCACGACGAAGACGAGCTCTTCATCGACCACCAAATCATCAGCCAAGAAGTCTGCCGATGAGGCCAAGGCTCCCGCAGCCAAGAAGGCTGCTAGTGCCAAGACTGGTACGAAATCCACCAAGACGACCGCAGGCGGGACGACGAAGACCTCCGGTTCGAAGGCTTCCGGAACCAAGTCGACGACGAAGCCGTCCGGAACCAAGTCCACTGGTACTAGGAAGTCCACGGCCAAGAAGTCGACCACCAGGGCGAAGGCCAAGAGGGAAACCACCATCGCCGAGGCTGCTTCCGGAGCGGTCGACGTAACGGTGGAGCGCGATGGCGACGACGTTGTACTGACCATTGGCGGCAAGAAGCGTTCCCTCGATGACGTCGACGACCGGGACTACAACCCGGACGAGGCCGCCAAGGACGAGCAGCAGATCAACAAGGAGACCGAGGGGTTCTCCCTGTCCGACAATGATGACGCCGACGAACCCGAGCAGACCGTCATGGTCGCGGGTGCCACCGCCGACCCCGTCAAGGATTACCTCAAGCAGATCGGCAAAGTGGCCCTGCTGAACGCTGTCGAGGAGGTTGACCTCGCCAAGCGTATTGAGGCTGGCCTGTTCGCCGGCGAGCAGCTGGCCGCCTCGGACACCAAGATCCCCGAGAAGGATCGCGAGGACTACGAGTGGATCGCCGAGGACGGCAAGGCCGCCAAGAACCACCTGCTGGAAGCCAACCTCCGACTGGTGGTGTCACTGGCCAAGCGCTACACCGGCCGCGGCATGCTCTTCCTCGACCTCATTCAGGAAGGAAACCTCGGCCTCATCCGCGCCGTCGAGAAGTTCGACTACACCAAGGGCTACAAATTCTCGACCTACGCGACGTGGTGGATCAAGCAGGCCATCACCCGAGCCATGGCTGACCAGGCCCGCACCATCCGTATTCCGGTGCACATGGTCGAGGTCATCAACAAGCTGGCCCGAGTGCAGCGTCAGATGCTCCAGGACCTGGGACGCGAACCCACCCCGGAGGAGCTGGCCAAGGAACTTGACATGACCGCTGAGAAGGTCGTCGAGGTGCAGAAGTACGGCCGTGAGCCGATTTCCCTGCACACCCCACTGGGTGAGGACGGCGACTCCGAGTTCGGCGATCTCATCGAGGATTCCGAGGCCATCGTGCCGGCCGACGCCGTCAACTTCACCCTCCTGCAGGAGCAGCTCCACGACGTCCTCGACACCCTGTCCGAGCGCGAGGCCGGCGTCGTCTCGATGCGATTCGGCCTGACCGACGGCCAGCCGAAGACCCTCGACGAGATCGGCAAGGTGTACGGCGTCACCCGTGAGCGCATTCGCCAGATCGAGTCCAAGACGATGTCGAAACTGCGCCACCCGAGCCGCTCCCAGGTGCTGCGCGATTACCTCGAATGAGGAATCATCACGACGAATGAAGGGGCGCCCGATCGGGCGCCCCTTCGTCATGTCCGAGTGATCAAGACATCATCGTTTGACATCGTCAAGGAAGTGACGGACGGTGATCTCGTCAGGATTGAACCCGTCGGGTAGCCCTTCGAGGTTCATGACGACAGTCTTCCCCGGCCGCATGTCGAGGGCCGAGACGTCAGCTCGGGCGCCGGGCCACGGCGTCAGAACGCGGACGAAATAGGCGAACTTCGAGGCCCTCACCCGGACCTTCGCCGTCGTGATTCCCGTCGGCGTCACCTCGACATCGAGTTCGGGGTCGGGCAGGGCGAGGTCAGCTATGTGCGTCAGGAAGAGCCGGTTGCTCGGCAGCATTGCCCCTTCAACCCACACGTAATGGCCGCCGTTCACCGGCACCTGGGCACGCGGTACCGACCACACCCTCTCTGACGTGGATGCCGGAACGGACACCTTGACCTCGTGCGTCTGCTCAACAGTGCCGTCAAATCCCTCGATGCTGGCGGTCACCGTGTCGATGACGCGATTTGGCTGGACGTTGCTGACCCACAGTTCCAGGGCTTCGTCAGTCAGTCGCAGGATGGGTAGGGCCGGAGCGAATGCTCGAGCCGCGGCGTAATAGCCCGGCTTGGCCCCGAGATCATGATCGAGAAGGGACCACGTCATCCCTGGCCAAGGTTCATTGAGCTGCCAGACCAAGGTGCCGGCGCAGTGGGGCCAACGACGTCGATAGTGCTCGATGCCGTACTTGAGCCCCTCAGCCTGCACCACCTGGGTAGAGGTGACGTAGGACTGGAGCGAGGTGGGTCTCCCGACCTCGTACTCGAGGAGGGCCATCCCCTTGGCCTTCGGAGTGTCCTTGTTGCGTGCGATGAGCACCGGATCGTCGAGCTTCAGATGGTCCCTGCCGAGCCACCTCTCGAGGGTGGGTAAATCGGCGCTGGCGTGGATGCCGAACTCGCTGATGAAACGCCCGGTGTCATGGCGATAGCGGTGGAAGTGCATGGCCTCGGCCGGGCTGGCATAGTCCTCGTGGGTTCCGGCTCCGACGTCGGCTCCGTGCCAGACCTCCCAGGCATGACGATCGCCGGCACCGGTGCCATTGACACGCGGGTCTGTGTCGGAGTCAGTGGCAGGGCTGTTAGCCCAGTAATCCACGGTGGGACTGTTGCGACGAACGGCCTCGGGCAAGATCTCGTCAAAGATCTCCGATCCCCACTGGCCGGGGTCCAGGTTGCTCCAGACAGCCTGGTGCATGGCCTGCACCTCGTTGCCGCCAGCCCACAGGGCAAGACTCGGGTGACTGGCCAGACGACGGGTCTGGTAATCGGCCTCGGTACGCACCTCAGACATGAATTCCTGGTCGTCACCGGGGTAGTCGATGCAGGCGAACATGAAGTCGTGCCAGACGAGGATGCCATTCTCGTCGCAGGCGTCCATGAAGGCATCGGAGGCGTAGATCCCACCACCCCAGACACGCACCATCGTCATTCCGCCGTTGCGGCAGGCGCGTACGAGATCGCGATCCTGTTCCGGGGTCACCGAGCCCACCAACATTGACTGCGGAACGAGGTTGGCGCCCCGGGCGAAGACCGGCACACCGTTGAGGATGAAGCGGAAGTGACGAGCGGGCCCGTCGTACTCGGGATCATCGGGATCGGGGGAGTGGTCGACCTCGATCGTCCGGATGCCGGCCGTCCCGGACTCCGTGGCGATGATGTTGGCGTCCTTGTCATGGGCGGTGACCTCGAGACGATACAACGACGGCTCGCCGAGATCGTGGGTCCACCACAGTTGCGGATGCTCGATGTGCAGCTCGACCGTGGCCACCCCGTCGCGGATGCGGGCATGGCCACCGGTGCGCTCTCCGGCGGGCGAGGTCAAGGAGACGTCGACGCCGAGAGGCCGAGGGCCGTCATGATGGGTGACGGCCACGATGACCTTGACCGAGGCGGAGTCCCCGGAGATGGAGACGGTCTCGACGCGATGAGTGAGCTCGACAGGCGCCCGTCGGTACAGTTCTACCGTCCCCGTCAGTCCGATGGAGGGAACGCGCGGGGCAAAGTCCCATCCCCACGAGAACATCCCCTTGCGGCGTCGAGTCGCAGCCAGATCGAGGGTGAGGATCCCGGCTCCGGGGTCGGTGTCGAGCTCCTGTGGAGCCGCCGCATTGAGGAAGTCGCTCACGGCATTGACCATGGCCCGCGTGGCAGGCGGCTCGGGGAGACCGTCCAACGGGGGAGCGAAACGAATGAGGACTTCGGCCTGGTCCCCGTCAATGGGTGGAAGGATGGTCGAGAAGGGACGGTACTGGCTCGCATGGCGTCCGACGTGCTCTCCGTCGACCCAGATGTCCGCGACCGTGTCGACTCCTGTCAAGGACAGGACGAGGGGATCCTCCCCACTCGGCACAGGCAGGGTCCCGCGATACCACCAGGCGCGTCCTCGACCCAGCGACAGTCCTTCTCGTGGTTCCTCAGGTAGGGGTGATCAATCACCCCGGCAGAAATGAGGCTTTCGTGGACACCACCTGGTACCACCGCGTCGATCCACTCGCAATCTTCGGCGGCCAACTCGACTGGATCGACGACACGCGGGTTGCTTGAGGTGAGCTGGAAGAGGGCACTCATGAGAACTCCTTTGTCGGCCCGGGGCACATCTAAAACCTAGAACTGCTCAGTATTCATTGGTGGGCCCGGGGGCAGGCAGTCCGCGTTTTCCCTCTATCGTTGGGCCCATGGCAGTGACGACGAAAACCTCGGCTCGACGTGGACCATACGCCAAGGGGGTTGCTCGCAGAGCCGAGATCCTTGACGTCGCCCTGCGGCTCTACGGCGCAAGTTCCGGCGAACGACCCACCCTGGCTGCCATTGCCGCTGAGGTCGGTCTCACGGAGGCTGGCGTGTTGCATTATTTCGGGACGATGGACGAGCTCTTCGTCGCCATCCTGGAGGCTCGCGACGCTCACGCCGTCGACGCCGGCGCGCTCACCGACCCCGATCATGTCTGGGCATACATGGCTGGGACGACCCGCACACCGGGGTTGACGAAGCTCTTCGTCGACATGAGTGTGGCAGCCGCCGACCCCAACCATCCCGCACATGCCTTCATGGAAAGGCACCGCCAACGAGTCCACGAAGTTGTCAGGATGGCACTGAGGATCGATGACGAGCAGGCCGTGCGGCTGGCGGTGGCGGCGGCCGAGGGCTTGCAGATGAGGTGGATCCAGAACAAGGACACCGACATCGCCGGGGATCTCGAGGCCTTGGCCCGGGTGCTCACCAGCGGATCACTGGTGCTCGCTGAGGAAGGTCTGCCCGAGACTGGTGACGGCCTGGAATCCCAATGAGCCCGTGTGTTCGAACTCCTCCCAGTCGTCATCTCCGGGCAGGGTGATGCGCTGC
>OKNX01000247.1_pt1 | contig 13556 bp, 9 predicted proteins | sample 1614901 | NCBI WGS metagenome assembly OKNX01 (sample SAMN04436977, study PRJEB24849) | human gut metagenome | biome: human gut; feature: NICU; material: stool | host: Homo sapiens | place: USA: Saint Louis, MO | collected 2010-08-04
GGATTAGAGATGGTGACATCTTGATTGTAGTACATATAACTATATATTTCTTATGCAATTCGTGTAATTATCATGTATAGTAGATATATATCGGTAATAACATATGAAATTTAAACTGGAGGCTGTATGTCTTTATTTGAGTTAGAGAAGAGCATGTCTTTTGATGAATATATAGCGTCCTTTGATGCAGAGAGAGTAGCGAAGGTACGCGGTTTTGTAGATTGGCTCGCACAGTATCAAGGTAGTCTCGTCCATAATCCTTGGGGTGAGGTAAATCCCGATTTAGAAATCGTTGCAGAGGGTTTTGATGCGGCCCAAGTGCGTCGAGATAATTTGGTAGCCTATTTATTGCCTCGCTTAGGTCGAGCTAAGGTCTTTGTAGTAGCCGAGGCTGTGGGGTACCAAGGGGGACGCTTCACAGGTATTGCTATTACTTGTGAGAGAATGCTATTAGATAAGCATAAAACCATTCGTGCGAAGGATATCACGCAGATTCAATTGGAACGTACTAGTTCACCTACTAGCTCTTTGCTAAAAGGAACACAGCAAAAGGATGGTTTTAATGAACCTACTGATACTGTGGTGTGGAGTGCTATTGTTGAAAAGGGTATCGATCCCTATGATACATTGTTGTGGAACATATTTCCCTTCCACCCACATAAGGAAGGAAATCCACTGACGAATCGCACACCTACGGATAAAGAGCAACAACTAGGTTGGGAGTATACAAAACGCTTGTTAGATTTACATCTTGAACTAGGCGGTGTAGAACCCCTTGTGCTCGCCGTAGGACAAAAATCTGCCGATACGATGGGTAAATTTGGCTTGTCTGCCATCGGCTTGCGGCATCCCGCAAATGGTGGAGCTAATCTCTATCGACAAGGATTTGCTGAGGCGGTAGATACCTATTTAAAATAATAGGTGATTGAGATTATTAAAATAAAATAAGTAATTGAGATAGTTAAAATAATAAAAGATTGAGAGTTTTGGAGAGAAGTTTATGAAACGGTATTGTGATGCATGTCGTCATTATTGTGATGAGGCGGCTATGTTTTGCCCTACCTGTGGGCAGTATACAGTGGCAACAGAGGTGGAGCGTATCGCACCAGAAGGCGATGTAATCTATCCTTTCGCCCATTACCAAATGAGTTATAAAGATACGTTTCTTTATGTAATGGGGAAAAAGTTCATGGATACGGATGGGCGTGCCTCTCGTAGAGAGTTTTTCCAGTTTCTATTGTTGTGGCATATTGCTATTGTCGGCTTGTTAGCGGTGTTTTATGGCTTAACAGCCATATTCCATACGGGTCCATATCTAATCGGGTTGGCAGGTCTTATCGTTGCCATACTCAGTTTAGTTTCCTTGATGCCTTTGGCTGCGTTATCTGTACGACGTCTCCATGATACGGGTAAAAGTAGTGCTACATTGTTGCTATTTCTCATTCCCTTTGTAGGGCCACTGATCGTATTAGGCTTATTATGCTTAAAAGGTCAGCCTCAAGACAATCAATATGGTAGTGCATTGCAGCATCTTGTTATAGACAAGCGATTGGCATCTATTATGAAAGTATCTCCTACGAGCAGTGCTCTTACAACACGTGTTCTTGTAGGTGTACTTGTGGTTGTCATTTGTGTATTTGGTATATCTTTACGTTCGATGGGCCCAGCTAATGAAGTATTCCCTGATGGATGGCTTACAAACTCTATCGTTGGTGAAGGCAGTGCGGAAGCGGCGCGAGCTGCTGTACAAAATTATTTTGATGCCGTAAATAATAAGGATTATGATAAGGCTTTTACCTATATCATTAGCCAAGCTAGTACAAATCCAACAGAAAAACAAAAATGGCTAGCATCTATGAAACAAGCGCCAAAGGTAGATGTAGTGTCCTTAGGTACTACACGGGTGAGTCGCACAGGAGATTTGAAACGCATTGTGTTTGAGGCGAACCTACAAACGACAACAACAGGCGCCGGTCTTGTGGAATCTACGCCGATGAAGCGCTATATTTCTGTTATTGAAGAGAATGGTAGTTGGCGTATCGAAGGCTTCTATAAAACTATGCCAGACGATGATAAATAGGGTTGGATATGCTTAATGGCGTTAACATAGGGGTTCCCCTCTTTTGTTAACGCTATTTTTATGTTACAATAGACATAACGTATGAAAGCGAGGCTTTCATCAAAATCGATCGGATTATATTGCAAGACCCATTGGATAGGGACGAAGAGAACGTACCCGTCGCGGCTGACATATCTAATGATGGCGATATACTCATTTGCTATGGCAAATGGTCACAACAACACTAGGAACGGCAAAAATTGATAGCGCATCTTTGCGCCTATTTGACGAGACGCTAGTATTTTAGCGCCTTTTTCTTTGTGTGGCCTCCGTAGCATAGATCAATTTAAGTGATAGGTGAGAAAAGAAACTATGTTAAATAAAATAATGAACAAAATTTTAGGAGGAACTGTGAATACAACAGATAATCAGGTTACTGCACAAGCGAAAGCAGAACCAACAGTAGCAAAACCTGCTACTCGTACAGCTGCGGCTGAAGGCGAACATAAACAGACTCGCCGCCGCACTAATACACGTCGCCCTGCTGGCGAGGGTCGTACTCGTCAACATGCAGCTGGTGAAGGTGAAGGCACAACACGCCAACGCCGTACAAATACTCGTACAAATGCAAATAGTGGTCGTACTAATACGACACGCCGTACAAATACACGTCGTAATGCTGAGCAAGGTGAAGGTCAAGAACGTACAGAACGTAAACCTCGTCAAACTCGTGCACCACGTGGTGAACGTAGTGAAAATACGCGTAATACGCGCTCTAACAATGGTCGCAATAGTCAAAACCGTAACAACAACCGTCCAAATAATCGCTCCACAAACCGCAACAATCAAGAGACTCCTGTGGAATTAGTAGGTCGTACACCAAATGGCGCTAACAAGGGTAAATTCCAAATCATCCCTCTTGGTGGTCTTGGTGAAATCGGTAAAAACATGACCATCTTCCAATATGAGGACGAAATCATCGTTCTCGACTCTGGTCTTGCGTTCCCTAGCGAAGATATGCTTGGCGTAGATATCGTTATTCCTGATATGAGCTATATCATCGAGAATAAGGATCGCGTGAAAGCTGTCGTAATTACCCATGGTCACGAGGACCATATTGGTTCCTTGGCATACCTTATGAAAGAAATTAACTGCCCAGTATATGCAACAAATCTCGTTTGTGGTTTGATTGAAGGCAAGTTTAAAGAACATAAGGTATCTCCAAAATGTCTTCGTACTATTGCTGCAGGCGATGAAGTTCAAATTGGTCAAGTGAAGGTTGGTTTTATCCAAACAAACCACTCCATTCCTGACTCCTGCGCTGTGTACTTTGATACACCAATCGGGACTGTACTTCATACAGGTGACTTTAAAATCGACCAAACACCAGTTGATGGCCGTTTGATGGATATGCACAAATTTGCTGAGCTTGGCAATAAAGGTGTATTGGCCTTGATGTCCGACTCTACAAACGTTGAAAAACCAGGTACTACAGGTTCTGAAAGTTCCGTAGGTCCTGCTATTAAACAAGCTGTTGGAGAAGCAAAAGGCCGCGTTGTGTTAGCTACATTTGCATCTAACGTATCTCGTATCCAACAAGCTATTGATGCGGCAGTTATGTTCAACCGTAAGGTTGTCGTTATGGGCCGCAGTATGGTAAATGTTACAGAAATCGCTCAAGAACGCGGTTACTTGAACATTCCACCAAATACAATTATCGACGTAGATGTAATGCACAACTACACAGATGACCAAATTATGATCTTAACAACTGGTTCTCAAGGTGAACCGATGGCAGGCTTGTCCCGTATGGCTACAAGCAACCACCGCACTGTAGAGTTGGCGCCGAATGATACAGTTATCATCTCTGCTACACCAATTCCAGGTAACGAAGGTGCTGTAGGTAGAACTATCGATAACTTGCTCCGATTAGGTTGTCACGTTGTATATGGTAAAGATCGTGGTATCCACGTATCTGGTCATGCGAGCCAAGAAGAGCTTAAAACAATGCTTAACCTTGTTCGTCCAGAATACTTCATCCCAGTTCATGGTGAGTACCGTATGTTGCGCCGTCATGGTGAACTTGGCGTTGCTATGGGTGTAGATCCTAAGAAAGTCCTTATCGGTGACAATGGTCAAATCTTTGAATTCGATAAAGATGGTGGCCGTAAAGGTGGTCGTGTACAAGCAGGCGCTATCTTCGTAGATGGCCTTGGCGTTGGTGACGTAGGTAACATCGTTATCCGTGACCGTCAACAATTGGCTCAAGAAGGTATGGTTATCGTTGTAATGGCGATGGATAAAGCTTCTGGTACAATCGTAGCTGGTCCAGACCTCGTATCTCGTGGCTTCGTATACGTACGCGATGCAGAAGAACTCATGATTGCTGCAGAACACCGCGTAGACCAAGTTCTTGAAGAATGCGAAATGCAACGCATCAAAGATTGGACTACTATCAAGCAAAACGTACGCGACGCGTTGGGTAAATTCTTCTACGATAAAACTCGTCGCCGTCCTATGATCTTGCCGATTATTCAAGACGTATAATCAAATACAATATATAAAAGTACCGCACCTCATGGTGTGGTACTTTTAACATGTTAAAAGGAACCTTTTAAATCTACCATAAATAGCGATGCTATCGCATTTATCTACTACATAGGGTATTTGAAGTTACCTTTTTAAACTGTTATAATTAAAAGATACCAATTAATCTATCTTCTTTTATTTAGAATGGAGATTTATGAAACAAACAAATACAAGAGCGATGGTAGAAACAGGATTTGTTAGTGCTATAGGTGTCATCCTTAGTGCTATTAGTGTGTATTTACCAGCTTTCGCTTTTTTATCATTTTTTGTTACACCTGCAGCCATTGGCATAATTGGAACAAAATGGGGTCGCAAGTATAGTATATCGGCAGCTGTTGTTACTACTTTCTTAGCGGTAGTTTTGTTTGGACCATGGAATGGTATACCTGTTGGCTTATTTGCTGCGGTAGGTGTAGGGGTAGGAGAAGGTAACCGTCTTTCTTTAGGGACGATTAAGCGACTACTACTCCCTAGTATTGCTATGTTTGTTGCTGTATTAGTAACTTTAATGGCACAAGTATATGTATCTGGTATTACTCTATCAATGATAGATACACAGATGACCGAGCAAGCTCGTATGATTGCTGATCAAGCTTTACAGACGAATCCTAATATCACACAGGAACAAGCTGATTTATTTGTAAAAAATGTAGATAAGCTTGCTACTGGTTTGAAGGATGCGTTTTTTGTAGCTGTGGCTATAGCTGCAGTATCATACAGTTATATAACTATTCAGATATCTATATGGCTAGGTAAGCGATTACGTATCTCCATACCTCGATTTTTACCAATTGAAGAATGGAGGATGCCTGTCTGGAGTGCAGGGCTATACGCTTTAGGTATTATTGGTATATATGGTACGCCGCATATCAATATGGACTCTTCCTGGGTCATAGCCATTAGTACTAATGTATTACTCCTTGGTAGCTCTATGTGTTCTATTCATGGTTTTGCAGCTTTAGCAGATTTGATGAGTAGTTACCGCATGAGTAATAAATTGAAGTGGATACTGCTAGGTGTGTATGCCTTTTTCTTTGGTCAAGCACTAGCCATATTTGGTGTCATAGATATGTTTTTAGATTTACGGACACGTTACAAAGCGCGTCAATAGTAATAGAAAGGAGGCCGTTATGAAATCCTTTCAACGGAAATGGGAAGGTTTAGAAATTACCATTATTACCGTTATCGTATTATTGTTATTATTGTTGGCCTATTTAAACTGGGCTATTGCAGTTTTAGCACTAATTATCGTAGTAGCGGCATATTTGGTTAACTATAACACCATTCATAACCGGCGTCGTTTAGCAAGGGAACAGTTTGGGGCGATGATGAAAAACGTCACACAAGCTTCGAACTTTGCCTTACAAAACTTGCCAATGGGGATTGCTCTTGTTAATAAACAAGGTACCCTCGTATGGAATAATAGTGTCTTTGCAGACTGGGTTAAGGTAGACTGGAATAAACTTCAAAAAATGTCTGCTCTTATGCCTGGCTTCCGTATTGATAAAATCTGGGGAAAATCTGGATTTATGACGGAACAGTATGAAGATAAGTATTTCCAAATTATTTACAAATTCATTGATCCTCGTGATACACGACCAGATATCAATAGCGAAGATGAATTGGCCGAGCATGCAGTAATGGCGCTTTACTTTAAGAATATTACAGACTTAGAAAAGGCGCGTATTAAAGCTGAAGAAGACCAACCTGTGTGGGGTATGATTCAAATCGATAATCTCGAAGAATTGACAAAAGGTCTTAGTGACCGTGAGTATACTAGCGTTTGGACAGATATTAATAACATTATTACGGATGAAATTGATAGACAAGAAGGTTTTATTCGTAACTTCCAAGATGATATGTATACCTTTGCTATTTCTCGTGGTGCACTTCATGCGATGGAGGAAAACGGTTTTAAAATCCTTGAGAAAATCCGTAAATTGCCTTCTCCCCGTCAAGTGCCTGCAACGATTTCTATCGGGATTAGCGAGAACGTAGGCTCTGTAAAAGAGGTTTCTAGTCGTGCTCGTGCTGCTCTAGATATTGCATTAGGTCGCGGTGGTGACCAAGTGTGTATTATGGATGGTGAAAGTACCCGATTCTTCGGCGGTAATACAGCTGGTGTTGAGAAGAACACCCGTGTTCGTGCTCGTGTTGTATCGCAAGCTTTACATGAGCTTATGCTTGATTCCGATAAAATACTTGTGATGGGTCATAAGCGTGAAGACTATGACGCGTTAGGTGGTATTATCGGTGTTGTAGCTATTGCACGTACCTTGGGTAAAGAATTACGCATCGTACTTTCAAAGGAAACGAGCGCCATTGATAAAATGGTGACTGTTCTGAAAGAGGATGAGTTCTGGACAGAACATATTATTACTCCTGAAGCGGCAAAAGCTTGGGTAGATGCTAATACGCTCACCATTGTATGTGATACACATCGCCAAGAAATGGTAGCAGCTCAAGAGGCTCTTGAAATTTCTGAACGACGCATCGTTATCGATCATCATCGTCGTGCAGCGGACTTTGTAGAAAACCCATTGCTTACATACTTGGAACCAACTGCATCATCTACATCTGAGCTCGTAACAGAGCTTGTACAATACGCAGGTGGTGGCGTAAAACTTTCAAAAGCAGAAGCTACAGGCATTTATGCGGGCATCGTGCTTGATACGAAGAACTTTGTGCAACAAACTGGGGCACGTACCTTTGAAGCGGCCGCATTCTTACGCCGTGCAGGGGCAGATATTGAACGCGTTAAACAATTATTTATTGAAACCTTCGATTCTGTTCAATTGCGTGCTAAAATGGTATTTGAAGCCAATCGAACTGAAGGAATTGCTATTTCTGTAGCCCCTGAAGGTTTGAAGGATATGATGGCATTAGCTGCACAAAGTGCAGACATGCTTATCAGTAATGAAGATATTGAAGCAGCCTTTGTACTGTATTCCTTGAATGACGGCGGTATCGGCGTTAGCGCTCGATCCAAAGGCAAGGTAAATGTACAGGTTGTAATGGAAGCCTTGGGTGGTGGTGGTCACAGAACCGTAGCTGGTGCCCAACTACAAGGTATGACGATAGAGGAAGCGAAGAAGGCTATCTTAGACCATGCTCTTGAAGCCCTTCATTCCGCAGAGAAAGAGGAGGAAGAACAATGAAAGTAGTATTGTTAGAAGACGTTAAAAAGGTTGGTAAAAAGGGCGAAATCGTTGAAGTTAGCGATGCATATGGCCGTAATGTATTAATCAAAAAAGGTCTTGGCCTTGAAGGTACAGCAACTAACGTAAATAATGCGAAACAAAAGCAAGAATCCATCGCTCACAATAAAGCTGTTGCCAATGACGAGGCTAAAATCTTGGCAGCTCAATTGACTAAGGTTGAAGTAACTGTAAAAGTTCGCATGGGCGAAGAAGGTCGTGTATTCGGTTCCGTTACTGCAAAAGATATTTCCGATGCAGCTAAAGCGCAATACAAAGTAGATATCGATAAAAAGAAAATCGAAATCAAAGAACCATTGAAAACATTAGGCGTACATGATGTACTCGTTCGTGTTCATCCTGAAATTACAAGTACTATCAAGGTTAACGTAGTAGCTGAATAATAGTGTTCACCATGCTCTTTGAGTATGGTGAATTCTTTTATCCTTAGTGGTTTTATAAAGGGGATTATCATGGATGTACGCATTCCACCGCATAATTTAGATGCGGAAAAAGCCGTTTTGGGGGCTTTATTAACGAATGGATCCAACTCGGGTGCCGTTGTTGATACGGTAACGAGTATTCTAAAATCTGAAGACTTTTACCGCGATGCGCATCGTATTATTTATGATGCTATCTTAGAAATCGTGCATGCTAACAAGACGGCGGACTTTATCACTGTTGGTGAAGAGCTAGATCGTCGTAAGCGTCTCGATGCGGTAGGCGGTCTTGCATATATTACATCTTTGGCTAATGAATCGGTGTCCTACAATGTAGAGGAACATGCGAAAATCATTAGTGAGAAAGCTCAGTTGCGCCGCCTTATCGATGCAGGGAATAAAATCGTAGGCATGACGTACGCTGGCGAAGATGAGCCAACGGCTATCCTTAACAAGGCGGAACAAATGGTATTGGACGTAAGTGGTCAAACACAGTCCGAATCATCATTTGCGCCTATTGGGGAGGTTGTATTATCTAACTTAGATAAATTAAATGCATTGCAACAGCATGATGGTGCTATTACAGGCGTTCCAACAGGCTTTAAAGATGTGGACCATGTCTTTAATGGCTTACAAAAATCTGACCTCATCCTCGTAGCAGCTCGTCCTGCGATGGGGAAAACGGCTTTCACCTTGAACATCGCCCAAAACGTAACGATGCTATACGACAAGACGGTAGCCTTCTTCTCCCTAGAAATGGGCAAGGAGCAGCTCGTTGGTCGTATTCTGTCCTCCGTGGCAGGTGTGAGTTCTGAAAAATTGCGCCGTGCGAACATGGACCCTACTGACTGGGAAAAGGTTATCGCTGCAGCGGATCGCATGAGTAAATCCAAGCTATTTATTGATGATACGCCGGGCCTTACCGTACAAGATATGCGTTCTAAACTGCGCCGCCTTAAGGTGGAACATGGTCTCGATCTCGTTATCGTCGATTATATTCAGTTGATGCAAGGCCGTAACTCCGGCAAGGGCAGCGAGAACCGTCAACAAGAGGTATCTGAAATCTCTCGTAACCTCAAATTGATCGCTCGTGAGTTTAACGTGCCTCTCATTGCCTTGTCTCAGTTGTCTCGTGGTGTTGAAAGCAGGCCAGATAAACGGCCTGTACTATCTGACCTTCGTGAATCTGGTTCTCTTGAACAAGATGCGGATATCGTTATCTTCTTGTACCGCGATAAATATTACGATGAAAACTCCGAAAAAGGGGACAACGCAGAAGTCCTCATTCGTAAGCACCGTAATGGTTCCGTCGGTACCGTGGAACTCCAATTCATTGGAGAATTAACACAATTTAGAGACGTGGAATTCCGAGACATGGGGCCGGAACAATAATGAAAACTATCGTGGGTGTGCCTATATTGATGGGGCCCGACTTTATTTCGACAACTTAGTTACAAAAAAGCACCACCTACCTCGTGGCTCCAAACGACACGTAAGTCACCCCTCGATAGGTGGTGCTCTTTTTGTATTACGTTAGCCAAAATAAGTCCCATCAATATAGTGGCACTAGATAGTTTTCATTGTATTGTTGGAAGAACTGGGAATAGAAGTCCTAAAGAAACCATATTGAATTAAGTTATACATGTACTTAAGAGTACCTATTATTAGATTTGATGTCTAATAGTAGGTACTTTTTTATTTTTATGTCCAAAATTTGCCGCCATAATAACAAACATATGTTTGAAAATACTTTGTATTTTTGTTATACTAATCATAGAAATTATTCTTCTTGTAATTCTTATAAACTTCAGGTATTTAGCGGTTTGAGGAGGTGTTTGTATGGGTTCAGCTGATACGGATCGAATGTATATGTGCATTGATTTGAAGAGTTTTTACGCGTCTGTGGAGTGCGCCGATTTGGGGCTGGATCCGTTTACGACGCCTTTGGTGGTGGCCGATGGGTCTCGTGGCAAAGGGGCTATTACATTGGCCATTTCACCAGCCTTAAAAAAGCTAGGTGTTAAGAATCGCAGTCGTCTTTTTGAGATTCCTCCGCACATTGAGTATTTGACGGTGAAGCCTCATATGAAGCGGTATATGCAGGCGTCTGCTGAGATTTACGGGACTTTGCTCAACTATGTGGCACCTGAGGATGTACATGTATACTCTATCGACGAGTATTTTATCGATATTACGCCTTACTTACCGCTCTACAAGAAAACGCCTCGAGAGCTAGCGCAGATGCTACTTGATGCGGTGTTAGAGGCGACCAAGATTTATGCCACCGTTGGGATTGGCACAAACTTGTTCCTTGCCAAGATTGCTCTCGATATCCTGGCAAAACATGCGCCTGATTTTATAGGATATCTTGATGAAAGCCTCTTTAAAGAGAAAATTTGGTATCATCAGCCATTAACTGACATTTGGCAGATCGGTAAAGGCATAGCTAACCGCTTACATAAATATGGTGCTTATGATTTGCATGGTATCACCATGGTGCCGGAGGCTAAGTTGTATAAGGAGTTTGGCGTTAATGCAGAGCTCATTATCGACCATGCTTGGGGTCGTGAGCCGTGTACGATTGCAGATATCCATGCGTATCGTCCTATCAAGCATTCTATCTCGCATAGTCAGATTTTGTTGCGTAACTACACTTACGAAGAGGCATACGTGCCTATGCGAGAAATGGTGGAGTCCTTGGTATTAGAGCTTTTACAAATCAAAGGGGTTACGAACCATATTCATGTTCATATTGGCTATGCAGATGATATGGTGCGCTCTACTGGAGGTTCTAAAAAGCTTAAACAGTACACTGATTCATTGCAAACATTAACGACAGCAGTAATTAAATTATATGAACAACATTGCCATAAAAATGAACTTATACGGCGTATAGGTGTAAGTTTTGAGGATTTAGTCAATCGCTCTGCTATACCTCAGGAGGTAGATTTATTTAGCTCTCTTGCGACGGAGGAAGAGGAAAAGGAGCGGCAAGTACATGAGGCGATGTTATCTATCAAGGAGCAGTTCGGTAAAAACGCTATTTTACGTGCCTCTAGCTTGCAAGATGAAGGGACAATGCGCTTTAGAAATACCTTGGTAGGTGGTCATAATGGGGAATAAATAGTGTAATGGATACAATGGCAATTGAACGAAGAATACAATTGAAAATAGATTAGTCGCATAAGGGGAGGTATACATTAATGAAACATCGTATGTCTCGTTTACAACGGGCGAAACAATTTATGCCCTTTGCGGCATTGAAGGGCTTTGAGACTTTATTGTCAGCTGTTGCAAGGCCTAAGGAGGCGCGTGTGGAGTTGTCAGAGGATCAAATAGATGAGTTAAATAAGGTTTTACAGACTATACATGGCGGAGAATGGGTACGAATTGTTTACTACAATAAACAAAGATATACAGAACTTATAGGGGCGGTTGATATGATTAGTGCGCAAATGCAAATTATATCTGTCCAAGGCATAGATATTCCCTTTAGATCTATTAAGGAATTGAATCTGTATGATATGACAATATAAAGAGTTGTCTTTATATATGGCTTAAGGGCTAGAGTTAAGGTGTGATTCGGTATACAATGATGATAAGAATTGTAATTTAATTATATTCTCGTCGTATAAAAACACCCTATATGGTTAGCTGTTATATGACTATATATACTCTTTGTATTGTTTTATGAGAAAGGCGGTATCTGTAATGCATGAGGTCATATCATTACTTATCAATCGCTATGATTTTTTCCTCCAGTTGTTATGGGAACATATAGAAATTTCAGTATTAGCTTCTGTTATTGCTACCATCATCGGTGGATTATTGGGTGTGTTTATATACGAATATAAACGGCTAGCTGCGCCCGTTATGGTAGTGGTTAATTTCCTATATACGATTCCATCTATATCGATGTTAGGCCTTTTGTTGTATGTATCGGGTGTTGGTAATACGACCGCTATCATTGCATTGGTTATCTATGCCTTATTACCGATGGTACGAAATACATTTACTGGTCTTAACCAAATTGATCAAGCTATGTGTGAAGCGGGAATTGCGTTAGGACTTACGCGGATTCAACGTTTGTGGAATATAGAGATTCCCTTGGCCATGCCGACTATTATGGCTGGTATACGGACTATGCTCGTTATGACCATTGCCTTGACAGGTATTGCATCCTTTATTGGTGCTGGTGGCTTAGGTGTGGCGATTTATAGGGGGATTACAACAAATCAAAGTGCTTTGACAATTGCAGGCAGTCTACTGATTGCCCTATTAGCTATTACTGTTGATGCTCTCTTTTCTCTAGGTGAAAGAGTAACGCGTATTAGCCCTCATATGAAGCGCTATACGATTATATTTGTGTCGATTATGACGATAATTGCGATGGGTATAGGTGGCTGGGCTATGCATTACCGTCATGTGAAGACCGATGTTATTCATATTGCAACGAAACCTATGACGGAACAGCTTATTTTGGGGAATATCTTAAAAGAATTAATCGAAAAGAAGACTGATTTAACCGTAGAGGTTACAGAAGGTGTCGGTGGTGGTACATCAAATATTCAACCAGCTATGCTTTCTGGCCAATTTGATATATATCCTGAATATACTGGTACGGCTTGGTCTGCTGTACTAAAACGTACGGATACGTATGATGAAAGTCTATTTAATGAGCTTTCACAGGCCTATAAAGAGAAATATAATTTTGAGTGGGTCGGCATGTACGGTTTTAATAATACCTATGGCATAGGGGTGCGTAATGAAATTGCTCAGACTTATGGTGTAAAAACGTATTCTGATCTTGCTCGTATAGCACCATCCCTAACATTAGGAGGGGAATATGATTTCTTTGGACGTGAAGATGGCTATGCTGGATTGCAACGCGTGTATGGTATGAGATTTAAAGCTACTAAAGATATGGATATAGGGCTAAAATATACGGCTATTGGTCGTGATGAGGTGGATGCAATGCCGATATTCACGACTGATGGTCAATTAAGTATTGCACCAATTACGGTATTACAAGATGATAAACATTTATATCCATCTTATATGTCTGGTAATGTGGTGCGTAGCGAAGTATTGATTGCTCATCCTGAACTGCGCCCTGTATTAGAAAGTTTGAATCATACGATTACAGATCAAGAGATGGCGAAGATGAATTACGCCGTTGAAACGGAACATCAATTGCCAGCTGATGTAGCACATAAATTCCTAGTAGAACGAAATTTAACCATACAGATCGGAAGAGCGGTTCAGCAGGAA
>OKNX01000262.1_pt1 | contig 13177 bp, 10 predicted proteins | sample 1614901 | NCBI WGS metagenome assembly OKNX01 (sample SAMN04436977, study PRJEB24849) | human gut metagenome | biome: human gut; feature: NICU; material: stool | host: Homo sapiens | place: USA: Saint Louis, MO | collected 2010-08-04
GAAAAAATTCGTCAACGTCCTTATTCCGTTATTTTGCTAGATGAAGTAGAAAAAGCCCATCCAGATGTCTTTAATATTTTATTACAAGTCTTAGATGATGGCCATTTAACGGATGCCAAAGGACGAAAAGTCGATTTCCGTAACACGATTTTAATCATGACCTCCAACTTAGGAGCAACAGCGATTCGTGAAGAAAAACATGTCGGCTTCAATGTGAAAGACATTTCTAAAAATCATGAATTAATGCAAAAACGAATCATGGAAGAATTGAAAAAAGCCTTCCGTCCAGAATTCTTAAACCGAATTGATGAAACGGTTGTCTTCCATTCCTTGAAACAAGAGGAAATTCATGAAATCGTAAAAATTATGAGTCAATCTGTCGTGAAACGGATGGCCGAACAAGAGGTTAAAGTGAAAATCACACCAGCTGCAATTGAAGTTATTGGTAAAGTCGGGTTTGATCCAGAATATGGCGCACGTCCAATTCGTCGGGCCTTGCAAAAAGAAGTGGAAGATCGTTTAAGTGAAGCCCTTCTTTCTGGTCAAATTCAGTTAGGGGATAAAGTAACTTTAGGCGCTAGCAAAGGCAAAATTACGTTAAATGTGCGGGCACCAAAAGCACCAAAGACAGAAGCGAAAGAATTACAAACTGTATAGATGAGATGCAAAGGAGGTCGGGACAGAAGTGTTTAACTCCGAGAAATAAGCCGAAGGGGTTGCTTCTGTTCTCGCCGTGTATCAGTTTTTGAGCGTGGAGCAAAAATCCAAAGTGATTTTTGTCCCACGCTCCTTTTTCTATTTTCCAGTGGCGATTTCTTTTTGAGAATTGCCAGATTGATTTTTCTGTGCTACGTTAATAAGGAGGGGTGATGGAATGGAACAATCTTTTTTTCGAGAATTACTACATTATCAGCGTCCAAAGGATAATCCTTTTCGACTAGTGTTTGCTGGCTTGGTTATGTTCAGCATTCTTTTTTTGGGCTATATCAATCATCAATTATTGATTTCAAGCTTTGGCTCGTTAGGTATTTTTACTTTTTTATATTATCAGCCGTTACCATTAAAACAGTTAATGACTCGTTTATCTGTGGTCGGTAGTTACCTTTTTTTAGGAAATTTGTTAGGCATGTTATCGACCCATATTGCATGGCTTATTCCCATTGTTGTTGCCCTGGTCGGTTTTGGTGGCCGCTTTTTCTTTGAAGTCTACGATATTTCAAAACCAGGGGCCTTCTTTGGTGTGATGGTGACAGCGATGGGTGCCAGTACGAGCATTCCGTTAGCAAAAATTCCGTTCATGAGTGGCTGTATGTTATTAGGCATTGGCTTTTCCATTTTGTTTGCACTAGTGTTGCATTTTACAGAGAAGGAAATCAGTGCCCCGCTAGCTAAGCGATCATTACGGGAACGAATTTATCGGCATCCAGAAGCGCCATTAGATAGCATATATTATAGCTTTGTCTTATTTTTTGCTGTATATATCAGCGAAAGTTTACATTTACAAAATCCGTATTGGTTAGTCGTTTCCTGTGCATCCATTTTACAAGGAGACAATTTACGTGCGATTAAGCAGCGAAATATTCAGCGAATTTTTGGCACAACGATTGGATTGGTTATTTCCGCTTTTCTGCTTAATTTAGCTTTGACAACTTTTGAATCGATTGTCGTGATTACAATCTTATTTGTGACCGTTGAGTATTTTATTCGTCGTAATTATGGATTGGCGCAATTTTTCACAACGCCTATGGCTCTGATGCTTTCATTGCTCGTTCGTCAGCAGTACGTGATAACGTTGATTCAATTCCGCTTTTTGGGGATTGTTTTAGGCAGCTTGTTAGGCTTAGCGGCAGCGTGGCTATTCACCGTTGTAGTAACGTTTTATGAACGAAAATATCACTTGAACGAGTGACCAAAGAACAGATGACCAGTAATTAAAAAAAGAGCATTTGGTAGGTAAGCGGATGGCGCTTCTCTACCAAGATTTTTTTCGGAAACATTGTGAAAAATGTACGTTTAATACAGATAGGCTCTTTTAAAGTTTGTGAACGTATGATACTATTAAACGGTCATAAAGAAGGAGGCTATATTTATGATTGAACTGATTGCAACTGCAGAATCTGTTGAGCAGGCTGTAGAATTACTCGCAACAGGTGTGGATACATTATATATTGGAGAAGAAACATTCGGGTTGCGTTTGCCCGTATCTTTTACACGAGATGAACAACGCGAGATTGTGAAACGTGCACATGAAATGGGCAAACAAGTGCTAGTTGCAGTAAATGGCATTATGCACCCTGAAAAAATGAAATTAGTCCCAGAGTATCTGACATTTTTAAAAGAAATCAACGTCGATAAAATTACTTTGGGTGATCCAGGTATTGTGTTTATTATGCAACGAGATGGATTAGAAATTCCTTACGTTTATGATGGTGAAACCTTAGTAACGAGCTCACGTCAAATCAATTTTTGGAGTAAACGAGGAGCCATCGGAGCTGTCCTAGCTCGGGAAGTACCTTTTGAAGAAATGGTCGCAATGGAAGAAAACTTAGCAGTTCCAGCTGAAATTCTTGTCTATGGGGCGACCTGTATTCATCAATCGAAACGCCCATTAATTCAAAATTACTACAATTACACAAAGAACGACAAAGGGGTTACGAAAGACGAAGGGCTGTTTATTTCTGAACCCAAAAAACCAGAAACCCACTATTCCATTTATGAAGATAGTCATGGTACGCATATTTTTGCCAATAACGATGTGAACTTGATGAATGAGTTAACAAACTTGTATGACCATCACTATCGCACATGGAAGCTCGATGGCCTTTACACACCAGGTGAAAATTTTGTCGCGATTGCTCGCTTATTTGCTGAAGCGAAAGCAGCACTTGAAGCGGGAACTTGGTCAGAAGATCAAGCAGCTCATGCAACAGCTGAAATTGAAAAATTACATCCAACAGGTCGTGGCTTAGACAATGGTTTCTTTGATTTAAGTGCCGATGCAATAAAATAAATTGATTCATTTAAGGGGAAGAAGAACATGAAAGTAATGACAGAACGAACATTGAAGCGTCCCGAGGTGTTGGCTCCAGCCGGGACGCTAGAAAAACTAAAAGTCGCAATTCGTTACGGTGCCGATGCCGTTTATATCGGAGGGAATGCCTACGGTCTGCGTAGCCGCGCAGGAAATTTCACGCCAGAAGAAATGGCGGAAGGCGTAGCCTTTGCCCGCGAACATAATGCGAAAGTTTATGTCGCTGCCAATATGGTCACTCATGAAGGAAACCAGGAAGGGGCAGGAGCGTTTTTCAGAGAATTGCGAGACATCGGAATTTCAGCTGTGATTGTTTCCGATCCAGCTTTAATCGAAATTTGTGCGACAGAAGCACCAGGTTTACCCATCCATTTATCGACACAAGCTTCAGCAACTAACTATGAAACATTAGAATTTTGGAAAAATGAAGGCTTAGAACGTGTGGTTTTAGCGCGCGAAGTTTCAATGGAGGAAGTTGCAGCGATTCGTGAAAATACGGACATTGAAATTGAAGCCTTTATTCATGGAGCAATGTGTATTTCTTATTCAGGTCGTTGTACTTTATCCAACCATATGTCGATGCGGGATGCCAATCGTGGCGGTTGCTCTCAATCTTGTCGTTGGAAATATGAGTTATTTGATATGCCTTTTGGGACAGAACGTCGGAGCAAAACCAGCGAAGGGGAAGTTGAAGAAGAGTTTTCAATGAGCGCCGTAGATATGTCTATGATTGAACATATTCCAGAATTAATTGAAAATGGTGTCGATAGTTTTAAAATTGAAGGCCGCATGAAATCCATTCACTATGTTTCGACAGTCGCTAATGTGTATAAAAAAGCCGTCGATTCTTACATGGAAGACCCTGAAAACTATGTCTGCCAACAAGAGTGGATTGATGAATTATGGAAAGTAGCACAACGTGAATTAGCAACTGGTTTTTATTACAATACACCAAGTGAAGATGAACAATTATTCGGCGAACGTCGTAAAATTCCACAATATAAATTTGTTGGTGAAGTGATTGCGTACAACGAAAAGACGCAAGTCGCAACGATTCGTCAACGGAACCTTTTCAGTGTCGGCGATGAAATTGAATTTTATGGTCCCGGGTTTACCCATTTCCACCAAACCGTTAAAGAGATGTATAATGAAGACGGTGAAGCGATCGATCGGGCACCTAATCCCATGATGTTATTAACAATGGAAGTGACGCAACCTGTTGCAGTCGGCGATATGATTCGTAAGAAAAAATAAACCAGCCAAAAGGAGGAGTAAATATGAGTGTCCGCGTGAATGATTTATTAAAATTACCGTCTTTGCGAGAAGCAACGGTACTTTCTGGTAAAAACCAATTGGACACATCTGTTGCTTCTCTTTCTTTTTTAGAAGTCTCTGATATGTCTTTGTTTTCGGAAAAACTTCACAAAACAAATGAATACCATGCTGGCGAAATTTTGATTGGTTCATTTTGTGCCATTCGTCATGATGTGGTGAAGCAATGCGAAACGATTCGGCATCTCCATGAATTAGGCGAAGTAGGCCTAATCTTGTACTACGTTGGGATTATCGTACCGAAAGTTGCAGAGGAAGTGATTCAATTAGCGGATTCTTTAGGTTTTATTTTAATCCAAATGCCTAAAAATGATCCCACATTACGCTACAACGAAGTCATTTATGAAGTCATGAAATTGTTAGTCAATAAAAATAAAATGGCTTCTTTTGCAACGGACCTCTTGGAAAAAGTTTCCCTTTTGCCTGAACAAAACCGCAGTGTGGAAATGACCTTGAAAATCCTATCCGATTTTTTAAAAGTCAACATTGCGTTAACCACATATACCAATGAAATCATCAGCACCATCAATTGGCCGCGAAGCACGAAATTGCCCTTAACCAAGTTACTTTATCAATCACAAGAGAAAGTAGCGCTGGGAGAAACGACCTACTTCATTACCTCGCAAAAACTTCCTCAGAAAGATGGACAAACATTGAAGCTTTACTTCATTCGAGAAGAAGAGCAGTTAACCTCTTTTGAGATGAATCAAGCGGTGGAAGTCGTTCAGATGGCTCTGAATTTATGGGGGAAAAACTATGACGAAGTCAGTGAGTATGCCTTAGTCCAAGCAATCATTAACGATGAAAGTGATAAGATGTACCAATTAGCCAAAAAATTAATGATTGATATTTCTTCTGTCGAAACGATGTGGCTTTTGCCTATTTGGCAACAAGGACAAGAAATCCACGCTATTCAGCAAGATTTGAAAGATTTCCTACGTTACTATTACCAAACAACGATTGTCCAGCAAACAGAAAATTACCTGATTGTTCTCTTAGGTAATTATTTACACAAACAGCCTGAAGCCACGATTAGTAAAGAATACTTGCAAGCCACAGACTATCAGGACTATTTAGGTGAAATCATCCTTTGTCCGAAAGTTCGTAACACGACTGAAGTGCGTGTCAGCTACCAAACCGCTAATCAAGTCGCGCCGTTTTTAAAGCGCGTCTATCCACAAAGAAAAGTGTTATCAATCGCGGAAATTCGTACAGTTCAACAAATGATGACGTGTCTCCAAGCAGGAGAAGAAGCAATCCAACAACGCTTAGCAGTTATCCAACCTCTCTTAAAAGAATCAGAGCAGTTAATGACATTAGGAACGTTTTTACTAGATGCAAGTAGTGATTTTAAAGAATGCGGCGAACGCCTATTTGTTCATAAAAATACGGTCAAATATCGTATCAGTAAAATTAATGAAGCGCTCGGCTATGATATGACTAACGCCGCCGAAGCCTATGAAGTCTATTTGGCGATGATCTTATATCGCTTGGTCACGAATGAATGAAAAAAGCAGACAGCGGTCGGGACAGAAGTGTTTAACTCCGAGAACCACGTAGGTACTGTTCAACACTCTCAAAGGCTCAAATACATCGAGTAATCGCAGATGTCATCTATTTGCTTTGCAAATGGTGTTTCTCAGCAATAAGAAGGAATTTCCGAAAATTGTCATAAAACACAACGAGGTACGAGTTGATGTTGCATGATACCTACCCGGTGTTCTTTAATTTTTGGAGACCAAGTAGGTATTGTTCATCATCGAATCACTACGTTCTTCGTGATTCTCAACAATTTCGGCTTATTGTTTTCTCGCCAAAGGCTCGTCACAGTTTTATCCTTGTAAGTTCCGAAGGACCTTCACCAAGTAGGTACGATGATTTCATCTGTTCATGCTTCACAGTGAAACATCGCAACTCTTAGAGTTGTAGCTCTTTTGAAGGCTGTACTGTGACGAGACGCATGTCGAGAAAATACCTTAGAAGTTGTTGAGATCGGAGCAACGCATAGTGTTGCTTCTGTTTCCGCCGTTTATCAATTTTTGTCCCAGGCTCTTGCCTGCTTTTTATTTTAAGCCAAAACTTCCTTGATATTTTTTTCAATTTGAAAAAGACCTATGACTGATTTTTCGTTATAATTGAAAAAATAATTAAGGAGGAATGAGAATGAAATTAAAAAACGAGCAACAACAATCGTGGCTTAGCTTAGCATTTGTTTGGGCGGGCGCAATGATTAGCGTGCCAGGATTAATTATTGGAGGAACGTTAGTTGCAGGCATGCCTTTATGGGAAGCTTTGTTAACAGGATTTATTGGTTACGGTATTATTGTTATTTTAATGATTTTACAAGGAATTCAAAGTTCCGACTTACAAGAACCTTCTGTCAAAGTCGCTTCTCAAGTGTTTGGCATTCAAGGTTCGCAAAAGATTATTTCCATTATTCTAGCGATTGCTTGCTTAGGTTGGTTTGGTTTGCAAGCCAATGTCAGCGGCGGCGCCTTCACGAACTTTTTAAAAATTTACGGCATTGATTTACCTGTGTCGCTTTCTTCCTTAATCTGGGGAGTTATCATGCTTATTTCGGCTCTTTATGGCATAAAAATATTGAAAATTCTGAATTATTTTGCGGTTCCTGTGTTAGTTCTGGTTTGTCTTTATGGCTTGGTGGCTTCGTTAAGAAACAACGGTTGGGCGGCTGTTAGTCAATATACCCCTCAAACAGCAGGAAGCTTTATGTCAGGTCTTTCAATGACTGTCGGTTCTTTTGCATTAGGCGCAGTAATTGCTGGAGATTACTCTCAATATGTTTCTTCTCGTAAAGATGTGGTCAAAGCGGCCACCTTAGGGATTTTACCGACAGGCTTGTTGATGATTGGCGTTGGTGCGGTCTTGACCATTGCATCGAACACCGCAGATATCACGGAAGTTTTTATGAATCTCGGTTTTCCAGTTTTAGGAATTATTGCGCTAATTTTAGCAACTTGGACCACGAATGCCGTGAATGCTTTTTCTGGCGGACTGGCCTTGATTAATGTCTTTGATATTCCAAAAGAAAAAGAAAAAGTCGCTGTCGGTGCGGCCGGCGCCATTGGAACCTTATTAGCAGTTGTGGGGATTTTAAATTACTTTACGCCGATTATGTCCGTCCTTTCTGCGATGGTGCCACCAGTGGCTGGTGTAATGATTGCTGCCTATTGGTTGATTAACAAAGGCGATCGAACCAAATGGCAGCCAACGCCTGGCGTGAATAAATTAGGTGTTTTTTCATGGCTAATTGGTGCTGCAGTGGGGGGCATTCCGGTGATTATGAGTTTCTTTCCCAATGCCCCTCAATTGCCTAACCAACCGCTAATTGGCATTGTTTTATCGTTTGTTATTTATTATTTCGGTGCAAAACGTCAACAGACGAACACCGAATCATTAGAAATGGAATGAAGAAGAGGAGTGTCGGAGAATGCGTTATTTAGATGCAGAAGCAATTGAGAATATAGCTACAGGAGCAGCTTTTTTAGGGACAGGAGGTGGCGGTGATCCCTACATTGGTAAAATGATGGCTTTGTCCGCCATCGAAGAAAACGGACCTGTCAAACTGGTTTCTCCAGAAGAAATTGCCGCGGAGGATTTTTTCCTACCCGCCGCAATGATGGGTGCCCCATCTGTCGCAATTGAAAAATTTCCCAAAGGCGACGAATTCGTCCGTGTCTTTGAGAAGTTAGGAAAATATTTAGACCAAGAAACGATTGCGGGAACCTTTCCAATGGAAGCTGGGGGCGTCAATTCAATGATTCCAATTGTTGTTGCAGCGAAGCTAGGCATTCCCTTGGTGGATTGTGATGGTATGGGTCGGGCCTTTCCAGAATTGCCTATGGTAACGTTCCATTTGAATGGGATGTCAGCGACCCCTATGGCAATTACCGATGAAAAAGGAAATATTGGCATTATGGAAACGATTGATAATACTTGGACAGAACGTCTTGCTCGTGTTCAAACGGTTGAAATGGGCGCCAGTGCTTTAGTGAGCATTTATCCCGCGACAGGCAAACAATTACAAGACTATGGTATTCACAACATCGTGACATTATCAGAAGAAATTGGCAAAGTGATTCGAGGTACCTATGCAGATGAACAAGAAAAACGCCAAGCATTAGTAGAAGTTACGGATGGCTTTGAATTGTTCCAAGGAAAAATTCTAGATGTAGAACGAGAAGTAAAAGGTGGCTTCAATTTGGGACGTGTCAAATTGAGTGGCTTAAACAGTGATGCTGGTTCAGAAGCAGTCGTCCATTTTCAAAATGAAAATTTAATTGCCGAGAAAGATGGTCAGGTGATTGCGATGACGCCTGATTTGATTTGTATGGTAGATTTAGAAACTTTAACGCCTGTGACAACAGAAAGCTTGAAATACGGCAAACGTGTCCAAGTAATGGGCTTGAAAGCGAATGCCGCTTGGCGAACGAAAAAAGGTATCGAAACAGTGGGTCCTCGGTATTTCGGCTACGAAATGGATTATCAACCACTAGAAAACTTAGTAGCGAAGGAGGACAAATAAATGTATAAAATCGGTATCGATGTCGGCGGCACAAATACAGATGCTGTTATTTTAGATCATCAATTAAACTTGATTCATTCAGTGAAAGTTCCAACAACCGATGATATTCAAACAGGGATTGCCGGCGCCTTAAATAAAGTCTTGGCAGAATCAGCAGTGGCCCCAACCAAAGTCACACATGCAATGTTGGGCACGACCCAATGTACGAATGCCATTGTTGAGCGAAAAAAATTAGCAAAAGTTGGGGTCCTTCGTTTGGGCTATCCAGCAACCGCTTCGGTCTTGCCTTACACAGCTTGGCCCAAGGATTTAGTGGCCACTCTTTCAGAAACGTATGCTTTAGCACATGGCGGCTACGAATATGATGGACAACCATTGACTGCACTGGACGAAGAAGAATTACGTGGGATTTTGGCCTCTTGGCGAGGAGAAGTAGAGGCAATCGCAGTAATTGGCGTTTTTTCTTCTTTAAAAAATGACCAAGAATTGTTTGTCCAAGCACTTGCGAAGGAAGTGTTAGGGGCAGATGTTCCTGTATCTTGCTCCTCAATGATTGGGTCTGTCGGTTTAATTGAACGGGAAAATGCGACAATTTTGAATGCTGCGTTGCACAAAGTAATTAAAGTGACCAGCGAAGGCTTTGAACAAGCCTTAGAACAAGAAAAAATTCATCACGCCCAAGTGTACTTATGTCAAAATGATGGTACGTTAATGTCGTTAACGTATGCCAAACAGTTTCCTATTTTAACCATTGCTTGTGGACCAACCAATAGTATTCGTGGCGCTTCTTACTTAGCTGGTTTGAAAGATGCGGTTGTTTTAGATGTTGGTGGCACAACGTCAGACATTGGCGTGTTAGTGGATGGCTTTCCAAGAGAATCTTCACTGGCCGTTGATGTTGGCGGGGTACGGACCAATTTTAGAATGCCAGATATCGTGTCAATCGGTGTCGGCGGCGGCAGTCTAGTGCGTGAACAACCAGATGGTTCTGTGACAGTTGGCCCCGATAGTGTCGGCTACCGTATTACACAAGAGGCCCTTGTTTTTGGCGGCACACAATTAACGACCACTGATATCGCGGTTCGCTTAGGCCATGCCCAAGTCGGTGATCCTAGCAAAGTGGCTCATTTAGACCAAACGTTTGCGGAAAAAGTGTACCAAAAAATTGGCGAATTGGTCAGTGAAGCGATTGATCGCATGAAGACCAGTTCCGCAGACGTGACGGTCGTTTTAGTTGGTGGTGGGAGTATTATCATCCCCGAAGAATTGACAGGCGTTAAAGCGCTAATTCGCAACGAAAACGGAGCAGTGGCGAATGCCATCGGTGCCTCTATCGCTCAGATTAGCGGACAATACGAACAAATTTATGTTTATTCAAAAATCCAACGAGACGCGGCGTTGACTGATGCCCAAGAAAAAGCCGTCCAACAAGCTGAACTTGCGGGTGCAGTCCCTGGCACAATCGAGTTAGTCGAGGTGGAAGAAACACCACTCGCCTATCATCCAGAAAATGCAACCCGCTTACGAGTAAAAGTGGTTGGGAATATGTATTGAGGACCAGTGCAAAGCAAAAGTTATAAGAAGAGTTATTTGAAATATGAGGTCGGGCTAGGGCTGTCGATTGAAGTTTTATCCTGAAGAGTACAGAAGAAGCTATATCTGTCTCGCCGTTTATTTTAAAATTCAGAGTTAGGAAGGTAAGTCGAAATGACTTACCTTCCTAAGTTCATTTTTTTGTGTTGACATATTTTTTTAGAAAAGGCAAAATGTTAACATGGTATGTTGTTGGGGTGTTATGAAAAAAGGAGAGAAAATAATGAGTATTTTAAAAGAACATTTAAAAAGAAATTGTGATGCACGAATGGTTGGTGTTTTATCGTTAAGCATAAGAGAAGCATATCGCTACTTAATGGAGCTAACAGAAAGAGAATCTATTTTTCAACGAGCAGAAATGAAAAAAGTTTGGGGACACGTTCGGCATGGATTGGTTGATGTTGGTTTAAAACAAGTGTTAACTTCATCAGCAATCCCACATGAAATAGCTGACAAAGCTAGTAGTCGATATGTCAATGGTCATACGTACTTAATGATTGAAACCAAAGGCGCAATTTTAACGCCAGCGAAAGTTTTATCAGAAGCTTCAGTTCCTAAAAAGGCATTATTTAGAAATCGTGGGAGCTTATTAAATAAGCAGTATAATTTATTTGACAAACCAGAAGATTTAAATGAGTATTATGATGCCAATCAACCGCCATTCTTATTACTAACTTATGGCGGATCGAATCATCAATTACGTTTTGTTCGATTAGGGTTACCAGATATTGGAGTTGGTCGTTGGATTGACCAAATTGATATTACGCAGGCACCAGTTCTTTTAAAAAATCCAGAGGAAGTTCGTAAGGACCTACATTTGACTTTTACGTCAACCGCTGACGAACTGATAAGGAGAGGACTAGAAAATGAACGAGAGGTTGATTTTTAATCCAAAGCAATTAACTTCGGCTCGCATTGCACGAGGATTAACAATGAAAGAATTAGCCGAGAAAGCAGAGCTATCTAGGCAAATGATTTCGAATTACGAATCGGGAAAAACAATTCCTAAAGCAGATAGCATATTAAAACTAATTTCTGTTTTACAATTTCCCCGTAGTTTCTTTTCAGCAGATACATTTGAATTGTATTCAGGCGCAACTTTTTTTAGAAGCCGAAGTGCGGCAACGAAGAAAGTAAGAGATATGCAAAAAGAGCGGTTAAAATATGTGCAAGAAGTGTATAAAGTATTAGCAACATATGTGAACTTTCCCAAAGTTTGTTTACCAGAATTAATTGAAAAGAGTATTTATGAAATCACAGAAGAAGAAATTGTGAAAAAGGCTGAGGAATTACGGAAAATTTGGGGCTTAGACTTGATTTCGCCAGTCCCTAATCTCATTCAGTTGGCTGAACAAAATGGTGTGATTATTTCAGAAGCCAACATGTCCAATCCAACACTAGATGCGGTTTCGCGTTGGATGATTGGTCGGCCGTTTATTATGCTCACAGATAATCATGAATCTGCTGTCCGTCGTCGTTTTAACGTGGCGCATGAACTAGGACATATTTTATTACACAACGGTGTTGAAAGTATTCATGAGTATTCGCAAACAGAATTAAAGAACATTATTGAGTATCAAGCAAATCTATTTGCTGCGCATTTTCTCCTTCCTTCAGCGGCTTTTTCTGATTCGCTCTTGTCTATTTCGTTAGAATACTATATTGATTTGAAAAAGTATTGGAAAGTTTCTCTTCAATCAATGATTCAAAAAACATACACATTAGCGTTAATTAATGATGATCAACGTCTCTATTTAAATAAAAGAATTGCTAAAAATAAATGGAAAACGAAAGAGCCTTACGATGAACAACTGACTATCGAACAGCCAGAAGTTTTCCAAAAAGTTTATCACATGATTTTAGAGCACCAAGTCATTCCTGCAAGTCAACTAAATCAAGCTTTTAAATTACCTAAAGAAGAAATAGAAAAGATATTAGGAACAGCTATTCAAACGGAGCAGGACAAAACAGAAATTGTTCTTGAATTATTACGTTCTAACGAGTAATCAAAAAGAAGGAGGAATAACTATGGCTAAATTATTCGCCTACCAAATTGGTCAAAACCCTCGTATTCAAACGGACCTTTTGGTAGATCCTCAGCTGTTTGAAGATGAGCATGGCTGTATGGGTGCAGTGGGCTTCGGGTTAGCAGATTGTGTTCAAACCGGAATGTTTACAGATATTGAAGTGATAAAACGGTATCTTCACGAAGCAACCTACGTTTTTATTAATGGTGACTTTGACCGACTAAGTTATTTAGAAATTGGGATTGCACTTTCCTTAGGCAAAACACTTTACGTCATTACAATGAACCCAAACGTAACGAAAGAAGATTTAGGAATTCCCTTCGACAATGCTACGATTGAATTCCTTTCCCCCAGTGCTTTTACGGAACGAATCCATAAAACAGAAGCAGCAGAAAACTAAACAAAAGTAAGTAATACGACTGTCTTTTTTTGCTATTTTTTGCGATAATAAGGGAGAAAGTTCAAATTGAAAGGGAGCAGAATAAATGAAAACCTATGATTATATTGTTATTGGTGGCGGTAGTGGCGGGATTGCTTCTGCTAACCGCGCAGGAATGCACGGAGCCAACGTCCTTTTAATTGAGGGCAACGAAATTGGTGGGACCTGTGTCAACGTTGGTTGTGTGCCTAAAAAAGTCATGTGGCAAG
>OKNX01000269.1_pt1 | contig 13015 bp, 10 predicted proteins | sample 1614901 | NCBI WGS metagenome assembly OKNX01 (sample SAMN04436977, study PRJEB24849) | human gut metagenome | biome: human gut; feature: NICU; material: stool | host: Homo sapiens | place: USA: Saint Louis, MO | collected 2010-08-04
AGGACTTCGTCGTCCACCACAAATCCAAATATGGCGGGACTCTACCCATCTGGGCAGCTGTCGAAATCATGGATTGGGGGATGCTGTCGTACCTGTACAGCATGTCACCCAATATCGTGCGCAAACGGATTGCCGAGCCCTGCGGCCTAACCGGTCCTCAGCTTGAATCATGGATGAAATCCTTGAATATTCTGCGTAATTATGCAGCTCATCATGCAAGGATGTTCAACCGTGTTTACGACATCAAACCGAAACTGAACAATGACGTCAGGCTGGCCCCGGTAGCTAGAGGGATGAATCGCGTGTTCGGGCAGCTCTCCCTTATCCAATACTTGCACCGCCAACTGGACTTGTCTCCAGCCGACCGACTACCGAAGCTGTTCGACACTTACCCGCACAATCCCATCGTGCCGTTTTCTCGCATAGGCGCACCTGACAACTGGCGCGAGTTGCCTCTTTGGCGCGTCTAATCCTTGCGGTAGTAGTCGCATTCGTAGCCATCGCCACGAATTGGGTTCCCTTGTTTAGTTCAGCTTCAAAACTTGGGAAAAGCGCTGCGCTAAGTCTTCAAGATAGTCGCGGCGTTTAAGAGGTGCTAACCACTGTGGCGGTATCGCCTCCACATTGGTAAAAGCCGCTCCAGCGATTGCCGCGTAAGTATCAGTATCGAAGCCAAAGCTCACTGCAATCTGCATCGCCTCACGGTACGTACCGGCATGAAGGAGAGAATAAAAGACAATTTCTAAAGTATCGACCACGTAGCCAGTCGCGTTGAGTTCACTTGGCGTAAGCTCGATTAGCTCTGCACTCAAGATCCGCCTATGTGCCGTCAGAGCTGTTTGCCACTCTTTGTCACCCGGCAACCAGTCCTCGTAAGGAAGATCGATAGCCGCTCGATACGCCTGCTCTACCTCGTCTCCGCGAAGAATTGCGCCAAGAAACTCACCATAAATGATGCAAGAAAGCTGTGAAATAGCGTGACCATGAGTGACGCGCGAAGCCTTACTAATGGTCTCCCACCTCTCTGCACGGCCAGCCCGCTTCGCTAGCAGATAGAGCACCACAGGGAAGATACGCATAAGCGCGCCATTGCCATTATCGCGCTCACGAGTTCCACCACATTCAAGCGCCGGCACACCATTCTCAAAGCGACCAATCGCCATACCAACAGTGCCGCCTAGACCGAAAGAATGATCGAGCGCGCTATATTCCCCTTTTTCCCACCACGCAACAAACTGATTCATCAGGTCAGTAAGGTCCAGTTGGCCACCAGTGCGGATAATGGATTCCATCGTAGCCACGGCCATTGAAGTATCGTCACTCCAGGCTCCGGCAGGGATTGTCCGCCCCCAATGGGAGTTAACCGGAATCTCATCACCAGAACCACGCATCGTGTCCAATGAATACTGCGCTATTTCATCTGCCAAGAGGAACTCGAAGGGAACTCCGAAAGCATCACCAGTAGCAGCCCCCAGCAACATCGCTTTCACCTGAGCTGCAGACAGTTCATTTCGTTTGTCTAACTCGCCCATGACTGCCTCATCCTAGTTGTCATTAAGACCCTGCTACCGAGCTAAAAGCACGCGCTTCCAATACGGTTCGCGTTTGATAACGTCTTCCAATTTAGTTTCGTGTCGAAAACTCGACGATCGAGTACCGGAAATTATCGACGAGGTATAGCTCCCCTTCTTGGGCTTTGCGTAGCTCCAGCTTACGATACCCACCCGCGAGGTTACGTGAGCCAGCGTATGAGACCCAGCGTTGCCACAACCCACGAGCATTGCCGGATGCGGAACCAATATAAGGTTTCCCGGTGTGTCGAATTCAAGGTGCAAAAGCCAACGGGTGGAAACAAGCTGTCAACCAACTAGTTTATTTGGCTCCCAAGAAGAGAAGCGTAAGTGGGGTTGTTTTTGAGCTGCTCGTGGAACCCTTCAGCAACAATGCGCCCATCCTCAAGAACAATAATGTGGTCAGCAATCCGGATAGAAGCAAGCCGGTGAGCAATAACAACCGTCGTGCGATCAGCCCGCGCGCGGCGAATGTTCTTAGCAATAGACGCTTCAAGGAACGGATCGATATTAGCTAACGGCTCGTCAAGGATGAGCATATCCGGGTTGCGCAAGAATGCACGCGCAATCCCAACGCGTTGGCGCTCCCCACCAGAAAGCGTGGTTCCTCTATCACCCACCCTCGCGTCAAGCCCGCCAAGCGAAGTCACCAACTCGCTAATGTCCGCATCGGCAAGAGCCCGCCAAATATCCTCATCAGAAGCATTAGGGTTCGCCAAAATAAGATTATCGCGCACAGTTCCAGCGAAAATATGACAGTCCTGAGGCACCAGGGCCAGTCTGTCGCGGTAGCGGTTCGGCTCATAACCGCGCAAATTCTTCCCATCAAAACGCAACTGTCCCGAACGAGGATCCAAATAGCGCATAGCGAGATTAGCCAAAGTAGTTTTACCCGCCCCAGACTTACCAACTATCGCCACAGAACGTTGCGGAGTAGCAGTAAGGCTGACTCTATTGATAACCGGAAGGTCAGGCTGGTAGGCAAACACCGCGTTATCAACAACAAGATAGTTCGCCTCCCCGTCATAGGTTGTGTGGTGAGGTTCCGGGATAGCAGGAATCGGGTCTTTCACGTGAAGAATCGTATTAATCCGGTGTGCACAGGCACCGATCTCTCCAACGCGCCCAAGCATTCCCACCAACGTGGTGGCCGGCGTGGGTACAAGCCCCGCCAAAACCACAGCAACGGGAAGTATCGCCGCATCCAAACTGCCGTCAAGCACACGTCCAGTGAGGATAATTAACAAAATGGTAGATCCGATCGTGGTAACGATCATCGCGAACGCTGACTCCCACGCTTGCCGCATGGTTTGCGCATTTTTTGTGGCCTGCACTTGACGTGTCAAGTCAAGAATAAGCTGATTTTGTTTCTCAACCATTCCGAGGGAACGCAACTCACGTTGCCCCTGAATGGAGTCCAACACCGCAACCCGCAACCCGGCTAGCTGACTACGCATCTGTGTGCCCTGCATACGCTGAATGGGCATGAGAATGAAGGGGAATACGATCATAGCGATAGTGGGAACTAGCATGATCAGCCCCAGCGGCCCCACAAAGCTAACAAGAACACCAGTGAACACTACTGGCGAGAACACCGCGCAGATTGCGGTAGACGCAGTGTGCGCATAAAACCACTCAAGCTGTTCCGCATCATTCATGGCCGCTGACGCCACATCGCCAGTGCGTTTCCCGTGGAGCCCAAGTGGTGCGATTCGTTCGATAGCCCCATAGATGTGCACTCGCAAAGTGTGCAAAATTCGGTAGGCAACTTCGTGAGACCACCACACTTCAAACAGGGTACTGACCGCATGAACCACCACCAAAGTGAACAGCAAAGTCACCAGCGGCGTGAGGTCATGAGCCGGGTCAAGAATGAACCGGGTTGAAACCCACACGGACGTAACCGACACACCCACAACACTGATTTGCGCCAAAGCGGTAACGATCGTGGAGGAAACGAAAAGAGGAACACATTCGCGTAGCCGTTTCATCAGCGCAATGAAGTCGCTAAACGTAGAAAACATGGCGGATCAGGCTCCTAACTGTGCGTCGATAAGCTGTGACCACGCGTTGTCTTCACCAGCCAGAATCTGGGGTGCACCAGCGCAGAGCACGCGGCCATCTCCCATCACCACAACGTGATCCGTTTGCGCAGCGGCATCCGTGCGGTGGGTGACCAGAATCAACGTGAGGTCTGGGTAGGCGCGGCGAATATTGGAAAGCACAGCGGTTTCCGTCTGGGTATCTAACGCTGACGTAGATTCATCGAGGATCAGCAAAGGACACTGGCGAATCAGAGCACGCGCAATCGCTAACCGCTGTTTCTGCCCGCCAGAAAGATTGTGGGCATGCTCCTCAATCACCAAGTCAAGCACACTGTCATTTCCTGCTTGACCGCTGACATCCTGGTGCAAATCGTTAGCGCAGGCCAAAGTTAAGGCGTTCATCATTGCCTCGTCATCCGCTTTCGGGTTAGCTTCAGCCAATATGGATCTGATAGTTCCAGGGAAAATAATGGGATCTTGCGGAACCAGGGTAGCTACCTGCGCAATGTTCAGTTGGTCTGCTGGCACGCCACCAACCGTGATCGTTCCACTATTGGGATGGTCAAAACCCATCAGTAGCCCTAATGCTGTGGATTTACCTGACCCGGACAGGCCAACCAGAGCAGTTGTCTTCCCTGGCAGCGCGTCGAACGTAACGTTTGAAAGCGCGGGCTTCGTCGCACCCAAATACGTGTAGCTGGTATCAATGAAGGACACCTCGGTGTCATCATGGTGACGTTCAACCGTTGCGGAGGGTTTAGCTTGGACACCCTCTTGATCGAATAGTTCACTCATTGCTGGCAGAGCCGAAATCCCGAAGAATGCCTCATGCCAACACGTTGACAATGCAGTGAATGGGCGAAACAGCTCAATCGATAACAAAGTGATGATGAACAAGTGGTTCATCGGCATATCGCCGGCCCGTATCAAGCTGATAGCAATAACCAGGCCAAGAGCAGGACCAAGCACCTTCATCATGCTGGACAGGCCGGTTTCCCCCAGCGAAAGTCGAAGCTGCCCCATCGTTGTTGACAGCAATCGGCGTGATTGCTTAGCTAGTTTCTCACCGTGATTTTGGGCGGCCCCAAACGATTTCAGCGTTGCCATTCCCATCATGGCGTCAACAAAGTCCGCGTTGAGATCCTCATACGCGATCCAGTGGGACTGCCCCCGATCGGAAAGGGCTTTGTCCCATAGCCGTGGGATAGCGATAATAGCGACGCCGCAGATCAATAGCGCTCCCGCAATCAATGGGCTGATTGCTCCGATAGCTATCGTCAACCCTGTAGCGGTAATAACAGTGACCGCCAGCTGGGTGAAGTACTTAACGAAGTAGGGCTCCACTGCCTCGACCCCATCAGTCACAACCGACTGGATTTGCCCAGAACGGCCAAACCCCGCCCGCATGGGACCGCGAGCGTCGATTTGTTCAAGGAGGGCACGGCGCAACCGGCTTTTCACCACCAGTCCGGCACGGTTTTGTAACAGTTGCCCGCCCACCTGCACTAGTGGGCGAACCAAAAGCAGGATGACGATAGTTACGATCAGGCCCATCACTGTAGGCATGTGGCGGGTAGTGAGTAGTTCATTAAACAGGATCGCGTTACATACCGCAGTGGCGATGAACAAGCCAGAGACGAGGACGCCCACTAAAACGGCGGGAGTCAACATCCTCACGGATAGCCCGGCTGCGCGCATCACTAAACGCTGCTTCATGAACATGGTTATCCACCTTCGCGTGTCTGAAGAAAGCAGGACTAGCCACAAAACTAACCTTAGGTTAGGATTACCTAAGTGCAGTTTGGCATGTTTCTCTCAGCATGACAAGAGCGCACAGCTTTATCACACCAGCCAGGAGGGCTTGTGAACCCGCAGATTTTGCAGCGCAATGAGGTATGCGCGGGCAATGCCCAGCTTCTAGAACAGATCCGCTTATCTGAGGGAAATCTGCTCCACGTCAGTGGCGGAACTGCTCTGACCACGCAAATCCATGGGGGTTATGTTGCGACAGGTAGTGCGAGTATGAAAGGCATGAGCGCACCATGTTAACTAAGCGCTATCAACGCCTTGTCCTAGCCGCCGCGTTATCCATCCTGCTGGTGTGCGCCCTTGTTGTTGCGGTAATCGTAGGAGCCACTGACATCTCCCTATCCGCAGCGCTCGAAGGCATCAAAACCACCCTATTACACACGCCCACCAATGACGTTGACACCCAAATCATCGGGCAGGTCCGATTCCCCCGCGCTGTTCTTGGAGCAATAGTTGGTGCCGGACTTGGCATATGCGGCCTCATCACCCAGTCACTCTTACGCAACCCATTAGGCGACCCCTACATCCTCGGCATCTCGTCGGGTGCATCTGCCGGCGCGGCCGCCGTAATTGTTCTGGGCACCTCCAGCAGTGTGCTATCCGCACTGGGCGTCACCATCGGCGCTTTTCTTGGGGCACTAGCAGCCATCATTCTCGTCACCCTTCTGGCCTCGGCCGGTGGGAAAATCACCCCGACGCGCATCATTTTTGCTGGCATGGCAACCACCTACCTATTTTCAGCGCTGACCAGCCTGATCACACTCATGGCAAAAAACGCTGCCGGAACCAAATCAGTCATGTTCTGGACGCTCGGCTCTCTATCCAATGCCACTTGGGGTGACACCGCGCTTGCCGCCACCGTGGTCATTATCGCCCTCGCCTGCTTCACAATGTGGGGCAGGCGGGTGGACATACTCAACCTTGGTGACGACACCGCAATCTCGCTAGGAACAAGCCCCCGCCTCTACCGCAACCTTCTGTTCCTCGTCGTAGCCTTAACCGTTGCCGTCCTTGTGTCACTCACCGGAGCAATCGGCTTCGTTGGCCTCGTAGTCCCCCACATCACCAAACAACTCGTTGGCTCCACAACCCGAGCCGCGCTACCCATTGCTGCCTTGTGCGGCGCGCTCCTAGTTGTCATAGCCGACACCTGCACTCGCATCATAATCAGGCCCGCCGAAATACCTATCGGCATCCTCACCGCGCTTGTAGGAACACCAATGCTAATGGCTCTAATCAAAAGATATTCCAAATAGAAACCAGAAAGGACCACCCATGATGATGAAGAAACAAATCATCGCCGGCACTCTCGGCGTTATGCTCGCCGCTGGCGCTCTAACCGCCTGCTCAGAAACTGACAAGCCCAACAATAACGCCGAAAATGGCGCTATTACCATCAACAACTGCGGGGTAGAGACCACCTTCAACACCCACCCGAAGAAAACCGTTTCGATGGGTGTAACCGGCTTGGCCTACCTGTTCGCCGCCGGCGCGCAGGACTCCATCATCGGCCGCGCCAACGAATGGGGCGAAGAACCACCAGCGTGGATTGGCTCAAAAGCTGACAGCATCGATGTGCTCTCCAACGAGTCCATCTCAATGGAAGCTCTGCTGAAACTGGAGCCTGACTTGGCCTACGGAGGCGGGTTCAGCTCTGAAAACTCCAGCCCCGAGGCAGTCGCAGCTAAAGGCATCCCTGCCATCGTTGACGCGCCAGAATGTTCCTACTTCTACCCGGATCAACCAGAAAACGAGTCCTTCGACGCGATCTTGGCAGAGGTGACCCAACTCGGCAAGCTCATGGACACGTCAGACAAAGCCGACGCCACGGTTGCTGATCTCAAAGCCCAACTTGAGCAAGTCAGCAGCGAAAAAATCGGTAAAGGACGCAAAGTTTCTTACGCCTACTACTACGGGGAAGATCCTGAGCTGTTCAGCTACGGCAACCAGGGCGTGGTGGGAGAAATCAACAAAACCCTCAACCTAGAAACCGCAATTGACCCGAACTACCACCCACACCAAGGCCCCATTGCTCCTGAAGCTTTCGTCAAATCAGACCCCGACGTCATCATCGTGCTCACCGGCATGGGCGGGGCTACAAAAGAAAGCTCACTGGAACGCCTCGCAAAGATTCCCGGTTACAACGACATGAAAGCGGTAAAGAACGGCAACATCATCTACGCCGAATCAGCCGCCGCCTACGCCTCACCCACGGCGATCCACGGAGCCCTTGATCTAGCCAAACAGCTGAAAGAACTAGGGAAATAAACCGATGACTGATTCTCCTCTCAAGATAGAAAACGCTAGCGTCCGGTTTGGGGACAACCAAGTCCTCACCAACGTCTCTTTTGAGGTACCTCGAGGACAAATCCTCGGAATCGCCGGCCCCAATGGCTCCGGGAAAACTACCCTCATGAGAGCCCTTTTCGCCGCGCAAAAACTATCCGAGGGGAGAATCAGCATCAATGGCCGGGCACTGAACACACTCAGCCCGGGCCAAGTTGCCAGACGCATCGCAGTCGTTTCGCAGTTCGAACAAGACATGGACCAAACCCGCGTCATAGACATCGTGCTACTAGGACGAGCGCCCCACCGCAAAGACATCCAAGGCTACAACGATACCGACCATGAGATCGCCCGCGAATCCCTGGCAGCTGTCGGAATGAGCTACGCCCAAGACCGATACGTTCACACCCTTTCGGGAGGAGAACGCCAACGTGTCCTCATCGCCCGCTCACTCGCTCAACAATGCAAATGCATCCTTCTTGATGAGCCCACCAACCACCTCGACGTCAAATACCAACACCAAATCCTCAGCGTCATCAGAAAAGTCAGCGACACCGCCGTCATTATTCTGCACGACCTCAACCTAGTTGCAAGATACTGCGACAACGCCATCATCCTCAAAAACGGACACCTGCACACCAAAGGCAACCCAGCGGAAATCCTGACGCCACAACTTATCCGCGACGTCTACGGCGTCACCGCCTCCGAAGTCAACGACGCGGGCACCAAACAGTTCAGTTTCAAACCGCTACCCCAAAACTCGAACCCGCGATAACGGCAGGCAACAAGAGGCGGCCCGGGACTTGCCCAGGCCGCCTCTTCGCCTCCAACCGCTATAGCGGTAGCGGTTTAACCGTTGATCACGTGTGGGCGAGCAACCGCCTTCAAGCCCTCAACCCCAAACTCCAAGCCGTAGCCCGAAGACTTCACGCCACCAAACGGCACGCGCGGATCCACCCCACCGTGGGAGTTAATCCACGTAGTACCAGCCACAATCCGCGAAGCCACCTCAAGCGCGCGGTCACGATCCGAAGACCAAACAGAAGAGCCCAAACCAAAGTCCAACTTATTAGCCTCGCCAATCGCCTCATCAATATCCGTATAGCGAATCACCGGAAGCGCCGGGCCAAACTGCTCCTGCACAACCAGCGGATTATCCGGATCAATATCCGCAACAATCGTGGTGGGGTAGAAATAACCCGGAGCGTCATAATCCGGATTACCACCAAGCACAACCCGTGCGCCGCCCTTCACGGCTTCCTTCACCAGGCCATCCACAATGTCGAACTGCGCCTTATTCTGAAGCGGGCCAAGCACATTACCCTCTTCAATCCCCACGCCCATCGGCATGGCCTTCGCAACCTCAACCAGGGCGTCAACAACCTCGTCATAAATCGAATCCGGCACGTACAAGCGCTTCATCGCCGCACACGTCTGACCCGTATTAATAAACGCGCCCCAGAACAAGCCCTCCGCGATCTCCTTCGGATCAACATCATCCAAAACAATACCCGGATCGTTACCGCCCAGCTCCATCGTCAGGCGCGGCAAGTTACCCGCCGAAGATTCCACAATCTTCTTACCCGTCGCCGTGGAACCCGTAAACATGATCTTGTCGAAACCAGGATGCGAAGACATCGCCGCACCCACATCGCGACCACCCGACACAACCTTCAACACGTCCTTAGGCAAAGCCGTGTTAATCACAGCAATGAGGGCGAGGACCGACAGGCGCGTATACTCCGACGGTTTCACCACCACCGTGTTGCCCATGCGTAGCGAGCCCGCAATCTGCCACACCGTGATCATCATCGGCCAATTCCACGGACCAATCGCACCCACAACACCCAAAGCGCGGTAAGTGAGCGTTGCCCGGCCCGTCTCATCATCCAGAATCGTCTCCGGCTCAAGCGGCGTATCCGCAGCAGCACGCAACCACGCCGCGCACGCCCCCACCTCAAAACGAGCGTTCGGACCATCCAGCGGCTTGCCCTGCTCGCGCGAGAGAATGTGGGCCAGCTCCTCCGCATTCGCCTCAATCGCATCAGCCGCCGCGTGCAAAAGCTTTGAACGCTCCGCGTGACCCAGCGCCTCAAAAGCCGGCTGCGCGGCGCGGGCAGCCTCAACCGCCCTATTCAAATCGTCAACACCGTCAACCGGCGCAATACCAATAACTTCACCCGTAGCCGGATCTTCTACCTGCACACCATTGGCAGGATCAGCCTGGATAGAACGAAAAACATCAAAAGTGGAGGACATCATTGTTACCTACTTTCAAAGGAGTTTGTACAGTTAGTATTACGAATGAGGAAGGAGCGTCCTTGACGCTCGGCGCACAAAAATTGACTGATTCTGCTTGCAAAGACGCGAGGAGAGGAGTTAACCATGGAGCTGGACATCTCGCAGTGGAGGGCCCGCTCATCCCAACAGTTCGGCAAAATGACCATCACGCCCTATACGGACAGTTTCAAAGCGAAACTCGGGCACGCACAAGTAGGTGACATTCACCTATTTGACATGACCACTCCCCCGCACCGGGTAGAACGCGGCGCCAACTCAATCCACGACGCCGACCCGCACACGTACAAACTCAGCCTCCAAATTGAGGGCCGCACCATCCTGAGCCAGTTCGACCGCGAATGCATCCTTCAGCCGGGCAACATGGCCATCTACCACTCGCGCGTGCCATACACGCTGGACTACCCTGACGCGCAACGATCCCTCGTCATGCAATTCCCCTCCGAACACGTCCAATTCCCACCCGCCGCCATACAGCACATCACCGCGAGAACCATCAGCCGCGACGACCGCCTGGGCACCTTCGCCATTCCCCTCTTCGAACAGCTGGCCGCAAACTTTGAAGCCCTCGAAGGCCCGCACGCCGGCGCCCTCCTGCACTCCGCAATCGACATTCTTGTGGCCGTCCTGGCCGAAGAACTCGCAAACGAAGAAGAACAAAAAACCGACCTCGTTCGCAAAGCCATCGACTACATCGACAACCACCTTTCCGACCCTGACCTGGGTCCCGCCTCCATCGCGGATGCACTCTACGTTTCCGTCCGTCACCTACACTCGCAGTTCGCAACCACCGGCCAGTCCGTGGGCTCCTACATAAAAACTGCGCGCATGGAAAAGATTCGGCGCGACCTCGCCAACCCCCTCAAAACCGCCGATTCAGTGCGCGAAATTGGGGAGCGTTACGGGGTGACATCGCCTGCCCATCTCTCTCGCATATTCAAAGCCGCGTACGGGGAAACGCCCCGAGAATACAGAAAGCGCATCCTCGAGGCGTGACCGTCAATACGGGAGATTAGGGAGCTGCTACACCACCAGCTTCTGCGGGGCAACGCGCTGCTTGCGCAGCAAATACTCGCCCCACACCAGGCCCACCAATCCAGATCCGAGTACAACGCCAGGCATGATCCACACCAGCGCAGCCGGGCCAGTATCGCCAATCATGATGTCGAAGTTCGCCAAAATCAGCGCCGTCACAACCGCCAGACCGATGGCTGCAAGCAAGGGCGCGATGATCTTCGGGAACAGGCCAAACTCCGGGTGGTACTTCACCGACCAGCGCATGATTGCAACCGAAGTTACAGCCATCAAGAACACAATGCCGAAGCTCGCCGCATTAGTGAACCAAGTGAACAGGGTTAGCACCGGGTAAAGCTCACCCAGGTCAGACCCCTTGCCAGCCAGCGCGAAAACCGCAACAACCAGCAGCGACATCACGGTCTGCGTCAGCGAACCAACAATCGGAGCGCCCGAGGTGGTGGTGTCCGCAAATCTCTTGGGTAGCACGCCCGAGCGGCCCAGCGCAAAGAAATACCTTGCCGCCGCATTGTGAAACGCGAGGAGGGCTGCGAGGATCGACGTCACAAACAGCACCTGGATTATGTTTGCAAACACCGGGCTGGCCTGTGCGATCCACACGAACACGAGGTCTGGCCCGTACTGGCTGGCCTGCTCAATCACGCGCGAGGGACCAATGCCCACGGCCATCGCCCAGGCAGAACCCGCGTAAAACAGTGCCACCGTGAACACCGCTATGTACGTGGCCCTCGAAATCGTCTTTTCTGGATCGCGGCACTCCTCAGAGTAAATCGCACCCGACTCGAAGCCCATGAACGCCGCCATTGTGAACACCAACAGCACGCCAATACCCGGAGCCATGAACTGGGACGGGCTGAGCGGCTCCATACTTATGCCCTCCGGCGCCGAAGCGAAGCCGTATATCGAAACTCCCAGCACAACAATGAATTCCAAGGTCACGAGAACGCTCAGAACTTTGGCCGAAAGGTCAATATTGCTCACCCCGAGTGTTGCCACGAGCAGCCATGCCGCGCCACCCGTCACCCACCACGGCAAACTGAGTCCCGTCAACGACGCGATTACTGCCGACGCTGAGAAACCAAAAATGCCGTACAGACCAATCTGCATCAGGTTGTAAGCAACGAGAGCGAGGACAGCCGCCGCAATGCCCTGGCGCACGCCGAGGCCCTGCGAAACGTACTCGTAAAATGCACCCGAGTTGCGGATGTGTGCACTCATGCGGCCATAACCAACCGCGAAGAGACCCACCAGCACGCCAAAAGTTAGGAAGCTGAGGGGCACGCCCAGCAGCTGCGAAACCGCATAGTTAGTGGGGGTGCCACCCGCAAGCACCGTGAGCGGCGCGGACGCCGCAATGATCATGAAGGCTACTGGAAGCGTTCCCAGCTTGCCCTGTCCAAGCGCCACATCTTGGCGCTGCGCCGCTTCGGTTTGCGTCATGACACCCACCACCTCAGCGAAGTTCGTTAATCACCGCGCGCGCCACGCCAGTGCCCTTTTCCAAAGCACCATCAACGCACACGCCGCGCCAACCGTAGGCGTAGTCCGAACCCGCGAAGTACAGGCGCGAATCAACGTTGTCGAAGTGAGACCAGCCGTCCGTGAACTGCCCCTTTCGAACCGTTCCCCAAGCCTGGCCAACCCACTTATCCGCAACCCAGTCATGCCCCGTGGTATCCACAACCTCAAGGTCCGGACGCCACTGGTTAACCACTTCCTGCGCGTCCTCAACCGAGTTCAAATCAATATTCTTCGCGTTGTATCCAAAGCCAACGAGGATAGTGGTGTCATCATCCATGAAGTACTCAGAACGCAACACTGAAATCTTGTGCGGCTTGGGCGCGTATCCGAGGAAGCGGTGGTGGCCCTTGATCTTAATCCAGATCTTTGCGCCCTCCGCGTTCCACTTGTCATTGATAACCTTTTGAATCGGGTCAGACAGTTTAGGCGTGAACTCAATGTTACTCAGCG
>OKNX01000270.1_pt1 | contig 13003 bp, 8 predicted proteins | sample 1614901 | NCBI WGS metagenome assembly OKNX01 (sample SAMN04436977, study PRJEB24849) | human gut metagenome | biome: human gut; feature: NICU; material: stool | host: Homo sapiens | place: USA: Saint Louis, MO | collected 2010-08-04
GTGCAAGCATCGCGATGGTGGTGATTGCGATCCACTTAGTTGCCTGATTGGTCAGGTTGATAGTTTCGCGTTCGGTTTGAATATCTGCACGTGCCTGCGCCGGATCGTTCGCGCTCTTGTTAGCCCCGGTGAGGGCGTGGTCCAGTTTGGGCCATTTTGTTGAGACGATCGGCCAGGCACTGAAGGCCAGAGCGATCGCAAGGCTACCGGTTAGAGCGGCGCTGATGTAGAAGGTTGCAGGGGTAGTCCAGTGGTTCCATGCAGGAACGGTTGGAAGCATGTATACGTGGGCCATAACCCAGATGAAACCCAGGCCCCAGATGGCGGTGAAGATAGCTAGCGCGTTACGGATTTTCGCGTTGAACCAGCCAAACCAGGTGGCGGCCGCGAAGATGAATCCGAGTCCGGCAAAGCCAGCGCCAAACAGAATTTCACGCGCTAACCACGAAGTGGCGATGTGACGGATCGCGTTAGGCGCATTCAGGGGGTTGCCAAGGTGGAACATGGAAGCAAGCAATGCTAGAACCATGACCGGTCCGATTGCGTAGAGGGCAGGCTTGGCCAAGCGGTCTACGGTCTTGGATGAGTACTTGGTCTGGGCGAATAGGTTTACTAGACCTAGCGTGACAAAAGCTCCCACCGCCATTTGCGCAAGAATGGTGAAAGCCGTTAATGGCCATTCATGAACGTTCACTTTCTAGACCTCTTCTCGGTTAGCGATCTCACCGGAGGGGTTGTTCCACGGTTGAGCGTCGCGGTGGGGTGTAACTACTAGGTTCGGGTTGGTAATAGATGGATCTGGTAGCGGTGCTACGGCTTGGACGTCGCCGTACTTTTCGCGTAGCTCATCTATTGGCCCCCAGTCCAGTGCGCGGGAGGGGCAGGCATCTACACAAGCGGGGTTTTGACCCGTAGCACGGTAGTCAGAGCAGAGGTCACATTTGGTCATGTAACCGAGATCCGCGTTGAACTGCGGGGCCGAGTAAGGGCACGCCCATTCGCAGTAACGGCAACCAACACATTTGCCCGGATCGACGGTAACCACGCCGTCTTCGTCTTGGCTCATTGCGGTGGTGGGACACACCTGCACGCAGATTGGGTTTTCGCAGTGGTTACAAGAGATGGAAGTGTAGTAAGAGAACACGTTCGGGGTGAAGGTGTCACCGTCTTGTTGCCAAGAGCCTCCCGTGTACTCAACTACGCGCCGCCAGTTCACACCAATAGGCGTGTCGTGCTTATCCTTGCAAGCGATCTGGCAGGCCTTGCACCCGTTGCAAGCGGTCTGATCAAAGTAAAAACCAAGTTTTGCAGCCACAATAAACCTCCTAAGCCTTCTCTACCTGAACGAGGGCAGTGTGTTGGCCGTTGCCTTTAGAGACCGGCGTTGGGTGCCAGCTAGTCAACGTGTTGACTGCGCCACCGGCATCCACGCCGTCCTTATCGAATCGGCTCCACGCGCCCTGAGGAAGGGAAATAACTCCGGGAGCGATACGGCTGGTAACTCGTGCTTGAATGCGAACCCGTCCACGATCGTTGCGGATTAATACCTGGTCACCGTTCTTGATGCCGCGCTCCTTGGCATCGATGGTGTTGATCCACACCATCTGGGGGTGCGCTTCATTAAGCCACGACAGGTTGCCGTAGGTGGAGTGCGTGCGCTGCTTGTAGTGGTGACCAATGCACTGCAGAGGATATTCCTCGTTTGTGCGTGCTTCTTCTGCGCCTTCCCAAGTTGCAAGGTGCTTCGGGATTGGCGAAATCTCGTCGCCCGGCTTGGCATCGGGGAACTCCCACGTCTTTGCCATTTCTGCCAGCTGCGTCGAGTAAATCTCGATCTTGCCCGACGGTGTTTCTAGCGGATTCGCCTCAGGGTCCTCCCGGAACTCCTTTAGTGCGATCGTTGTTCCCTCGGGGTTCTGGTAGCGGTATACGCCGATTTCGCGTAGCTCGTCCCAGCTTGGGAATTCGGGGTGTTCGCGAACCGTTTCGGCCTGCATCTTGCGGGCGAGGGTTTCCAGGTCGTCCTCGAATTCCTTTTCAAATCCGAGTCGCTTTGCAACCTCGCGAACCATTTCGTATGCGGGCATCGAGTTGTATAGCGGATCAATCGCCTTATCCACGATGAGCAGGTAGGCCATGTCGCCCGTGTATTCGGAGGGCACGAGGTCGTGGCGTTCTGCTGTGGTGGTGTCGGGCAGGACGAGGTCGGCAAGCTCTGCGCTTCGCGTCATCTGGTTGTCGATGGCAAGGATGAACTCACACTTGGTTTCGTCTTGCAGAAGCTCGCGCGTGCGGTTGATGTCGGCGTGCTGCGAGCCCGGCATGTTGGTTGCGTAGTTCAGCAGGAACTTAATGCCGGTGTCTAGCTTGTCTACGCCGCGAACACCGTCGCGAGCCGCTGTCATTTCTTCACCGTGATCGATTGCGTCAGTCCAGCCGAAGCAAGAGATCTGCGCCGGGCAGGGGTTTTCACCATTGTCGAGCCACTTCGTGACTGGCCAGTAGTAGCCTTCGCGGCCACCGGTGCCGCCACCTGCAATGCCGACGTTACCGGTCACGCAAGCGAGGAGGTAGATCGAGGTTGCCTGGTTCTCGCCATTTGCGTGGCGTTGCGGGCCCCAACCCTGGGAGATGTTGCATGCCTTTGCGCCTGCAATCTCGCGGGCGAGCTGGCGGATGGTATGCGCGGGAATACCGGTGATCTTTGAAGCCCACTCGGGGGTCTTCTCGATGCCGTCTTCTCCCTTGCCTTCAATGTAGGAACGGTAAGAGGCATTTTTTGGCGCCCCTTCCGGCATGTGATCCTCATCGAAGCCAATCGTGTACTTGTCCAAGAACGCCTGGTCGTGCAGGTTCTCTTCGAGCATCACGTGAACCAGACCGGCTACAAGAGCGGCGTCGGTTCCGGGGCGAATCGGGACCCACTGATCGGCCAGTAGCTGCGCGGAATCGGAGTAGCGCGGATCAATCACGATGATCTTGCACTTGCCGTGCTTCTTTGCCCACAGTGAGGTGAACGTGAGGCCACCGCCGGACATGCGCGTTTCCATTGGGTTGTTGCCCCAGAGGACGAGGAGGTCGGAATGCAGCGCGGCGTCCTCGAAGGAGTTTGAAATCTGCTCGTCGGGGGAGCCGTAGAAGTACTTGGTGATCGTGCCGATCTGAGCGTAGGAGTAGTTACCGTAGTAACCGAGGTATCCGCCCATGAGGTTGAACAGCTTCTGCCATCCTGCACTGGTTGCAATGTGGGCGTTCCAAGTGCCCGAACCGTAGTTGCGGTAAACCGCCTGTGGGCCGTACGTGTCGTACGTGTACTTCAAGCGCTCAGCAACAAGATCGAAAGCCTCGTCCCAGGAAATCTCTTCCCATTCGCCTTCACCACGTTTGGTGCCTTCTTTGCGCTTTAGAGGCACCTTGATGCGGTCGGGGTTGTGAATGCGCTGACGCATTGAGCGGCCGCGTACACACGCGCGGATCTGACGGGTGAATAGGCCGTCGTCACCCGTGTTATCGGGAAGCACGCGAACAACCTGACCATCTTTAACCTGTAGTCGAAGTGGGCACCTGGAACCACAGTTGATAACGCAGGCGTTCCAAACTGTCTTTTCTGCTTCCGGGTGGCCTTCGACGGCAAAAGCTTGGTTTGCTTCACCAACGCCCGGCTTACCGGAGAACACTGCGGGGGATGCGGCTAGCGCGGTCGCGGTTCCGGCGACGGCGCTCCATTTTAAGAATGAACGACGGGAGGGACCCGGTGTACCCTCTCGTGGTTTGACGTCGGCCAAGGACACGATTTCCTCCTTAAATCTGCAACTTTTCCTAAATACTATGGCCGGCTAATTTGGTGTGACCCATATCCCTATGTTTCCGCCAGAAAGTGGCGTTCAGTATTTTTGCAAATAGAAAACCATGGTGAAATTAAAAACGATCGTGTTAGTAAACTCGTCCTTAGGATGAACGAACTACGGTGTAGATTGACTCACCTAAAGGCTCGTCTCAATAAAAAAATAGCGTTACTCGAGTTTCGAGTAACGCCTGCAAATGAGGTTTTAGTTATCCGCCAGCAAATGGAGGAAGCACGTCGAGTGTTTCGATTGATGCAGCGGAATCGGTTAGAAGAACCTTCTTGCCATCAGCCAGTAGCAGAGAGCGGGAGATAACTGTTTCGAGCACGTCATTTCCCTCACTAACCTGCTGGAGTAATCCTGCAACGGTTGGTGCAGAATCGACGCTAATGGTTGAACGTCCGGCGGCCTCGGCCGCCCCGGCAAAGAAACGGATCGTAGCCACTATCCACCAATCCTTGACATCGCGCGTGTAGGGGGTTGAAAATCGGGTCTGCCCATGCCGTGCCCGGCTTGCTTTTGTTCGGTGGCACCCATCCAAATGGTTGCCAACTCTTCGTCGCTGGCCCCGGTTCTTAACGGGCCACGTAGGTCTGTTTCCGTGGTTGCAAATAGGCATGTGCGGATCTGCCCATCAGCCGTGATCCGCGTGCGGTCACAGTCGTCGCAAAACGGGTTCGTCACAGATGCGATGACGCCCACGTCCCCAGCGGGGTGGTCTGCGCTCGCGGCTACGTTCCAAAGCTCTGCCGGCGCTGAACCGCGCGGCTTTGAGGAAGGAGTTAGTTCAAACTTCGTTGAAAGCCGCTCCAAAATGTCGGCCTGTGTTAGTAACTGGTCGCGTTTCCATGAATGAGCGGGGCCAAGCGGCATGTGCTCAATGAAACGCAGGTGGTAACCGTGGTCAAGGCAAAAGGCCAGAAGCTCTACAATGTCGTCTTCATTGATGCCCTTCATCGCAACGGCGTTGATTTTGATTGGGCTCATGCCGGCCCGGTCTGCCGCTTCGATGCCCCGCAATGCGTCGGCCAGCCTGTCCCGCCTGGCGACAGCTGCGTACCGCTGCTGGTCAAGCGAGTCGAGCGAAATGTTGGCCCGTGACACGCCGGCTTTGGCAAGAGCTTCGGCACGCTTATCGAGGCCGAGTCCGTTTGAGGTAATCGAAATCTGCGGTGCCGCGCCCAAATGGGTAGTCATGGCCTTGGTCTGCGAAACGATTTGTTCAAGGGAGCGGCGAAGTAGAGGCTCCCCTCCGGTGAAGCGCACCTGCTCGATGCCGAGCATTTCGATGCCGATGCGGATCAGGCGCAGGATTTCTTCATCGCTCAAAGTGTTTTCCGTTGGAAGCCACTCAAGCCCTTCGGCGGGCATGCAGTATTCGCAACGCAGGTTACATCGGTCTGTCAAAGAGACGCGCAGATCGCGAGCAACACGACCAAACCTGTCAGTTAGAACCCCTAACTGCGTATTTGACTGCATATCACTCACAAATCTTCATAAGGAAAACTAGACTAACCGATTCTATGCACGAGGAGGCAGGCCTATCCACTCGAACCAGTTGTTGTGTAGTACGATCCATGCCAGCAGCCCATAGCCCGCTTGGTTTGGTAGGCCGGTCTGTGACATCGCGATATCGTCATGCCACTGGTCGTGTGTTAAGAGGGGCGAGAACGTGTCCACAAATGGGATAGACCTGCGCTCGGCAACCTCGCGGCAAGCACGTACCACCTCGGATAGTTGCCGTGAATCGGAGGTTTGAAGTGGGGGAGGTCCAACAATCATTACTTTGATACCAAGTTGGGTTGAAACATCCACCATGTTTGCCAGATTGAGGCGGGTTCGCGGTGTTGAAAGCCCGGTCTCCACATCTTGTTTACCGACGGCGATGATAAGTCGGTTGTCTGCCCCATCCTTGAATCGCGGCATGCACTCGTTTTCCCAGCGCTGTGACATTTCGGTGGTGGATTCTCCCGGCATGGCAAGGGGAAACACGTTCATGGTCTCTGGGACGTTGGTGCGTGCAAGCACTCTTCCAATCCAACCGAGGGCACGAGGATCACCCGTTCCCGCTACGAGTTCGTCCCCAATCACGCAAAGCCTGATTTCGTTCACAATCGTCTCCTTCAGCCCTTCACAATACACGCAAAGCGGGGCCGGCTAACGCCAGCCCCGCCTCGTGGTCTTTTAGCGTTCGAACGCGCCGTCCATCAAAATCTCGTGCTGGTACTTATGTAGGGCCATGGTGCCAGCTGCCGGAGATGCGGCCGCCGGGCGAGACACTACCTTGACCTTGCGGTCGATTTGCGTGAACAGGTTGAGTGCCAGGAACGGCCAAGCGCCCTGGTTTTGCGGTTCGTCTTGTACCCAGACCAGTTCGGCGTCGCCAAACGGCGCGATCGCTGCTTTCAGCTCATCGAGCGGAAGCGGGTAGTACTGCTCTACTCGCACGATCGCTGTCCCGTTGTCACCGCGACGCTGGCGTTCCTTCACGAGGTCGTAGTAGACGCGGCCCGAACACATGATCACTCGATTAACTGCCTTCGCGCCAGCGGTGATCGCCTGGTCGGCTTCACCGACTACGGGCTGGAAATGGCCGGAGGTGAAATCCTCAACTGCGGAAGAAGCCGCAGAAAGGCGGAGCAACTGCTTGGGCGTAAACACGATGAGCGGCTTACGCGGACGCTTGTACGCCTGCGTGCGTAGCAGATGGAAGTAGTTTGCCGGAGTGGACGGCTGGACAATCCACATGTTTTCTTCCGCAGCCAGTTGCAGGTAACGCTCGATGCGTGCCGAGGAGTGATCCGGCCCCTGGCCTTCGTAACCGTGGGGCAGTAGTAGCGTCACAGAGGAGCGCTGATCCCACTTTTGTTCCGCGGATGAAATGAACTCGTCAACGACGGTCTGCGCGCCGTTGGCAAAGTCACCGAACTGGGCTTCCCAAAGAACTAGAGCTTCGGGGCGCTCCAGCGAGTAGCCGTACTCGAACGCCATTGGTGCGTATTCAGAAAGTGTTGAGTCGTGAATGTCGAGCTTAGGCTGCTTATCCACCAGGAAGTTCAGTGGCGTCCACTCGCGACCATCGTTGTGATCGTGGAGGACGGCGTGGCGCTGTACGAAGGTAGCGCGGCGCGCGTCCTGGCCGGACATGCGAACCGGGGTGCCTTCCATCAGTAGCGAACCAAAAGCGATCAGTTCACCGAAGCCCCAGTCGATCTTTCCCTCGCGCGACATCTTGTGACGCTTTTCGAGTAGTTTTGCAAGCTTCGGATGTGGCGTAAACCCTTCTGGGATGGCCAGGTGCGCATCGCCAATGCGTTCAATAACCTCGCGGGTTACTGGCGATTCCCAACCAATCATCATGCCTTCGCCCGCGCGTTGTGCTTCGGGGCGCTCCAGGCCGGCAACGGCTTCGCCCGATACCTCGGCCTTGTCCGCGCTCCTCGTTTCTTCGAGGATCTCGTCCAGTAGCGCGTTGTATTCGGCTAGTGCCTTGTCGGCCTCTTCCTCGGTAATATCGCCGCGGCCGATGAGGTCCTTTGTGTAGCGATCACGTGTGGTGAGCGTACGGTCAATCAGGGAGTACATGACTGGCTGGGTCATCGACGGGTCGTCACCCTCGTTGTGTCCGCGGCGGCGGTAGGTGACCAGGTCAATGATGACGTCCTTGTTGAACTTCTGGCGGAACGCGAAGGCAAGTTTTGCAACGCGCACAACCATTTCCGGATCATCACCATTCACATGGAAGATTGGAATCTGCAGGCCCTTGGCCATGTCGGTTGCGTACTTCGTGGAGCGCGCTACCGTGTTCGGCGTGGTGAAGCCAATCTGGTTGTTGATGATCACATGCAGTGTGCCACCGTTGCGGTAGGCGGGCACCCGGCTCATGTTCAGGGTCTCGTAAACAACGCCCTGGCCGGCAAAAGCGGCGTCACCATGGATGAGGATTGGCAGAATCGGCCAGCCGGGCTCGTTCAGTTTGTCGTGCTTTGCGCGCGCAACGCCCTGCAAGACGCCGTCGGCAGCCTCAAGGTGGGACGGGTTAGCGGCAAGGTATACCTTCGTTGCTGCGCCGTCATCTGCAGTGAAAATGCCTTCGGTTCCAAGGTGGTACTTGACGTCACCTGATCCAAGGACAGAGCGAGGATCTTGATTGCCTTCAAATTCAGAGAAAATCTGGCCGTAAGATTTGCCGGCAATGTTGGCCAGTACGTTCAGGCGGCCACGGTGTGCCATTGCTATGGCAACCTCAGCGATCCCATCGTGGGCGGCCACCCAAAGTACGCGGTCCAGAAGTGGAATCAGAGACTCAGAGCCCTCCAGGGAGAATCGCTTTTGGCCGATGTACTTGGTTTGCAAGAAATGCTCAAAAGCCTCGGCCTTATTCAGCATCGTCATGATGTGACGCTGGGTTTCAAGCGTGGGCTTCTCCCAAGGTTTCTCAACGTGCTCCTGGATCCACTCGCGCTGGGCCGGATCAACCATGTGCATGTATTCGATGCCGGTGGAGCGGGTGTAGGTGTCGCGAAGCTGTTCGAGGATTTCGCGTAGCGTCATGTGGTCGCGCCCGCCAAAGCCGCCGGTTGGGAACGAACGGTCCAAGTCCCAAACGTTTAGCCCGTACGTCGACAGGTTCAAGTCGGGGTGGCGGCGAACCTTGTAGTCGAGCGGGTCGGTGTTGGCGGCGAGGTGACCGGCAACGCGGTAGGCGTGGATTAGCTCCACAATGCGTGCGGGCTTGCCCTTCTCGCGTTCCTCGTTGTATTCCTTGTCGCGCTCCCAGCGGTAAGGAACGTAGGGAACCTGCATGGAGTCAAACACGCGGTCGTAGAATCCGTCTTGACCGGCAAGCTTGCGTGACACCATTCGCAGAAGTTCTCCAGAAGCTGCGCCCTGGATGATGCGGTGATCGTAGGTGGACGTCATCGTCATGATTTTGCCAACGCCCATTTTTGCAAGGCGCTGCGGTGAGGCTCCCGCCCACTCGGCGGGGTAGTCCGTTGCACCTACACCAATGATCGACCCCTGTCCCTTCATGAGGCGGGGAACGGAGTGCGTAGTTCCTATCGTTCCCGGGTTCGTAAGGGTAACGGTACCGCCCTGGAAGTCGCCGGCGCCTAGCTTTCCTTCGCGCGCCCGCTTAACGATGTCTTCGTAGGCGGCAACGAACTCGGCGAACGTTAGTGTGTCGGCTTCTTTGATGACGGGCACCATGAGCATACGGTTCCCATCTTTCAAAGGAATGTCGATTGCGAGGCCGAAGCCAACGTGCGCAAGGTGTTCAACGGCGGGCTTGCCCTTATCGTCGAACGTGTATCGCACGTTCATTGAGGGCATCTCTACCAGGGCTTCAACAAGCGCGTAGCCGATGAGGTGGGTGAAAGAAACTTTGCCGCCGCGAGTGCGGGCGAGGTGGCCATTAATGACGGCACGGTTTTCAATCAAGAGCTTGGCGGGAATCTGACGGGCCGAGGTTGCAGTGGGCACCTCGAGGGAGCTTTCCATGTTCTTCGCAACGGCGCGGAACGCTCCCTTGAGGGTTTCGGTCTCATCCTCTGAGCGTGCCTCGCTGTTGAGTATTGACGCGGCACGAGCTTTTGCAAGGCGGGTGTAAGGCGACGTTGCCTCAGCGACCTTGGATTTAGGAATGGGAGGGAGGTCTGCGCGAGTCTCGTCGATAGCGTTCGGGTTAAAACGTGACGCGGACGCGGCGATTGGAGCAGAGGCCTCTACGGGAGCGGAGTCTGCGGAAATCCTCGACGGATCATGAGGGGCAGGCGGGGCCGGAGGGCGGGGTGCTGCTTGAATCGGGCCGGGTGTGTATTCTGTCATCGCTCCTGTTTCCTTGGGCTCGCGATATTGTCAACGATTCCAGTTGATCGCTTCGATGGTGATCGGGCGTTGCAACTTCAATCAGTTTAGGACGAATAATCCCCGTTTTCTCTTGATATAGAGAGATTTTACGGTTATTTGCTCAACTGATAATCACCTATGGTTTGGACCTTAAAAGTTGAAGAAGATTAGAGGCTTCGAAAAAGGCTTAATTGGGATCAGGAGAGCCCGGGTAAATGAGGTAACCAACACCTATGGCGCGCGTGTATGGAAATACGGTTAAGCTGGGATAGATGCACAAAGATGAACCTCCTCGAAGTTTCAGGCCGGTGATGAGCCGGTGATATATGACGTCCTCATGCTCCTATTCGGAGTTGTTCTCACGCTGGGCACCGCGGTTTTTGTTGCCGCAGAGTTTTCGTATGTGGCCCTTGATGTTGCGTCGGTGGAACGGCGGGCAAATGAAGGCGATAAGAAGGCTAAGCAGGTTGTTAAAGCACTGCGTATCCTGTCCACCCAGCTGTCGGGTGCGCAGGTTGGTATCACGCTAACAACCATTCTGCTGGGTTACACCACGCAAGTGTCTTTGCTGAACCTGTTTTCGAATATGTTTGCAAGCTTTGGCCTCGCTCTCACGCTTTCTACCACAATCGCGGTGGCGCTGTCCGTCATCTTTATCAACGCGTTCTCGATGCTGTTTGGCGAGCTGGTTCCAAAGAACATGGCTCTAGCTGATCCATTCCACACCGCGAGCCTTGTTACGCCGGTGCAGGCGGCATTCACAAAGTTGCTCCACCCGCTTATTAAGGTGTTGAACGATACTGCCAACGCGGTGTTGCACGCTATGGGCATCACGCCTATGGAAGAGATCTCTTCAGCTAGGTCCGCGTCAGAGCTTGCCGCTCTGGTGCGTCACTCCGCGCAGGAGGGCACGCTGGATACCTCGACTGCGATGCTACTTACCAAGTCGATAGGTATCGGAGAGCTAACTGCTATCGACGTGATGACGGATCGCGGCCGAATGGTCTATTTGAGCGAGTCTGCTTCAGCGGCAGACGTCGTTGAGCTTGCGCGTACTACGGGCCACTCGCGCTTCCCGATCGTGGGTGATGACTCGGACGACATTGTGGCTTTCGTATCACTTCGCCGCGCAATCGCGGTTCCTTGGGATAAGCGAAGCGAAGTGTCTGTGCTTTCCTCCTCGCTCACTTCTGAAGTGCTCCGCGTGCCGGAAACCCTTGCGCTTGCTCCGCTGCTCCTCATGCTTCGCGCGGAAGGCCTCCAAATCGCGGTGGTAGTGGATGAATACGGTGGCACCTCCGGAATCGTCACGTTGGAAGATGTCGTGGAAGAAATCGTTGGTGAAGTTGCTGATGAGCACGACCGTCGCCGCCACGGCATTCGACGCCAAAATGATGGCTCGTGGAAGGTGCCCGGCACTCTTCGCCCCGATGAGTTGCTGGAACGTACCGGCATTTTCGTTCCCGAGGATGGTCCGTACGAAACCCTGGGCGGGTTCATGATGCTCAAGCTTGGACGTATCGGCGAGCCTCATGACAAAGTGCAGGTTGAAAATACAACTTTAGAGATCTTGCGCATGGATGGACGCCGCATCGATCAGATCTTGGTGCGCGCAGCGGAGCCAGTACACGCGGATGAGGGCAAGGAGGATGCCGAATGAGTATCACCGCTGGCCTTCTAATAACACTGTTGCTGCTCCTTTTGAATGCGTTTTTTGTGGCGGCTGAGTTCGCCGTTACCTCTTCGCGTCGGGCGCAAATAGAGCCGCTCGCAGACGAGGGAAAGCGAGGCGCCAAGACGGCCCTGTATGCCATTGAGAACGTTTCGTTGATGCTGTCGATCTCCCAGCTTGGCATCACGATCGCTTCAACTTCGTTGGGTGCGGTTGCAGAACCTGCCATTGCCCGGCTTGTAGAGCGCCCTTTGCAAGCCGTGGGGCTTCCAGCCGCGTCGGCACATGCGGTTGCGTTTATTCTGGCCTTACTGCTGGTGCTTTACTTGCACGTGGTTTTTGGGGAGATGGTGCCGAAAAACATGTCGGTTTCGGCTCCTGATAAGGCCCTGTTGATTTTGGCCCCACCCCTGGTTGCGATAGGGCACGTGCTTCGTCCCATCGTTGTGGGCCTTGACCATATTGCGAACTGGTTCGTGCGCTTGTTCGGTTTGGAACCACGCCACGAGGTTGCCGCGTCGTTCACCGCCGAGGAGGTTGCTTCGATCGTCGAGCTATCCCAGCAGGAAGGGACGATTCATGATGAGATTGGTCTGCTGAGCGGAACGCTCGAATTTTCGGAGGAGCGCGCTGGTGACGTGATGGTGCCGGTGGAAGAGCTGGTGAGCGTGCCACGTGACGTGACGCCTGCCCAACTGGAGCGCGAGGTCGCAAAAACTGGTTTTTCACGCTATCCGGTGGTGGATGAAGCGGGCATGCCGGTCTTTTATATCCATTTGAAGGACATCTTGTTCGCGGGCCCTGATCAGCGCGACTTGCCACTGGATGAGTGGCGTTTTAGGGAGATGCCGGTTGTTCAAGCTGGTGACGAGGTCGAGGATGCGTTGCGCATCATGCAACGCTCGGGTACGCATCTGGCAGAGGTTGTAAAGGATGGCCAGACGGTTGGTGTGCTTTTCTTAGAGGACGTTATTGAAGAGTTGGTTGGCGAGGTTAGAGACTCGCTGCAGCGTGAGGATGTTTTCATCGAGCGCAACTTGGATGCGTGAGTCGAACTTGGGCCTGTAGCTCATTGGCACCGGTTTGAGGTGATGGGCGTGAGTCTGTGCACAGCTTTTTCAAACGGGTTGATCCGCGCGGCCCAGCGTTATAAGTTCGTTATGTATTCACCGCGTGAGTTCGTGTGAGTCACCCTGTTATTACATGCTTTCGGGAAGGAAAGAGTTATTTTGCCTGTGAATGATTCTCCAAATGGCTCGCCTTTCCCTACGCGTCGTCAGCTTCGTGAGCAGGCAGAAGCGTCTTCGAAGCGCAAGATCCAAAAACCTAGTTGGTTGAGCCTTTTGAAGGGTGGTCTTGTAGCCGTGGTTGCGGCAGCCACCGTGGCGGTTCCGCTAACTGGTTTCGTTGGGCCAGAAACTTCAATTGCGCTACCTTCAAAGGTGGTAGCTTCACCGGCCACACAATCCTCGTGGGCTAAAAGCGCTGATGTCGTTGTCGCAGAGGCAGAGGGATTGCGTGAGGTTGCAGGTGCGGCCTCCAGGGCAAAGCTTCGCACCCCCCTTGAGATTTCGCAGTGCCTACAGGTGATGCCCGCTAACGGTAACCGTTCGGTGTCAGAATCTGCGCCTATTGT
>OKNX01000309.1_pt1 | contig 11759 bp, 9 predicted proteins | sample 1614901 | NCBI WGS metagenome assembly OKNX01 (sample SAMN04436977, study PRJEB24849) | human gut metagenome | biome: human gut; feature: NICU; material: stool | host: Homo sapiens | place: USA: Saint Louis, MO | collected 2010-08-04
AGGATGAATCCAAGGAGAAGGATCAGAAGTAAAGAGCAGTTGTTTCGATGACTTTTATTCCATATTCGATTCATCAATCATCCTCCTTGATCTTTATTCTGTCGGCGCATCTGCTAATGTCCATGTCATCTCTGCTGAGTAATCACCAGCTATCTGATTTTCTTTAGTTAAGACAAGTTTAAACGCCCGACCGTTATTTAAATATTCTGAATAATCTGCTTGCGCATTCGTAGAATTTTGTCCTTCGACAATTTCCAGTTCTTCTTCATTCACTAATTGATACTCTTCGCCTTTCTTGAAATAAAGGACATCCTGCATAGAAAATCCTGAATCGTTTGTAAAGGGCTGAGATAGTTTTATTGTTAAGATCCATGGACTTTTTGTTTCTCGTTGGTCATAAATCCATAATTTTTCCTGCGCATCCATTTGGCCAAATGCTTCTTGCGTCAACCCAGTTGCTTTGATCTGTCCAAAATCGAGTTTGGAAGGGGCAAGAAATGAGAGACCACCTTCTACTACAATCTTCGCAGCAGGCGCAAAAGGCGGAGCATCATGATAAACAACTGGCGTATCACTTGGATTGTGATTCCCGATTTCATCGTTGGTACTTGGCTTGTTCTGCACACCCTTAGCAGCAGCTTCTCCTGCTTGGTCGTTTAATACGATTTCTAATATATCTCCTGCAAAAAGCTGATTTTCTGGGATAGAAAGAACAAATTTACCTGTATCATCAATAGTGGTTTCTGACAAAACAGCTTGATTTTTTTTCAATGAAACTAAGGATCCTGCTTCGCCTGTACCTGTGATTGAGCGAGAAGCTGCATTGATCAATGTGGTACTTAATTTAGCAGGCTCAGGAGGAATGACATCGACTGTCGTTTTGGCAGAGTCCAGTTCTGTCACTTCTTGGCCGCTTCTTACTTTTTTAGCAGCAACAACTTGCACTTGATCCTCCGTTTTTAATCTCTCATCATTGGGTACTTGAACTTCGAACAAGCCGCCTTGTTCGCCTTCTCCCCATGGGTTATATCCTGCCCCTTCATTTTCATCTGTTTGTCCTTGCGTGAGAGCAGTAATTTCTACAGGTGATTTCGTCGTATCTGCGTAAGTAATACGTAAAGTCACTTCTACTTCGCCTGTCCAAGCATCTCTTGGCTTTGCCTAGACACCTTCGGGAACAACGACATGCCCATAGATTTTTTTATCTGCATTCGTTGGCACTCTTAAGGATTCAGTCATCGGGAGCTGATTATTGGCACTGATTCGATTATAATTTTTCATTCCGGCACCTGTCTGAGCAAATTCATTTGTTAAACCTGCACTAGGGCTTGATACGAAATTGCCTAAGTCGGTCCCATTGATCGATAAGTCTGTCATATCAGAAAAATAATCCGGGTCTTTTTCAAAGTTATCGAATGTTGCGCCTGTTTTTCGCCATAAAGCGATTTCTGAATGGGCGATCTTTAAAGAAGAATCTCCATTTCCTTGGAATACCCAGCCGCCTATGCCATTGGTCTCGCTTCCAATCCGTTTGTTTTGGAAATCAAAATAGGTAGGAGATTCTAAGTCCACATTCAACACATCCCCACTGATGATGCCGGTCTTATCTTCCCCTGTTTTCCCGACCATGACTAAATAAGTTTTTTCACCTGCCGTAAAATTTAAATCAATATCTCCAGTTGTATCTACAGTTGCTCCGGAATCTGCGCGTATATCGATATTTGATTTTTCTCCAGTGACTGTAAAATCAGCTGAACCTGGACTTTCTAGAAAACCAGAAGCGTCATAAAATTGGATCGCTTGATTTCCTTGATTGAGTCTGTTCACGTAAGATTTGCCATCACCTGCATTTCTTACCCTCAATGAGCCTCCATTGGTTACTGTCAGCTTTTGCGTACCGTTCTCAAAACGAACTGCGCTGGAACGCCCACTCTGCTTATCGATGTCGATAACTGATCCGGCTCCTTCTACGATCAAAGAAAGGCCTTTTCCTACAAAAAGCATCCCATTGTTCCCGGGTTGATCGTCATCTCCAGCCATTTTGACCGAGATTTGTCCACCACTTGATACATGGATTTGACTAGAATCTCCTTGCAAGCGAAATCCGCACGTAGTTGCTGTATTGATGGTGATTTTCCCACCATTCGATACAGTGACTTTCGATCCTGAACCTCTCATTTGGATGATTCCGCGATTGTTGTCATTGGTAATATTGATCTTTGTATTTACCGAAAATTCGCTTCCCGAACCACTGACTTCAAACATGACATTACCAGGTAGCGTATCGACTGCCTCTCCTTCATCAATAACGCCATCTGCCCGATCATAATCAAGAGAGACCTTTGAACCGCTTAAGATATGGATTCCTGGCGCTGTTTTTCCACTACCAGTCTCATCTCCTGAATCTAGAAAACCGTAGAATTTCCCTAGATACGGTCCATAAAGTTGACTACCATTGATCACATTCAATTGATAGCTTCTACAAAAATAGGCTTTACCCGGAGCAGCATTAAGTCCTTCCTTCACTGGTTGGACATCCAACACACCGGAAACACCATCTAATGTGACAGTTGCACGAGGAGCGTAAATCAGTCCTAATTTGGACCCATCATACAAATCAAGTGTCCCGGTAAATTTTATTTCTCCCGTAAAATGATATCTGCTTCCCCAAAAATCGGTCATATAAGCAATGATAATGGCATTTCCATCGATATTTGGTGTCAATCCACCTGGATGTGCAGCTGTTCCTTTAAAATTCTGGAACTCGATCGACTGAGGTATCTCATTGATATAAATATGGTGTGTGCCGAAATTGTGAGCGAATCCACCAAAATCAATAACGATATCTCGTTTGATCTCTAATTCCCTGTCTAAAGTCAAAGGCTGAGTCAGTCGGATCTTAGTTACTGATTCGTCTGCGAGAAGCTGCGCCAGTTCTTCTGTTGTGGCAGCTTCGCTGTACCCATCCGATGAAACAGCTCTTGCCAGTGCCGCTTCACTGCTATCAGACGTTTGTTCAGCTACTTCTGAGGTCTCACTTGTCTTATTTTCTTCTTGCCTTTTATTAGTAGAAGCCTCACTTTGAGATTCTGTAGTTTCAGAAGTAATCGATTCTTCTGAAAAAGTAGTCTTGTCAAAACTTTGATTCTCTGATTGCGTTGATTCGTTTGTTTTCTCTACATCGGCAAAAACGGATGTCACCATCAAGAGAGGGAAGACAAACAAAATCGACGCAATCAGCTTTTTTACACATTGATTCATTCTCCACCATCCTCTCTGACGTTTTGACAATTTTATTTTATCGTTTTAATCTATTTCCAATTGTACTTTCATATTTAAAATATGTATTTTTATGGAAAAATTTTTCTATTAGGTGTAAATTTCTTTTTTGTACAAAAACATACTAAGATTAGAGGAGAACATCATTGACGAATGATGTTCTCCTCTATTTTCTATTTTTAGATTATAGTGAAGAGTGAAAGAAAGTTCGAACAAAGCCTTGAGGACTACGAGTCCCTATCAAAAACCGAACTTCTTTACTGTCATTTTAGAATCAGGTTTACGTATGTTGGGGCCATGAGCCCGTGTATAGGAAATTGGAATCGAAATGAAGCAGTAAAGTTCTTTCAAAACTTAAAAAGGAGGAAAACAAATGCCTTACATTCTTGCATTAGATGTTTCAATGGGACACAGCTACAGTGTCCTATACAAAGACGACACCTGCTTATTTGAAGACGAGATCGAACACACTCAAAAAGGATTTCATGCATTACTCGAAGAGATCCAGCACTTGCCTGAACGTCCATTGATTGTTTTTGAAGCAACGGGGATTTATTCCAGACCAGTCGAAAAGTTCTTTCAAGATCATCACTTTTCTTACTGTTTGTTAAACCCGTTAGAAGCGAAAAAACAGATGGAAGAAAGCACTTTACGCAGTTGGAAAACAGATAAATCGGATGCCCATCGGCTCGCACAGACTCATCTTAAAAATCAACGTCAACCAAAAGAAGTACAAAGCAATTTTTACTTAGAGATGCGCGATTTAGCCCGTTTTTATCAAGAAATTGAGAAGAAAATCACTCGTCTGCGCATGGATTTACACAACTGCCTTCAGTTGACTTTTCCAGAGCTTGAACAGTTCTTTTCAAACAGGCTGACCCCTTACGCATTGACATTGATCCGTCTTTTTCCCCATCCAGATTTTGTATTGGCATCTACTCGGACAAAAATAAAAAATAAACTGATCAACGAAACACGGAAAAAAATCTCCGCGAATCGTGCCGAGCAAAAGGCAGATCAAATCATCCACTATGCACAGTGTGCCTATCCAGCTGTTGAAAAAGACAGTATCCACTGTCAAAAAACGATTTATTACGCCGAACTTCTCCAAGATTTACTCGAACAAAAAGAAGCACTGGCGACACAAATGATCAAAAAAGCCGAAGGCTCTCCTTGCTTTTTGTTGTACAAAACATTCCCTGGGATCGGCGCACTCACAGCCGCTTTATTGCTCGGTGAATTAGGAGATATCACACGATTTAAAACCCATAAACAATTGAATGCCTTTGTCGGAATCGACATCCGACGGTATCATTCAGGTAAGTATACTGGCCAAGACCGCATCAATAAGCGTGGTAATCCCAAAGCACGGAAAATTATTTTCTTCACCATTCGAAATATGATTCGCCAGCAACGCGCAGCTCCTAATCATATTGTCGATTATTACTACAAATTAAAAAAGCAACCTATCCCTAAGAAAGATAAGGTTGCCACAGTTGCTTGTATGAACAAGCTTCTGAAATGTATGCACGCTATGGTTAGGGCACATACAGAGTACGACTATGCGTACGCGGTCTCAGTGGACCATTAACTAAACCACTTACAGTATACCACTTCTTTGCCCAGATCGAAAATTTTTTACGAACGGGGCTTTATTTGGTGTGCCTTGATTTTGTCGCTTTCGTTTATGAGCTATTTTTCTTACACCTTTTACTTGACTAATCATAGAAAAAGGCTGTGACAAAAGTCTTGTCACAGTCCCTTATCCCGAACAAGCGGTGTTCTCCCGCCAACTCCTCGGTCACAACCTCCATTTTACCAATAAACCTGTAAATGTGAGGGCAATACTTTGATTGTCACAGGTAATTTATCCCCTTCATCTCCATCAACATTCGTCGTCAATTCTTCCTCATCAGCTAATGACACAACTAATTGCTCACAAGTAAGGTAGGCTAGATTTTTCGTTGATTCATCTACTCCTTTTAATAGGTCTGGCAATGTTTTAAGCGTATCGATCAAAGAAGAATCTTTTAAATAAACTAAATGGAGCTTACCATCATCCACTTTTGCATTTGGAAGCAATGTCTCAAATCCGCCAACTGAGTTAGTTAGTCCTATCAGTAGGGTACTACTCTCAATTTCTTCCTTCTTTCCATCAACTTCTACGTGAAATGAGTAGGATTGTGTGGAAGCTAACTGTTTGATTCCTGACATGAAATAAGCTAATTTACCAAATTTCGTCTTCTTCTCCGCATCTACATCATTGATTGCTTCAGGAATAGAGCCAATTGCAACGACATTCATAAAATAGTCATCATTTATTTTTCCAATATCCAATGGTTTGACTGATTCAATCGAAAAATGATTGATCGCTTCCTCAGGTTCTAGCGGTATCCCTAATGCTCGAGCCAAGTCATTCACCGTACCTAATGGGAAAAAGCCGAAATTTGGCCGATGGTCTTGTTCAGCGATTCCACTGATTCCTTCGTTAACTGTTCCGTCTCCGCCCATGACAAATACACTATGATACCCTTCCACAGCCGCCTCGCGAGTAAAGTTTTTTGCATCCCCTACTTTTTTTGTATGCAAGACGACCACTTCATCAAACACCGATTCCAATTTTGCTATCGCTAATTGCTCAAATTCCTTTGCTTGTTCACCGCCTGAACTGGGGTTTACCACTAATAAAACTTTTTTCATCACTTTCTTTCCCTTCTCATTGATTTCTTTAATATAACGATAGCATAAAGAAAAAAATTAGGCTGTGATGAAGTACTGTTCATAAAACATTCATTTATTTTTTGACAAAATAAAACAGCCATACTATGAAACTGAAGAAACTTAAAACAATGATATAGGAAATAAAAGAAAATGATAGGCGTTGTATACCTAATAAAGTAAAAATCTTAGGTGGCAGATAAAAACACAAAAATAGCAAGAGAATGTAATAGCGTTTCTTCCACTTTTTGTTATCAGACCTTATAGCGATCAGAGGAATACCAAATGCATAACTGAAAAACTCTTGATGTACTGTTAATATGTCACGACCTTGAATAATAAATGCGACAATCCCCGCTATAATTAGTGTGCCTAACACCAAAACGGAAAATTGATGAATATATTTTATATACAAATGATCCATTGTACTTCCTGCCTTTTTATTTGTGAGAAAAACAAATCCGTATACGTGAATAACTTCTAGAAATAAAAGAAATTTGCAAAACCACTCCATTTATCTACTTCTACGTACATTTTTTGACATCGTTTTCTTTATTTAAAATTATATAGAGAAATATCTAGGATGGCTATCTTGGATTCCAACTAAAACAAAGAATTGTTTAAATAAAAAGAACTAAATCAAGTAGTAATGAAACTACTGTTGATTTAGTTCTAATAAAAAGATTTAGATGAACGGTTTTATTGATTTAAATAGTTCATACTTTTTTATTTATTCCGCTTATTTACTACTTGCTGTACTGGAATCTGAAGTGAATGTACTCAAAACATTTTCAAAGTCTTTGTCTTTGACTTTCACATTAGCGTCTTTCAATACTTCTCCGATTACCTTATTTCTAAAGGTACTGTCATTCAATTTCGTTTCAGTCGCGATTTCTTTCAATTCTTTTTTGTATTTATCCATGTCGTTGCCTTTGTTTTGGTTTTTCACCATTTTGACCACGTAGTATTCTGTCGCGTAAGTTGAGGTATTAGTAGAAGTGATCACATCAGAAACTTGACCGTCTTTCAACTTGAAAGCTGCTTCTTTGACTTCTGTTGGAACCGTTGTAGTAGTGGAATCAAATTTTACTTTTCCGCCATCTTCTTTTGTCGTAGTATCAGTTGACTTGTCTTTAGCTAATTTAGAGAAATCGTCTCCCTTATCAGCAGCTTTCTTCACATCTTTTGCATCGTTTTCACTTGCTACTTGGATGATTTGAGCTTCTACTTCTGGATGGAAAGTTTTCCAAGCCGTTTTTAAATCTTCATCAGTCAATTTGATATGCTTCTTTAGACCTTCTTGGAAGGCTAATCTTTGTTTGATACTGTCTTTGAATGTTTCTTTTGTTAAGCCAGCTGTCTTCAATTGTGAATCAAATGAATCACCCAATTGTTTCTTTGTTTGATCATATTGAGAATCGACTTCTTTAGTTGATACGTCATCTCCGTATTTGTCTTCAAATACTTGATAAACGATCAACTGTTGCACAGTGGAATCTGCTCCTTGCATTTTTTTCAAGCTATCCATTACTTCTTGTTCGCTGATTGTGCCGCCTTTATAACTAACGGCTGTTTTTTCACCAGCATTCGTACAGCCTGACAATAAACCAGCGCCTAGTACGATGGCAAGTGCTGAAAATCTTTTCTTCATTTATTTGTTCTCCTACTTTCGTTTTTTGCGAATTGCTAAAAACAAAGGTGCTCAAGATGAGAAACATCTAGAACACCTCTACTAATCTGCTTGATACGGCCTGAATAGATAGAAGTCTATACCATCCAGAAAGTTCGCTCAGCAGAATAAATGTCAAGTAGCATATCACACCTTAATATACTACTTCTTTTGTTATCGTTTTTCAAGTCTATCTTGCGTTATGCTTTTGGCAAAACTGTGAATCCTTAGAACAAGTGCTATCATTTTTGTTCTTTCTTTACCGCTGTTGTCATCTTAAAAATAGACTCTTTTATGTCCGATTTTTTAGACATTTTTTTGTTGTTTTTAATGAAAAAAAGGTTGATTTTTCATTTGTTTCCTAAAGCATGATCTTCTTGTTTCCTATTTTGGTCAGATACGGATCATGCGTGACCACGATAACTAACGTACCTTGGGAAGCCTGTTGCGATAAGATTTCAACGACTTGCTCCTTATGTCGTTTATCTAATGATCCAGTTGGTTCATCGGCTAAAATGATTTTGCTATTCTTCAATAAGACTCTCGCACAGGCGATTCTTTGCTTCTCACCACCAGATAATGTGTAGATAGGCTTACTTAGCTTCTTGTTTATATTTACTATTTTCAATGCCTCATACTTTGCTGTTCGCTTATCTGAAACATTTAAATTCGAAAACTTCAATCCAATATCTAAATTAAAATCAATCGTTTCATATTCAATCAACCCAAAATCTTGAAAAAGAAAAGATATGATATTTCTTTTTATCAAGCGCTTCTCTCTTCCAGTTAATTGTTTCGTCTCTTGATCGAACAAATAGAATTGTCCTGAACTGAACCGATTATTCAATCCTAATGTATTCAATAACGTACTTTTACCTGCTCTACTTTCTCCAACAACAGTCACAAGATCTCCAGCATCCGCAGTGAAACGATCCAAATGAAGAATCGTTTTGTTTCGAATGATTTTTTTCGCACCTTTTATCACTATCAACGGATCCAATTGTTAACCTCCATTCATCAACAATAACTGACTTTTCTTTTCTGTAGACAAAATAAAAACAACTGAAAGAATAGAACCAATGAAACTAAAGAAAAAAATATTAAAAAGATATTTAGGCTCTCTTTCTATAAGAAAAAGGAAGATTACACTTGTCGTCCCCCATTTGATGAGGTTCATCATGAAGAAATCTTTATACGTTTCAAAGAGCGAATAACCACTTGAACGAAAGATAGCGATTTTCCGACAATTGTAGACAAAATATATGCATAACATGACATAGCTCAACAAGAAGAAAGAAAAGAAAGTGCGTAAAAATATCTGTATCAAGTAATGAAATGATCTGCTTAACACTTTGACAGCTATCTCTTCAGTCTGAGTATACGGAAATGATAACTGCAAGTTATCACGTAACTGACTTTCTTCAATCAGCTCAAATAACCTTTCTTTCGACAAAGAGCCTATCTTGATCTTTAACGGCGGATAGATTTCTCCGCTGAGAATATTCCTTTCCCAATACGTACTGTTTTTCAATGTCAGTATTTCAACAACTGGATAATGTTCGATCCATGGGATAGAAGGAATAAATGTATAAATGGGTTGACTGTTTTTTATAAATAGAATTTTTGGTTCTTTTTCACTGATTTCTTGATAATATTCTGTTATTTGCGCTAGGTCATTTTTTAAATCTGTATATCTATATCGTTCAGGGATCAATATAACAGGGTGTGTTTCTTCTTCGGTTATTTGGATCAATCTTCCAGAGACATCAACCAAAGGAAATTTCTTAAGATAATTTAGATTTATTTTTATCCTCAGCTACCGAATCAATAGAACCAACATTGCCAGACGAACCTCTTGTTATCAAGAAATCTTATTCATCAAAACAACCCTTCTCACTCAAAAAGACACTATCTTTCTTTCTGCTCGTCTTTTGTTTGGTCTATCTTTTTCTTATCAATTATCAATACAAAAATGAAACGATTGATCGATTCAATCCTTTTTTGAAACCACAAATCGGCTATACCACACTCCCTGTAGGATACGTGGATAATTCCATCGAACATTGGGTATGTAATGATATCTTTGGCCATGGTACATGGCTGTCTTTTCACGCTGGAGAGGTAGAAAAAGAGAAAAACCATGCTGTAATCAAACACAAAGGAAAACACGTCATGAACGTTCGCCTGCTCACTTGGGAAGCCATTCCCTCAGATTACCAAGAAATCCTCAGCCAAGACTATGACGACGCCTTAAAAAGAAGCCCTCAGGAGCCGATAGGCATTAAGTAGGAGATGAACGTAGAGATAGAACAATGCACATGATCTTATCAAAAAAACAAGGGTACAAATTAATTGAAAAAGCTTTGAGATGAAAGTTCCTAAATAAAAAAGTTCAGAATGATAGGTAAAAAAATGACTGACTATTCTAGTATTAGGCTATTTGTATTATTCTTCTGTTATTTTTCTATCAAAAAATCCAGAAATAACTAAATATAGGTATTTCTGGCTTATAGTATAATATTTACGCCACAGCCTCCCAATGATTCTTTTTGGAATCATAATCAAGGACGAACATACACAAAAATATTTTGCCCATTCGATCCGAATAGATTAACGACTAATCTAGTAAGTAATATAGATTGGTACGTGGTCAAACCAGCAAATGGAAAAGTTATTTAAGCAATTAATTTTTTCTGTTTAAACTATGAAGTTAAGTTCATTGATTAATTTTCTGAAGATATTAGCTTAATAAAAAGTTGTCTATTCTACCCCAAGGGCTTTAAAGACAGCATCTTCCGGCGTTTGATAAAAAATCAAATTAAAGGTACCCATTAATTCTGGGGGTACAGTTCCAAATCCAAATAGTGATACCTGACGCAATGGTGTGAAGAAATAGCAGCAACCAAGGCTAGAAAACTTTGGAAAAATACGGAAAAATTAACCAAAAAATTATAAAGAGGATATGTTGAAAAATTCTTTATCTCCAAATAAGAAGAAAAAAGCCAACTGAAATTGGCTGACAGATAATTTTGAGTTTAGAATTCCCGCAGAGAAAATTCATTTATTACTACTTGTTGATTATCACGATATTGCTATCATTAGTTAGTCCATTAAATTCAAGCTTAATGCAGGATCAGTAAATAATATGTTAAGTGCTAGACTCGCTACCCGCCAAGTCAAAGTGAATCCAATCGTTTATTCTAATCGTGATACTCATTACCGACGGCCCAATTAGTTCGAACAAATGGAAGAAGTGAATTTATCTCGCTCCATTTCTAAAAAGGTTACTCACTAGCAAGCTCAGCCTTCGCAAGTTTGTTTGGCATCATAATCAACGAATAGGATTATATTGAGTGCTCAGTCCTCTCTAATAACGGAAAAGAATGTATTTAGTAAAAAGGGAAGAAAATTATCCCCATCCCCTTTCATACATTTTATTATTGTCGTTCGCACTCAAAGTAGTGACTAAAAAATGTTGCTTGAGCTACTAGTAGAATTTGAACAATCTAGTAGTAAACATTCAAGTCTTTAGATTCATCAGACAAATGGATAATATTAGCTGTTCAGTTCATTATTTCTGGACGGTCGTTTGTTTTAAGTTAATATACTGATGAATAAAAAAATGCTCGAAACGCTTTAATATAAACGTTTCGAGCAATGAATTAGTTGTTATCCAACAGACCCTTCCATATAGATTTTTAAATTACACACTAGTTTAAACTAAAACAAACAAGGAAAAACTTACCATTTAATAAAAAAATTAGCTCATATGAATATATTAGAATGTATATTAGACTGGTCAAAATCTGGTCAAAAAAGAGGACGAATACAGGTAGTCCTCTTTTTTGTTATTTTAATATTCTAAATCATTTTTATTAGATTATACCCTTATTCGATGTAGACCCAAATCACTATATCACTAGATATCAAACGGAGTAATACGGAGTCAGACACGGAGTCAAAAACGCTGAGAGTAAAAAAAATATACAGCCCCATAGGTAAAATGCCACAGGGCTGTATATTTTTTTATTTCAGATCACCTGAAATGATTCCATTTACTTTTTATCTCATTTTTTTCTACTAGTTAGTATCA
>OKNX01000324.1_pt1 | contig 11486 bp, 2 predicted proteins | sample 1614901 | NCBI WGS metagenome assembly OKNX01 (sample SAMN04436977, study PRJEB24849) | human gut metagenome | biome: human gut; feature: NICU; material: stool | host: Homo sapiens | place: USA: Saint Louis, MO | collected 2010-08-04
CCAACCGGATGGCGTTGTTTAATAAGGATTTGTGTTCCCTAGTCGGGGGTCCAGGGTATAGGGCCCTCATAAACTCAATATAAGGGCCAATGTGTCATTTTAGATATATGTGTATGTAAGGGATACATCATATATCATCAGTATGTATTAGAGATCAACTAAGCCTTTTAACGAGAGAAGAAAAGGCTATAATATCTACATTACTATAGATATCGTTTATTGTTGAATCGCACTGCGCAAATCAACTTTGTTGTAGTCATTGCTACCCATTGGTTCGTTGATAGCTTTGCGAAGGTCTACTACGTGCTCATCAGCAGCAGTTGGTTCTTCGCTTGCTTTGTTTTTAACTGTTTCTTTAGATGCGAACCAGATTGTTTCGTTCATGTAATGACGAAGTTCTTCGTTAGATACATGTTCTTGCTCTTGCGCAAGGATATCCAAGATTGCATCTTCTAATGCTTGTGCTTCGTCGTCAGTCATAGGACCACCTACTTGTTTTTGCTTTTGTACAACTTCGTTAACACGATCTACCATGCCACGCAATACGTTGTAACCATAGCTATTTACGAAGCCATCTTTTTCATTGTATTTAGGCGTTTCAAAGTATTCGTATTCGTTTTTGTTTCGGTTTTCACCGTTCCAATTTAAAGCTGTTTCAAAGCCATGTACGCGACCAAGGGAGTGCGTACGGAAGTAATCAGCATAGTTATGTTTATCTTTGGAATGCAACCATTTTTTATCAGCTTTAGTCAATTGTTCATGATTGTCGCGTTTAGCTTTTGCTAACGCGATTTTTTGTTCAGCATTTTCCCATGCTTTCACATAATCATGAAGAGATTGTACTACTTGTGGGCTAGCCACAGGTACCAATACAACATTGCTCAAACCAGGTGCGGATGCAGGGTTTGGCAAGATCAAGTTATCATCATATGTTGGTGCGCTTGCTGCGTGACCAGTGATGGATGCTGCGCTCATTAAAAGTGCCGCTGTGAAAGCAAGCATTGTAGATTTTTTCATATCTATTCCTCTTTTCATAGTCGAATTAATGTGCTGGTTCAGGGTTCCCGAAGGAACCCGTACCAGTTGTATCCTTTTGATAACTAGGATTTCTAGTTTTTCTGAAAGTATAACCAGGTCATGTGACCTAATTACTCGAACACGCCTTAGGATGGGCGCCCCTAGAAGGGGCTTTCACCATCACAAGAGACATATTACATACCCATTTTCGCCATCATTGCAGCCATTTGAGCTTTCAATACTTCTACTTCACTTTGTAGACCAGCGTTTTGAGCTTTAATTTGTTCGTTTTCATATTTCAAGTCAGATACTTCACCTTTTAATCCGGCGTTTTGAGCTTTCATTGCTGCCATTTCAGTTTGTACTGCGTATGCAGAGCTGATAGGGCCTTTGCGGTAGCGGTCTGCTACAGCTGCTTCAGCATCTCTGTTACCAACTTTCCAAGTTACACCAGCGTTTGCCATCATGTGGCTAGAACCGCCAGCCCAGGACAAGCCACCATGGAACATTGTGGATTCGTTTTTGTAATGAGCTACGCCCACTGCAATCGCAGAGTTACCACGGTAGTTACCATAACCAGCCATGATTTGAGTTGGTTCCAATGGATCGTATTGCATAGGTTTCAATGCGGACAATGCTGCACCTTGAGCGCCTACACGGCCGATTTCTTCATTCAATTGATCAACGCGAGGGTCAACTGCACCTTTTACGGAAAGGTCATAGTTCAAGCCGCCGTCAGCAGATTCAGTTTTCTTCAATACTACGGAATGATCATCAGATGTCAATGTAGTACGGGAATCTTTCAATTGTTTAACGTTCACTGCATCTGTATCATTAGTGCCTTTTTGAACATTAGTGATTTTGTTACCACCCATGTTGAGGTTGCCACCAGTGATGTTTACAGTATCGCCACCGAAGGATACTTTAGGACCATTGGAGTTATTGGAAATGGAAGTGATGTTAGTGAGGTCGCCTTTCACGTCGAAGGATACTTTACCGTTCGCATCAGTGTGAGCAGTAGTATTCACACCGTTGGAGAAGTCTAAACCTTCAGATAACATTACTGTTCTAGCGTTGCCACCATTTTCTTTGTAAGTCAATGGAATTTGTTTAGCTGCTTCCTTACCATTGAAATTAACTTGGTAGTTAGTTGTATGGTTAGTAGCATTTGGTTGAACATCTACAGTGATCGCTTTGTTGTCACCTGTTACAGTAACTGCTTCACGAGCTGCATCTTTCACGTCGTTTTTATCTACAGATACTTCGTATGTTGCACCAGCTGCACCGAATGTATCGCCAGCTTTAGGAGCTACTTTAGCGATGTTATTAGCATCAGCTTTAGCTTGTACTTTTTCAGTAGATTTTTTAGCTGCTTCTTGTTGAACAAGTTTCAATTGTTCTTCAGTTGCCGCACGACCTTTAGTTGCGAAGTCAGCAGAATCAAGAGTTTTATTAGTTAAGCCAGTGATGTCACCAGTTTTACCATCAAGCTTGATTGTGTTGTCGCCAGCTACGTTAACTACTTGGTCACCTTTGAATTCTAATTTACCGTCCCCTTCGTTGTTAGTGATGGAAGTGATTTTGTTCAAATCGCCTTCAACATTAACTTTGTAAGGGTTGTTTTTAGAACCGTCGCCAGTCACTTTAGTGTTTTGACCATCAGTAAGGTTAGTTTTAGCTTCTTTCAATTGACGTACGTTAACCGCATCAGTATCGTTTACACCGTCTTGAACGTTAGTAATTTGTTTATTACCAGCGTTGATACCGTCTTTAGTTACGGATGGGCCATTGTTGATTACTAAGCCACCATCAGTGATCTTAGTATCGCCAACTGTTAAGGAACCTTTATTTGTAAGATCTACATTGTTGCTCAATGCATATTCTACTTTAGCCCCGTTTTCGTCGCTAGTTTGTTTTACAGTAAGGTTTTTACCACCGGAGAATTCAACAGTTTTACCATCTGTAATTTTCTTAGCTGCAGTTTCAGAATCAGCAGTAGTATTACCAGAAGATTTAACGTTGAAGCTGTTCATTGTACCAAGGCCAGCACCGCTAATTGTCATTTCGCCATTAGCAGATTTGGATACTGTGATACCGTCAGCACCTTTAACATTTACTTTACCGCCGTTAGCTGGAACATCTGTGCCATTAGCTTGGATTGTCCAGATATCGTCAGTGTTAGCGAATGTTTTATCGCCGTATTTAATGCGGTCTCCATCTTTCTTAATTGTTGTGTAGTTATCAGGTGTACCTAAGTGGATTTCCTTAGTTTGGATGGAGTCGATGCCTTTGATATTTTTATTCAAGCGAATGTTCAAAGTATCGTTACCATCAGCAGTTACAGCGATGTTACCTGCAGCAGATTCAAATGTTTTTTCTTGCTCTTCAGTAACGCCTTCACCTTTAACTTTAACTGTGGAGTTAAGTTTGTTTTTGTTTACAACGCTTTCGTTGTTACCAGTGAATTTCAAGCCGTCATCAGTAGTAGCAACTTCGTGTTTGTTCTTGTTGCTATCTTCGTAAACGATACGAGTCATACCATTAGTACCGTTTTTACCGTCTACGCCGTCTTGACCATTAGCACCTTTGAAAGTAAGACCATCTTTACCGTCTTTACCATTCAAGCCGATAGAGCCGTCTTTACCGTTGATTACAACAGCAGAACCGTCTTTACCGTTTACACCGATCTTACCGTCAACACCTGGTTTACCGTCTTTACCATCATTACCAACTTTGATATCGTCGGACAATGCATAGTTGTAAGTATGGTTGCCAGTTACTTTATCAACGATTTGTTCAACAGTTAAGTTTTTACCTGCACCGAAGTTTACAGTTGTGCCAGGTTTTACGATTGTTGCACTGTGATCGCCTACTGTGTTACCAGTAACGTCACCTTTCCAACCAGAGTTGTTGATTGTATCTACTAAAGTTTTAACTGTTGCAATACCATTTTCACCATCTACGCCTGGTTTGCCGTCAACGCCGTCTCTCACTTTACCAAGTGTTACGTCGTATTTAACAACACCATTTGCATCAACGGAAGCTTTAGTGTAGTTACCGTCAACGAAGTTCAAGCCTTCAGACAATTTAACTTTTTGTTTAGCACCGCCGTTAGCTGTGTAGTTAAGTTCAGCATCGCCAAGGTTAGTTGCTTTTGCATTTACTGTGTAAATGTTTTGACCATCAGCACCAATTGTTTTATCAACTGTTACGTTGTCACCAGCTTTAACTTCTGTCTTAGCGGATTTCAATTGTTTTACGTTAACTGCGTCAGTGTCATTTACGCCAGCTTTCACGTTAGTGATATTCAAGTTACCAGCATTAATACCAGTTTTAAGAACCGATGGGCCACCAGAGATAGTTAAGCCACCGTTATTAACAACAGTATCACCAATAGTTAAGGAACCAGATGGAGTCAAGTTAACTTCTTTGGACAATTGAACTTTCAATTTGCCATCTACGTTGTTTACGCCGATGTTGTTGTCAGTCAATTTAGACTTATCTGCACCACCAACAACATCCATAGTTTCGTTCAATTTCTTAGCGATAACTTTGGATTTATCAGCACCTTGTGCATCGTCGCCAGCATATTTCATGCCATCATCCAATGTAGCTACTTCGTGTGTATTCTTGCTGTTATCTTCGTATACGATACGAGTGATACCATCTTTACCGTTTACACCAGGTTGACCATCTTTAGCTTTCATAGTAAGACCATCTTTACCGTCTTTACCATTGAGGCCGATGGAACCATCTTTACCATTGATTACAACAGCAGAACCATCTTTACCGTTTACGCCGATCTTACCATCAACACCGTCTTTACCATCTTTACCGTCGTTACCAACTTTGATGTCATTAGACAATGCATATGTATAAGTTTGTTCACCAGTTGCATTATCGATATTTTGAGTAATTGTCAAATTATCGCCTGCTGCGTAGGATACAGTTTTACCGTTGCCTACTGCTGTTACAGCGTGGTTACCAACTACATTACCTTTCGCATCTGTGGAGAAGGAGTAGCCGTCTTTAATTTGATCAGCCAAACCAGACAAGTCGATTTTCGCGATTGTATTAGCTTGGTTAGCACCATTGCCATCGTTGTATTTCAATGTAACGGATTTGTCTGCCACATTATAGGAGTAAGATGTAGTAGTTTCACCTACACGATCAGATTGAGTTGGTGCAATGTGTAAATCGTTAGCTTTGGAAATACGTTTTACATCGCCGATGTTAGCAGCGTTATCGATTACATCGCCACCAGATTTAAGGTTAGTGATGTTGTTGCCACCCATGTTCACGTTGCCGCCATCGAATTTGAATTCGTTGCCGCCAATTGTCATAGTTGCAGGACCATCATTCTTAATGGAAGTGATGTTTTTCAAATCTTTGTTCAATTGAACTTCGAGAGTATCAGTACCATCAGCTTTTACGTTGATGTTACCAGAAGCGCTCTTGAAGGATGCAGAAGTTGTTTTATCTACGCCTTCACCTTGAACTTTTACAAGGCTGTTCAATTTATGGTTATTCACTGTATCAGTGTTGTTACCAGTGAATTTCAAACCATCATCCAAAGTCGCAACTTCGTGTTTATTGTTAGTTTTATCTTCGTATACGATACGAGTGATACCGTTAGTACCGTTTGTACCATTTACGCCGTCTTGACCATTAGCGCCACGGATAGTAAGACCGTCTTTACCGTCTTTACCATTGAGGCCGATGGAGCCGTCTTTACCGTTGATTACAACAGCAGAGCCGTCTTTACCGTTTACGCCGATTTTACCGTCAACGCCGTCTTTACCGTCTTTGCCATCGTTACCAATCTTGATATCGTTAGCCAAGTCGAATTCAACTTTAGCGCCGTCGTTGTTGCTAGTTTGTTTAACAGTCAAGTTTTTACCTGCTGCCATTTCAACTGTTTTACCGTCAGTGATAGTTTTAGCAGTTGCTTCGGAGTCAGTAGTTGTATTACCAGTGGATTTCACATTCCATACGGATTGTGCAGCACCTGGAGCTACATGCAAGTCGTAAGTAACTTGGTTGCCGTTTTCAGTTTTGTTAACTGTTACGGAATTATCGTTGGAAGTTACTACTGTACGAGAATCTTTCAACTGTTTAACGTTAACTGCATCATTATCATTTACGCCAGCTTTTACGTTAGTGATATTCAAGTTACCAGCATTAATACCAGTTTTAAGAACAGATGGGCCACCGGAGATAGTTAAGCCACCGTTATTAACAACAGTATCACCAATAGTTAAGGAACCAGATGGAGTCAAGTTTACGTTGTTGTTAAGATCGTATTTAACTACGCCATCAGCAGCTACGGAAGCTGTTGTGTTGGAACCATTTGTGAAGTTCAAACCTTTTTCCAAGGAAACTGTTTGAGAGTTTTGGCCATTCGCTTTATAAGTGATTGCATTACCGCCTGTAGGCAAGTTGCTCAAGTCGATCTTAGCTGTTTTGTTCACTGTATTATCATTGCCATCAACATATTCCAATGTAACTGTTTTATCAGCGTTCACTGTGTATGTTTTGTCTTTGACATGAATGTCGTTAGCTTTGGAGATACGTTTAACGTCGCCAATGTTAGCAGCGTTATTGATCACATCGCCACCAGATTTAAGGTTAGTAATGTTGTTGTCGCCCATGTTCACATTGCCGCCATCGAATTTGAATTCGTTGCCGCCGATTGTGAAAGTAGCAGGACCTTCGTTTTTAATAGTCTTGATGTTAGTCAAGTCACCAGCTAAACCGAATTCTACTTTAGCACCGTCGTTGTTGCTAGTTTGTTTAACAGTCAAGTTTTTACCTGCTGCCATTTCAACTGTTTTACCGTCAGTGATAGTTTTAGCAGTTGCTTCGGAGTCAGTAGTTGTATTACCAGTGGATTTCACATTCCATACGGATTGTGCAGCACCTGGAGCTACATGCAAGTCATAAGTAACTTGGTTGCCGTTTTCAGTTTTGTTAACTGTTACGGAGTTATCGTTGGAAGTTACTACTGTACGAGCATCTTTCAATTGTTTTACGTTAACTGCATCAGTATCGTTTACGCCTGCTTTCACATTAGTAATGTTCAAGTTACCAGCGTTGATACCAGTTTTAGTTACGGATGGGCCACCTGTAATTGTTAAGCCACCATTGTTGAGAATAGTGTCGCCAATTTTCAAGGAACCATTTGGAGTCAAATCAACATTGTTGGACAATGCATATGTGTAAGTATGTTCACCAGTTTGAGCATCGATATCTTGTTTAACAGTTACATTATCGCCTGCAGCGTAGGAAACAGTTTTACCATTGCCAACAGCTGTAACAGCATGGTTACCAACTACATTGCCTTTAGCATCAGTGGAGAAGGAATAACCGTCTTTGATTTGATCAGCCAAACCGGACAAGTCGATTTTCGCCACTGTACCAGATTGGTTAGCACCGTTACCATCGTTATATTTCAATGTTACAGATTTGCTTGCTGCATCATAAGCGTAAGATGTAGTAGTTTCACCTTGACGGTCAGAAGATGTTGGAGCAATGTGCAAGTCGTTAGCTTTAGAAATACGTTTTACGTCGCCAATGTTAGCAGCGTTATTCACTACATCGCCACCAGATTTAAGGTTAGTGATGTTTTGGTCACCCATGTTAATAGGGCCGCCAGTGATATTGATGGAGTTAGGACCGAATTCCATTTTTGGACCATTTGTAGTATTGGAAATGGAATGGATGTCTACTAAGTCTTTGTTCACATCGTATTTAACAACGCCTTCAGCATCTACAGAAGCTGTTGTGTTTTTACCGTTTGTGAAGTTCAAACCTTTATCCAATGTAACTTTTTGTTCGTTTGTGCCATTCGCTTTGTAAGTCAAAGGAATTTGTTTAGCAGCTTTGTCGCCATCGAATGTTACTTGGTATGTAGTATTGTGGTTTGTTTCATCTTGTACAGGTGTAACAGTAATAGGGTTGTTGTTATTGTTTGCATTGTTTACAGTAACTGCTTCACGAGCTGCGTCTTTTACGTCGTTACGGGATACGTTTACTTCGTAAGTTGCACCAGCTTCACCGAATTGATCGCCTACTTTAGGGGATACTTTAGCGATATTTTTGTCGCTAGAACCAGCTACGTCTGCTTTAGCTTGTACTTTTTCAGTAGAAGCTGCAGTAGGTGTTACGTTATTAACATCTACAGTATAGATAGTTTTACTGCTACCGTCTGCATTTTGAACTACGTTGCTTGTTACTTTCGCAGCGTTTTTACCTTGAACTTCAACAGTGCTGTTCAATTTATTTTTAGCGCTGTCGGACAAGTCAGCTACTACATTGGAACCTGAAGCAGTTGTTTTAATGTACTCACCATTGTTAGCACCTACAACGCCGAAGCTCAAGCCGCCTTGTTTGTTCAATTTTTGTAATTCAGTAGCGCCTGTGTTACCAGTCAAACCAACTGTGTTATTGAACTTGTTATTAACAATGTTCAATTGTTCTTCAGTTGCTGCACGACCTTTTTTAGCGAAGTCTGGAGCATCCAACGTTACGTTAGTTAAACCAGTGATGTCACCAACTTTAGCATTCAAGTTAATGTTGTGATCGCCTGCTACGTTTACAGTTTGGTTACCACCAAATACAACTTTGCCGTCGCCATCTTTATTTGTGATGGATGTAATGTCAGTTAAATCACCTTCAACGTCTACTTTGAAAGTTTTAACGCCATTTACGTCACGGTGAGAAGCAGTTGTGTTCTTACCGTTTTCCATGTCGATAGCTTCTTTAGCAAGGTTTTTGATGACAGTCTTACCACCATTATTGATGTTGGAAAGATCTTGTTTAGCAATACCTGTGATAACAGCAGTTTCATTAGGAACGTCTTTGTTGTTACCATCAAGGTAAGTCATTGTTACTTTGCCGTTGTTATCAACTGCGTATTCACCTGGTTTAATGTGACGTTCGTCAGCACGAACTTGTTTCAATTGGCTAACATTAACTGCATCGTTGTCGTTTACGCCAGCTTTCACATTAGTAATCTTCAAATCACCAGCATTGATACCAGTTTTTGTAATGGATGGACCACCGTTAATAGTTAAGCCATTGTCAGTGATGTTAGTGTCACCAATTTTGATAGACCCATCTGGAGTCAAATCGATGTCTTTATTCAATGCAAATTCAACAGCTGCATTACCATTATTATTAGTTTGTTTAATGGTCATGTTTTTGCCGGCTTGCATTTCCACAGTTTTTCCGTCACGGATTTCTTGAACGCCAGCAGAACCTTGTGCCACTTTACCTTCTGTAGCAGTAGATTTCACGTTGAAAGAGCTCATGTCGCCAGTTTTCAAACCGCTCAAGTCGATAACTGCTTTAGGGCCGTTAACAGTTTTACCATTACCATCTTGGTAAGTTAATGTAACCTTTTTGTTAGCATCTACAGTGTATTCAGCCACATTGTTATTAGTGCCTGCTGTAGGAGCTACATGCAAGTCATTAGCTTTGGAAATACGGATAACGTCGCCGATGTTAGCAGCGTTATTGATTACATTGCCACCAGATTTAAGGTTAGTGATGTTATTACCGCCAAGATCTAGGTTGCCACCAGTGATGCTGATGTTGTCAGGACCAAAGTGCATAGTAGTACCACCATTGTTAGTAATGGAAGTAATACCACCAAGATCGCTATTTAAAGAGTATGTATATGTTTGTTCACCAATAGATTGCTTGATGTCTTGTTTAACTGTTAAGTTCTTACCAGCTGCGTAGTTAACAGTTGTACCACTTTGAACAGTTGCAGGTTTTGCAGTACCATCAACTTTACCACCGTTAGCTGTAGCATTTGTTAAGAAGTCATATTTAGCAGCTGTATCAGCAGCGTTGATTGTGTAAGTAGTTTTACCATCAGTAACAGATGTATCAACAGTTACGTTTCTACCAGCTTTTACCAAGTTAGTGTCATCGAATTTCAAAGTTAATTTGGAATCTTTAGCACCATCATCGCTAGCAGCTACAGATACACGACCTTCACCACGAACGTTCAATTTACCGCCGTCAGTCAAGAAATCGCTAGAACCAGTATTACCAGTCACAGCAACGCCAACGTTTTTCAATTGAGCCACGTTAACAGCGTCAGTGTCTGCAGTACCTGCAGCAAGACCAGTCAATTGACGAGTCAAAGTGCTACCATTACCGATAGATACAGCAGCTGTAGTAGCCTTTTGTACGTTACCTTGTAAGTTAGTATATTTACGAGTATGTAAATCAGATGGGTTGTAGCCAATAACGCCTTTATCTGTTGTTGTAACAGAAGAGGAACCAAGAGCTACACCGTTAGCAATGTTAGCTTCTGCAGCATTACCTAACGCTGTTGCAGCCTCAGCGCTCGCATTAGATGTACGACCTAATGCAACACCGTATTTACCGCCTGCACGGGAACCAGCACCTTCAGCAATACCAGCTTCGCCAGCTGCTTGAGATTGCATACCGATAGCAATAGAGTTTACACCAGATGCAATTACTTTAGGAGAACCTTTACCGCTTTGACCAATAGCAATAGAATTGTCACCAGAAGCCTCTGCACGAGCACCGACTACAGTAGCACCAGATCCAGATGCTTTAGTTTCACGACCGATAGCAATTGTATCTAAGTGAGTTGCTTCGTTATCACGACCGATAGCGATTTGAGAGTTTTCATCTGCAGTTGCTGCAAAGTTTCTGCCACCATTTGTGGAGTCAGTCAAGTTATTTTTACCGATGGAGATACCACCCATTGTTTTAGCATTATTAGATTGACCTAATGTGATTGTATCTGCTACATGGGATGTATTTTCAGAACCAATAGCAACAGAGTTTTGGCCTAATGCATTTTCTTTGTAACCGGCGGCAAAAGATCCTGCACCAGCAGAATTTGTGTATACACCCATAGCAGCAGATTCTCTACCAGTAGCACTAGAATAGTTACCAACTACTGTAGAATATGCACCTGCATTTTTAGGCGCTGTTTGCCAAGTACCTTTTGTCCAATCAACATTGTTATAGGAACCGATTGCAATGGCACTTTGTGCATTGGCATTACTTACGTTACCAATAGCTACTGTTGCCGCACCAGCTGCTCTATTACCAGCACCAATAGCAGTGGAAGCACCGCCACTAGATTCGTTTTGATTACCAACAGCTAAACCAGAGTTACCTCGAGCTTGGTTATTGGCTCCAAGAGCTGTAGTGCCATCTTCATCATCAGTCACATTTTGGTAACCTACAACGATGGAATTAACGCCAACACTGTTAGCAGGTTTAGCATTAGCCGCAATATTGATACGGCTACCATCTGTATTAATACTACCACTATCTGCAGTTCTTGGATTTGCACTGTTATATGCATCTACAGGAGTCCCTGCTACTGCACCACCAACAAGTGCCAAGCCAGCCAATACGCTAGCAACCATACAGATCGGAAGAGCGGTTCAGCAGGAATGCCGAGACCGATCTCG
>OKNX01000338.1_pt1 | contig 11072 bp, 9 predicted proteins | sample 1614901 | NCBI WGS metagenome assembly OKNX01 (sample SAMN04436977, study PRJEB24849) | human gut metagenome | biome: human gut; feature: NICU; material: stool | host: Homo sapiens | place: USA: Saint Louis, MO | collected 2010-08-04
ATTGGTAATTTGAAAGGAGTCTTTATGAGCTTTTTTAGAACCCTACCAACAAAGCTTAGCTTTAATACAAGTGAAAAAATTCAAATATCAAATGCAGAGCTAACTTCAGGTGACTTTGCCCTAGCTATTGACGTCCTAAATGCACAAGACTCTTTCGTAACTAATATTGAGTTTGCAGTAAAGTTTAAGTCTATTGAAAGGTCTTACCTCTTTAATGGTCGTGAATTTTATTTTCAACAGGCCGTAAATATTGCTCCCTACACCCGTTACTTCTTGGATCCCTTTATCTTGGATGAGAGGTTTCACGATGCAAGGGCCATTGATATTTACATCTCAAAATATACTGCCGACGGAAAAAATATTACTTGTGATGACAAAAAATATGAAATAAATCTTCCCGTTATCCCTGAAAAGAAGAGGGCCCAAATTAAGGAAACCCTTGGCGAGGGAATAAAAACTTACGGGGAAAACCAAATGGATTTTTGGCGATGCGCCTGTGGTTTTATCAATGAAGATGAAACTAGTGAGTGTGAGTTCTGTGGAAGGAACAAGAGCTTTGTCCTAAACAACCTGACAGAGGCCCTTATTAATTCCAAGATTTTAAATGTAATCGAGAACACAAGGGCAACTGATGGTATAAATTTAAAAACTCTTGAGACACACTTAACCCAAACTAATCTTTCAAAGATTGCTCCTACAACGGAAAGCCTAAAGATTGACAGGACCAATGAAGAGGTCCCAAAGAAGTCCAAGAAATTCCCCTGGAAGAAAATGTTTTTTGCCCTTATCTTCATTATATTATTGTCCTTAGCATCCTTATTTTTATTTAATATTGCAAAGATATCGAGAAATGAAAGCAAGATAGATGACGCAAGGAGTCTTGCCCTATCTGGCAGCTACCAAGAGGCTCTTGAAATATATAATGAAGCAACAAAAGACAAGACTAGCCCAGAAATTTTAAACGAAATGGAAAAGCTAAAGAAACTTGTGTCATCAGATGAATCTTATCAAAGGGCTTCTAGCTTCTTTGAAGAAGGCAACTACATTGACGCTGCCTACAACTTCAAAAAAGTTATCCAAGAAGATGAAAAAAATTATAAGCCTGCCCAAGACAAGCTTACATCTATAGAAAATATTATTTTAGACCAAGTTAAGTCATCCTATGAAGTAAATAGGACTGATGCCCTCTTGCTCTTAAATTCTTATTTAAATGTTGCCCCTGAATCAGCAAGGGCTTCGAAATTAAAAAAAGAAATAGAGAAGGCCAACAAATTAAATGTAGATACAGAGGAAAGCCAAAAAGAAAACTTTGAGAAGGAAGAGAGGGATAAGGACTCAGCAGAAACTGCAAAAAAAGCTTCGGACCTCCTTCACACTTATAGGACTGTCTCTACAGAGAAAGCCAACCTAAGAGCTGAACCTAGCGTTGACTCTGACATCCTAAAAATTCTCGACAAGGGAACAGAACTATACGTCCTTGAGACAAAAATCGAACAAGGCCAAAGAATTTGGTGTCATGTCGAAGTTGAAAGCCCAATTTCACAAGGCACAATAAAGGGCTGGATATCAAATAAAACACTAAACTAAGAATCTCCACCAAGGCGTGGAGATTTTTTTATAAATTTTTTTTAAATAAATGAACCTTTTTGGATCCTAAATAGTCTTATAAGTAGATGCATCTAAGAGAGGGGGATAAAATGAATCATGAAATAAAATTTACAGAAGAAGATTTCAAAAAATTAAAAACTGGCGACAAGGATTCCTTTGACCTCCTTTACCAAGACTACTACCTAGTCTTATATAGGACTGCCCTCTTGATCTTGGGCAATAAGGAAGATGCAGAAGATGTCCTCCAAGACACTTTTGTTTCAATTTATAAAAATGCAAAGACTCTTTCTGATTTTGAAAAACTAAGGCCTTGGATCTTCTCTATATTAAAGAACACTTCCTACACAAGATACAAGAAGAGAAAGAGGGAATTCCCCGATGAATTTGTCCTTGATAAGGCAGAAGAAAGTCCCACCTATCTTGGAGAGGATGACTTTGCAGAAAGGTCTGAGATCCAAGATGCCCTAATGAATTTAAAAGAAAAGGAAAGAGAGGTCCTGGTCCTCTATTACTACAACGACTTTTCCATAGAAGAAATCGCAAGCATTTGCAAGACCTTCCAGGGTACAGTGAAGTCTAGACTCCATAGGGCTCGCAAGAATTTAAAGAAAGAACTTTTAAAAACAAGTGAAGAATATGAAGGAGAGTTATTATGAAAGATTTTGATAAGTATATAAAAAATGAACTCAATAAGTCTGTTGAAGATTCTTCTCCTTCTGATTATCTTAAAAATAAAATTGATTTAGAAATCAATTCGCAAGGAGAAAAAGGAGAATTTAAAATGAAAAAGAGATTTGTATTAGTGGCAGCCGCTGCCCTTGTCCTTTCAGCGGGCGTATTTGCAGCAGGAAAAATTACAGGAACAATTTCATCTTCAACATCCTTTTATAACTACACAAACTATGATGACATGGCCAAGGCAGAAAAGAAGGCTGGTTTTGATGCCTATGCCCCAGAAAGTTTGGGAGACTATAAGTTTGACGGAATCACAATGGTTAACATGGCAGATATGGATGACACTGGAGCAAAGTTAAATAAGAGAAAGGGAATTGATGTAGATTACAAAAATGCTGATGGCGATATAGTAATGCTCTCAATCGACAAACATCCCGACAATGCAAAAACTGTCGATAAACAGTTTTATCATGAGATGAGGGATATTAATGGCGTTCAAGTTTATTATTCAAGATTGGAAAGTGTCTTTTTACCAGATGAAAAAGATGCGACAAAAGAAGAACTTGAAAGATCAGAAAAAGATCCTTTCTTTAACCTAGCTGTTGGTTCAGATAAAAGAGAAGAAGACTCTTCAAAGCACCTAATCTTTGACTACAAGGGAATCCAATATGCCTTAATGGCTGGAGATGATATGGACGTAAATGAATTTTATAAGATGGCAGAAGAAATTATAAAATAATTTCTCGCAGTTAGTTAAAACATTTTTCTTATAAATTAAATAGTTGTAAATTTAAAAATCTAAACACCAAAAAAGGACCCTCGTGGTCCTTTCTTTTTTGTCTTTAATTTGCACCATTCATCTTCTTATACATTTCCACATTTGTGTCATTTAAGAATTCATAGGCTGCATTTATTTTTTGGAATTTTTCCTTGGCGCCCTCTTCCTTGTTTAGGTCAGGGTGATATTTTTTTGCCATCTTCCTGTAGGCAAGTTTGATTTCATACTTGTCTGCATTATAATCTACCCCAAGAGTGTCGCAGGCATTTTCGTATTGGTCTTTGAAGCCGTAGCCTCCAGTTGATGATGAAGAGCCACCATAGGATCCACCGTAATTGTTGCCGTAAGACCCTCCTTGATTTTCATAAAATCCACCGTAGCCTGATTGCCTAAAGAATTCTTCAAATTGTGAGAAGTCATCAAAAGTCGTCCAAGTAAAGCCGCCAAAGTCTTTGAACCTTTGCCTGTACTCTTCTTCTCTTTGCCTCCTTCTTTCTTCTTCTGCCTTAATTCTTTCTCTTTCCTTCTTTTCCCAGTAGGCCCTTCCGTAACCAGATATACTTTCAAATTCATTTTCCTTGCCAAGTAGATAGTGGTCTGCCCTGTCGTAGAAAAATTCTGTCACAACATAGTGGACGTACTTCAAGAAGGACTCAGACACGTTTCCAAGTAAGGGCACAAAAATTGCCAAGACTATTAGGGTTGATAGCCAATCATTTTTCGCCAAGCCCCTCCAGGCAAAAGGGTTTAGGAGCAAAAATATTATTAAGCATCCTCCCATGGAAATTATGTACAAGAAAAATCTCCTCACTGCCGAGAAGAGATCAACAGCAATGTTTACTATTACAATTAAGAGGGTCAAGATGAGGTCCAAAAATTTCCCCAGGCCCTTATAAAAATATCCTAAAAATTTATTCATTGTTTTTCCCTTTTCTATATTCTTCTAAAAACTTCTTATCTTCAATGACAAGTCCCCACTCATTTGCCAAAAACTCCAAGTGGTGGGTGAACTCGTGGAGGAGAACTTCTTCAAGCTTTTCCCTTAATCTCTCTCTGGATGAAAATCTATACATCTCCATAAAGGACCCGTAATAAATTTTTATCATATTTCCAAGGATAGACCTTTGGTATTCTCCCATTATAAGGAGGTCCTCTGCTCGAGATTCTTCGTGGTATTTTTTATCCTCTGAAAGAATTATACCACCATTTAGATGGTCAAAGGCATAAGATGGTATGGACTCACAGATGTCTTCCAAGATTTCTTCGACTTCGTCAATTCTCTCTAGGTAATAAGAGTCATAATTTTCTTCGTCTTTTAAATCTATGTCTTCTTTACTTTCTTCTTGGGCTTCTCCCTTATCTTCAAAAGTCTCATCGATTGAGTCTTCTTCTTTATCTTCCTTTGGAATTTCAAACCCTTCACTTGAATTTAATTTTGTATCATCTTCATTTTTTTCATAAATCTCTTCAATCAAGTCAAGAGGAAGGTCAAAATTATTTTCTCCATCGCTATAAAAAATTTTTCTGCCATCTGGGTCAAGCATCTTTTCACCTCCAAAATAAAAAACTGTAGAAGCCTACAGTTTTATCTACTCTATTTAATTATAATACCCCAGCTTAAAATTTTCTACACTTCTTATAGGTCATCACATTTAGCAAGAGTCTTTCCAGGTACTGATGATAATAATTTTTTCGTGTAGTCCATCTTTGGGTTTTCAAAAACTTCTTCTGAATCGTCGTACTCAACGCATTGGCCATGATACATCACGAGAACTTCTTCTGCCACGTGCCTAACAACGGAGAGGTCGTGGGAAATGAAAATCATAGAAAGTCCCAAGTCCTTTTGTAAATCTTCCATCAAGTTAATTATTTGAGCTTGAATGGAAACGTCAAGGGCTGAAGTTGGTTCGTCAGCAATAATTATTTTGGGATCAACAGCAAGGGCTCTCGCAATAGAAATCCTCTGCCTTTGTCCACCTGAAAACTCATGAGGATATCTCTCCATGTGGTATTCTGAAAGACCACAAATTTCCATTGTCTCCAAGACTTTTTTGTGGATCTTCTTCTTGTCCCTCTCTCCCAAAAGATTTCTTATGCCAGAGGCAATTATGTCCTTGCATTTTTTTCTTGGGTTAAGTGATGAATAAGGATCTTGGAAAATCATTTGGACGTCTTTCCTATATTCTTTAAGTTCCCTTTGGTTTTCTTCTAAAATATTCTTTCCCTTGTAAATTATCTGGCCTGTGGCATCGGGATAAAGGCCCATTATGCACCTGGCAAGAGTTGATTTACCTGAACCACTTTCTCCTACAACTCCAAGGGTGTGTGAAGTCTTTAGGTCAAAGGAAATATCATCTACTGCCTTTAGGACCTTCTTCTTGCCAAGATTAAATTCCTTGTTTACATTCTTAACTTGTAAAATTACTTTTTCTTCCATAATATCACCTGTACAAGAAGCAGCTGACTTTTTGGCCATTTACATCAACTTCTTCGGGAGCCTTCTCTTCACAAATTTTCATTCTCTCGTCACACCTTTCACAGAAGTTACAACGATCTGGAAGTCCTATTGGATTGGGAACTGATCCCCTAATTGTGTAGAGTTCGTCCTTCTTCTTGTGGGCACTTGGTATGGCCTTAATAAGTCCTCTTGTGTAAGGGTGAAGGGGATGGGTGAAGATATCTTCTGCCTTGGCTCTTTCCACAACCTTGCCTGCGTACATTACGTTGACATAGTCTGCAATATCAGATACAACTCCCAAGTCATGGGTTATGAAAATAATGGAAGTATTCATGTCTTCCTTTAACTTTTTCATAAGCTCCAAGACTTCCTTTTGGATTGTAACGTCAAGGGCTGTTGTTGGCTCATCTGCTATTAGGAGTTTGGGAGATGATGAAAGGGCCATGGCAATCATGATCCTCTGTCTCATTCCTCCAGAAAGTTCGTGGGGATAAGAGTTGTAAACATCTTCTGCCCTAGGAATCTCAACTTTTTTTATCATCTCAATGGACTTTTCCTTTGCAGTCTTCTTGTCCATATCGAAGTGAGTCCTAAATACTTCTGACATTTGATAGCCAACCTTTAGGGCTGGATTGAGAGATGTCATTGGCTCTTGGAAAATCATGGAGATTTCATTTCCCCTTATCTTCCTAAGTTCTTCAGGAGTTGCTTCCAACAAGTTCTTACCTTCAAAATTTATTTCTCCAGAAATTTTTTCAAGTGATGACTTGTCAAGAAGTCCCATAATAGCAAGAGTGGTAACAGACTTACCTGATCCACTTTCTCCTACTATGGCAGTTGTCTTACCGTCACGAGTGTTTATATTAACCTTGTTTACTGCTTTGACAATACCTTGAGAGCTTTTGAAAAAAACTTCAAGATCTTTTATTTCTAATAACATACTACCTCCTGAACTTTGGATCAAAGGCATCTCTTAGGGCATCGCCAACTATATTTAAAACTAAAATAGTTAGGGCGATAGCCATACCTGGGAAGAGGGTGATGTGAGGATAGTTCCTTATATAGGCCCTTCCCTCAGAAAGCATTTGACCCCACTCTGCTTCTGGCGGCATAATTCCCATTCCAATAAAGGAAAGAGAGGCTGCTGATAGGATTGCAGTTCCAACTCCAATTGTCGCTTGGACAATTATTGGGGCAAAGCAATTGGGAAGAATCTCTGCAAAAATTAATTTAAAAGTCTTTACTCCAGCAAGTCTCGCCGATTCTATATATTCCAAATTCTTAACAGACATGACCTGGCTTCTTACAATTCTGGCATAAGATGGAACGGATGAAAGAGAAACTGCTAAGATTAAGTTTTTCATTCCACCACCAAGGGCTGCTGCAAGGGCAATAGCAAGTACAAGTTGAGGAATAGATAAAATAGTATCCATGACCCTCATTATTATGGCATCAAAGACTCCCTCATAGTAACCTGCAAGGGCCCCAATGATAACTCCTACAAATGTAGATATAATTACTGATGAGAATCCAATCTTAAGAGAGACTTGGGCTCCCTTTAGGACTCTTGAAAATATATCACGGCCAAAGTTATCTGTCCCCATTAGATGGTCTGAACTTGGATTCAAGAAGTTGTCAGCTGGAAACTGCTCTGTGTAATCATAGGGCGCAAGATAGTCTGCAAAAATTGCTCCAAGTATTATTAAGATTAAAATCCCAAGAGCAACAACTGCAATCTTGTTTCTCTTATAATATTTAAAAAATGTTTTAAATCTCTTTAGCATATTCCACCTACTTGTACTCTGACTTAATTCTAGGATTTATAAATCCATAGAGAATGTCTACCACAATAGATATCACTGAGTAAACTATGGCAATAAGCATAATGGCTCCAAGGATTATTGGATAGTCACGAGTTTTTATGGAGTCAACCATTAACCTGCCAATTCCTGGTATGGAGAAAATTGTCTCTGTCAAAATACTTCCACCAAGAAGTCCACCAGCTTGAAGTCCAATAGTTGTTATAACTGGGACCATGGCATTTTTTAGGGCGTGGACAAAGATAATCTTGGATTTTGGAAGTCCCTTGGCATAGGCTGTCCTGATGTAGTCCTTATCCAAAACATCTAGCATGGCTGATCTTGTCATCCTCATAATAACTGCAGAAGATTGGAATCCCAGGGCAAACCAAGGAAGTATCATCTGTTTTATAGATGAAAAACCTGATGCAGGTAGGACTTTTAACTTAGTAGAGAAAATTATTATAAGTAACAGTCCTGACCAAAAGATTGGCATGGCTAGACCCACCATTCCCACAGCTGTGATTATAGAATCAATGATTGTGTTTTTCTTTAGGGCTGCAAGGACTCCAAAGGATATTCCCATTACTACTGCAATAAGAAGCGCTCCGCCAGCAAGCTTAATTGTTGTTGGAAATACTCTTAAGAGGGCTGCAGTAACAGACCTTCCTGATTGGTAGCTTGTCCCCAAGTCAAAGTGGAGGACTAAGTTTTTTAAATAATTCCCATATTGGACGAGGAAGGGATCATTTAGTCCCAGACTCTGTCTTATAGCCTCTACTGTTTCCTTGGGTGCATTGGGTCCAGCTGCTGCAAGGGCAGCATCACCTGGTGAAAGGTAGAGGAGCAAGAAGACTATAAAACTTACTCCCAAGAGAGTAGGTATTAAAATTAAGAGTCTCTTTAAAATATATTTTGTCATATCTAATCCTTTCTTTCCTAGAAAAGACGAAATTCACCAAATAAGAACTTGGTGAATTTCAAAAAAAATTAATTTTCTAATAATTTTACATCTTTAAGTTCTTGCGCATATCCTGGAAGTAGCTTAAGTCCTTCTACACTACTGTTAGCTGCCACAAGTGTTTCACCATAGCAAATGTATAACCATGGATATTCTTGATTTATAAGCTCTTGAGCCTTCTTATAGATTTCTGCTCTTTTTGCTTCATCAACTGTTGAAAGACCTTCCTTCATTAAATTATCAAGTTCTTCATTGCCAAAGTACATGTAGTTTGGTCCTTGGCCCTTGTTTGATGAATGGAATGGTTGGAAAAGTTCATAGTGAGCATCTACAATTGATGGGTTCCAGCTCATAATAAACATATTGTGTTCTTGTCTCTTAAGTGCGTCAACGAAAGCACCCCATTCGAGTCTTTCAACATTAAGTCCAATTCCATATTCTTTTAATTGGGCTTGCATCATAGTTGCAACATTAACTCTTTGAGTGTTGTCAGATGTATAGATTGAAAGATTTGTTCCTTCTCCCATACCTGCTGCTGCAAAAAGTTCCTTTGCCTTATCCTTGTTAACCTTATTTGTTTCAAGGGAATCTGCAATAGAATATTTAAAGTTAGGGTTAATTGGACTTGTTGCAAGATTTCCACTGTTCATATAAACAGTTTCAAAAATTGTATTCATATCAATGGCATTTACCATAGCTTCTCTAGCTTCCTTCTTGTCAAAAGGTGCCTTTTCCATGTTAAATCCAATAAAATGAACTGAGTTATCTAACTTTCTGTAAAGTTTTAATTCGTCATTTTCTTCGATATTAGGAATTTCACTTGGATCAACCTTATAAGCTAAGTCTACTCCACCAGATTCAAGCTCAATAATTCTTTGAGATGCTTCTGGAATAACCTTCATTTCGATTCCAGCAATTTGTGGCTTGTCTCCCCAATAGTTTTCATTTACTGAGAAAGTAGCGTGGTCATTTTGAATCCATTCGTCTAATACAAAAGGTCCTGTTCCCATTGGTTCAGTAGCAAGATCTGCTCCACCTTCAACATAAGCCTTTGAAAGGATTGAAACTGCTGGGTGAGAAAGTGAGTTTAAGAAAGCAGCATCTGGTTCAGTTAATTTAAAGGAGAAAGTCAAGTCGTCTTCTTTTTGATAAGAATTCTTGTCGATTTTTCCATAAAATGGTTTGAACTTGTCAGTTTCTGCGGCCCTATTTAGTGTAAATATTACGTCATCTACTGTTAGAGGATCTCCATTGGAGAACTTAACTCCCTCTCTTAACTTTATCTTAAAAGTTTGTGGGTCTGGGTTTTCAATAGATTCTGCAAGAGAGTTTTCAATCTTCCCATCTTCATTTACTTTTACCAAAGTATCATAAACTTGGAGTAAGATATTTACAGCATAGTCATCATCTATTGAAGAAGTTTCAAGAGACGTTGTATCTTCTGAAACTGCAACTTTTAATATCTTTCCTTCTCCATCACCCTTGTCCTTAGAGGAGCAAGCTGTCATAAATAGGGAAAGCACTAAAAGCATTCCAATAATTATTTTTTTCTTCATTATCATCGTCCTTTCTTAGATTCTTTTGATATCGGCTCCAAGATTTCTAAATTTCTCTTCAATTTTTTCATATCCCCTATCGATGTGATGAATTTCAGAGATTTCAGTTTCTCCTTCGGAAACTAAGCCTGCAAGTATAAGGGCAGCTCCTGCTCTTAAATCAGTTGCAGCAACTTTGGATCCGTATAGTTTGTTCTTACCCAAAAGTATAGCTTCTCTATCTACTACTTTGATTTGTGCACCCATTTTCTTAAGTTCATCGGCGTGCATGAAGCGATTTTCAAAAACTGTCTCTATAATAGAAGATTGTCCTTCGGCTTGAGTTAAAAGGGCCATGAACTGTGCTTGTAGGTCTGTTGGGAAGCCTGGATGAGGCAAAGTCTTGATTTCAATTGGTTTAATTTCATCTGTACCTATTACCCTAACAGTCTCTCCATTTTCAATTACTTGAGCTCCTGTTTCTTCTAACTTTGCTATAACTGGTTTTAAGTGGGAAGTAATAATATTTTCAATTGTGATGTCTCCACCAGTAATTGCTGCGGCTACCATAAAGGTTCCTGCTTCAATCCTGTCTGGAATAATTTGATGAGTGCAACCAGTCAACTTTTCTACACCCTTAATCTTTATTGTAGAAGTTCCTGCACCTGTCACCTTGGCTCCCATTTTGTTTAGGAAGTTTGCAAGGTCAACAATTTCTGGTTCCATGGCACAGTTTTCCAAAATAGTTTCGCCTTCAGCAAGAACTGCTGCAGTCATAATATTTTCTGTTGCCCCAACTGATGGGAAGTCAAGATAAATCCTTGTGCCAACAAGCTTGTCGCACTCAGCCATAATTTCTCCGTGAGTCATCTCTATATTTGCACCTAGTGCCCTAAATCCCTTTAAGTGTAGGTCAATTGGCCTTGATCCAATGTTACATCCACCAGGTAGAGAGTTGTGGGCCTTATTTAACTTTGCAAGAAGAGGTCCCATAACCAAGAAGGATGCCCTCATCTTGCTCATAAGTTCGTAGTCAGTTTCATAAGAATTAAGACCACTTGGATCAATCTCAAGTCTATTGCCATCTTTTTCTATTTTAAGTCCGAGCTTTCTTAAGACTTCTGTAATTATTTCAACGTCCTTTAGCTCTGGAACATCTTCCAAAATAATTTTTTCTGTGCCAAGAATAGTCGCTGCCAAAATTGGAAGAGCTGCGTTCTTCGCACCAGAAATTCTAACCTTGCCCTTTAGTGGGCCC
>OKNX01000342.1_pt1 | contig 10997 bp, 8 predicted proteins | sample 1614901 | NCBI WGS metagenome assembly OKNX01 (sample SAMN04436977, study PRJEB24849) | human gut metagenome | biome: human gut; feature: NICU; material: stool | host: Homo sapiens | place: USA: Saint Louis, MO | collected 2010-08-04
GGAGAGAGCTGAACGGTCACGGCCGGTCGAATTCTCCTTAAATCCATCGACGGAAGGATGTGACTCATCCGTTCTGGCCGTAGGGTCAGAACGGTGAGCAGCACTTCCGTCCCCACACGTCGTCCCCCGGGACGTCTGCGTCGTGGCTATCGATGGTTGCGCGCGCACCCCATGATCCTCGACTCGGTGTTCGCCTTCGTCGTCGTTGTGGTCACCGTGATGTCCTGGGCTCAGCAAGACCATGTCACTGCCCATGAAATATGGATGCTCGTGCTGGTCCTAGCGGTTGCAGCCTCCTGGGTGTGGGCCCGCACCAGGCCGGAGATCACGGCGGCAGTACTGGTCGGCTCACACCTCGTCCAGCTTGCGATGACGACCGACCCGTGGCCGCAGAACGTTCTGGTACCCATCATCCTGTACCAACTCTCGCTGAAGACCGAGAGACCACGGCGCAGCTTCTGGCTCGCACTGTGCTTCGTCGCCCCGAGCGCCGCCGCGGTGAGTTGGGGATTCGACCCCAGGTCCGATCTGAACACGCATACGAAGCTGCTGCGCTCCGGCATCATCGCGATCGGGTGCATGGCATGTTGTCTGGCAGCCTGGTTCGCCGGAAGTGCGGCTCGGGATCGTCGCCAGACCATGGAGGCGTTGCGCCAACGCGCCATCGACCTGGAACGCGAACGCGACCAGGGCATCCGTCTTGCCACTCAGGAGGAACGCGCCAAGATCGCCCGGGACATGCACGACATCGTCGCCCACTCCCTGTCGGTCATCGTGGTGCAGGCCGACGGTGGCTCCTATCTCGCCCATCACGAGGAGGTCGGCGACGCCGAGACCCGTCTGGCGGCCAGCGCCCAGGCTCTCGACACGATCGCCACGACCGCCCGTCACGCCCTCGACGAGACCCGCCGTCTCGTCGGGGTGCTGCGCGACGACGACTCCGACCCCGAACTCGCCCCCACCCAGGGCCTTGACGACATTCCTCGTCTGGTCGAGGAGATGAAGGGAGCGCTGTCCATCGACCTCAGGGTCGAGGGCGACCCGGAATGCCACGAACCCCTCTCCCAGGGCGCCCAGCTGGCCTGTTACCGCGTTGCCCAAGAAGCCCTCACCAACGTCCTCAAGCACGGCGGTCCTGCCGCCACTGCCCAGGTCATCGTCAGCCATCACCCCGACGACGTCACCCTGGAGATCCTCGACGACGGCCGAGGAGCCGGAGTGACTGGCATCGAGCGGGCCGACGGGGCAGGGCACGGCCTGGTGGGAATGCGCGAACGTATGTCCGCTTGGGGTGGCACCCTTGAGGTGGGGAGTCGCCCGGACCACGGGTTCCGAGTCCACGGCGTCATCCCCACCCATCAATCATTCAGTAATCGTCAGTCCGAGCCCCGAAGGACCATGCCATGACCGACCCGATCCGACTCCTCCTGGCCGATGACCAGCAGATGGTTCGTGCCGGATTCCGTCTGGTCCTCGACGCCCAGCCCGACATGACCGTCGTCGGCGAGGCCAACACCGGCGCCGAAGCCGTCACCCTCGTCGATGAGCTGTCCCCCGACGTCGTCCTCATGGACATCCGAATGCCCATCCTCGACGGCCTGGGCGCCACCGAGAAGATCATGGCCGCCCACACTGAGGCCAGGATCCTCGTCTTGACGACCTTCGACCTTGACGAGTACGTCCATGCTGCCCTGCGCGCCGGAGCGTCCGGATTCATGCTCAAGGACGCTGGTCCGACGGAACTGCTGGCTGCCATCCGAGCGGTTCGTGACGGCGACTCGGTCGTCGCCCCGTCGGCCACCCGTCGTCTCATCGAACGCTTCATCCCTCGTCAGGGGGAGGGTGCGCCGACGATGACCGACCCCAAGCTCATAGATTCGCTGTCCGACCGGGAGCGCGAAGTGCTCACCTGCGTCGGCGAGGGGCTGACGAACACCGAGATCGCCGAGCGGCTCTACCTGGCCGAGACAACCGTCAAGACCCACGTCGGGCACATCCTGTCCAAACTCAACCTGCGCGACCGGGTCTCCATGGTCATCACTGCCTACGACGCCGGACTGGTTCGGCCCGGCCGCTAACCTTTCGGACATGAGGGGCCTCAGCCCGGTCCTTCTGCGGACGAGCTGGGTCCTCCTGCAGTAGGAGAGCGGGAACCGTTCTCGGGACTGATGTGTGACGAGGGACAACGCCCATAGCGTCAAAGGCGTTGTTGCACCTCGACACAGGAGTTCTTATGTCTGCCTCAGCGCCGGCCGCGCCGACCACATCCTCAACGACCGCCCCCAGCGCGGTCCGCACTCTTGACCTCACCAAGACCTACGGCTCGGGAGCCACCCTTGTGCGGGCGCTGCGCTCCGTGACCCTCGACATCCCGGCCGGGCGCTTCACCGCCATCATGGGAGCGTCGGGTTCGGGCAAGTCGACCCTGCTGCACTGCATGACGGGTCTGGACTCCCCCACCTCCGGACGGGTGTGGATCGGTGACACCGAGATCACTCACCTCGACGACGACGCCCTCACCCGGCTGCGTCGCGACCACGTCGGATTCGTGTTCCAGTCCTTCAACCTCATGCCGACGCTGACGGCCACCGACAACATCATGCTGCCGCTGAGGCTGTCCCACCGCAAGGTCGACAAGGAGTGGTTCGATCACATCACCGGAATGCTCGGTCTCACCGAGCGTCTTCGCCACAAGCCGTCGGAGCTGTCAGGCGGCCAGCAGCAGCGCGTTGCCGTCGCCCGTGCCCTGGTGACCCGCCCGGACGTCATCGTCGCCGACGAGCCCACCGGCGCCCTCGACTCGGAGGCCAGCGACGACCTGCTCGACTTCCTGCGCCACTGCGTCGACGACCTCGGCCAGAGCGTCGTCATGGTCACCCACGACCGCGACGCCGCCGCCAGGGCCGACGACATCGTCACCGTCGCTGACGGCCAGGTGTCCACCACTCGTGGGCAGGAGGTGTTGGCATGATTCATGAACGTCGTCGTCTCATTCCCACGATGATCGCCGTCATCATCGGGGTGGCCTTCATGGCCAGCACCCTGATGTTGATGGATTCGATCAAGGCTTCCGCGTTGCGGACCCAGGCGGCAGCCGTCGGGGATGCCGCCGTAGTCGTGACTGGCAAGGACAAGACCATTGCCCAGACCACCGTTGACAACGTCGCCAAGGTCGATGGTGTGACCTCGGTCGAGGCCACCCGCAACGTCTTCCTGCAGCGCACCGACAACGGGCAGTCCGCCTATGTCACCGGTCACCTCATGCCAGCCCACCCCGACATGGTCGAGGGACGCGCCCCGACGGGGGCGAACGAAGTCGTCGTCAACCAGAGCACTGCGGGCAACAAGGCCACAGTCGGTTCCCGGATCACGGTCAGTGACATGTCCCAGAAGAAGCTGAAGTCCACCAACCTGACCGTGGTGGGCGTGCTCAATCCGAATGCTCGGACCACGAGCACCCCGACCTCTTCGGAGATCTACCTGCCTACCGCCACCCTGGCCAGCATCAGTGGTCAGGGGGGTGCCGACGTCCTGTACGTCAATTCCGACCGCCCAGCCTCCGAGGTCGTCAAGGATGTCTCCGAGGCCGTCGGCAGTACCGCCGCCGTCCGTACTGCCGACGACGAGCGGGCCCATCAGGCCGAGCATGCCTCCGACGGATTCGCGGCCATGACGACCTTCATGGGTGCCTTCGCCGTCATCGCCCTGGCCGTCGCAGCGATGGTGATCGTCAACACCTTCACCATCCTCGTCGCCCAGCGCACCCGCACCTTGGCCTTGGCCCGCTGCATCGGTGCCACCCGCAAACAGGTGCGTCACTCGGTGGTGAGCGAGGCCCTCACCGCCGGCCTCATCGGATCGGCCGTCGGAACGACTCTTGGTATTGGCGTCACCCAGCTCATGCTCATGGGGCTCAAGGCTGCGGGCTCCCCGGTCGACGCTTCGGTCAGCGTCACCATGATGTCATGCATCATCCCACTCATTGTCGGAATCGTCGTGACGACCTTGGCCGCCCTGCCACCGGCACGTCGCGCGACCAAGGTCGCCCCGGTCGCTGCTCTGCAGCCCATGACCAAGACGCCCACCCGCAGGATCGGTCGAGTCCGCATCATGCTCGGTGCCCTGCTCTTCATCGCCGGTGCCGCCCTCGTCATCGCCTGCGCGACCGCTGACATGGAAACCAATGTCGCCGTGCTGTGCGGGGTGGCCGGTGGATTCGTCAGCTTTGCCGGCGTGCTGGTGCTGGCTCCCGTTCTCATCGGCGGGCTGAGCCGAGCCATCGGTGCCGCCCACCTCGGTGGGGTTCCGGGAGAGTTGGCTGTCGAGAACACCCAGCGCAACCCGCGCCGTACCGCCACGACGACGTCTGCCCTGCTCATCGGTGTCACCCTCATCGCCACCGTCGCGACGGGAGCTGCCACCGGACGGGCCTCCATCGACAAGGCCATGAACGGTCACTTCCCCGTCGACGCCACCGTGCAAGCCCAGGGCCCGCTCGACAAGGCGACCATCCAGGACGCCAGGAAGACCGACGGAGTCGCCAAGGTCGCTCCTGTGACGACAGCCACCGGAACCATTGAGGGCGGCGGAGATGCCAAGCAGACCACTATCCAGGGTGTCTCGTCGGAGTTCTCCCAGGTCGTTCGCAACGATTCCGCCACCAAGGGGCTCGACAGCACCCACGCCGTGGGCTCCGTGCCGGGTGCCTCCGACGGCGACAAGATCACCGTCACCGTCAAGGGCAACAAGGTCAACCTGACCCTGGTCGGACATGGTCAGGACACGCAGGGCATCGTCGTCACCCAGGATGTCATGACCAAGCTGGCTCCGAAGGCCGAACCCACCCAGCTGCAGGTCCGCTACAAGGACGGCGCCGATCAGTCCAAGACGACCCAGGCCCTGTCCAAGTCCATGTCGGCCCACCAGGGAGTGACGGTCGCCTCGACCGCTGACCAGAAGGCCCAGATGGACAAGGTGATCAACATCCTGCTCAGCATGGTCGTCGGTCTGCTGGTGATTTCGGTCATCATCGCAATGGTCGGTGTCGCCAACACCCTTGGCCTGTCGGTGGTGGAGCGCACCCGCGAGATCGGGTTGCTGCGCGCCCTCGGACTGACGCGGAAACAGGTGCGGTCGATGTTCGGCACGGAGGCGCTCATCCTCTCGGGCATTGCGGCAATCCTCGGTATCGCGCTGGGTATCGGGTACGGCATCGCCGGATCCCACGCCCTCTTCAGTTCGATCATGACCGTTCAGGCGTCCGTGCCGTGGGTTCAGATGCTCGTGGTGGCCATCGTCTCGGTGCTGGCCGGATGGATGGCCTCCGTGATACCCGGTCGCCGTGGAGCGAAGATCAAGCCCGCCGTCGCCCTGGCTGAGGAGTGAGCTCAAGGGCTGGCGACACCATGAGGTTCACAGCAGGCCTCGCTGTTGCAGGGCCGGGATGACCCGGTCGAGCAGCAGCGGGGCCTGTCTCACGTCATCGTGGCAGTGGTCGAGGTCGGTCCACTCGTACTCGACGATCTCGGAATCGGGGACGGGCTCTGGCCAGGAGTCCTGCCAGTCACAGATGTAGACCGCGCAGCGAATGCCATCGGCGTCACCGTTGGCGGCAGGGGCGTCGAAGGTTCCCAGGTGGGTGAGGTCCGCGGGATCAAGGACCAGACGGGTCTCCTCCCGGGCCTCGCGGATGGCGGCATCGAGAGGGGTCTCGCCGGGCTCGATCTTGCCACCGGGAAGGATGACGTGATCGGCTCCCCGTTTTCGGACGTTGAGACAGGTTCGCCCTCGCATCAGGCACACGGCGGAGAGGTTGAAGATCACCTGGTCAGGGTATCGATACCCCGACGCCACCCCACGGAGCTGCCAAAAAGTGGCCCGGATCAGGCATGTACACGTTTTCATCTCGATTTTCTGGCAGCTCCGTGGGGTGACCGGCAAGTATCGGCACCTCGGCGTCGTCGTGACCTCTCGCCTGCGCGAACGCTCACCCCTCGATCACCGCCGCCTCCTTCTCGGACCCGCCCCTAAACTCACCGGCGTGACCGAACCTGATCAGCAACTGCACCGCAGTCTGAGAAACCGACACATCCAGCTCATCGCCCTGGGTGGCGCCATCGGAACCGGCCTGTTCTACGGAGCTGCCGACTCGATCTCCGCCGCTGGCCCGGCCATCGTCATCAGTTACCTGGTGGGGGGCGCGGTGATCTACCTCATCATGCGTGCTCTCGGCGAGATGAGCGTCCACCACCCGACCTCGGGCGCCTTCAGCGAGTACGCGCACCGATGGTGGGGGGACCTGCCCGGCTTCATCTCCGGCTGGAACTACTGGTTCAACTACATCTTCGTGTCGATGGCCGAGCTCTCGGTGGTCGGAATCTACGTCAACTACTGGTTCCCGGCCGTGCCCCGCTGGCTGTCAGCGGCGGTTCTCCTCGTCATCGTCACCACCGTCAACCTGCTCCACGTGCGCGCCTACGGCGAGGTCGAGTTCTGGTTCGCCATCATCAAGGTCGTCGCCATCGTCGCGATGATCATCCTGGGACTGTGGATCATCCTCTTCGGATCTCCCTCCACCCCGGCGACCGGATTCAGCAACATGTGGCGCAACGGCGGGTTCATGCCCCACGGCGTCACCGGGATGCTCGCCGGCATCATCATCGTCATGTTCTCCTTCGGCGGCACCGAGCTCATCGGCATCACCGCCGGCGAGGCCGAGGACCCGCAGCGTTCCATCCCGAAGGCCATCAACCGGGTCGTCGGGCGGATCCTGATCTTCTACGTCGGCGCCCTCGTCGTCATGCTGGCCATCGTCCCTTGGACCAAGATCGACGGCACCGCCAGCCCCTTCGTCCAGATCTTCGACCTCGTCGGCATCCCGGGAGCGGCCGCCATCCTCAATCTCGTCGTGCTCACCGCGGCGATGTCGGCGTACAACTCCGGTCTCTACGCCAACGGTCGGATGCTGCACGCCCTGGCCCACCAGGGTGACGCCCCCAGGGTTCTCGGCAAGGTCAACAGGGCCGGCTCCCCGTGGGTCGGTGTGCTGGTCTCCAGCGCGGTGACGGCCATCGCGGTGGTCGTCGTCGGGCTGCTGCCGGAACAGGCGTTCATGTACATCATGTCGATCGCCACGATCTCCGCCATCATCAACTGGGCGACGATCATCATCACCCAGATGCTCTTCCGTCGTCGTCTGGCCCCCGAGACTCACGCAAACCTCAAGTTCCAGATGCCGGGAGCACCGGTGACCAACTGGATCGTCATCGCCTTCCTGGTGCTCATGATCGTCGTCATGCTGATCATGCCGCCCTTCCGGATCGCCGTGGCGATCGGCCCGATCTGGCTGGCCGTCCTGACTCTGGGGTGGTGGCTGTCGCGTCGCCGCAATCAGTCACGGGCCTGATCAGGTCCCCTCACTGACATGACGAGGGCCGGTCGGTTGCACAACCGACCGGCCCTCGTTCCGGAAGAAATCACACCAGGACGATGACCTGCACCAGGAGGATCTTGACGATGGTTCCCAGCGCGAAGAGGGCACCGTAGGCTGACTCGATGCGCTCGTCGTTGACCAAGGAGTTGGCGTAGCTGAGGATGGCCGGCTGACCCACGAAACCGGCGAAGGCACCGGTGGCGCGCTGGGCCGACAGTTTCATGAACCAGGCCGCAGCAATGACGATCACTCCGCCGAGGACCAGGGTGACGGCTGAGACGCCGATGACTGCCAGACCGGTCCAGCTGGCGGCCTGGGACAGGAAGGCGGGACCGGACGCCAGCCCGACGCAGGCCAGGAAGATCATGAGACCGAGCTGACGCAGGATCGCGTTGGTGGCGTGCGGCAGCTGCCACCGCAGTGGGCCCGTGCGATGCACCGACCCCAGGATCATGCCCATGACGAGCGGTCCGGCTGCGGTTCCCAGCTCGAAGCGCAAGCCTCCGGGCAGGGCCACCATGAGAGCCCCGAGCAGCAGACCAAGGGCGGCGCCGAGTCCCAGGGACAGGGCGTCGACCTGGGAGACGCGGGCCTCGGAGTCACCGAAGAGGTCGGCGGCGTCGGACAGACGATTCGCCGGCACCACGCACAGCACGCGGTCACCCGGCTGCAGGACGATGTCATCGCGGGCCAACATGTCGAGGTCGCCACGACGCACCCGAGTCACCTTGCCACTGGTACGGCCGCGCACGTCGATGCTGCCGAGGGTGTGCCCGACCAGGGCAGGGTTGGACACCAGGAAGCGGCGGAAGTCAATCTCGTGGCGCTCGTCGGTGAGGGCGCGATCAGAGACGTGACCCAAGTGCTCGACGGCACGGTCGACGTCGTCAGGGTTGCCGACGACAAGAACCTGGTCGCCGACATGGAGGTCGTCGTCCGGGGTGGCTAGCCGCATCTCGCCGTCGCGCAGCAGGTAGGACATCCGGATCTGGTCGTCGTTGAAACCGGGGGTCTCGTGAATGGAGGTCTCGCGATCGACGACCGTCGACACCGAGGTCAGGCCGGCCTCGGCCATGGAGGTGTTGTCCTTGGTGGCCGGCCAGTGCCGCTTGGCGACGAGGGCGACCATGACGAGCCCGACGACGACCCCGACCGGGTACGACAACGCATAGCCGACGAGGGTGTCCCCGGCGCCGTGAGTGGCGGTCGACGCGGCGTCGATGGCCGGTGAGGTGAGGACACCGGCGTACAGACCAGCGACGTGGGCCGGGCTCAGTCCGAACAATCGTCCCAACCCGAGCCCGGCGGCTGCCATGGCGGCAAGCCCGACGATGCCGGCGAGCATGAGGCTCCACTGACGTTTGAGGTCGGACAGGAAGGTCGATCCAGCAGCCAGGCCGACGGTGTAGCAGAACAGCACGACGCCGAAACCCTTGATCATGCCCAGGTCCTGGCCGAAACGTGGGTCGAGGGCACCCACGACGAGCCCCATGAAGAGGGCTCCGGCGGCACCGAACCTCAGCGGGCCGAACTTGATCTGGCCCAGCAGGGCACCGGAGGCCAGGACGATGAGGATCGTCAGCAGCTGATGCGTGGCGAGAAAGTCGGTCAGTACTGTCATGAAACTCCTGACGTCGTGCCGGCGATCCCGCCCCGACGGCGGGATGCGTCGTCGCAGCAGGCCCGGAAGGTCCGGGGTCCAGTCCTTGGATTGTAGGACCTCGCTCGGACAGAGACGATCACGCCCGTCGCGTTGCAGGCTCACCACGGCGACGTCCTTGGTCTCACACTAAATACGCACGAGTGCCGTCGCGACGAATCGCGACGGCACCCAGCGTGTGTCGAGCCTGTGCGCTGACCGTGTGCGTTGAGTTGTGTCCGAGGACCTTGCCTCAGGACTGGACAGCGTCAGGGCTTGACGAGGATACGGATCGGGTTGCCCTGATGGGACTCCAGCTCCTCAATGCCGCTCTTGACCTCCGACAGCGGAATGACCTTGGAGATCGACTCCGAGAGGTCGAGGCGGTGGTACGACAGCATCTCGGCCAGCATGGCGATGTCCTGGGACTTGTAACCGAGGTGGCCGAGAACCTGCTTTCGGTGCAGGTTGAAGTCCAGGAACGGGCCGGCGTCGATGTCCTGGGAGGACAGACCGACGGAGACCGCCTTGCCGTCGACGTCGAGGGAGTCGACGCAGGCGCGCAGGGTGGGCTTGATACCGACGGCGTCGAAGGCGACGTCGATCATGCGGCCGTTGGTGATGTCCTCGATCTTCTGCATGAGCTCGGGGTCGTCGCTGCGCAGGGTGTGATCGGCACCGAGTCGCTTGGCGCGCTCGAGGACTGCGTCGTTGAGGTCAATGGCGATGACGGGGACGCCACCGGCCAGCTTGGCGAGCTGGACGAGGTGGGTCCCGACACCACCGACACCCCAGACGGCGACGGCGTTGCCCATGTGCACCTTGCCGGTACGGACGACGGCGGCGTAGGGGGTGGAGACGGCATCAGCGAGAAGGGCGGCCTGGTCCATCGGGACGTTGTCCGGGATCTTCGTCATTCCGGAGGCCTGGGCGACGTGGTACTCGGCCCATGCGCCGTCGTAGACGAAGGCCATCAGGTTCACGCTCAGGCAGTCGGTGAAGGCGCCACGGCGACACTTGCGGCACTTGAGGCAGGGACGACCAGCGGAGGGGATCACACGGTCACCCTCCTTCCATCCAGTGACGCCGGCGCCGAGCTCAACGATGGTGCCGGAGGCCTCGTGACCCTGGGTGACAACGGGACGCTGCGCCGGGAACGCGCCGCTGATGAGGCTCAGGTCGGAATGGCAAATTCCACAGTAGGCAACCTTGATGAGCACCTCACCGGGCCCTGGGTGCGGGATCGGGATGTCCTCGAGGGTGATGGACCGATCTGCGGCGTGGAAACGTTCGGCAAGCATGGTTTCTGTCATCTTTGATCCCTTGTCAGCGCGTCGACCTCGGTGCCGACGCTACTTGTCATTCAGGGTAATACGAATAGGACGATCCAGCACCCAAAGATCGGGTTGAGATGTGGGTTGTCTCACACTGACAGGCGACGACGGCAGAGGGGAAGCTGTCACGTGCCCGCCGCATGCTCGGTCTTGGTGATCTGGGCGGCAAAACCCTCCAGCACCACCTCGGCATGGACGAACCCGGTACTGATCGGCAACCTCGGCCGCAGGTTCGTCCCGACGCACACCACGACGACACCGGAACACCGCCGTCAGGGCAGCTCAGCCTCCACGGCCTTGGCCAACACGGCGTGGCCCGTCTGTGACGGATGGTCACCGTCCTCGGCAAGAAGTTCGGTGTCGTCCCGCTTGCCGTCGGCGCCCTTGAACGGAGTACGCACATCGACATAGACGACCCCGATCTCGTCGGCGATGTCCTCGACCTGGGAGTTGAACACCTTGGTGATCGTGTTGGTGACATGGGAGTAGTCCTTGCCCTGCTCACGCCCGACCTTGCCGTCCATCCCGACATTCCAGTACCCGGTGACGACGACGGTGGCATCGGGCGTCGTCATCGCGGCCTTGATGCGTT
>OKNX01000345.1_pt1 | contig 10870 bp, 12 predicted proteins | sample 1614901 | NCBI WGS metagenome assembly OKNX01 (sample SAMN04436977, study PRJEB24849) | human gut metagenome | biome: human gut; feature: NICU; material: stool | host: Homo sapiens | place: USA: Saint Louis, MO | collected 2010-08-04
TCAGGGACAACACCGTCAGCACCAGGTGGCGGACTCGCTACTCCAGTTGCAATTGCAATCAAAGTAAAAATAAGAGGAATAATTACTAAAGATGTAAACGGTGACAATTTCTTTTTCATGATTACATACATAAAGATGATAATCATACCATAAGCTAAAATAGTGAGTAACATGTTTTTCTTCCTTTCTTTTTTAGAACTTTTTTGTAAGCGTTAACAACCGGTGTTAATAAAAAAGAATAGCCATGAGAAATGTTTCACAGTATTCTGGTTTACAACAAAAAATATTTTTTGTGTTTGTCTATAGTGTGAGAATATACAAACTTTCGCAGAGAATAAATAGCCTAAAACAAAAAGAACATCAAAAAAACAATTCAACAATCAAATTCTTATTAATAACTTAATATAATATTAATAGAATCTTAACGGCTGATAAATGCTTATATACCAATGTTTACAGAGTTTTTTTCACAAAATAAACAATAAAAGAACAATCTGAGCTAGTGTTTTCACTAGGTTTTTTAACGGTTTTTTCTATAATGAACGTATACCAAGAATTAGTGAAAGGAGAGACAATATGGGCCTATTTAAGTCCTTATTCAAGAAAGAGCAACACACACAGGATACCGAGATTAATGAAAGCGTTATCCAACGTGAAGCGGATAACTTGGAAAAGCGATGGATAGATATACCAGCATATATTCCTGCTGAGCCAAAAGAATATCAATTGGTAAGTATTGTGGCCACTGCCATCGCAGCAGGAGAGTTTCCAGAAAGTCGTTTTGTTATCAAAAAAATCGCAAAACGAAATCCAGAAGCAAAAGAAGTTGCCATTATTGCAGCCAGTATAGCTGCAGAGCTTTCAGAAGAGTCTCAGCTAGTTGTCAAAAGAATTTCAAAACAAAACCTTGAGGAGGATCATTATGTTACGCAAATTTAAAATTTCAATTGATGGGAAAGAATATTTAGTCGAGATGGAAGAAATCGGTGGCGTCCCACAACCAGCACCTGTTGCGCCACAACCAACAGCGCCAGTTGCTACGACAGAAATACCAGCCCCTGCTGTTGAAGAAGCCCCAGCGCCAGCAGCACAGCCAGCCGCCCCAGCAGGAGCAGATGCAATGCCTGCGCCAATGCCAGGAACTGTGTTAAAAGTATTAGTCAATGTTGGTGATACGGTGTCTGAGAACCAACCATTGTTAATTTTAGAAGCAATGAAGATGGAAAATGAAATCGTTGCAGGAAAAGCAGGTACGGTAACAGGAATTCATGTTACCCAAGGCCAAATTGTGAATCCAGGGGAACCATTAATAACAATTAACTAGAATTAATTTAAGAAGAGGAAGTGATTTGTGTGGAGACACTGATTCAAGGTGTTATAGGAATGGGCCAAGAACCAGGACGCATTGTGATGATGCTGATTGGTGGACTATTAATGTATTTAGGAATAAAAAAAGAGTATGAACCAACACTTTTAGTGCCGATGGGTTTAGGAACGATTTTAGTGAACTTTCCTAATTCCGGCGTATTGAGCGCTGGCGGCGAGCCAGGTCCGTTTAATGTTCTTTTTGATTTTGGAATAAAAACAGAATTATTCCCGTTATTATTATTTATTGGGATTGGGGCAATGATTGATTTCGGTCCATTGTTACAAAATCCGTTTATGTTGATGTTTGGTGCCGCTGCACAGTTTGGGATTTTCTTTACAGTTATTATGGCTGTTTTATTAGGTTTTGATTTAAACGATGCTGCTTCGATTGGGATTATTGGTGCCGCTGATGGTCCAACGTCTATTTTCGTAGCAAATACCTTACATTCAAAATACATGGGGGCCATAATGGTTGCCGCTTACTCCTACATGGCGTTAGTTCCGATTATTCAACCAGTAGCGATTAAAGCAGTGACGACGAAAGCCGAACGTCGTATCCGTATGACTTATCGGGCCGGTGAAGTTTCTCAAACAGCGAAAATTCTTTTCCCGGTTGTTATTACGATTGTCGCAGGGTTAATTGCGCCGGTGTCATTACCATTAGTTGGTTTCTTAATGTTTGGGAACTTATTAAGAGAATGTGGCGTTTTGGATCGTTTATCCATTACAGCTCAAAATGAATTGGTAAATATTATTAGTATCTTGCTAGGACTATCTATTTCCGTTAGCATGAACTATGCAGAGTTCTTAAAAGTCGATACATTGATGGTTATTGGCTTAGGGTTAGTCGCCTTTATTATGGACTCAGTCGGCGGCGTGCTTTTTGCTAAATTCTTGAATTTATTTAGAAAAGAAAAAATCAATCCCATGATTGGTGCTGCGGGTATTTCCGCTTTCCCAATGTCTAGTCGGGTCATTCAAAAAATGGCTACAGATGAAGACCCACAAAACTTTATTTTAATGCATGCTGCTGGTGCCAACGTTTCAGGACAAATCGCTTCTGTAATTGCTGGTGGCTTACTATTAGCCTTTTTAACATAGGACAGAAAGGAGAACGAATACATGTCTGTTAACATGGAAGATTTAAAAATTGCTTTTGAACTGTTAGGTTTTGGTTGGGGCGGCGTTTTCGTTGTTTTATTTATCATTTATCTAGCATCTAAATTACTAACAAAATTATTTCCAATTAAAAAATAAAGGAGGTTATTGCTGTGAGCAGCGTATATACAATGAAAAGAATCTGGTTGCAAAAAGATAAAAAAGCTTATCAAGCTTGGCGCGAATTAATGGAAAAAGCCGAATTGCAAACGACAGAAGCACTTGATTACACCGTTGGCATATATGATGACACAGCATTAATCGCCTCTGGCTCGCTTTCAGGCAAAACGATTAAGTGCGTGGCCGTTTGTAAAAAATATCAATCTGAAAATTTGTTAACCCAATTGGTGGTTCATCTACTTGAAAAACTGAGAGAAGAAAACCAATTACACAGTTTTTTGTATACAAAACCAAAAAATGAACAAATTTTTCAGTCGCTAGGCTTTCAAAAAGTGGTTGCGAATCAAGAGGTGCTATTTATGGAGCAAGGCAAACCAGATTTTGCCGATTATCTTGGTTACCTGACACAGCATAAAAAAGCAGGGCCAGCCAGTAGCATTGTCATGAATGCAAATCCTTTTACGAAAGGCCATCAGTACTTAGTCGAAAAAGCAGCCCAAGAAAGTCCGCACGTTTATGTGTTTGTTTTATCTGAAGATAAATCGCTATTTTCAAAAGAAGCACGTTTCGCAATGGTGCAAAAAGGGGTCGCCCATTTACCCAATGTGACAGTCCTATCTACAGAAGATTACTTAGTTTCGTCTGCGACTTTTCCTACCTATTTTTTGAAAGAAAAAGCGCCATTAGAGGTAGCTGCAATTCAAGCAACGCTTGATGCAACGTTATTTAAAGAAAGAATTGCGCCAATACTTGAAATTCAGCAACGTTATGTGGGAGAAGAGCCTTATTCAGAAGTGACCGCTGTCTACAATCAAGCAATGCAACAAGTTTTCGGACAAACGATAACGCTAACCATTGTCCCGCGATTAGCGAGTGATGGAGAGCTGATTAGTGCGACGAAAGTTCGCAAAGCGATGGCTGAAGGCGACAAAGAGACACTCAAGAAGTTTTTACCAGCAACAAGTTATCAATACTTAGTAGAACACAAGAAACTAATGAGGTGAAGAAAGTGAAGATTATCAAAAATGCTACTGCAGGGACAGTAGAATCAAGTGATATTATGATTACCGTCCAACCCATTGAATCAACAGAAAATACCATTGAATTAGAAAGTAGTGTCGAAAAACAATTTGGCAATCAAATTCGTCAGGTGATTACGACAACTTTGGAACATTTAGATGTCCAAGGCGTTGCGGTCAAGGCGATTGATAAAGGGGCATTAGATTGTACGATCAAAGCTCGGATGATTACAGTTTTACATCGAGGCGCTGAAAAAGAAACGTATGATTGGAAGGAGTTGGACTCATGGAACGTTTAAGAAGAACAATGATGTTTGTCCCTGGAGCGAACGCAGCAATGCTAAGAGATGCACCTTTGTATGGGGCAGATTCAATCATGTTTGATTTAGAAGATGCAGTTTCATTAAAAGAAAAAGACTCTGCCCGTGTTTTAGTCCATTCTGCTTTGAAAACTTTCGATTATGGCAATATTGAAATTGTTGTTCGAATCAATGCTTTAGATGCCGGTGGCGCAGAAGATATTGAAGCAATGGTCTTAGCTGGTGTCGATGTGATTCGTTTACCAAAAACAGAAACAGCCCAAGATATCATTGATGTCGAGGCAGTCATTACAGAAGTAGAACAGCAAAATGACATTCCCGTAGGAACAACGAAAATGATGGCTGCTATCGAATCGGCTGAAGGTGTTCTAAATGCGCCCGCGATTGCCAAAAGTTCAACTCGATTGATTGGCATCGCGTTAGGCGCCGAAGACTATGTTACCAATATGAAAACACGCCGCCATCCAGATGGCCAAGAACTATTCTTTGCTCGTAGCATGATTTTACATGCCGCTCGAGCAGCTGGGATTGCAGCTATTGATACGGTCTATTCAGATGTAGACAATACGGAAGGCTTTGAAGCCGAAGTTCGTTTGATTAAACAGCTAGGTTTCGATGGGAAATCGGTGATTAACCCTCGTCAAATCCCATTAGTTAATACTATTTATGCGCCAACAGAAAAAGAAATCCAGAATGCTAAGGAAGTAATCTGGGGCATTCGGGAAGCCGAAGCAAAAGGTTCCGGTGTTATCTCCGTAAATGGAAAAATGGTTGATAAACCAATTGTTGAACGAGCTGAACGGGTCATTGCGTTAGCATTGGCGGCTAAATTAATTACCGAGGAGGAAATATAGACATGGTAGTAAATAAAGTAGGCAAAGACATTCCTCAATCTTATGCAGAGCAATATGGCATTTATGAAGGAGAATTAGCACACATTGATGCTTATCAAGAAGCGAGCCGAGCAATTAAACCAGTGAAACCTCGGGAGACAAAACTTTTAGGAAGTATTCGTGAAGCAATTGAAAAAACAGGGTTGAAAGATGGCATGACCATCTCTTTCCATCACCATTTCCGTGAAGGAGACTATGTGATGAATTTAGTTTTAGCCGAGATTGCCGCCATGGGGCTGAAAAACATTTCGATTGCACCTAGTTCAATTGCAAATGTTCATGAACCTTTGATCGAACACATTAAAAATGGAGTAGTCACCAACATTACTTCTTCAGGTTTGAGAGATAAAGTAGGCGCCGCTATTTCAGCAGGTATAATGGAAAATCCTGTGGTGATTCGTTCACATGGTGGCCGGGCACGGGCAGTAGCAGCAGGCGATATCCATATTGATGTAGCTTTCTTAGGTGCACCAAGTTCAGACGCTTATGGAAATGCGAATGGAACCAAAGGAAAAGCTACCTGTGGTTCTCTTGGATATGCGATGGTCGATGCAAAATATGCGGATCAAGTGGTCATCATTACTGACACATTAGTACCATATCCTAATACCCCTATTAGTATTCCACAAACAGATGTTGATTATGTGGTAGAAATTGATGCAATTGGTGATCCAGATGGAATTGCCAAAGGCGCGACACGTTTTACAAAGAATCCTAAAGAATTATTGATTGCTGAATATGCCGCAAAAATAATTACACATTCTCCTTACTACAAAGAAGGCTTCTCATTCCAAACAGGAACAGGTGGCTCTTCACTAGCAGTTACGCGGTTCATGAGAGAACAAATGCTTAAAGATGGCATTAAAGCAAGTTTCGCTTTAGGCGGAATTACGAATGCAATGGTGGAACTTTTGGAAGAAGGTTTAGTAGAAAAAATTATTGACGTCCAAGACTTTGATCATCCATCAGCTATTTCTTTAGGAGAAAATGCCAATCATTATGAAATTGATGCCAATATGTATGCTTCACCGCTTAGCAAAGGGGCGGTTATTAATCAATTAGATACAGCTATTTTATCTGCTTTAGAAGTGGACACAGATTTTAATGTAAATGTCATTACTGGTTCAGATGGTGTCATCCGTGGTGCTTCTGGCGGACATTCCGATACAAGTATGGCTTGTAAAATGAGTCTAGTGATTGCACCACTTGTGCGTGGACGGATTCCAACAATCGTTGAGCAAGTAAATACAGTCGTTACACCAGGTACGAGTGTCGATGTCGTAGTAACAGAAGTCGGCATTGCAATCAATCCAAAAAGAACAGACTTAATTGATTGTTTTAAAACCTTAGATGTTCCTCAGTTTACGTTAGAAGAGTTGAAAGACAAAGCCTACAACATTGTTGGCACCCCGGAACCAATTAAATATGGAGACAAAGTCGTTGCGTTAATTGAATACCGAGATGGTAGTCTAATTGATGTGGTACGCAATGTTTAATGGGGAAAAAGTAACACTTTTAGAGATGTTGGATGCTCGCGAACAAAGAGCTGCCACACAGAAGGAGTTGTTAGAAACAGCACCAGAAGCTAGTCTCTTATCTGCCACAATGAATATTCCTGGAGAAGTAAAAAATTCGCCCACCTTAACGGCTGTTTTTTTAGAAGTAATTGACGAAGTCGAGCAACAATTGCTGGATCAAGTACCGATTGTTAATTTTTACCGGAATGAAAAAACAGGGCCTGAATATTATTTGGCGGTTTCGTTAGCCCCACAAGAATTAAAACAAAGAATGGTCAAAATTGAAGAAACACATCCTTATGGTCGTTTAGTGGACCTAGATGTTTTATGGGGAAATAAAGAACTAAAAAGCCTTCATCGAGGAGATTTAGGCTTGCCACCACGGCGCTGTTTTATGTGCCAAGAAGAGGCGAAAGTCTGTGGACGAAATCGACGTCACAGTCTTGAAGCAATGCAAGAAAAAATAACAGAAATAATTTTGACACGAAAGGAGCAGCCAAGTGAGTAAAAAAATTCGTTTTACAGAAACGGTGCTACGGGATGGACAACAAAGTTTAATTGCAACACGGATGCCAACCTCAGATATGCTGCCGATTATTAAAACAATGGACGAGGCAGGATTTCATGCATTAGAAATGTGGGGCGGGGCAACGTTTGATTCCTGTGTCCGCTATTTAAACGAGGATCCTTGGGAACGTCTTCGCCAAATTCGCAAAGAAGTTAAAAATACCAAACTTCAAATGTTATTACGAGGACAAAATTTACTAGGATATCGTCATTACGCTGATGATGTGGTGCGGGCCTTTGTCGAAAAATCAGTTGAAAATGGGATTGATATTATTCGTATTTTCGATGCCTTGAATGATGTCCGTAATTTACAAACAGCAATTCAAACAACAAAAGAAGCTGGCGGACACTGTCAAGCAGCGATTTCTTATACCACGAGTGAAATTCATACCATCGATTACTTTGTAAAATTAGCCAAAGAATTAAGTCAAACAGGAGCGGATTCCATTTGTATTAAGGACATGGCAGGCGTTTTGACGCCACAAACTGGTTTTGAATTAGTGAGCAAAATGAAAGATGCCATTGATTTACCTTTAGAGGTGCATACGCATGCGACTAGTGGTATTTCTGAGATGACCTATTTAAAAGTTGCTGAAGCAGGTGCGGATATCATCGATACAGCTATCTCTTCTTTCGCTGGCGGTACGAGTCAACCAGCCACAGAATCTGTAGCCATTGCGTTAGAAGATTTAGGCTTTGAAACAGGTTTAAATATGGAAAAAGTAACAGAGATTGCTGACTATTTCAATCCGATTCGTGATCGCTTTAGAAGTGAAGGCATTTTAAACCCTAAAGTTAAAGATACGGAACCGAAAACCTTGATTTATCAAGTACCTGGTGGTATGTTATCAAACTTATTAAGTCAATTAACGGAGCAAGGTTTACAAGACAAATATGAAGAAGTTTTAGCTGAAGTACCTAAAGTAAGAGCGGATTTAGGGTACCCACCACTAGTTACGCCGCTTTCACAAATGGTTGGAACACAAGCCTTAATGAATGTGATTTCTGGGGAAAGATATTCCTTAATACCGAATGAAATCAAAGATTATGTGCGCGGAGAATACGGCAAATCACCAGCACCTATCGCAGAAGAGATTAAGCAAAAAATCATTGGGGATGAAGAGGTAATCACTTGTCGACCAGCGGATTTATTGAAACCAGAGTTGCATAGTTTAGAAAATGAAATCCAACAATATGCAAAATCTGAAGAGGATGTCCTATTATATGCGATGTTCCCACAACAAGGAAAAGACTTTTTAGGACGTCGCGAAGATCCTTTTTACGATGTACCGTTACAGAAAGTGACAGTCAAACTTGACTTGCCAGAATAGAACGGGCAAGTGCTCCGCAAATGTATAAAGAAGCAAGGGTTTGAGCGACGATAACGGTTGTTCAAACCCTTGCTTCATCAAATAGAAAAAAGGCAGCCCGTGAAAGGAAGTGACAATGTGTTAGAAGAAGTTCTAGCAATTCATCAAAAAAATATTGGTGTGCTAAGTCTTGAAGCAACAGAAGCGGTATTAAACCATCATGATTTAGCCAAAATGTATACACCTGGTGTCGCAGAATTGAGTTTAATGATTGCCCAAAATCATGAATTAGCGCGCGAGTGGACCATTAGTGGTAAGTTAATTGCGGTTATTACAGATGGATCAGCTGTTCTGGGTCTCGGCAATATGGGCACGCAAGCGGGCTTGCCAATTGTTGAAGGCAAAGCTTTACTTTATAAAAATTTGGCGGGGGTCGATGCTATTCCTTTAGCACTGGAACAAAAATCAGTGGACGAGATGGTTCAAACAATTGAAAATTTACAAAATAGTTTTGCAGGAATCCATTTAGAAGATATTTCTGCACCAAAATGTTTTGAAATTGAAGAAAAACTTCAACAACGTTTGAACATTCCTGTGTATCATGATGACCAAGAAGGCACAGCCATTGTCGTTTTAGCTGGGCTAATCAACGCAGCCAAAATTAAAGGAAAACCTTTAAATGAATTACGTGTGGTGATTAACGGAGTTGGTGCTTCTGGTGTAGCGACCGCTAAGTTATGTATTCAAGCGGGGATTACGCATCTCACCTTAGTAGATCGCCAAGGTGTTTTAAGAGAAGAAGACCCGACATTGAATCCTTACCAACGTGCTTTGCTTCGACAGGTAATAAAACCATCAGTAGAAAACAAAGATTTAGCCACCGCTGTCGTCAATCAGGATGTTTTTTTAGGCTTATCAGAAGCGGATGTGCTAACGCCAGCCCTGATTAAATCAATGAACCAAGACCCAATTATCTTTGCTTTAGCAAATCCTAAACCAGAAATTGAACCAGCCCTCGCCCAAGCCAATGGCGTCCGTTTATTAGCAACTGGTTCTTCCAAATATCCGAATCAAGTGAACAACATTTTAGCTTTTCCAGGTCTTTTTAAAGGGTTATTGGCAGCGAGAGGCAGAAAAGTCGATGTCGGTTTGCAAATGACAGTAGCACGAAGCTTGGCCGCTATGATTTCAGAACCCACAGTAGAAAAATTCATACCTAATGTATTTGATGGCGGCGTAGTTGACACGGTTTTTAATGCTGTACTAGACTATATAAAACAAGAAAAGACCACGGCAGAAGAAGGGACGTAAAAGGCAATGACAAAGCAAGCAAGGAGTAAATTAGCGCAGCAAGCACAATTGGCACTACTCTATGAAGTGACCTGTTTAAATAAACCAGGCTTGGTGGATCCAGTCGATGCAGGCGCCCATCAAGATATGGATGTTTTCACTTTTTTAGAAAGTAGTGTGGTTTTGACTCCTTATTTTGAAACCTTCGTTCAAGCTGGGACAGAGCTACGTCATTTGCCGATTGAGGCAACATTTCGCGCAATTCGACAAGTTGGTTTAGAAGCAGAACGAGCGATGTTTGAGGCAACAGAAGGTATCAATACACATAAAGGAGCGATTTTTTCTCTAGGTATTTTTTTAGCTGTCTGTGGTCGTCTAATGATTTGGGAGACCCCTTGCACCTTACAATTGTTTCAACAAACGCTTCAAACAATGACGCAAGACTTACTGGCCGACTTTGAAAACCTCGCTACGAATGAGCTAGAAAAACTAACTTGGGGTGAACGACTATTTGTTCAGCATGGCTTGACTGGAATCCGTGGTGAGGCGCAACAAGGTTATCCCGCTGTCTTTGAACAGGGAGTGCCTTATTATCAAAAACATCAAGGCACACAACAACAAAAACTCATTGATACGCTCCTTTATTTATCGCTCTATGTTGAGGATACGAATTTGATTAAACGAAGTCAAAATGTCCAAATTTTTGAAATATATCAACCGTTAATCCAGGAATATTTTGCTTCAGGGGGGACACAAACGTTACGGGGAACCCTTTGTTTAGAAAGATTGAATCACTTATTCAAAGAAAAAAATTGGAGTATTGGTGGCAGTGCAGATGCTTTAATTTTGGTGGTGTTTTTAGATAAACTAATGAAATTAAATTGGCTGACCCCTTAATTAAAAAGATAGTTACAACGCTGATTTGGTCAGTTATTTTGACCTTATATGCTTATGGAAAGGTCTCAAGAGAATTCAAGAAAGCGATTGACAAATACCACGAAACACAGTATATTTTATTACGAAATCATTCTTATCAGAGTATACAAATACGATGATAAACAGTTGAAGCGAATCTTGATTTGCTTTTCCTAAACCTGATTCTTTTAGAATCAGGTTTTTGTTTATCTAAAAGGCGGCATTCGTTCAAAAACGGCTGTCGCCTTTTTTTATGAAATTTTTTTAATATAAAAAAATTCATAAAAAAATCTTAAAAACAGAAAAAATTGTTATAGATTAGAGTCATTTTTTTGATGTAAAGTTTTTATGACTTACAGCCATAAAATTGATAAAAACAGTCAAAGAAGCAGA
>OKNX01000359.1_pt1 | contig 10458 bp, 9 predicted proteins | sample 1614901 | NCBI WGS metagenome assembly OKNX01 (sample SAMN04436977, study PRJEB24849) | human gut metagenome | biome: human gut; feature: NICU; material: stool | host: Homo sapiens | place: USA: Saint Louis, MO | collected 2010-08-04
CATCTCGTTCATTGTTGGGAGTCACTGCCAACTTTCCGATATCAGCGCCAAAATATTCCATGACATTCAGTCGGTAAAGCAAGACAGGGTCAGCTGGTGTTTCTTTAAAATCATGACTACTGATGATCAAAGGGATATCTAAAGATTTGATTTCCTCTATCAGTCCTTTCCCTAAACTTTCAACTTTGAACAACTCGATATCGACCATATCTACTAATCCAGTGTGTATCACATGTTCATAAAGATCGCGATACTGACGGATCGATATGTCTTGTTCTCCGCCTTCAGCTAAGGTACGGAACGTAAATAATAACGGCAATCCATCAAGCATCTCATGGATAAGAACCAATGTTTCTGCAACTTCATCAAAAGAAAAAACCTTACGATAATGATCGACTCGCCATTCTACTAAGTCGGCCCCTGCTTCACGTGCAAGAACTGCTTCACGTAATACTTCCTCTCGGACGGCTCCGATAAGAGGCGCACAAATCTTTGGTCTACCGCTTCCTATATTCAATCCCTTTATCCGAACCACTCTGCATCGCTCCTTCTAATGGTTATTTTTAATTTGATAAACAAACACTTTCAGATAATTGCCTTCTAAAAAGGTATCCGTCGTCTGGAAATCTTTTGGCAGACGATATAAAGCAAGTTGTTCAAAAGAAACATTCTTGGCATGGAATTCCTCTTCGATCATTGTTTGGAATTGTTCGATCGAGACATTCGCAGCATTTGTAGACGCAATAAGTATCCCATCTTCTGCTAAAATATCCAGACTATCCTTGATCAGTTCCCCATAATCTTTTGCTACGCGAAAGACTTTTTTCTTGTTTCTGGCAAAACTTGGTGGATCCAATACAATCATGTCATATAAAAATTGTTTTCTTTTTGCGTATTTGAAGTACTCGAATACGTCCATAACAATGATTTTTTGCTGATCGACATCCAGGCCATTCACTTCAAACTGTTCCTGTGTTTTTTTCAAACTGCGTTTTGCTAGATCGACACTTGTCGTTTCGATTGCCCCTCCCATTGCGGCAGCAACAGAAAAGGCGCCGGTATAACTAAACATATTCAAAACTGTTTTCCCAGAAGCGAAACCTTCTGCTAATGATCCCCGTACTTCTTTTTGGTCTAGAAAGATACCAGTCATTAATCCTTCATTCAAATAAACGGCAAATTTTACTCCGTTTTCTTTTACGACCAAGGGCTCCGGTGCCTCTTTTCCGTAAATGAACTGGCTCTCAGGCAGATTCACTGATTCAAAACGAATTTTCTCATATCCGCCGATGATTTCCGGATAGATTTCACGAAAAGCTTGAATCAATAATTCACGATGTGTATATAACGTCTCGTTATACCAAGAAAAAACAGCATAACCTGCATAATAATCAATAATCAGACCGCCGATTCCGTCTCCTTCTCCATTGAATATACGAAAAGCGGTAGTAGAATCATCTGAAAAAAAGAAAGTTCTTTTTTCTTTTGACTTCACAAAAAGTTCTTCAAAAAATGATTGATCAAATGGGATATCCTGCTGGCTCAATACCCAACCGATCCCTTTATTCTGCTTTCCTAGATATCCTTTTGCGATAAATTGGTTTTGCGGATCAACTAATTCCACCCATTGCGTGGTTTCTTTTTGGGGATGTGCAAGGTCTTCTTTTTGGATCAGTGGGTATCCTTTTTTTAATCGACTGCTTGCTCTTTTTTTTACTTGTACTTTCATTCCTTCACCTGCTTTAGCTTTCTCTTCTCAAGTATAACAAAAAACATAGGACTTGTCTTACTGCTCCTTTTTCATCAAGCTTAAAGAAAAACTTAATGAAACAGCACAAAGTTCTGGTTTCAATTGACACTATATTGTCATACTAGTAAAATAAATGAGAATAAGTGAGCTGTGTAACATGGTTTCATGACACTTCTGTGATTAAGAAGTGCAGAAAGGAAGATTATCTTGAAATATATAAAAACACCTGCCTTTTTGAATAAGAGGCTCGGATTTTTTTCTTTACTAGTCGTTTTACTTTGGTTGAAAACGATTTTTGCCTATTTGGTCGATTTCCATCTTGGAATTGAAAGTGGCATTCAATACTTTATCTTGTTTATCAATCCTATTGCAACTACACTGTTATTACTTGGAATTGCTCTTTATATCAGACGCCCCAGAGTTGCTTATATCACGATGATGGTCATTTATTTTCTTTTGACATTGCTTGTTTTTTCGAATGTCACTTATTATCGAGAATTCACGGACTTCATTACGATCAACACGATTTTAGGTGCTGGGAAAGTAGCAAGTGGTCTGGGAGAAAGTGCCATTCGACTGTTTCGCCCATATGACGTGATCTATTGGATCGATTTCATTATCTTGACTGTTCTACTGATCGCCAAAAAAATCAAGTTGGACCCTCGTCCGATTCGAGCAAGAATGGCTTTTGCGATCTCTACATTAGCCGTTATGATTTTCTCAGGAAATCTTTTTATGGCGGAAGCTGATCGTCCCGAATTATTGACTCGTACATTCTCTCGGGATTATTTGGTTAAATATCTTGGCTTGAATGCTTTCATGGTTTACGACGGCGTTCAAACTTACCAGACAAACCAAGTGCGGGCAGAAGCAAGCCCCAATGATATGAAAGAAGTAGAAAATTATGTAAAAGAACATTACGCAGCACCAAATGATGATTTGTTTGGACTTGCTAAAGGAAAAAATGTGATTTATATCCATTTAGAAAGCTTCCAACAATTCTTGATCGATTATAAATTGACAGATGAGAATGGTGTCCAACATGAAGTTACACCTTTCATCAATAGTCTTTATCACAGCAACAGCACGTTCAGTTTTGACAACTTTTTCCATCAAGTAAAAGCAGGAAAAACAAGTGATGCGGAAACGCTGATGGAAAATTCATTGTTTGGCTTGAATCAAGGCTCCTTGTTCACACAATTAGGCGGAAAAAATACTTTCCAAGCTGCACCTGATATTTTAAGTCAAACAGAAGGCTACACGAGTGCCGTGTTTCATGGGAACGCCGGCACATTCTGGAATCGAAACGAGACCTATAAGAATTTAGGATATGATTATTTCTTCGATTCTTCTTATTATGACGTTAATGATGACAATTCGTTCCAATACGGTTTGCATGATAAACCATTTTTCCAACAATCTGTACAATACTTGGAACGTCTGCAACAACCATTTTATTCAAAATTCATTGCTGTATCTAACCATTATCCTTATTCGAAATTCACCAATGACGAAGCTGGATTCCCGTTAGCCAATACAAACGATGAGACGATTAACGGTTACTTCGCGACAGCCAATTATTTAGACACTGCCGTACAAGAATTCTTCAACTATTTGAAAGAAAGCGGCTTGTATGATAATTCAGTTATCGTTCTTTACGGTGACCATTATGGTGTCTCGAATTCTAGAAATAAAAATCTAGCTGAACTAGTTGGAAAAACAAGTTCTACTTGGACAAATTATGACAATGCACAAATGCAGCGTGTCCCTTATATGATCCATATTCCTGGACAAACACAAGGCGGGATCAATCACACTTATGGCGGCCAAGTTGATGCTTTGCCTACACTGCTCCATTTACTAGGTGTAGATACAAAAAATTATATTCAGTTAGGACAAGATCTATTCTCGAAAGATCATGAACAGCTTGTTTCTTTCCGTGATGGCGATTTTGTTACTCCAAAATATACTTACTACGGTGGTACCATCTACAGTAACGAAACTGGTGAAGCCATTACTGAACCTACTGAGGAAGTACAGAATGAAATTGATTCACTCAAAGAAAAAGTTGATAAACAGTTAGCTGTTTCTGATCAAATCAATAACGGTGATCTTCTTCGTTTCTATACGAATAGTGGGTTAGACCCAATTGATACCAGTGATTATGACTACAAGAATGGTTTAGGGAAATTAAAAGAAGCTGAAAAATCTCTAGGTGACAAATCAACTAGTGTCTTTAGTCAACACAACGGACAATCAACTGTGGATCTTTATAAAACACAAACGTATCAAGAACTTCACGGAACGACCACAAGTTCTTCCGAATGATAAAACAAATCTGAAAAGAGCTGCGACAAACATCTTGTCGCAGCTCTTTTTTCACAACCTCTTGCTTTTTGCAAGAGGTTTCCTGGTTTTGGTTTTAATTCGTGATTTTACTAAAGGAATTTCATACTTTATTCATATTCATTTTTTATACTTTTTATAGAGGTGAAAAGTATGAAAATGATCCGCTATGCTACTGCTCGATTAATTTATTACAAAAAGCAGACAATACTCTATTGTTTATTTTCAAGCTTTTCTGCTTTTTTATTGATAGCATGCCTGACTCTCTACCATTTGCAATCGGCTTTAGCGAATCAAGTCCAAGATCGGCTTTCATTTATTGGTGCTTCTGCATCTACGGAGCTTCTTCCGGCTTTAGAATTAGCTAGCCGATTTTATCTAAAAGGCATATTCAGTTTATTTTTTCTATTTGCCTTCTTTTTTATCTTTTTCTTTTACTATTCACTCAGGCAAAACCAGCAAGAATTGATGAATTGGCGCCTGACTGGTCTTTCTAAAGCCAAACTGTTCCTTTTTATTTTTTGGCAGCTGTTCTTTCCTCTCTTTCTTTGTTGTATCTTGGTTTTATTGTGGATCGTCAGCTTCCAGTCGGTTTATGAAACACTGCTTCAAAGGATCAATTTTCTTGTCTTAAAGACTGCTGAGCTGCCAGATATCCGTGATATCTTGACTTCAGTAAGCGGACTTACGATTCCGATAGATCAGCAGACTTTCTTTACTATTGATTTTCAAAATGATCTGTTTTTCACAGATATTCTTAGAGGCTTTGCCCAAACACTTGTTGGACTTAGCGGGTGCTGTCTGATTCTCAGCCTATTCCCATTCACTTTTTTTATCCATCACTTGCAAAGCAGGAGGCCTAAACGTAATGAAACCTGAATATTTGATTAACGCTGACCATTTGACCGTTATCTTGTGTCCCCTCGAAAAACAGGATAAGATATTAGAGCACTTAAAAAAAGAAGTTCTAGTTGCTAATCTGGAAAATTTCGCCATCGTTCAAAAAGATTGGCCAATGTTTCCTTACCTAAAGCTCAAAGACCATGTACTGTTAGATTTACCAGAAAAGGGAATCAAACAAGATCGTTTAGCCTATCAAGAAAAACTTGATATCTCTTCTTCATTACTTAATTGTGCGGCGACTGAGCTTACGCCTTTTGAGAAAGTAAAGCTTCAATTGCTTCATGCGTTGCTTTCCAAACGAAACAATATTGTTATTGAAGACACCTTTGATGAACTTAGTATATTGGAGATCCAAGAACTGCTCCACTTGCTTTCTTATTTAGCTCATGAAGAAAATCAAGGTATTTTACTCTTTACGCATGACGCTACTATTGCTCAAAGTCCTTACATTGATCGTTTAGAGCCTGCGGGTTAAATCAGTCATTTTATTATAAGAAAACAAGCGATATAGAAGATCGATTCATGATCTTTTATATCACTTGTTTTTTTACTCTTCTTTGATTTCTACGTCAGGCAAACGAACAGTGAATTTCGTTCCTTTTCCCAGTTCGCTTTCTACTTCTAATTTTCCTTTATGCAGGCGAACAAGCTGTTGCACGATTGGTAAACCTAATCCTGATTCACCATATTTTGTATTTTTTCTTGAAGGATCTACTTTATAATAGCGATCCCAGATACTTTTCATTTGTTGTTCAGACATTCCAATTCCCGTATCTTCGATCGTGATGATCGTTTCAAGATAACCTTTTTCCAGAGTGACCATGATTTGGCCGTTTTCGGTAAATTGTATCGCGTTTTGAATAATATTGACCATGATTTGGACAAAACGGTCATAATCAGCGTAAACATCGATATCATCATCAGCTTTCAGTATCAACGTATCCTCTGCTGCCTCTGCTTTAGCTTCTAACTGGGCAACAATATTCCTCAATGTTTCTGTACCATTGAATTTTTTTATGACCATACTGATTTGATTCGTACGGATTTTTTCATAATCCAAATTTTCATTCACTAAACGGATCAGACGCTCTGTTTCATTCTTCATCAATTTAATCGCATTTTCTCGCTGATTCTCAGGGATTGCATTGTATTCCAACCCTTCCAGAAGACCGTTGATTGTCGTAAGAGGTGTTCTCATCTCATGGGAAGCATCTGCCATGAATTGTCTTCGACGATTTTCTTGTTCTTCGATTTCTGCTTGAGATTCTTTCAGTGAATTCGTCATTTTATTGAAATCATCTGCTAACTCATCAAATTCATCTTTATCATGTACGGGAAGCTGTACATCAAAATTGCCATTCGTCACTTCTTTCGTCGCATTCCTTAAACGATTGATCCGCTTGACTTGGAATGCTGCAAAAGCATAACTGGCAATGACCGCCACAATACTGGAAAAAATGAAACCTTTGAACAGGTTCAGTGTAATTGGACGAACACTGTTATCGATATTTCGCGCAGGTTGACTGACTACAAGTGCTCCATAGAATTCATGATTCAAATTGAATGGTACAAGTGCGTAAGAGGTCGCCTGCGCTTGCCCTAAAATGTTTTTATTCGATGTGAATTTCTCTTGACGCCCACTCCTCAGATTTTTCCATTGATCCGTTGTTAAGGTAAAGTTCAGCAATGCTGTATTGGTCGGATAAATGACACGTTCATTTTTGTCGATGAATATAAAATTCACATTTTGTTCTGTCAGTACTTGCTCCGTCAGCAGCAATGCATTTTGAAATGCCTGATCTTGACTAAACTGCGGAAGTGTATCGGCATAGGTTTGCGTTGTCTTTTCAACTGATTCAGCGTATCCAAACAGTTGCTGATAATTGTTTTCTTCAATCGTCTGTTTTGTCAGTTGCGTAAAAGAAACTCCGACGATCAATAAGATCAACGCGACCATTCCGCAAAAAGCTAAGAGTTGCTGATACAAATAACGCATTAGGCAACACCAGAATCATCAAATTTGTAGCCGACTCCCCAAACAGTTTGGATAACTTGTGGTCCGACCTTTTCAATTTTTTGACGCAATTTCTTGATATGGGCATCTACTGTCCGTTCATCACCAAAATACTGGTAATCCCAGACTAGTTCAAGCAACTGTTCCCGAGAAAATACTTGTCGTGGTTTTTTTGCTAAAGTAAACAAAAGATCGAATTCTTTAGGCGTCAAGCCTTCGATGGGCCGATTGTCCAGATATGCTTCTCGTGTTTTCGTATTCATCTTGAAATGACTGGTCTCAATATCAAAATGGTCATCTGAAACCGCTGCTTCTTCTCTTGCTTCTGCCAACTCGCTACGGCGATGTAAAGCTTTCATTCGAGCAATAAGCGTCAGCGGACTGAAAGGTTTTGTCACATAATCATCTGCCCCCATCTCCAAGCCGATCACCTGATCACTTTCAGAATCTCTAGCTGTCAGCATGATAATCGGCACTGTGCTTGAAACTTTGCGGATTTCTCTTCCTACTAGCATGCCGTCCATTGTAGGCAAATTCAAGTCCAATGTAATCATGTCCCAGTGTTGGGGGTTTTCTAAAAAGGCGTCAAGCCCTTCTTTTCCATCATACTTGAAGGTTGCTTCCCAACCTTCATTTAAGAAAAACATCTGCATCATTTCAGAAACAGATTGATTATCTTCAATCATTAAAATATTCATTATCGTTCCCTCCAGTTTCCAGGTCATATCTCTGTAATTTTTTTTCTGTCATAATAAAAATGGGCATAATTGGAAATACCAATAATAGCATTTCGATCAAAAAATAATTCGTATGTCCAGATATCTTTAAATAATAACCAATCAATGTCATCAGTAAGCCCATAAGGAAAAACCAGTTCCCGCTTGTCTTTTGTGCTAGTCGCCAATGAGCGTCTGTTTTTGCGGCAAGAGGCGAATGGTACCCATAAAAAGGCAGGTTTCCTTTTGAGGGCAGAATCCGAAAAAGACTGCCAATTATTAAGAATAAGATACCAATACTGAAAAAAATCATTCTTTCCCTCCTAAATTCTCTTCTTATAGTATACTCTATATTGTTGACTGAACCAATATGTTCAGGAATTCTTCACGAAAGGTTTGTCTTTTGTTCATTCTTTGTTAAGATAAACTTATTCCAATAAAAAAGGAGTTTTATTTGTGTCAAATTATCGTGCAATCACTTTCTTTGATCTTGATGGAACATTACTAGATGCGAAGTCAAAAATCACACCCGAAGTGGCAAAAGCTATGAACGCATTAAAAGAAAACAACGTTCTTCCCGTCATCGCCACAGGACGTACAGAAGCAGAAATCCACTCGATTATGGAAGACGCGGGCATTACTTCTGCGGTCACCATGAACGGTTCTTTCATTCGAGTAAACGGTGAAGAAATCTACTCTCAAACATTTTCTTCAGAAGAATGTCAAAAAATGTATGATCATGTACAGTTGAATGGGCACGAACTTTCTTACTATAACGACCAGAAAATCTGGTGTACCGGTCATAGCCAAACAATGATCGATGCTTATGACTTTATCCATTCAGATGTGCCGGAAATAGATCCTCTAGGCTTTAAAGACAATACAGTAAATATGTTACTTATCTTATCTCAATCGGGTGACGAATACTATCATGAACATTTTCCTGAGCTAACTTTTTATCGGAATGGTCCTTACTCGATTGATACAGTGAAGAAAGGAATCTCAAAAGGCGCAGGTGTCAAACGACTGAAAAAAGAACTTCAATTAGAAGAAGTTCCTACTTTTGGATTTGGTGATGGTCCGAATGATTTTGCCTTGTTGGAAGCTTGCGACAACAAAATCGCTATGGGCAATGCCTATGATGGATTAAAAGAGCTTTCTACTTTCATCACAAAGAAAAATACAGAAGGCGGGATTGTCCACGCATTGAAGCATTTTGATCTGATTTAAGGATATTTTTTCGAAACTGGACCCTTTCTAAAAAAATCACTTATTTTTTCTTAAGAAAGGGCCAGTTTTATATAAATACTGGGGTATCATCCGCTTTTTTATTGAATTTATCCCAAGATGTGCTATACTGATTTTGTATGAAAAATACACGTAACCCTTGTTAGCTAACGGGGACGTTACGGATTCGACAGGCACAGTCGAGCTTGAATTGCGTTTCGTAGGTTACGTCTACGTAAAAACGTTACAGTTAAATATAACTGCTAAAAACGAAAACAACTCTTACGCTTTAGCTGCCTAAAAACAGTTAGCGTAGATCCTCTCGGCATCGCCCATGTGCTCGAGTAAGGGTCCTAACTTTAGTGGGATACGTTTCAACTTTCCGTCTGTAAGTTGAAAAAGAGAGTATCAGACTAGCGATACAGAATGCCTGTCACTCGGCAAGCTGTAAAGCGAAGCCTCAAATGAGTTGACTATGAACGTAGATTTTTAAGTGGCGATGTGTTTGGACGCGGGTTCGACTCCCGCCGTCTCCATATATGTATGGTTGAGACTAATAGATACTGTGAAAAACGTTGATAAATCAACGTTTTTTTATTTTGGCTTAAAAAAATTTGAATTTTTTGCTTTTTATTTAACAATTAAAATTTCGCTTATATTGTCACACTTAGTTTTTCTTCGTCAAAAGTCTTTCCTTTAATAATTTTCTTTATAGATTTATCCGTTTTAACTTTATTAGTTCCTATAAAAAAATACCAATCAAAAATTACCATAAATAATGAGTATTTATTTAGAAAACATTAGAAATAACCAGTAAAATGAACGGCCAATTGTACTTTTACTGGTCATTTATAGAATTTTTTTAAGGAGATAGAATATTATTAATACGTGACACTTCCATTTATGTCAAATGTTTTGGCCCGCTCATTACTTTCAAATCGAAGAAAATACGTGCCAGAAGTTAATGAACTTGTGAAAGTACCGTTGCTAGTTCCAGAAAAATTCCTAGAAGAAACTATAGTTGAGCCTATCAGATTCTGCCGTGCAATAGCAACATTCAACATAGTAGATGCTCCAGCACTCCGTCTAGTTTGATTATGCCTAACAGTATACGAACGTGTAGTTGAAGTAGACCAACTGTTGACAGATCTCCATGACCAAATACCAGTCCCACTATATGTCATAATGGTGGTATCGTTTACAATTGTTGCAGAAAAAAACTTAGTATTAAAAATGCGAGCGATAGTTTTTTACATATATTTTTCATAGTATAGCTCCTTTATGTTTTTTTTATAATAATAGTAACAAATTGAAAGGAGAATTCTACTATTAATAGCATAAAAATTAAAATAAAATTGTTATTTTTAAATGTTTCATTACTATGTTTATTGTTTTTGTTTTCCAGGTGGTTTTACATGAAATATCTTTATTTTTACTCACTCTCTATTTTTCCTCCTAGTGGAGATGTTGATTTTTGGATTCCATTTATCCAAATAATAATT
>OKNX01000397.1_pt1 | contig 9709 bp, 8 predicted proteins | sample 1614901 | NCBI WGS metagenome assembly OKNX01 (sample SAMN04436977, study PRJEB24849) | human gut metagenome | biome: human gut; feature: NICU; material: stool | host: Homo sapiens | place: USA: Saint Louis, MO | collected 2010-08-04
TTCCGTCAGATCGGCAAATTTGAACAGCGCGCGTCGTCCGAACTTGGTGTGGTCGAGCAGCAGGACCCGCTTCTCGGCTGACTCGAGCATGGCCCGCTTGACCTCAACGACCTCCTGATACGGGTGATAACACCCGGCCTCGAAGATCCCCGAGGCGGACAGAAAGCACAGATCCGCGTGCATGGAACGGATCATCCGAACCGCCGCGGGGCCCATCAACGACTTCGCCCAGGACTGGTACTCGCCACCTGAGACGACGAGTTTGTCCGAACCATTGGCAATGACCTCGTCGGCCACCAAGAGTGAATTGGTGACAACCGTCAGTGGTGAGTGGTCTCCGAGGGACCGCAGCAGCCACACTCCCGACGTCGAGTCGTCGAGCATGATCGAGCATCCTGGGCCAATGAGATCTCCGGCAAGGTCGGCTACCGCCTGCTTGTCCGTCGAACTCTGCTCCAGCCGAAATGTGGCGTCCGCCTCGTGCAAACCGTTGGCAACCGCAACCACCCGGCCGCGATGGCGCTGCAGCACTCCACTGGCCTCGAGGGTCGCAAGGTCGCGATAAACCGTCATGGCAGATACACCGGTGGCCTCGACGAGGTCCTCGACGGTGACCGACCCCGCTCGAACGACCGCCTCGGCGATCGCAAGCTGACGTGCCCGCGGCCCGGTCTGGCCCTTGAGAGTCGTGGTCCCACTGCCGGCCATCACCCATCGCCTCCCAACATGTCCAGCTCGCAAGAATCCTATCTGCGAGATGATCGCATGCTGTTCTCAAGCGCAGAAATTGGCGGTTAACCACGATCGCGTCAGGCTGCAACTCACGGACGATCCGAATGGGCTCGTCAGCACCCCACTGCTACGGCCCCGTCCCCGGGGAGGAGAAGTCGAACCAGAGGACGTCGAGCGGTCCATAACCGGAACACAGTTCTCTCACCTGACCATGCAAAAATTGCCGAAAGGACTCCAGATCTGGCACATAATCAGGGGCGACACCCCGCATCGGGTGCTGACGGTCGTCATGGTGCGGGAAGTCCGGTCATGACCAGTCGCTGAGGGAAGGGTACAAGCCTACCCAGATCCCACGGTTCCGAACGGCTACGAGAAACTCAGCAACGAAGTCTCAACCTAATACCTTGGCCGTCGGGTAGCGAAGATACAGACTCGAACAACGCATATCCATCATGATGTGTGGCAGTGAGAATAGCGTATTGATAATCCCTGGCGATCATCCTCTCGACCGACCTCACCCATTCATCACGCACCGAAAAAGTATATTCTTCCCAGCGAATAGACATTCCGAAACGATCACGACTCCACCACACAGAACGACCGAGCCTGGCTTCATCAACAGCCTGCATGCCACGAGTGCGACACAACCGCCGAGGACTGGTCCGGTCATCTCCAGTGATCGGCTGAATCAGCTGGCGGACGCCTTTTCGATGGCCTCCCACAAGCCATTAAGGTAGGTGATTCCGAGAGCGCGGTCGTACAGCGGGTATCCCGGTCGGCCCATCTCTCCCCAGATCATCCGACCGTGGTCCGGACGAATGTAGACGTCCGGGCAGTGATCGTGAATGGCCTTCATGATGGCGTACATGTCCAGCGATCCATCACTGGAGATATGTGCCGCTTCCTTGAATTTCTTGTGTCCTAGGAACTTCACGTTGCGGACATAAGCCGCAGCAATTCGTCCCATGTCTCCGTACTTCGTGAAAATGGCAGGAACATCAGTGTCGGGATTTGACCCCAGTGACCCTGCGCACACACACAGCGAGTTCGCCGGGGAATCAACGAGATCGACGACCTTCTGTAAATCTGAATCGCTGTGAACGACGCGTGGAATTCCGAAGATGTCCCAGGCGGGATCATCGGGGTGGACAGCCATCCGGATACCGACCTTTTCACAGGTCGGAGCAATTCCCTCCAAGAAGTAGCGATAGTTGTCGCGCAGCTGGTCCGGAGCCATGTCGGCGTACTGGGCCATCACCTCGTCGAGGTCGGCCAGTCGCTCAGGCTCCCAACCGGGCAGCGGAAAGGCCGACGAATCCAGGGTGACCTTGACAATGTCCTGAGGAGTCAGACCCTCGAGCTCCTCGTGGTCGTAGTACAGGCAGGTCGACCCATCCTCATTGCGGTGGAAGAGCTCGGTGCGCAGCCAGTCGAACACCAGCATGAAGTTGTAGACGACCACTTTGATCCCATGAGCTGCGAGATTCTCCAGGGTCTTGCAGTAATTGGCGATGTAGGTGTCACGAGACGGCTTGCCGAGCTTGATGTCCTCATGGACGTTCACCGACTCGATGACCTCGCACTCCAGGCCGGCCTCATTGACCTTCTGGACGTAGGAGGAAATCTCCTCCCCTGACCACACCTCTCCGACCGGAATCCAGTCCATTGCTCCCATGATTCCGCTGGTTCCGGGAATCTGACGGATATTTTGCAGGGTGATGGGATCGGTTTCCGGACCGTACCACCGAAATGTCATCTTCATGATTGTGCGAACTCCTTGTCCAGAACCGCCCTGACGGCACCCGGCTCGGCCGTCAGACGAATGAAGAATTGTTCAACGAGCTCCGCCAGTGGCGTCGTCGTCAGGTCCACACCGAAGATGTCGGCGCGACGCAGGATGGGGGGTGATGGCCTTGGGATCCTCGTCACCCAGATGAACCCCTGCCACAACGGGTTTAAGATCATCGAGCAGAGGATCGGGGGAAAGCTCGACCGGCTTGCCGTCATCGGCGATTCCCATGAGGTATCGACACCAGGCGGCAAGGATGAAGGGGATCGCCCGTAGCGACGCGACGTCCAAGGAATCATCGGCAAGATAGGACTTGATGGTCTCGCCGAAACGGATCGGAATCTTCTGTGAGGAATCAGTCGCAATTCGACTTGGTGTATCGCCCAGGAATGCGTTCGGGAAGCGTTCCTCTTCAACCTCCCGGAGGAATTCCCTGGGATCGACAATCCCGGGGACACTGACGACCGGTATCCCCTCCTGCCATCCCAGACGGTGCACCAGGCCAGCGAGACCGGGATCCTTGATGGCCTCGTCGATAGTGGGCTTGCGCAGCAGCACGCCGGTGACGGCCAGAGCAGTGTGCAGCGGATTGAGGCGGGTCGTCACCTTCATCCGCTCGAATCGGTCGCACGTGTCACGGTCGGTGAAGTGGACTCCAGCCTTCTCCAGCTCCGGGCGCCCATTCGGGAAGCAATCCTCGATGACGAGGTATTCGGCCGGCTCGGTGTTGACGAATCCCGCCACCCCGGCGTCGGGGTCAATCGACATGTCCTCGAACCCCATCGAGGCGAGTTGGTCGGCAATCTTCTGCGAGGGGGCAGGAGTGATCTTGTCGATGACCGAGATCGGGAAGGCGACCTTCTCCGAGATCCATTCGACGACCTCGTGGTCGATAGTTCCCCTCTTCTCCCACTCCTCGGCGATCGTCAGCACTGAGGTGCGGAGCTTGTCTCCGTTGTGGGAGAAATTGTCACAGGAGACCAGTGCAACCGGAGTGGCATCGGCGTGCGAGCGCTGCACCAGAAGGGCGGCGACAAGGGCCATCGTCGTCGACATCGCATCGGTCATGGGGTCGCGGCCCAAATCCTCGACGACGGCGTCCTGGAAGGAACCGTCGTACCCGGTGAGCTGGTAGCCCTTCTCCGTGATCGTCAGGGTGATCAGCTGCAGGGAGTCAGCACATGCGATCCCGGTGATGCGACGGAAATCGTCAGTACGTCGGTAGGCCAGTCCTTCGCTGATGGAGGCGATGGCTCCGAAGTCAGTGTGGCCATCAGCATGGGAAGTGACTCCCAGGGTCAGCAGGTCATGGTCGCCAAGGCCACGATCGAGGCGCTGCGGACTCCGCTGCGCAACGACAGCGACGCCGCACTGTTCCGCTCCCGAATTCATGACGTCTTGAGCCAGCCGAGCGATGTGGACGCGGAACAGGTTTCCGGGACCAATATGCATCCAGCGCGGATGATCATGGGTCTGACTACGCATTCGTTCGACATCGAAAGTGGGAACGCTGATGCCGGCATCCGTCAGTACGGAACCACGCAGAGAATCGAGATCGAGTCTCATGGCATCTCCTCCGGATCAGAGCCCGAAGACGTGGGCGGGCTGCTCCACGACGAGTCGGTGAGCAATCTCGACCGCCTCGTCCAGGTCAAGCCTGCCTGAAACCACCAGTTCGGCGAGATGGGCGGCATCCAGACGCCGACTCATGTCGTGGCGTGCAGGAATCGAGCAGAAGGCGCGAGTGTCGTCGATCATGCCGCTCACCCTGCTGAACCCAGCCATCTCCGTGATGGCGTGCTTGAACCTCCTCACCGACTCGGGGGCGTCGATGAACCACCAGGGCACTCCTATGTAGAGGCTGCGGTACCAACCGGCCAGCGGAGCGATTTCCCGCGAATAAAGGGTCTCGTCGATCGTGAAGATGACCAGCTTGAGGTCGGTGTTCCCAAATTTGTCGAGCAACGAGTGCAGGGAGTCGACGGCTTCCAAGGCAATCGGGACATCAGAGCCGATGTCGGCCCCGAAGCGGCGGAAGGCGGACGTGTCGTGGTTGCGGTGCACCGCCGGATGGACGGTCATCGTCAGGCCGTCCTCACTGGCCATCCTTGCCTGATCAGTGAAGAGATGCCGACGCAGCAAGGTCATCTCCTCAACAGTGGCCTGCCCCGCAACCGAGTCGGCAAAAATCGTCGCTGCACGATCGTGGCCAAGAATGACGGTGCCGAGATCACGGTGGCTGTGGTCACTGGAGACCGCTCCGTGATCCTTGAAGTAGGCACGACGAGTCTCCATGGCGGCGGTGAACCCGTCGAGGGTCGTCGCGTCGTAGCCGCTCACCTCGGACAGCTTCGCGAGGAGGTCCGTCCAGCCCTCGGCCGCCGGTTCCAGGTACTTGTCAGGGCGGAAGGTGGGAGCAACACGACGGGTGAAGGTCTCATCCGCAGCCAACCGCGCGTGGCCGTCAAGGTCATCGCATGGGTCGTCGGTGGTTGCGATGAAGACAATGTCGAAGGAGTCCATCAGGGCTCGGGGGCGGAAGTCGGGCTGAGCGATGTGCTCAGCGATGGCGTCATAGATGTGATCAGCGGTCTCGACGCTGGGGCGCTCGGTGACGCCAAAAATACCGACGAGCTGGTCAACCAGCCAGTAACGCATTGCAGTACCTGCAAAGTCGCGCCAGTGTTCGCAGAGGATTCGGAAGGCATTCCGGTTGTCCTCCTCACTCATCGACTCTCGACCGACACCAAGGTCCTCGAGATCGACACCATTGGCGTGCAGCAGGCGATTCACGTAATGGTCGGGGTGATGAGCAGGCTCGTCGGGTCGGAGAAGGCCAGGTCATCAGCGATCCATGACACCGGAACGTGTCCATGGGGAGAAATGATGGGCAGATCCTTCGTGGATCGGTAGATTTCGCGCGCAGCGGCCAGGGCGGAGGACTCGCGGGGCAGCAGGCGATCCTCGGAAAGGGTGAGAGTCGACGTTGACATGACATTCACTGTGCCCCGTGACGACATTTCCTGGAACGAGTTGCCGTCACTTGCCCCACTTCGTCAGCCAGATTCACGCTCCATGAAGGACACCGGGACGATGTCCTCGCTGGGGGCCCGACGCTCATGCCGACTCGGCCTCTCCACCATGTCGAGAAGACGATTGACGGCGACCACGCCCATCTGGAACTGGTTGACGCAAATCGTTGACAGGGCCGGCGAGACCAACGCCGAGAACGGGATGTCGTCGGACCCGATGACGGCCACGTCCTCAGGAACCTTCACCCCACAAGCCATCGCTCGCCTCATGAATCCGATGGCAATGAGGTCGTTGTAGGCGATGACGGCCGAGGTTGGGTGGGCCTTCCACATGTCGAAGACCTCGATGCCACCCCTGATGGTGGGTTCGACTCGCCGGTACTCTGGGCACCTCGTCCTGACGATAACCGAGCTCCCGGGCAACCTGAAAGATCCGTTCCGACGTCTTGACACTCACCAGTCCCGGACGAGAAAACGCCCGGAAAACAGTGGACGGAGCAACACCGGCAGCCCGTGCGACGTCGCTGATGGTAACCGGTGTGGTGGACCCCTCGCCTACCCCCATGCTCTGACTCTACCGCTGGCCGGCGTGCCTCATGCCCGAGATGCACAGGGTGCAAACCGTGGCAAAGGATCGCGGTTCTCAGCGCCGCAGTGCGACTCTCTAAACAAGGCGATGTTGCCTGTCCACAAATGCTGTGACGATGACCGTCGCAGCCCCGAAAACACAGAGGGTTGTCAATGTCGACCACTACGACGAAAAGCCAGAAGGCTAAGGCGGTGAACGCTCGCGATTTCGATATTCGCGACATGATCGGTTACGCGCTCGGCGACGTAGGAAACAATTTCACCTTCAACCTGGTGAATTCGTTCCTCATGATCTTCTACACCAATGTGTTCGGCCTCAAGGCCGCCTTGGTGGGCGCGCTGTTCATGTCCGCCCGACTGGTCGACGCCTTCGTCGACATCATGGTCGGCCGCCTCATCGACAATGCCAAGATGACCAAGCACGGACGGTTCACCCCGTGGGTCATGCGGATGAAGTTCCCACTCGCCGCCTCCGCCATTCTGCTCTTTCTCCCAGCTGCCGGGCACCTCCCCATGACGACGCGCGTCATCTATGCCTTCGTCACCTACCTGGCTTGGGGCATCTTCTACTCCTTCGTCAACATCCCTTATGGGTCGATGGCTTCGGCCATCTCGGGCAAGCCGCGCAACAAGACCTCGCTGTCCACCGCCCGTAGCATCGGATCGGCTTCCACTTCGAGTCCGCCACCCACACCGTCACCGTCTGGGTCGACGATGCCGAGGTGGCCAACCATGCCGGGGGCTACCTTCCTTTCGAGGCCGACATCACCGACCACGTCCGCGCCGGCGAAAAATGTCAACTGACGGTGCGCGTCGACAATCGACTGTCCTTCCAGACCATTCCGCCGGGCATCGTCGTCGACTCGCCTGAGGGCCCTAAGCAGAAGTACTGGCACGACTTCTTCAACTACGCCGGCATTCACCGCGATGTCTGGCTGTGCAGCCGTCCGACCTCACATGTCGAGGACGTCACCATCACCACCGATCTCGACGGGGATGACGGAATCGTCAGCTGGACGGTCCTCTCGCGGAATTCTGACTCCCTGACGACCCAGGTGACGATTTTCGATGCCGAGGGCTATGAGGTTGCCAATGGGATCGGCGCCTCCGCGACCACCAGCATCCCCTCGGTCCACCCCTGGCAGCCGGGTCAGGGCTACCTCTACGAGGCCGAAATCTCCCTGCTCAACGGGGAGCGCGTCGTCGATTCCTACCGTCAGGCTTTTGGTGTGCGCACGGTCCGCGTCGACGGAAATCGCCTCCTCATCAACGGAGAACCGGTCCACCTGACCGGATTCGGCATGCACGAGGATCACCAGACCATCGGAAAAGCCCACAACGACGCTCTCATGCTGCGGGACGCCGCATGCCTTGAATGGATTGGCGCGAACTTCCTGCGCACCTCCCACTACCCTTACTCCGAACACGTCCTTGACTACGCTGATCGTCACGGATTGCTCGTCATCGACGAGACTCCCGCAGTGGGCATGAACATGGGCTTGGGAGGCGGCATTTTGGCGCCCAGGGCTACACCACCTTCTCCGAGGAGACCATCAACGGCGAGACCCAGAAGGTTCACACCCAGGTCATCCGCGACCTCATCGCCCGTGACAAGAACCACCCCAGCGTCATCATCTGGTCCATCGCCAACGAGCCCGAGTCCGAGACCGAGGCGGCAGAAAACTACTTCCGTCCCCTCTTCGACGTGGCCCGTGACGCTGACCCCACCCGCCCGGTGAGCTTTGTCAACGTCATGCTCGCCCCGTACGGGGCGTGCCGGGTTTCGCAGTACTCCGACGTCCTTCTCCTCAACCGTTACTACGGCTGGTACGTCGACACCGGTGACCTCGCCGCCGCCGAGCGTCACTGGCGCGAGGAGATGGAGGACTGGGCTAGCGAGAACAAGCCGATCATCATCACCGAGTACGGCGCCGACACCATGCCTGGCCTGCACCAGACCCCCGCTCAACCGTGGAGCGAGGAGTACCAGGTCGAGGTCCTCGAGATGAACGAGCGGGTCTTCGACTCCTTCGACGCCGTTATCGGCGAACAGATCTGGAACTTCGCGGACTTCGCGACCACCAGCGGCATCATGCGCGTCGGTGGCAACCGGAAGGGCATCTTCACCCGGGATCGCCAGCCCAAGATGGCCGCCTTCCACCTTCGCAGGAGGTGGCGCGGTACGGAGCAATGATCGGCGGCCTGCCCATGGCGAAGGACAAGAATCAAACGCGCGTGGTGGACTCCCTGACGACAAGTTGCGGTGCAAGGACCACGTTGCGTGGGCTTTCGGCAGCATCTCTCCCACACCCACACAAGTGCAACTGACGTGGAGGGAGCCCACGTGTCGACCCACCGAACGTCAAGAACCATCCACACCTACGCAGGCCGAGTGCCCTGACGCCCATCTCCACCCCTCTTGGATGCCCGTCTGACCACGCTCATGGAAACTTCACAATTTCAGGGGACAATGGATTCATGGCCACCCAAGCTCACACCGACTCCGTGAACCTCAGATTGGCGCTCAACGGCCTGCCACTGCCGACAGCCGCGCGCGCCTCCGACATCGACGTCGTCGCCCCGGTACTTGCTCGTCAACGGGAACTCAGACGGGAGATCCCTGAGCTCCTCTGCCCGGCTGACCGACGCATCCAAGCATTCATCGACCGCTACCTCGGTGAGGACTCTCCCGTCCATCCCCACCTGCCCGAAACCACCCTGACTCTCGATGAGCCCGGTCTGGCCCGAGCCCTTTCCCTCCCCGTCGATGGTGACGAGTTCACCTCCGACCTGGTCGCGAGTTACCGGGTCGCCAACGGCGTGCTGCACAACCCGCGCAATGACCGCCGCACCACGGCCGGCGTCTTCCACGTCGCAGAGGGCGGTCTGGCAATCCCCGACGACAAGAAGGCCGTTCCGATCGAGGTCGTCGCTCGCCTCCTCGACCTCGCCTTCCAGGCCCCACCGGAACACACCCTGCTCCCCTACACCTCCACCCAGCCCGTGGAGCGTCAGGCTCACACCTGGGTGTCCCTGCTGCTCCGCCCGCTCGTGGTTCCCGAGATTCCCGACTTCGTCTCCGAGCGTCGGATGGAGATCCGCTTCTTCGCCCCCGGCGGTCTGGTCTCCAACCTCGATTTCGTCGAGGGGATCTTCGGAAACGCCGGCGATCCGCTGCTGCCGGGCAACGATTCCGCCCTCGCCCCCGCCGGATGGACCGGCCACAGCGGTTGCGTCATCCTGGCCCCGCACCTCAACCTCGTCCGCAAGGTCGACCTCGGTCTGCCTCACATCGACCAGGCCACCGACCGGCAGCGTCGCGACGGAATGTGCTGGTCCGATGAGTCCGAGCTCTACAACGAGGGCAAGCCGTTCAAGCTGTGCGCCCGTGACGAGTCCGGAGTCATCCTCACCATTGTCGCCGACAACTACTTCGGCTACTGCAAGAAGGAGGTCAAGACCCAGATCTCCTACTCCGCGAACCTCTTCGGACTGGCCGAGGAGGAGCACTCCGGCGGTGCCCGCGCCTACCGTTCCCACAACCAGGGCCAGGAGTACGCCACCCCGA
>OKNX01000400.1_pt1 | contig 9581 bp, 10 predicted proteins | sample 1614901 | NCBI WGS metagenome assembly OKNX01 (sample SAMN04436977, study PRJEB24849) | human gut metagenome | biome: human gut; feature: NICU; material: stool | host: Homo sapiens | place: USA: Saint Louis, MO | collected 2010-08-04
AGCAATAATTTTTGATATATCAATTGTCCTTGCCCTCTTTTTGAATTTGATTCTCCTAATAATTTACGCCTTTATAAAAGACTACAAATTAAAAGAAATTTTTCACATGGTCTATGAGGGACTCTTGGACACAAAGACCATCCTCTTTGTCTTTATGTTAATTGGAATGATAACAGGTATTTGGCGATTATCGGGGACTATTGCCTACATAATTTATAAAGGGACTGGGCTTATTGCCCCAAAATTTTTCTATGTGGGAGTTTTTATTTTTAACTCTGCCATTTCAGTCTTAACTGGGACAAGTCTTGGAACTGCTTCCACTTCTGGCATAATTTCCATGTCAATTTCTACCGCCATGAACTTCAATCCCTATATCACTGGTGGGGCAATTTTGTCTGGCTGCTATTTTGGCGACAGGTCATCTCCAATGTCAACATCAGCCCTCTTGGTTGCAACTCTTACCAAGACTGACCTCTATGTAAACTTAAAAAATATGTTTAGAACCTGTGTCATTCCTCTAGTTTTGACCCTAATCACTTTTCAAATTTTTAATTTTGGAATTGATGCCGAGATAAATTCCCAAAGTTTGAGGTCCATTGCCAGCATTTTTAATTTTAATTTCTTCTTGGTGGTCCCAACTCTTTCCATAATCATCTTGGCAATATTTAAGGTGGACATTAGGATCAATATGGTTATTTCCATTATAATTTCTATTTTCTTTGCCATAATCTTCCAAGATGCTGACCTTGGAGAAATTTTTAAGGCCTTGATTTTTGGTTTTCACATTGACTCTGATGTGGGGCCACTAGTAAACGGCGGCGGCCTTCTATCTATGAGAAAGATGCTACTTATCGTAGGAATTTCATCTGGCTACTTTGGTTTTTTCAAGCACACAGACCTCTTGGTGGTTGTGAAAAAATATGTAAACATCTTGTTTGATAAGCTGCCCGACATGGTGGTCATGTCCTTTATTTCTTTTATAATCGCAGGTTTTTCTGCCAACCAAACCTTGACCACTATGATCACCTACGAGATGGCAAGGGAAAATTATAAGGACTCCTACAAGTTGGCTCTTGATCTTGAGAACTCTGCAATTATGACTCCACTTTACATTCCCTGGAACATAACGGGCAGAACCCCTCTTGAAATGGTTGGTGGGCCAATCGGTGCAATTTTGTTTTCCTTCTACCACCACTACATTGTACTGGTAAACACACTGGCATCTTGTGTGGACTTTTATAGGAATAAAAAATAAATTAAAACAAAAAGACTCAGTTTTTTACAACCTGAGTCTTTTTGTTTTAAAAACTATTCCTCATTACACTTTCGCTTTAAATTTCTATTTTTAAAGCTAAAGTGTAATTTTATAAAATACCATAAGCTAATAAAAAACTCAGGTCTATAAAACCTGAGTTATTTTTATTCTATATCTTTGTAAAAGTTCTTGGTTTAAGTTTGTTTTCTATAGCTCCAAGAGCGAAGTCTGCCAAGACTGCCATTAATGCTGTTGGGATTGCTCCTGCTATTATTATTGGGCTTCCGTTGGCAACTGTGATTCCCCTTGTGATTATATCTCCAAGGCCACCTGCTCCAATGAAGGTTCCCACTGCAGTAACTCCTATGGCAAGGACAAGTGCATTTCTTATGCCACCCATGATTATGGATATGGCAAGGGGAAGTTCTACCTTTTTCATTATTTGAAATTTCGTCATCCCCATTCCCTTGGCTGCATCAACAAGTTCTGGTGTCACTGAATTTATTCCTCCAACTGTGTTTTTTAATATTGGAAGGATTGCGTATAAGAATACTGCAAAGACCACTGTGTTTGGTCCCGTTCCTATTAAGAACATGAGGATAGCTAGCATGGCAAGGGATGGGATTGTCTGCATTACATTGGCAATGCTTATTGTAAGTCTTGATAATTTTCCCTTCCTTGCAACTGCAAATCCAAGTGGTATTGCCACTATTGATGCAAATAGAACTCCGTAAATGGAAATTAGAAAGTGTCTAATAAATTGTTCAAAGACATAGGATGCGTTCTCCATATAGTAAATCATTACATCAGACATTTTTTCCTCCTTCCACTGCTTCCTTGTATTCCTTTATCATTTCTGGGTCAACTTTTACATCTTCAAAGTAATTATGCTTTTTCAAGAAGTTTTCTGCCACTAGTGCTGGCATCTCTAGGTCTTCATCTGCCTGACGGTTTAATTCTTGCATATCTTCTGATGATATTTGGCCAACAAGTTTCATCATTATTGTCTCAAGCTCTGGATATTTTTCTACAATTGCCTTTGATAGGACTGGCGAGCAGTCATAAGGTGGGAAAAGTCTCTTGTCATCTTCTAGGACAACTAGGTCATAGGATGAAATCTTTCCGTCTGTGGAATATCCAAGGACTAGGTCCATTTCTCCACTGGCAAGGGCTGTGTAAACTAGACCAATATCCATGGGATAAACTGTCTTAAAGTCAAAGCCGTAGATTTCCTTAAAGGCCTTGTAACCGTCTCCCTCTCTCTTTATCCAGGCAGTGTCAACTCCAACCTCTAGATTGTCTTTTAACTTCTCAAGGTCAGAAACTTTTTTTAGATTATTTTCTTCTGCGAATTTTTTTGTAACCATAAAGGCATAGGTGTTGTCAAATCCAAAGGATGGGTACCAATATCTCTCCCACCTCTTGTAGTATTCATCCATAACAACTCTCTCTGCTTCTTTTGGGTCTTTGATAGGGTCCATGCCAAGTTCTCCACTTAGGGCCGTACCTGTGTACATGGCTCCAACTATGTTTACATCCCCCTTTAACATGGCTATGTGGTTTAGGACAGATGATGACAAGTTGGTAATCAGTGAAACGTCTATGTCGCTGTGGTGTTCTATCATTTGCTTAACAACTTCTCCCAGGATCTGTCTTTCTGTGTTGGATCCCGTTGCCACAACTACGCTAGTCTTGGTGTTGCCACCAATTCCCGGTAGGGTGCAGGATGTCAAAAAGATTGGAAGTATAAGAAATATTAAAAGAAATGTTTTAATTTTTTTCATTATGCCACCTCACTTTTCTTGTTGGGAGATAGTTTTTCTTCTAGGATTCCAAAGAAGAAGTCCACTATTATGGCCATAAGAGTAACTGGGATCGTGCCCCAAACTACCATTGGCATTATTGCATTAGTAAGTCCGTTGAAGATAAAGTCCCCAAGTCCACCTGCTCCTACATAGGCTGCAAGAGTTGTCCAGGCAAGGACATAAACTCCAGAAAGTCTTATCCCACCCATAATGACCGGCATGGCCATAGGAATTTGGACCTTGAAAAGTATTTGGGACCTTGTCATCCCCATTCCCTTGGCTGCATCAATTAGGTTTTCATTTACTCCTGCTATACCAAGATAGGTGTTCCTCATAATTGGAAGCAAGGAATAAATAAAAAGTGAAACTATGGCAGGCTTCTTTCCAACTCCGAAAAGTGGAATCATAAGCGCCAAGAGGGCAAAGGATGGAACTGTTTGTAGAACTGATGCTATTGCCATGACAATTTTCGCTGCCTGCTTGGACCTATTTAGTAAAATCCCAATGGGTACTGCCACTAGGATTCCAAGGGCTAGTGAAATCGCCGCAATCATAAGGTGCTCCATGGACTTTGAAAATATTTCTCCGCTATTTGCTAATAAAAAATCAATCATTTTTATCACCTATTTTCTTAGGTGACTCACCTGATGCATCCTTCATAAGTTCAGATAAATTGTCCTCTTCGTAAATTTCCTCAACTTCTTCCTCTTCTTCATTTTCCCAGAGGTTGGTGTAGATTGTATCAACTACTGATGCCCTGGTAACAAGGCCCACTAGCTTGTTCTCATCGTCAACTACTGGAAGGTTCTTTATGTCGAGATTATAGATGTCACGAATGGCATTCATTATAACTGTGTCCTCTTCTATGGCATAGACCTTGTCCATGACTTCGTGAAGGGGTTTTATGTGCTTACCAAATTTTCCTATGTCAAACATACCCACTGCTCCAAGTAGGTGGCCATCTTCGTCAGTGACGAAAATTGTATCGACTCTCTTGTTCCTCATAAGGGCAAGGGCATCATAAGTTGACCTGTCACTTGTTAGAGAAACTGGATTCTTAAGCATTATTGTTTCAACAGTCCTATAAGAAGTCTTGGCCTCGTTCATCTTTTCTTGGCCCAACATTTCTTCTACGTATTTTGATTTTGGGTTCTTAAGTATATTTTCTGGTGTGTCAAATTGTTCAACGTGACCCTTCTTCATGATGACTATTCTGTCTGCAAGTGAAAGGGCTTCGTCCATGTCGTGGGATACAAAGACTATTGTCTTTCCCATTTCTCTTTGAAGTCTCTTCACAAGTTTTTGTAGGGCATCTCTTGTTATTGGGTCAAGGGCACCGAAGGGTTCGTCCATTAGGATTATGTCTTGGTCTGCTGCCAAGGCCCTTATTACACCAATTCTCTGTTGTTGGCCACCAGATAGTTCTGATGGGTATTTATCTAAGTAAGAAAGTGGCAGGTCAACTTTTTCTATTAAGTTCTCTGCAATTGGTCTTAGTTTTTCTTCGTCCCACTTAAGAAGTCTAGGAACTAAAACTATGTTGTCGTAAACTGTCATGTGGGGCAAGAGTCCAATTTGTTGGATTACATATCCAATTTGTCTCCTAAGATCAACAGCATCCATGTCCTTGATGCTAACTCCGTTAATGAGGATCTCGCCTGATGTGATTTCGTTCATCCTGTTGATCATCCTCATGCAGGTAGTCTTGCCCGATCCACTGGCTCCAATAAAACATATAAATTCGCCATCCTTGAATTTTAAATTTATATGTTCAGCTGCAACCTGATTACCGGGATAGATCTTACTGACGTTCTTAAATTCAATCATTAACAATCTCTCCTTTAATCAATTTTCTCAGTATCTTTGAAAATTATTTCAATTCTCTTTCTCTTCATAATTTTTTCAACTATATCTATTATACCCAAAACAAGGAAATTTGAAAAATCCATTCCTTTGATAAAGTGTTAGTGTTATAATTAGTTCGAAAGTAAACTAACATTTTTTATTGTAAAGGAGCTTATTATGGCTAACGATTATCATGAACCCGCTAGTGAAATGACGAAGAAGCAAAGGGAAATTGTAAGAGCAATTAACTCCCTAAAAGAAGAAATCGAAGCAGTTGACTGGTACTATCAAAGAGTTGCAGTTACTGATGACAAAGAACTAAAGGAAATCATGTGGCACAATGCCGAAGAAGAAATTGAACACGCAATGATGACACTTGAATGGCTTCGCCGCAACCAAGAAGGTTGGGACGAACAAATGAGGACTTACTTATTCTGCGAAGGCAACATAATGGAAGCAGAAGAAAATGCCAAGGAAGATGACGACAATGAAGAAGATGATGATAAAAAATCTTCTAAATCAAAGAAAACTACAAAGAAAAAATCTAAATAAGAAATAATTTTTTGCATAAAGAAAGACTTCTCACTGTGAAATGAGAAGTCTTTTTGTTTATATTTTTTTCATTCTTAAGTCTAAGTTCTTTTCATTGATCTTGTACTCTGTGTACTCTTTTATGAGGGCGTAGATTGTTGATGCAAGTGGTATGAAACCCCACATGCCAACAACACCAAAGAGTGAACCACCAATAGTGATTGCCACAAGAGTCCAAAGAGATGGAAGTCCAACTTCGTTTCCCACAAGTTTTGGATAAACTAGGTTTGACTCAACTTGTTGCAAGATCACAATCAAGGCTATAAAGATAAGTCCCTTTGTTGGATCTTCGATTACAATCATGACAAAGGCTATGGCACCACCAAGGAAGGGGCCAATAATTGGAACAAGGTCTGTCACTCCAACTATTACACCAATTGTGGCTGCATTTGGCATCCTCAATACTAGGCAGCAAATAAAAGTTGCTATACCTATAAAGGTTGAAACTGTAAGTTGTCCCCTGATGAAACCAAAGAAGTTTTCATGTAAAAGGTGGGCAACGTGTAAGATTTTATTTGCGACCTTGTTGTTAAAACATGAGTAGCAAATTCTTGTTGCTTGGTAACCCAATCTTTCCTTGTCTGCAAGGATGTAAATTGATGTGATAAGGGCAAGGAAGAAGGAAACCAAACCACCTAATATACTTGATGCAGTTGAAAGTGCAGAGTTTAGTATGTGGGATGAATTTTCATCTGACTTTACAAAGCCCTTGACCCTATCAAAGATTTCATTCCAAGACAAGTTGTCGTATTCTGCTTGGAGTCTGTCTGAATAACTATTAAGGTAAGGTATCTCTCTTGTCTTATCAATTGCCATTTGCAAGAAACTTGGAAGGGACTTCCTAAGTTCGTTAAAGGAATTAATAAGTTGTGGAACAATTATTGCCGTAATGATAAAGAAAACAAGGATTATCACTATAAAGGATAGGGCAATGGATATTGTCCTCTTGTGCTTTTGAAATTTTTCATTTTGTATCTTGTCAAAAACTTTTCTCTCTAAAAAGTTTAGGGGTATTTTCATTATAAAGGCAATGACTCCTCCCAATATAAAGGGAGCGCAAATGCCAAGTAAGACTCCAAGGCCTGAAAATATTGACCTTGAATTTACGAATAAGTATGCCACAAATAAGAGGGCAAGTCCTGTCAAAAATATTTTCTTGTAGACATCTGTCTTAAAGGTCAATTTTGACGGGATATTTTTTTCTTTTATTTCTCTTTTATCTTCCATTTTTTCCTCTTTCCTTGAAGCTACATTCCAAAGTAGTCTTCAAAAAATTTTTTCTCTATGTTTTTTGTTCTGTTTAAATAAATCTCTAGGTAGTCATAAAAGAGAGAACCCTTATCTATCTTTGGTTTTTCTCTCTTTGTCCTTTGAAGATAATGAACCCTGTGAGGGGCAGGAAGTCTTGATGACCTTCCCTTCTTTTCATAAACTTCATGACCTTCTGGATTTAACTCAATAATAATTTCGAAATTCTTGTCACTAGGTCCTTTCTTCTTCTTGTAGTCAATGTCAAGTTTCTCCTTTTTATTAGGACTTGACTCAAGGGGGATTAGGTACCTAACAGGATTTAGGGCAAGGGAGGTCTCTTCAGTCTTTTCTTCAAAGGAAATGACTCCAGAGTCCAGGTCTTTTTTTAAATTTTTTAGTCTTTGTCCTTCATCCATGCTTTCAAAATTCTTGTCCTTCAATTTTAAAATCCTCTCAATACATCAGGTCTAAAAGACTTTTTCTTTAAAGTTTTTTCTATTGCACTTATTAGGCCTTCCCTATCTTCATTTAAAGTTCCTGCAAGTAGGACATAGTTGGAAGCGTGATTGGACCTAAATACTGTGCCTTCAGAGTCAACGTGCTCCAAGAATATCTTCATCTCTTCAAGGATTTGACCTGCATCTGGCATCTTGAACTTGCCATTTACATAGTCTTCATAAAGAGGTGTGTTCTTGTAGATCCTCATTGTAAGATAACCCAAGAAGTCTGGCTTAGTTTCTGAAATTAGCTTGGCAGTTCCAATGGCATTTCTCTCCATGCCCTCAACTCCGCCAAGGCCTGCAATGATTGTGATAGAAGTCGTAAAGCCAGCTTCCTTTGCCTTCTTCATGGCAGTCACATATTCTTCATAAGTTACGCCCTTATTAATTTCCTTTAGGAGCTCTTCGTCTCCTGTTTCGAAACCAATATAAAGCATCTCAAGTCCTTCAGCCCTAAGTTCTTTTAATTCTTCTAGGGACTTCCTATTTATATCTTGGGCAGTTGCATAGGAAGAAACCCTCTTTACATTGGGATAATATTTTTTTATTGTCCTTAGGATTTCAAGAAGGTCTTCTGTCTTTAAAACTAAAGCATCCCCATCTGCCAAGAAGATCCTTTCAAAGTAATCTCCATAGGAACTCATTTCTATTAGGTCCTTCTTTATGTCTTCAAGGGATCTTATCCTAAAATCATCTTCCTTGTACATGTAGCAAAAAGTACAGTCGTTGTGAGAACAACCCACTGTAGCTTGAACTATTAATGACCTAGCCTCACTTGGCGGTCTAAAAACATTTCCGTAATACTGCATATAACTTCCCTCTCTTTTTTATTTTAATTTTTTCCGTGCTTCTTTAATAAGTTGTCCTTTAGTTGCCAAAGTTCTTCTGACAAGTCAACAATATATTGATTTGGATTGTCAAGCCTCTTTGTTTCTTCCCAAAGGGTATCAAGTTCGTCCTTGGCCCTTTGTCTTATTTCGTCAAGACTTGGCATCTTGTAAACAAGTTCTCCCTTGTCATAAATTTGAACAAGGACCTTCTTAACTGTGTAGTCTGTAAGAGTCTTTCTCTTCCAAGTGTAAATTGGGTGGAAGACTTCGTAATTGTCCTTAGGGATTTCTTCATCTCTTAGGGCAATGACGTCACCCATGGCCTTACCCGTTTCATTTTCATAGAATCTGTAAAGTTCCTTAAAGCCTGGTGTAGTAATTTTTGTCACGTTTTCAGAAATTTTAATCTTTGGAGTTATTTTTCCATTTTCATCTTCTGTGGCAACAAGTTTATAAACTCCACCAAAAACTGGTGATGACTTTGATGTGATTAGTCTTTCACCAACTCCAAAGGAGTCAAGCTTTGCTCCTTGGTGGAGGATTGTCCTAATTGTGTACTCGTCTAGGGAGTTGGATGCCATAATCTGAACATCTTCATAGCCTGCGTCATCAAGCATCTTTCTCGCCTTGTTGGAAATATAAGTGATATCTCCAGAGTCAATCCTTATTCCCTTAGGTCTAAATCCACGAGGGACAACTTCTTCGTCAAAGACCTTGATGGCATTAGGGACACCTTCCTTTAAGGTGTCATAAGTGTCAACAAGAAGTAGACAGTTGTCTGGATAAACTCTTGCAAAGGCCCTAAAGGCTTCTAGTTCTGTATCAAACATTTGAACCCAAGAGTGAGCCATTGTTCCAAGAGCTGGCACTCCAAACATCTTGTCTGTCAAGGTGTTGGCTGTTCCTGCACATCCACCAATGTAGGCTGCCCTTGCTCCAAGATTGGCTGCAGAATATCCTTGGGCCCTTCTGGATCCAAATTCAACAACTGGTCTGCCCTTGGCTTGCTTAACAATTCTTGATGCCTTAGTTGCAATCATGGATTGGTGGTTAATTGTAAGTAGGACCATAGTTTCAAGCATTTGTGCTTGGATTGCTGGACCCCTTACTGTTAATAGTGGTTCGCCAGGGAAGGCAAGTGTTCCCTCTGGCATTGCCCAAACGTCACACTTAAATTCAAAATCTCTTAAGTAAGTTAAAAATTCCTCGTCAAAGATTCCCTTTTCTCTTAAAAAGTCTATGTCTTCATCAGAGAAGTGAAGATTTTCCATATACTCGATTAATTGTTCAAGGCCTGCAACAATTGTGTACTCTCCGTTGTCAGGCACCTCTCTAAAGAACATGTCAAAGATGACTGTCTTGTCCCTTAGTCCTTCCTTGAAGAATCCATTTGCCATTGTCAGCTCATAGAAATCCACAAGCAGAGTGTAGTTTTTCTTTACATTATAATTTACCATTTTATACTTCCTTTTCTTTCAACTAGCCTAGCTAGTTCCCCTTAGTT
>OKNX01000417.1_pt1 | contig 9297 bp, 10 predicted proteins | sample 1614901 | NCBI WGS metagenome assembly OKNX01 (sample SAMN04436977, study PRJEB24849) | human gut metagenome | biome: human gut; feature: NICU; material: stool | host: Homo sapiens | place: USA: Saint Louis, MO | collected 2010-08-04
TATTCTACAGAAGGGACTTCCTTTTTTCTATTTACACAAAATATTTTACACTCTCTTCTAAAAATCCAGTAGTCTAAAATCATGCTTATTAATTTACAATATCTTAAAAAAGGGTTTTAACTTAATAACAGAAAAAATTATTCATGGGCGAAAAAATGATTAGGATGGCGTAAAAGTTAAAGATCTTAGTAGGCTCTTTGTCAATAAGGACTGATGAGTTGTGCAAAATCAAATCTGAGTCAGAATGAACCACATTCTGGCTCAGATTTTTTGTTATCTTACATTGATTAATTGATTGATCAAAAAGATTCTAATTCTCATGTTCTCAAATGATTTAAATCCGTAGGATACTCGTTTCATTGTCTTTATGTGGGTATTCTTCGCTTCTATTTTTCCATTGGAATAAGGATAGATCATTGCGTTGGTGATGCCTTCTTCATAGGTCAGAAGGTTTTGAAGCTTTTCCCGAAAGCTGTCATCTAACGTTTCGGGAAGTTCTGCCAATAAGGAGAAAAATAAGTCAGGTCTTTGTCTCGAAAGGCTTCAACTAATTCATGAAAAAAGGGATACGCCTCCTTTAGGGGCGGAGAAAACTCAAGCAATCGATCAATCATCATTGCTTCAGTAAGAAATGGGTATTTTGGTGCTCGGAAACTTTTCCATGTTTTGTATTCATAATGGTTGATGTTTGCACGATTTTTTAGCAAAAAGCGCCAGTTCTTTTTCAGTTTTTCTGCCTGGCTTTTCTGTCCGGCTTTACGAAGTTCATTCATTTCACGGATACGCAACTCATTGAACGCTTGATTCATGTGTTTGACAATATGAAACCGATCAATCACGACTTTCGCATTTGGCAGAACACGTTTGGTGAGCTGGAAGTAGGCGGCGTTCATGTCTGTCACCAAGAATTCTACTTCTTCTGGATTGGTAAAACCTAAGAAATAGCTTGTTAATCGAGGTAATTTACGCGTAGGCAAAACATCTATTAATTTTCCTGTTTCGCCATCTGCACAAATAAAGCTCATTTTATCTTCTATAGAAGCATGCGAACGAAATTCATCAACCATCAATACTCTGGGGAGAATCTTCTTAGATTGCTTTGGTAAATAGCTTTTAAACTCTTTCAATGTACGAATAACGGTGGTCAAAGATACCTGACAGCTTTTCGCAATAAAAGATAAAGATACTTTTTCAGTCAGTAAAGAAGCAATTTTATATCTAACATGATTTGCGATTGAATGTCTGGGTTGGACAAAATAACTTTGAGCAGTCCAATGGGTGCGACAGTTTTTACAGGTATAGCGCTGCTTTTTTAGGCGCATAACCAAAGGCATATGATTTTATTGTTCAAAACGGACAATCGTTTCCTTCTTCCCATTTTTCACTATAATTGCTTTCCCGTTTCCATCTACCACAGTAGAACCACAACTTCTACAAGCACGAGGAGTAGGCGAGAGAACAGCATCGACGACCAACGTCTTTTTCTTCTGAAGGGTCTCGTAAGAGACCTCTGTAATCATCAAATCTTTCTCTATTATTCTCAGCATTTTTTTGATAGAATCATTCATATAGCATATCGTCCTCTCAGTTGTTTATTTTGTGGTGATTTAATCATACTAGAGAACGATATGTTTTTTAATACCTAAAATGAAAATGGGGCTGAAGAATCAATTCTGATTCATCAGTCCCATAAATTATAGAGCCAAAAGACTTTGTACGCCTATTGGTTTCAGGCACACAAAGTCTTTTTCGATTAAATAAACGTCACCGTTTCCGTCACTTCGATCGCTGGATCTAATGATTGGATCACGGGGCAATTTGGTGAAACGAGTTTTAGGCAACGGGTCGCTTTGTCATGGTCGGCTTCAGCGATTTTCGCATAAAACTGAATGTGGATGGCACTGACTGGTTGGGCTTTTTTGTTGTCGTCTCGGTCATAGCTGACTTCGATCTTTTCGATTTCTGCTGTGATTTTTGAATTCTCTAAGACGGATGCGTATACATAGCCACCGCAAGCAGCGACCGCACTCACCAGCATTTGGACTGGCGAATAGCCTTTTTCCCGTGCTAACACCCAATTGCCAGTTGGGGTCGTCATTTCAAGTTTGTCGCTTCCTTGATGGATCGTCAATGTTTCTACTGTCATCGTTTTTCTCTCCTCACAAAATGATCTGGTTCAACTTCGACCCATTCATACAATGGTGTCAAAGTAATCGTGCTTTGAATCTCCGTTTGTTCCATCGCACCTCTTGCTAACACAGGATCAGCGATCGGCGCTGCTGCTAATAATTTCTTCGTGTAGGGATGCAGCGGATTGTCAAACAAACGGTCGGTGGGTGCCAATTCAACTAGTTTCCCTTGATACATGACGGCTGTTCGGTCACTGATATGACGAATCACGGACAAGTCATGGGAAATGAACAAATAAGACAATGAAAACTCTTTTTGCAAACGCAGCAGCAATTGGATGATCTGAGCCTGAATGGAGACATCTAATGCCGAAGTCGGTTCATCACACAAGACGAACGCCGGGCGATTGACCACCGCACGAGCGATGCCGATCCGTTGCCGTTGTCCGCCGCTGAAACTGCGGGGCAGTTTATGGACATCATCACCCGTGATCCCGACGATCGCTAAGATTTCTTTGGCTTTCGCTCGGGCAGCATCTTTCGTTTCATGATACAACGGCTCCATCACCAGTTCAAGTGCCGTCATGCGGGGATTCAATGATGAATACGGATCTTGGAAAATGATCTGCATTTGCTGATACGCTGCTTTGCGATCTTCTGCCGTCAATGCTGTTAGCTCTTTGCCTTCAAAGAAAATCTCCCCGCTTGTTAAAGTCTCTAAATTTAAAATACTGCGTCCTAAAGTGGTTTTCCCACTCCCAGATTCCCCTACTAGCCCCAATGTCTCGCCCCGATGGATCGTTAGACTGACATCTTCGACTGCTCGGACTTCACTGACAGTGCCGCGCCAGTTTTTGCTGCGAAAGGTTTTCGTCGCATGTTCTACGCGAATCAGTTCTTCCATTATTCTGTCACCTCCTGATTGCACCAAACGCGATGGGTCTTAGATAACTGCGTTTCTTGCAACTCATTTGCCAATGTCTCATGATAGTCAAAGACTTTTAATTCGGCATGCTTGTCGCCTAAATGTGCCGCTTGCAATAATTGTTTCGTATAAGGATGCGCAGGTTGATAAAAGATCTCTTCCGTGGTGCCTTCTTCCACGACTCGACCTTGATACATCACTTTAATAAAGTCGCACATTCCTGCAACGACCCCAAAGTCATGGGTCACAAGGACGACGGAAAGCTGGTTCTCTCTTTGCAGGTTTTTGATCAAGGCCAAAATCTGTGCTTGGATCGTCACATCTAAAGCCGTCGTCGGTTCATCTGCGATCAGCAATTTCGGTTGCGCCAATAAAGCCATGGCGATCATCACCCGCTGACGCATCCCTCCTGATAACTCGTGGGGATATTGTTTCATACGTTGTACTGGAAAAGGTATGCCGACTTTTTCTAACTCTTTGACGGCGATTTCTTGAGCTGCTTTTTTCGATACGTTTTGTGAGCGGCGAATCACTTCGATCAAATGATAGCCAATCGTACGCAAAGGATTCAACGAAGTCATCGGGTCTTGAAAAATCATGGCGATCGGTAATGTTCGACGATCGGTCACTGCTGCTCCTTCAAATGTATAACTGGCATAGTGATCGGTCACCTTATCAGGCAAAAGATCCATGACACTTTTCATGGTCATACTTTTGCCACTACCAGATTCGCCGACGATCCCAACCACTTTGCCTTTTGGAATCACTAGATCCAGCTTTTTGACTAACGGTTTCGGACCGGTTTTGCTGTGAAACGTCACATTCAACGCTTCGATCGCTAACAATTCTGTCTTCATCGGTCACACCTCCCTTTGCAAGACATGTTTGATCATGTCGCCGATGTTGTTGAAGGAATAGATGGTGAAAATAACAAAGAGCCCTGGAAGGATCGCCATGTATGGTGCCCGCTGCAAGCTGTTTTGCGCATTTTGCAACAGACTGCCCCACGAAGCCATCGGCTGCTGAATGCCTAATCCGAGGAAGCTCAACGCTGATTCGGTCATGATCGCCCCAGAAATACTTGCGGATGCCGCAACGATCAAGGTTGGCAGTACTGCTGGGAAAACATGCTTCACGATAATACTGAATGAAGAACGGCCGATAAATTTCCCGTAAGCAACATACTCCCGTTCTTTCGCTGCTAACGTTTCACCACGAATCAAACGAGCGATGTTCATCCATGAAAACCCGCCGATCACAATAATGATCGTGGTTAGTCCAGGACGTAAAAAAACGCTCAAAACGATCACTAACACCAGCCAAGGAATCGATGACAACACATCGACGAGCCGCATCAGCAAGTTATCGATCCATCCGCCAAAGTAGCCAGAAACAAGACCGACAAGGGTCCCGATAAACGTCGCAGTGATCATTGCCAAAACACCTACAAACAAGGACACCCGACCGCCGTAGACGACCCGAATAAAGTAATCCCGCCCCACTTCATCAGTCCCAAATAAATGAGACCAACTCGGTGGCTGTGACATGTTGCTGACATCCGTTGCATTGGGATCGATCGGGATCAAAGGTGCAACAAGCGATAGAACGATCAATAGGGTCAAGAAAACGACAGAAAAAGTATAGATGGGCGAAGCAAGCATGACTTCACTGATTTTTTTGAAACGTTTCATTACTTGCTCCCTCCTTTACGGATACGTGGATCAACCACGGAATATAATACATCCGCTAACAAATTCCCTAAGATGACCAGTGTTGCTGACAGCAGCATGATCGCCATGATCACAGGATAATCGAGGCTTTTCGTTGCACTCATCAAGTAAGGTCCGACGCCCGGCCAGCCGTAGATCGTTTCTGTGATAATCGCTCCTGTGACCAACATCGGTAACGCCAAGCCGATTTGGGTGACAACGGGAATCAAAATATTGCGACTAATGTGACGACTGAAAATCTGCCATTTGCTGGCGTGGAATGCCCGTTGCACCATTACGTAGTCTTCTGATACTTGCTGAGTCGCTGATGCCCGAATATACCTTGTCAAATCTGGGAAGAAGGCGACAGTCAATGTGATATAAGGCAAAATAAAGTGCTGCAGAAAATCGCCAAAATCCCCTTCTTTGCCGACTGTATACATGCCAATGATCGGGAACATATTCAATAAGTAACCAAATACATAAATCAAGATCATCGCAAACCAGAAGGTCGGCACGGCGATCCCTAGAGATGCTACAGCATCAATGATCCGATCCCAAATCTTTCCTTTGTTGGCAGCGGCTAACAGGCCTAAAATGATCGCCAGCAATAAAGCCGTCAAATATGCAGGGATCACTAGCCGCATCGTATTCGGGATCCGAGTCGCAAGTTCTTGTGAAATGCTGCTTTGAGAAACCAACGAAAAGCCAAGATTACCAGTAAGAACATTTCTGATCCAAAGAAAATATTGAACCAAAAAGGGTTGATCCAAGCCATAGCGCTGCCGCAACAGATCGATTTGCTCTTGTGACATATTCGGTGTCGTGATGGAATCGATCACATCATACGGGGCGATATGTATAAGTGAAAATACGATAAAAGAGATCACAAATAGCAAAGGGATTGCTTGCAATACTCGTTTTGCAATATATCGAAACATAATTGACCTTCTTTCTTTTTCATAGAAAAAAGCTGTGATAAAAAAGATTCCTCTTTATCACAGCCAATGGATTTACTTGATTGTCAATTTAGACATATCTTCGAATGTATAGATTGGAATCAAGCCTGCATCTTCTACATTACCAATTCGGTTATTGACCGCTAAGATTTTCTTGTTGTCAACGATTGGGTAAATGATCGCTTCGTCAGCAATGGCTTTTTGCAGATCATCGTACAATGCTTCACGCTTGTCTGTGTCCAATTCAACTGCTGCTTGCGCAAACAAATTGTCAATGGTTTCGCTATTGCTTTGGAAGTAGTTGGCACTGCCGCCAGTTTCGAATAAACTGCCGTATAAGTCAGGGTCATTCCCCATGATATACCCGCCAAGGAACAGGTTGTATTTCGTTGAATCAGGTTTTTTCAACTCAGTGAAGATCGCAGTACCATCGCCCCCTTCAAGGGTAACTGTAATGCCTGCTTGTTGCAATTGTTGTTGGATCAACGTAGCTTGGATCGTTTGAGCTGGGTCAGTTGAGTTGAACGCCAAGTTCAATGACAAATCAGTGACACCTGCTTCTTGTAAAAGCTCTTTTGCTTTTTCAGCATTTGTTTCATATTTCTCGACATCTTCGGTAACGTATGGATTGTTCGGTGGTAAGAATGAATACGGTGTTGCATAATAGTCTTCATCTAAATACGCTGCTTGATTTAATTCATCTTTGTTCAAAGCAAACAATACTGCTTGACGGACCTTCACATCTTGTAATGCATCTGAATGAGTATTTAAGCCTAAGTATCCGATGCGGTTTTCTGTATAGGGATAAACAGAAATTTGCGTATCATCTAAGTCTTCGATATCTGAAGGCAAAACAACGGCTGCATCAACTTCCCCTTTTTGCAAAGCAACTTTGGCCGTATCAGTACTTTCAATGATCCGCAAGGTCACGTTTTGAATCGAAGGCTTGCCGCCATAATAGTTTTCATTGGCTTCAAAAGTAAAGTACTCACCACGTTTGTATTCTTTCAATTGATATGGACCCGTACCAACTGGTTTTTCAGGCAGTTCACTGACCGAAAAGTCGCTAACATCTTTAAAGATGTGCTCTGGAATGATGTATGTTTCGGTTGCGATATTGCTGATCGCTGCTGCACTCGGTGTTGGCAACACAAATTTCACGGTGTATTCATCCACTTTTTCGATCGCGATCGGCTGGTCGTCGACCCAAAGCGAATCGGCATTGCCGTTTTCTTTTTTGACTTTTTGTTCATACGTGAAAACAACGTCATCGGCAGTAAAATCTTCGCCATCAGACCATTTGACATCTTGTTTCAAATGCACGGTCAATGAAAGGCCGTCTTCCGCCGGTTCCACTGATTCTGCTAACGCATTTTGTGTTGTTCCATCTGCTTCCACTTTAACGAGTGGAGAATAGATCATGTTTGTCACTGTCAAGCCCCAGCGATCACTGGTGTTGATCGGGTTGGTGGACGATGGGTCCCCGCTGATGGCATAAGTGAATGTTGCATCATCGCCAGCACCAGCTGCACTGCTGGTTGCCGTTTCCTCTGTATTTGATCCACCGCAAGCTGCTAGAACGAATCCTAGTCCGACGACGGCAACACTTGCTAAACCTTTTTTCCAATTGATCATTTTTCCATCCTACTTCCTGTTCCTATATAATTATAGTAGATTTTTTGCTTTTTATTCCCAAACAGGGATACTTGATTTCTTGGTAACTTCGTCAATAATTGCTTTTACTTCATCGGTCTGGTAATACGCTACGACCGTTTGGTACACATCATTTTCTGCTTCGTCTGCTCGCGCAGCAATGACATTATAATAGGGCGTGGAGGAGTCAGCCACAGGTTCTAAGAAAATCGCATCTTCTGTAGGAACCAAGCCAGCATCGACTGCCATGCCGTTGTTGATCAAAGAGATGTCGACATCGGTCATTGCCCGAGCCGTTTGATTGGAATCAAGCAGCTCAAATTTCAAGGCTTTGGGATTCTCAGTGACATCACTCGTTGTTGGCAGTAACCCTTTTGATTCATCCAAAGTGATCAAACCCGCCGTTTGTAAGAGTAATAGTGCGCGGCTTTCATTTGACACATCATTGGGTAAAGCCACCGTAGCACCATCTGCCAATTCGCTGACATCAGTGATTTTATCGGAATAAATACCAAGTGGGTTTAATGTCGTATACGCAATCGTCGTGTTGGAATAACCACTTTCTTCGTTGACATTATCCATAAAAATTTCCGTCAATGCTGCGTGAAGATCGATAGACCCATCCTCTAGTGCGACGATTGGTTGGCGATAATCGGTGAACTTCACCAGTTGCAAGTCGATATTTTCGTTTTCCTTCAATTCTTCTTGCACATGTTCCCAGGCTTCATTTTGTTCGCCAACGACACCTAATTTGACGATGGTCGTTTCTTCATCCGCTTGGTTGGTGCCACAGGCAGCCAAGCTAAACAAGGCAAGCAGCCCAATCACTCCTGTCGTCAACACATTTACTACATTTCTTTTCATCCCTTTTTTCCCCTTTTGTTCCCTCCTCAGATCAATCGTCCTATTTCCTTTTCGAATGGTCCAACTAGACCAATTTCCCCTCTGTTTCTCAAAACAACCTACTTTTTCAAAGGAGAAATGGTTAATCCCTGTTGCCGTCAACCGAAAACATCGGACTCACCATTCATATGTAGTGTAACATTATCCTATACAACTAAAACTGTCAATAAAATTACTCTACAAAAGTAAGTTTTTCACTAGCTGATCTGTGGTTGGGTTATTTGAATATCTTCAGTGCATTTTCTAAGTCATCGATCAAATCTTTACTACTTTCGATCCCAATGGAGATCCGTAAAAGATCCGGCGTCAATCCATAAGATTCTCGTACCTCTTGAGGAATATCTGCGTGGGTCTGTGTCGTTGGATACGTGATGAGACTTTCCACACCACCCAGGCTTTCCGCAAAGGTAAAGACCTTTAATGCCGCTAAGAAGCCGCTGATTTTGGTTTCATCAAGCACCCGAATACTGATCATCGCCCCTGCATTTGGGTACAGCACCTCTTTGACCGCCGGATGGGCTCGTAAAAAGCGGCCAACTTCCTTGGCGTTGGCTTCCTGTCGTTCAAAGCGCAACGGCAGCGTCTTTAAACTTCGGATAAATAACCACGTATCAAAGCTGCTCAAGGTCGGGCCTGAAGTATTGGCTAAATAATTCAAGCGCTCCCCTACTTGCGCATCTTTGGCGATCACGGCGCCAGCCAAAAGGTTCTGTTGCAAAGTTTTCCAAAAAATCTATTTTAGTGTAAAATTGAGAAAAAAGACAGAGAGGACAGAGTAATGAATCATTTTAAAGGCAAACAATTCAAAAAAGACGTCATTATTGTCGCTGTTGGTTACTACCTGCGTTACAATCTAAGCTATCGTGAAGTTCAGGAATTGTTATATGATCGTGGAATAAATGTTTGTCATACTACGATTGGTTCTGTTGCAAAGTTTTAAATAAAGAATAAAATCCCTTACGGTATCTATGATTTAAGCTGGGATTCCCAATAATACCTTGATTTCAGTACAGACCGAA
>OKNX01000432.1_pt1 | contig 9082 bp, 6 predicted proteins | sample 1614901 | NCBI WGS metagenome assembly OKNX01 (sample SAMN04436977, study PRJEB24849) | human gut metagenome | biome: human gut; feature: NICU; material: stool | host: Homo sapiens | place: USA: Saint Louis, MO | collected 2010-08-04
CCAAGTATGTGAAACGCTATGCGTTGCGCGGATTTTGGGCCGATGCCGGGGAGCGCCCCGAGTTCATCGATGAGGTCTTGGACTGCACCTTCGTACAAGGCTATTTGTTTCCTTCACTCGTGTCTTCGATGATTGTTGCGCCGAACATTTTTTCAACTAGTGGGAGTCCCACGAGGTTTGAGTTTTCAGCGTCGGCGTCGTCCATATTAGCCCCGCCCGTGTCGAAGTCGTACTCCGACTCTTCGGGCTGCGAGGTTGGCACGGTTTCCTGTGGTGGTTCGGGGACGGCTTGTGGGCGTAAGGATTCTTGAGGGCCTGCGGTGCGCTGCGGATCTGCAGTGTCCTGCGGGCGTGCGGTCGGTCGCGACTGTTCTGCGAGGACGTGTGGGCGCGTAGGCTGGTCAGGCTCTGCAGCGCTGGACCGGGCCTGTTCAGCGTGCGCGTCCTGTTTGCCGGCCTGGCTGTTTAGTTGGCCTTCGACGTTGCGGCTTTGCGTGTCGGCCTGCTGTTGTGGAGTGCGCGGCTGGGTATTGGGTACTGCGCGGACGATAGGCCACGCCGTGTCCTCGTTGTCATCTGGCGCTGATTGGTCTTGCGCAGCGCGGTTTGCCGCGTGTTCGCGCCCATTATTTGCCTGGTTGAAACCCTGCCGGCTACTTGTCTGATTGCGGCTGTGCGCGCTATTGGCGTTAGCAGGTTCCTGGTTACCGTGTGGCGGCTGCGTGGGAGCAGCAGGCGCCGGCTGGCCACCCACATGCACCTGGATGGTTTTTGATACGCCGGTTATTACTTGGATGGCTTTGAGCGCGGTGTCTTGGTGTCGGTTGAGGAACACGTTCGCAAGCCCTTGGTTTGCGAACCCGAGGATAACGGTTGAGGAATCTTCTGAGATTAGTTTGGCGTGCTCCCCAATAAGGAAGGCCGAGGAAGGCATGATTACGCGCACGGCTTCTACAAACTGATCCCATTTGCCGTGCAGGTTTGCGGTCACGTTTCCCGGCGCGGGCGAGGACGTGGCTTGCTTCTGGTCGGCAGGTGCCGCTTCAGGCTTCGACTGCGGTTGAGACTCGGGCTTAGACTCCGGCACTGGCGCAGATTGCGCGGTTGGGGCGGGTGCAGGAGTTTGTGCAGGTTCTGGCCGTTGCGGAGCCTGTCCCTGTGGGGCCGATGTTTGTTGGGGAGCTTGTGCCTGCGCTCCTCCTGCTCTTTGTGGCGCCTGCTGTTTCGGGGCCTGCTGGTGCGCAGGGGCACTTGTGCCGGGAGCGGCCTGGGCGGACTTATTCGCCTGGTCTTGCGCCCGCGAGCGCCTGAGCTGTTCGCGCGCAAGCGCGGCTCCGGTCAGTGGCTTGCCGTCCTCCCCTAGGATTTGCGGACCATCTTGCGCAGGCTCATTAAAGCTACTGCTTCCACCGAACGTGGGCGCAGCTGAGTGACTTGCCGGGGCGGCCTCGCCACTACTGGGGCGAACTCGGGCGCCGCTTAGCTCAACGAGGATGCGGCCAATCATTAGCTCTAGTTGCAGCCTGGGCGAGGTGGCGCCAACCATGGAGCGCAGCGCCTCATCGGTTAAGTCTGCGGCCATCGAAAGCGCGGGCGCGCCCCACTGTTTTGCTTGCGCAAACATGCGTTCGCGTTGGTCCGCGGGAAGCTGGCCCAAAATGTCTTTGGCTTGTTCTCCCGCTACCGCGATTATCAGTAGATCGCGCAGACGTTGCAGGAAATCCTCCACAAACCGGCGCGGATCATGGCCGGATTCAACCATTTGCTCAATCGTTGCGAACAGGCCCGCCCCATCACGCTTGGCAAGCTGTTCAACCGCGGTATCAAGCAGGTTGGTGTCCGTGTATCCAAGCAGAGCAACCGCAAGGTCATACGGGATCTTAGAGTCAATGCTTCCAGCCATCAGCTGATCAAGCACCGAAAGGGAATCGCGAACCGAGCCGCCGCCTGCGCGAATAACTAGAGGTAGCACGCCCTCGCCAACCTCGATGCCTTCTGACTCGCAAAGGTTTGCCAAATACGGCAGCAGGACGTCGCCTGGTACTAAGCGGAACGGATAGTGGTGCGTGCGGGAACGAATTGTACCGATCACGCGCTCTGGCTCGGTTGTAGCGAAGATGAACTTCACGTGCTCGGGCGGTTCTTCCACCAGTTTCAGCAGCGCATTGAAGCCCTGGGTTGTGACCATGTGGGCCTCGTCAAGAATGAACACCTTGTAACGGTCTCGAACTGGCGCGAAAGATGCGCGTTCACGTAGCTCGCGGGCATCATCCACACCGTTGTGCGAGGCCGCGTCAATCTCAACAACATCCAAAGAGCCGGTGCCGCCGCTGGCAAGCTCCACGCAAGACTCACATTTGCCGCAGGGCGTGTCCGTGGGGCCTTCCGCGCAGTTCAGGCAACGCGCGAGGATACGAGCGGACGTGGTTTTGCCGCATCCTCGCGGCCCGGAGAACAAGTAGGCGTGCGTGATTCGATTAGACCGAAGCGCTGCCTTCAGGGGTTCGGTCACGTGGTCTTGCCCGATCACGTCATCGAACGTGTCGGGTCGGTAGCGGCGATACAAAGCTATGGTCACAAGTGAACTCTATCGTTAAGCACGGACAAAAGTTTTGAAGGAGAACAAACGGGGCAGAATCGCTCGTTTATGAGGCCGCAACCACGTCCTCCACCAGCGCGTTCGCGGCTTCTACAAAATCCAGCACGTCCATGCGAAGGGAGAAACCGCGCCGGCCTCCAGACACAACAATTGAGTCTTGATTCAAACAGCTTTGATCAATGATGACGGGCGCCTGCTGCTTTTGCCCAAACGGAGAAATCCCGCCCACAACATAGCCCGTGCGGCGCTGCGCTACTTCGGGAGGAAGCATCTGCGCCTTCTTAGCGCCCGCCGCTCGCGCCACTTTCTTGAGAGACATGCGGTGATCCACCGGCACAACTACGCACACGACTTCGCCATCAGCGTCAACGAGGAGGGTTTTGAACACCTCCGCAGGATCAAAACCGAGCTTTTGTGCAGCCTCAACACCGAACCCGTGGTCAAACTCGCTGGAATGCTCATAGGTTAGCTGCGAGAACGGGACTCCTGCCTCCAACAAGTACGCGACCGCTGGAGTAGAAACCGACTGATCCACCACGCCCCCATCCTGAACGCCCAAATGTTGCCTATCTGACAGGTGTCACACTCATGCTAACTCGACTAATGCGCCCGTCATTCGGTAGACTATCGAAGCGTTACCGCGCTCACGCGTGGAAACCCACAGGAGGATTCGCATAGTGGCCTAGTGCGCTCGCTTGGAAAGCGGGTTGGGTGCAAGCCCTCGGGGGTTCGAATCCCCCATCCTCCGCCATCTACCCCGGTAGCTCATTGAGTTGCCGGGATTTTTCTTGTATTTACGCTGAATTATCGGGGTTTTTAAGCCCTCCACAACATGACAACACATGACATTTAATGACAATAATGTTCATTTAATAGAACCTGGACAGAACATACAGAACCTCAAACTAGACGGGCGACATGGCCAAAGACGGCGTCAGAACCGCCGCGGTAATCAAAGCCACAGCCGAACTGATCACAGCGGTAAGTAAAGCCCAAAAGGCTAGAAAGCCAAAGCGAAAGAAGAAGTAAGGTAGCGGGACCAACCAGAGGACAAAACTAATCAGCCCACCCCCAACAGGGACGAGTTTAACTATTTACGCAGGTAAATCTCTTCAAGATCAGCAAAGTCTTCATCTAAATAATCGCCAGGCTGACCGACCTGTTTGAACAGTTCATATAGGTGGTCTGGCAACTTCACATCATGGTTGATAAGAGTGTCTGAAGCCGATGTTATTGCAGCGGCCGGATCATGTTTGTAGAGGTACTCAAGTTCTTCTAAATCCGCCTCACCATCATCTCGAACTCGCGCCGCAATTGGGAACAAACCCTTAGCCAACTGCTCATAAATCTTGCACATACCGCCTACTATATTTTCGCCACTGGAAACGCAGACGTGATTCGCGTCTTTGTTGTATGCGTCTTTTTGTTGGTTCTCATTTAGCCGGAGGTTTCGAACGCTCAGCGAGGTGAGACAACTCTAACCGGGACGCATTTTCCGGCTTCCCACTTAACTTCCCACTCAACATAACACTTTGGGAAGTTGAGTGGGAAGCTTGTGGGAAGTTCGACAGCGCCGGGGCTTCTGGTGCGTGGCTACGTCTTGATGCGGTAGCGTTGCCGAGGACTTCTCAGCGGCTCAGTGCGCTCGACGACACCTTCGGCAATAAGCTCGTTCACTGCATTTTGCACTGCTGTGCGGCTCAGTTTTGTACTCTTGACGAGTTCAGTTGTGGAGGCAGACGCCTGCCCTTTTAATGCGGTAAGTACTTGGTCAAAGGCGCTTGCATAGCGTTCTTTCTCGGCCACTCTTCGCCGGCGGAAAATAATGGTAAAGCTGTCTAGCCGGTTGATGTACTCAGGTGGCGGCATTAGGGCATCGGCGAGCGAGCGTTGAATGACCGCGATGCCCGTGCCCCTATTTTCAGCCACAACACCTTCCGCTCCCCCATCGGCGTGAAACTTCACGTCTTCAAGAAAAGAAGATAGGCGTTGGTTTCTGGTTGAACTCACGCCTGGCTTTCCTAGGTTTCGTACGGTAACGCCTCCATACAGACCTCCCGGGCTTGTGATTTCGAGGCGGTCAACGAACATGTTTATTTGCACTTGGCTGCCTTGCGCGTGCGGCGAGTAATCGCGATGCATGAGGGCGTTTACGAGCGCTTCGCGCACTGCGACAGGAGGATAGTCCGGCAAATCTGAGCGGTACTTTTCGCCAATGAGAGCGGCAGTGCGCATGTTGTTTTTGACTACTTCGATTCCTTCATCAACGAGCTCTGGAATGGTTCCGGTGAGGGTTTTACTGTCTAGGAGCCGAACTCCTTCAGTGACAGAGCCCTTCGTTGTACCCGGGAAGCTGGCAAATGTCACGGTGAGTCGCGGATAAAATTCTTGCGGATACTCACCCATGACAAGCAAGGACGCCAGGGTTGGGTGTCCGTCCTTGAGGATGCGTAGACGTTTCATCGCGGTTTCGGTGCCGTCATTAAAGGTTTTGGGGCGACGTTTGCGTTGAACAGTCATGTAGGCATTCACGGTGTCTGAATGCAGGTCTTCAAGTTGTGCTTCTGTTACCGGCTGTTCGTCCCATTTGGGTTGGGCCCGCTCCTCAATGAGGCGGTCGACTTCGTATTGTGTGAGGCGGATGTCGCCGTCACTAACCCGAATGTAGCTGCCGCCATATTTTCCCTGGTCAGTTACGTAGCAGGGTTTATCTTCGGAAGTCATTTCATTGATTTCCGCTACAACAACCAACGAGTTCTCAAAGGGAACTGTGTCGATGAGGGGGCGTACAGGGGGCGTGGTTTGGGCGCATCGAGTTTCTAGTGCGTCCCGAGCTTTTGCTGCATCGAAGCCGTCCACGGGCAGGAAGCCGTTTGCTTCATCTAGCCCGACGATAATGAGGCCTCCGTTGGCGTTCGCGAATGCGCTGAGTGTTTCGCGAATTGATTTTCCAACATTGCTCTTGACTTCGATCGGTTGCTTGTCTGTTCCGATCAGGCGCAATGTGTGGATGATTGGCTCTAAGCGTTCGGTGTCCATCGAGTGCTCACTAACTTCCCACTTAACTTCCCGCTTAACATACCACTTTGGGAAGTTGAGTGGGAAGCTTGTGGGAAGTTCTTGAAATCGCGCGCGAAGGTTGGAATAGCACGGTTTTAGCGCGTCTACTACGAGTCAGCAGGCAAGCACAACGTTAACAGTCGATATGAGCGAAAAGGCAGTTTCAGAGCTAGAACGCACCTGGCTCGCTCCACTTCCAAATTATTGGCCGTAGCCCCGGCTAATATTGCGTTAGACAATTAGGGAGGCGATGTGGCCACCACACTTTCACTCGATGAGATCTGCAGGCGCCGTAAAAAGTATGCGAAACTGCGCGACGCGATCGGGTAGCTCCAGGTCATGGAAACCTTCATGACACGCCGGATGTAAACGCGCGTGAAATACGATTTAGCCGCTTGATTGGTTCAACCAGCGTCGGTTGGAACCGAATGAGGTGAGATATAGCAATGAAGCCTTGCAACGTAGATGGGTGTAGCCGTCCTGGAGCATTTGTCACGAGAACCAAACCGACGTGGTGCCTCGTTCATCTTCGCGAAATCTATGGTGAAGGCGGCCTGACCCTGCTCGAGGATTTCACGAAGTCATCTGCCTACTTACTTACTAGGTGTATACAATGTGGCTTCGAAGCGCACTACCGCTTTGACTACGTACTTGATCGGCTTGATGTTGGCGAGGCAGTTTGCCGAGCGTGTTACTGGCGTGCTTGGGCAAAGAATGCACGTGCCCTGGCTGGTATCACCGATGACCCGGTGAGTATTTCCGCTATCCGGAAGAAGGCTGAAGAGAATGGGTACACCTATCTTGGTCCTCTAACGAACCCCAGTTTGGCAGACGATCCGCACGCCACTCGCTGCAACTCCTGTGGACGGATCAAAGCACTGCGAAGCGAAGATATTGGTTGGGGTTGTCCCTGCCGACGTAACCCCAAAACAGCTACGGCAGGGACTAAGAAAGCCCGAGGCGCAAACCTGTTGAAGAACTCAGACAATCGAGCAGTTAGCTGGTGGGATCATCAACGCAACGAAGAATCATTGTGGAACGCTGCGAAACTAAAAGGGCGGCAGGAAGCATGGTGGATCTGCCCTGAAGGGCACTCATTTCAGGCTCGCATCCTTGACGTTACAAACAAGAACTTCTCCTGTCCCCAGTGCGCCTCGCTTAGGCAAGCTGCTCACGAAAGAGAGATTGCCGCGCTCACTGGAAAGACTATCGCGGACGTGCCTGTACTTTTATCGGCATGGGATGATGATACCCCGCCGGATACGGTGCCAGTAATCCAGAACCACTGGGGCCCCGGCTATAAATTTCGATGCCCGGCGGGGCACCGCAACACCCGGGACCCGCGCAGCTACTTCTTCGGTGGCTGTTCTGCGTGCAAGGCGATTGAGACGCGCAAAGGTAACGCGAAAGCTGCGGATGCAGATCCATCGTCAAGCCGTTTGACGCCCGAAATCAGCAGTCAATGGCACCCGACGAAAAACGGCAACCTTCGACTCGCAGAAATTTCACCGGAGTCTCGTCGTACAGTCTGGTGGCAAGACCCTGTTTGTGGGCACGAGTTTCAAGCCACGCCACGTGAACGCGACAAGTACGACAGATGCCGGTGCCCGATCTGCCGTACGATCCTTGACTCACTGGCATATCACTATCCGGAGCTGGCCGAGGAATGGTCACCGGAAAATCAATTATCTCCATGGATGATTCGACCAAACACAACGCAATTAGAAGTAGTCCCACTTTGGGTTTGCAGGAACGAAGCAAGCCATGTCTGGCGTGCTATGCCAAGCACACGAGTAAACGGGTCACGATGCCCGGAATGTCTCGAAAACGGAAAATCACAAATCGAGCTTGAATACTATTCGTCGGCTCTAGCGCACTGGGGAAATGCTAAATCGGGGCCGCGAATCCATTCAAAGAACTTCAAAACGCACTCATCTTGGACCGTTGACATTTTGGTCAGCCTTCCTTCAGGCAAACGCCTCATCATCGAATATGACGGCTGCTACTGGCACCGAGACAAGGCCGACATCGACCACAACAAGAGCATGGATCTGCTAGCTGAGGGATTCATACTCGTTCGTCTAAGAGAAGCACCACTGTCGTCATTGAAGATCTCGCATCCGAACTACCACGAAGTAACCGTCTACACGACCGCCCAGGATCCAGATAGTGACGTGGCACGGATTGCTGATCTAGTCAGGGAATGAGCGAATTAGTCTGGGACCGCCCAGCTCGAAACACAAAGTAGGTCGCCCTCTCAGTGACCTCTGTGCGGTTGAGGAGGGTGTACCAGCGGAATGGGCTGTGTTGCCCTGCATGCCGCTGAGGGTGGCGGCATGCAGGGTAAAGGGGGTATTCACGGGGTGACCTCCTGAAAATCGTGGTTGAAGTATTTGATTGGCAGTTCAAGATCGTGAGCCCAGTCGTCTCAAGGTGGTAGTGAGTGACGATTCCCTTGCAGTGACGCGCCAGTTCATCTTTCGTATTGGCGTAGCGGAGGGCGGTAGCCACGTCCTTGCCACACAACAGGATCTATCCGCCCGAGGTGAGGGTTCGGATCGTGTCGAACTCGTGGTAGGTGAACGCAAGTAGCGCGGTAGCCATGATCGGCTCCTTGTCTGAGAGTCGGGTAGACAATCGCGGGCGTGGGATGCGCCATGCTCTCACCTGACAGTCACGGCAGGCACGGAAACTGGACACGGTGTGAGGAATGCTCTCGCCCGTACGTCCCCGAGGCCCGGCGAATCCGGGCGGGTCAGAGGGCACACTGGTGTGTGAATGTACCGATGGCTCCGTGCCCCGTGCTATTGCTTCGGCGCCATCAACCGGGTAGCCTTGTAACCAACATGACCGGTTCCGCTACCCGCCTCGGTGGGAGTCCAGGGCCGGTCTTCGTTTTTCGTATCAAACAGGGGTGCGCGTGGAGCAGGTGAAGCAGTTCAAGACCTACGGTGAACAGGTCGAATTGCTTCGTCAGCGTGGGATGCGAGTGAATGATCCCCAGCATGCTGAGACGTTGCTGGCGCGATTGAACTACTACCGTTTGTCCGGATACTGGTACCCGATGCGTCGTTTCTCCCAAGGCGACGGCACTGCCCGAGATGAATTCGTTGAGGGAGCATCGTTTGACCTGGTGGTAGCCCTCTATGGGTTTGATGAACAATTGCGCCACAGCGTGTTCATCGAGCTTGATCGCGTGGAGTTGGCTATTCGAACCAAGCTCGGTCACGAACTGGGTCGCCTTGACCCGCTGATCTATTTGGATCCCCAGCGTTTGAGTGCCCGGGCACGGCAGCGAAACAAAGACGGGCGTAGCGTGCACGAGGTGTGGTTGAGAAAGTACCAGTCGGCATTGAAAGCGTCGAAGGAGGACTTCGTCGTCCACCACAAATCCAAATATGGCGGGACTCTACCCATCTGGGC
>OKNX01000438.1_pt1 | contig 8961 bp, 8 predicted proteins | sample 1614901 | NCBI WGS metagenome assembly OKNX01 (sample SAMN04436977, study PRJEB24849) | human gut metagenome | biome: human gut; feature: NICU; material: stool | host: Homo sapiens | place: USA: Saint Louis, MO | collected 2010-08-04
AGCCAGGGTTTACGGACATAATTAAGATCATATCAAGATCAGCTGCTACATCCTCCAATAAAGATACTGGTGTACCTGGATTAAGTGATACCCCTGCTTTCATACCACATTGTTTGATATGTTGAATCAATCGATGCATATGAGGCACTGTTTCTTGATGGAATGTAAAATACTCTACACCAATCTTTGCAAACTCTTCTACGTAATCACCAGGATTAGTAACCATTAAATGAACATCAAATGGTAGTTGTGTATAAGGACGGATTGCTTTTACTATAGGTGCACCAAAGGTTAAGTTTGGTACAAAATGACCATCCATAATATCAATATGCAATAAGTCCGCTCCGGCTAATTCAATGGATTTTATTTCTTCACTTAATGTTGCAAAATTTGCAGAGAGCATAGATGGTGCAATTTTAATCATTTTAAAACCTCTTTCGTTGACTTTCTATGTCATTACGTATAGACATATATGCATCATATCGTCCTTGATGAATATGGCCAGCCTCTAAAGCATCTTTTATGCCACAAATAGGTTCATGTTCATGATAACAAGGATTAAATTTACATGTATCAACATAATCACTAAATTCAGGGAATAACGTAGGTAACCGTTCTAATGATACATCATTGAACTCAATGGCGCTAAAGCCTGGTGTATCCATGATAAAGGAATTTGAATCCAAACTATATAAGGAAGCATGACGAGTAGTATGTTTACCACGCTTAATTTTGTCACTAACCTCTCCCGTTTGGAATGCAAACTTAGGGTCCACTGCATTTAATAAACTACTTTTACCAACACCAGAAGGACCTGCAAATGCAGTTACCTTATGTTCTAAGACATGACGTAAGTCATCAATACCAGTCATATTATATGTTGATGTCATCAATACTTCATAGCCGATAGATTGATAAAGTTTTACCATATCTTCCGTATCTGAATCCATCAAATCACATTTGTTGATACATAATACAATAGGAATATCTGCATGCTCAATCATAACCAGCATTTTATTGAGCAATAACTCATTAATATCTGGCTCATGGGCAGCTACCACCAATACAACTTGGTCAATATTGGCTACCGCAGGTCTTACCATAGCATTATGACGATCATGGATGGACTCAACGAATCCATCCTCTGAAATCGTAACACGGTCACCAACAAGTAAACTGTAGCGACCTTTCTTTAATCTGCCTCGAACTTTACATTCATGAACAGTACCGCTATCGTCTTGTACGTAAAAGTAACCATTCATATTTTTGACAACAATGCCTGTAATCATAATTCCCCTTATAATGCTGTTTCTTGTACTAATGCACCATTGAGATAAACCTCAATACGTACATTACCTACACCAGACACTTTTTTAACGATACGATCACCAGGTTTATTTGTATCATCATAAATAACAGCAGAACCTTCATCATCCTTTACAACAATTTTAAGTTCTTGATTTTTAGACCCCGCTGGAACTGTAATATCTACAGTACCAGTTGTTTTATTACTGCTACTATCCGACTTTTTATCAGATTTCTTTTTATCATCTTTATATTCAGTCGTTAAGTTTACCGTAGATCCTTCATCAATTTCATCCCCAGCTTTAATGCTTTGCTCAGTTACAATAGATTTTTCTTCTACTGAACCAGCTACTTGATTAACGCCAAGATGAGCATTGCTCAATGTATCTCGCGCATCTTTTAAGGTCATACCAATAACATTTGGCATTTGAATCTTTTTAGCTTTTGCTTTATTTACAACGAGATCAATTGTAGTGCCTTTAGAAACTTTAGAATCACCAGATGGACTTTGAGCAATAATAACGCCATCAGGTTTATTATCAACAGATTGTTGAGTTACTTTACCCACAACTAAACCTACATCTTTGAGACGTTGTCGTGCTTGTTCTACAGTTAAACCGGATAAGTCTGGTACTGTAATATCACCAACACCTTTAGAAACGACAAGGTGTATTGTTCGCTGTTCTTTAACCTTTTCCCCAGCCCCTGGAGTCTGAGAAATAACTTGACCTGCTGGTACATCAGGGTTTGTAACTTCACTTGTAGATACGCGCAAATGTTTATCTTCTAAAATATTTTTAGCTACAGATACTTGCTTACCTACAACATTAGGTACATCCACTGTTGTATTGCTCCAGAAGTTACCATAACTCAAGAAGGCACCTAAGAATGCTACTAAGAAAATAACAGCAGCACCTAGAACAATATATTTTTGTGGAATCGATGCTATTTTGCTTAACATACTCTTCTTTTTACCCTCATCTTTTTGCTCTTCTTCAATGGTGCTGAAATCCTCCATAGCTTCAGGATCGACAGCTGGAATCATTTGCGTAGCAAAATCATATGGTTCATGACGTTGTGTTTTTCCCATTGTAAATCCTTGGGACAATCGTAAATCACTAATCATATCAGAAATAGAATCAAAACGATCCGCAGGATTTTTAGATAGAGCCTTCATCACAACTGCTTCTAAAAGCGGTGGAATGGACGGATTATATCGGGTTGGAGGAGCTACTTTTTCACGCACATGTTTTAATGCTACTGCGATTGGTGTTTCCCCTTCAAAAGGAACCCTTCCAGTAAGCATTTCATATAAAACTACCCCTAAAGAGTAAATATCAGTATTTCCATCCACAGGTTTACCACTAGCTTGTTCTGGTGATAAATAATGGGCTGACCCTAAAATAGAGTTCGTATACATCACGGTATTGGTAGCATTCATGGCTCGAGCGATACCAAAGTCAGTAACTTTTACACGACCAGTACGAGTGATAATAACATTATGTGGTTTAATATCACAATGTACTATTCCCATTGTATGTGCGTGCTCTAAGCCCTCAGCAATAGCAATTGTGAACTTAACAGCCTCATCTATGGATAGTCTGCCATGACGAGTAATGTATTCTTTTAATGTTTCACCATCTACATATTCCATAATGATATAGTGTAAGTCTTGATCAAACCCTACATCATACATGTTTACAATATTAGGATGATTTAGTTTGCCTGCCGCTTGTGCTTCTCGTTTAAAACGCGTAACAAACTCATCATCATTGGCAAAGTTAGCATGCAATACCTTAATTGCTACTTGTCTACCTAGTAAGGTATCTTCTCCAAGGTATACGTCTGCCATTCCGCCAACGCCAATTTTATCAACTATTCGGTAGCGGTTATCTAGAAGTAAACCTTTTATATTCATAGTACTCATTATTTCTCCATTTCTAGATTAGATTGTTCCCACCACAATGGTCACATTATCTCCTGCTCCGACATCATATACGGATTCCATTAATGACTCTATAACTTTCATATCATCATCAGTAGATTGTAAAGCACTAGCAATTACATCATCTGATACATATCCGCATAGTCCATCAGTGCAAAGTAAAATACGATCACCTGGAAGAATGGATTCTACACCACTATCTACCTCTAAAGTATTATCAACACCGACTGCACGGGTTAATAAGTTTCTTTGAGGATGATTTAGCATTTCATCCTTTGTAATCTCTCCAGCAGCTAATAATTCTTGTACCATAGAATGATCTGTAGTAATTTGTCGTAAAAGACCATCTCTATATACATACAAACGACTATCACCAACACTTGCCCAGTATAATTGGTTACCATTAATAGCTGTAACAACAGCAGTAGTACCCATACCAGCAAGACGTTCTTCATGAGCTACGCGATTGGCTATACGTTCATTTGCATGAATAATGGCATCGCATAAGTCTTGTTGACCAACCGTTTGAAGGGAGGCCAAATATTCTTTTATTTCATCAACAGCATAGGTACTAGCGATTTCACCACCACTATAGCCACCCATGCCATCAGTGACAGCACAAATAGGACCGTCTATAAAAAATCGATCTTCATTGCGCTGACGCACAAGTCCAATTTTACTTAAACCAACAAAATTATTCATGATTCTCCTTTTTCCGACCGTGAGCTGCTTTTAGCTGCCCACATGCGGCTTGGATTGCATCGCCCATCTCTTTACGTACCGTTACAGATACGCCATAGGAAGCAACGATGTCTTTAAATGTATTCATATTCGTAATAGATGGTTTATATAATTCAATATGTTCATTGCCATTAACAGGAATTAAATTAACATGGCAATTTGGGAAATCCTTACAGATTTCTCCTAAAGCATGAGCCTCCTCCATAGATGCGTTTATAGAATCTATAAGGATATACTCAAAGGTAATACGACGTTGAGTCGTATCATAATAATATTTTACCGCATCTAAGACTTCCGTCAATTCATAACGAGCCCCAACAGGCATAATACTACGACGCACTTCATTATTTGTAGCATGTAATGAGAGTGCTAATGTTATAGGCAATCCTTCATCAGCTAGCTTATAGATGTTAGGAACCCATCCACAGGTAGAAATCGTCATCTTACGATAACTAATATTACAAATTACAGGATCGTGTAACAGTTGTAAAGCTTGTAACACATTATCATAGTTTTGTAACGGCTCACCTGCGCCCATAACGACAACAGAATGAATTTGCTCTTTAGTAAGAGCCCCGAAGATAACAACTTGACCTATGATTTCAGCCGCTGTCAAATCACGGTACAAACCGCCTTGTGTAGAAGCACAGAATACACATCCCATAGCACAGCCTACTTGGGATGAAACACATACGGAATAACCATAGTGTTGTTCCATCAGAACGGCTTCTACTCGGCTTTGATCTGTCATTTCAACGAGTATTTTACGAGTCTTCCCATCTGGAGAAACAGACTCTGTAATTAATGTAGGTAAAGAAATAATACAGTTATCACTTAACCATTGACGCAATTCTTTTGGAAATTGTGTCATGTCTTGAAAATCAAACACATATCTATGATAGATATAGTCGATTAACTGTTTCGCTCGAAACTTTTGTATATTATGGGTCTTAAAGATAGATTGTAATTCTTCTAAAGACTTACCCAATAATTCTATCATGGTACTCCATTTCTATTATTATGATATGCGCTTCATACGAGCCATGAAGAATCCATCCATATGATCTCGCGGTGGATATGTTGTAATCATACCATCGGTAGATGGTGGTAATCCTTCATAGGATACAGGGTCAATAACAAAGTTCTTATGAGTTGCTAAGAATTTTTCCAATACATCCTCATTTTCACCGCTATTGATAGTACATGTAGAATATACTAAATATCCGTTAACTTTGACCATTTCAGCGGCTTTTTCTAATATTTCAAGCTGTAATGGAGGCAATTCAGTAAGTAAGGATTCTGTTTTTCTCCAACGCATATCTAATTTTTTTTGTAAAATGCCAAGTCCAGAACATGGTGCATCAACTAAGACACGATCGAATTGTTCCTTCCAATTATCAGGTAAATAACGACCATCTTGGAGCTTAGTAGAAACAATAGATACGCCCAATCGCTGAGCATTGTGATTCATAAGGTCTAATTTATGATCGTATATATCACAACTCATAATAGCGCCTGTATTATTCATGAGGCTTGCCATATGCATAGACTTACCACCTGGTGCAGCACAACAATCTAATATGCGCTCTCCTGGCTGCGGATTTACTACATGGGCCACTAACATAGATGCTTTATCCATAAAGGTAATGTGCCCATCGATAACAGGTTTTGCTTTTTCTAAATGGCCTTGATGCGCATTAATATAAACTACTTCTGGAATATATGTATCCTGTTCAACGGTCCAACCTAAATCTTGTAATTCTTTTAGGCAATCCTCAATAGATATTTTTATCGTATTGATACGTGCCGTCAATCTAGGTTGTTCATTAAACCAAGCGCAAAGATCTATAGTCTTATCCTTACCCATTTCATTCATCCATAAATTAACCAGCCATAATGGTTGATTATAAATGAAAGAAATTTCTTCAGCCTCAGATTTAGCAAGTTCACCAATAGAAATACTATCACTTTCACGCAAAACGGAACGTAACACTGCATTTACAAAACCAGATAAACCTCTAGTTAACTTTTTAGCCAATTTAACAGATTCATTGACAGCTGCACTTTCAGGTACCTTATCCATATAGATAATTTGGTAAATACCTAGTCTAAGAATTTCTACAACCATTGAAGATAATTTCTTGAGAGGTCGTTTTGCAAAGTGAATAATAATGGCATCAAGATAATTTTTTCTACGAATAACACCATATACCAACTCAGTAAAAAATCGTCTGTCTAAATCGGATAGATGATATTTCTGTAAATACTCCTGTAACTTGATATTCGCATAAGCACCATTACGATTAATATCACTCAAAGCTTTCACTGCGAGCAATCGAATATTTTGTTGTTCATAACTTTTTACTTCAGTCATTGTTTTTCCTACCAATTAATTGTTCAACTGCTGCACGAACTCGTTCAGGATCCACTGTAGTATTGCAACATGGTCCATTAGGTCTTTCATTTAAAACACCAATGACAGGTATAGGAAATACATCGGCCATACCACTTGCTAAATCACGTTCACAAGCAATGGCTACAATAGCCTTAGGCCTTGCTTCTTTTACCTTCATTCGCGCTAATGTACCACCTGTTACAACTATAAATTGACAGCCATAATCTTTGGCAACTTGTAATAAACTTCCAACCTGGCATCTACCACACTGCTTACAATTATATACATCATGTGTAACCTTATGAACACACGAGCTTTCCTGTAAACAATGCGGTGTTAATAACAATATGCGTTTTGGATCAACCGTATACATATCTAGCATCACGAGATGATTAATTAAATCAATCATAGATTGACGCAATTGATCCTTAGTAACCCCTCTCACTTTACCAATCAATAAAGATAATGGAAATAATCCATATATAAACTGATTGGCTAGCCTTAAAACAATAGGATGTAACCGTATAATACCAAAACTAGCAATAATCAAGGATAAGCACAATAACCATATAGCACCAATACATACAGAAAAAACAACTGTAATAATTATGGGTACAATAGGATGTAATTGTGTAAGCCCAGGTTCTAACACGTACATTAGAAAGCCGATTATGGCAGTAATTAAAGCACATGTAATTGATGATAATATAAGGTATAACGGATACGTTTCGTACTGCTTACATTGAGTCTCCAAAAACGATACCTTCCTTTATTTGATGACCATTTATAAAATCTATAGCAGAAATACGCTTTTTATTTTCTGGTTGAACTTCTGTTAATAGAATTATATTTCCATCACCACAAAATACACCTAACCCAGCTGTTTTAGATACGATTGTACCAGGCACGGTTGTAGCAGATATAGCAATTGGTACATGTTTACCATGGACATCTATCAAACAGTGAGTCGTATCACTTGGAACCACTTCTCCAGACCAAACTTTTAAGCGTTTTCCATCGAGATACGTATAACATCCAGGTGCTGGATTAAGTCCCCTAATGAGATTTACAATTTCATTCGCAGATTTAGACCAATCAATATGTCCCATTTCTTTTGTAATTTTGGTCGTATGTGTAGCTATTGAATCATCTTGTGGAGTAGCTACAATCTCTCCGTTAACCCAACGAGTTAATACAGGTACAATCGTTTCGCCACCAAGTACGGCCATACGTTCAAATAATTGACCCGTTGTTTCACCAGGAAAAATATCGGTCTCTACGATATCAATAATATCGCCTGTATCAAGGCCATCATCCATATGCATGATAGTAACACCAGTCTTAGCATCACCATTTAATATGGCATAATGAATTGGTGCAGCCCCTCTATACTTAGGTAAGATAGATGCATGAACGTTAATACAACCATATTGAGGTAAGCGAATAAGCCATGGCGGTAAAATTTTACCGTATGCAATAACCACTACTACATCTGGTTTTAATGCTTCTAATTCAGCTTGCACTTGCTCATCACGTAATGTAACAGGTTGGAACACAGGTAAATTATGTTTCAGAGCTGCCACTTTTACAGGTGGCATTTGAACTTGTTTACCGCGACCTTTTTGTTTATCAGGCTGACAATATACACCAACAATAGAGTGTCCAGCCTTAATTAATGCTTCTAAAGTAGGAACCGAAAAGTCTGGCGTCCCCATAAATACGACGCGCAATTGTTTTTGATTAGACAATTTCATTCTCCTCTGGATGATCCGTAATCAATCGTAAATTAGTTGCTTTTTCAATAAACAAATGCCCTTCTAGATGATCAATTTCATGTTGAAAAATACGCGCCAAAAATCCTTCAGCTTTAATTGTTACTTTTTTATTATGAGGGTCAATACCTTTAACGGTAATTTTATCGAATCTTTCGACATCACCAAAATAACCAGGTACACTCAAACATCCTTCTGGGCCCACTTGGGAGCCTTCAGCATGAGTAATCTCAGGATTAATTAATGCAATGAGACCGCTACCAGCATGATCATCTACGACGATAATTCGTTTTGATACAGCTACTTGAGGCGCAGCCAATCCAACGCCTTCAGTTTCATACATTGTTTCAGCCATATCATCGATAAGGGCTCTAAGTTTTTTATTAACATGTTCCACAGGTTCCGCAATTTGTTTTAAAACGGGATGACCTGCTTTCACAACATCTAATACTGCCATTTATACTCCTATACTAAACTGGATCTACATCAATCAAAAGTCCTTCTTGTGTGAAGATCCACGAATTATATATATATTCTTTTAAATTTGATAAATCGGTACCGCGAATCATAATCGCTAATCGATACATGTCCCGTACTTTTTTAATACTCGCTTCATAAGGTCCATTAATGAGGATATCGGTATCACCTTTATGAGCCTCTAAATCGTTTACAATACGATTAGCAATGGTCTCCAAGGTGTCCATATTCTGATGACGCACTACCATATGTATCATCTCTCTAAATGGAGGATATCCTAAGGCTTTACGATTTTGGATTTCTTCATTGTAAAAGCCTACATAATC
>OKNX01000442.1_pt1 | contig 8897 bp, 7 predicted proteins | sample 1614901 | NCBI WGS metagenome assembly OKNX01 (sample SAMN04436977, study PRJEB24849) | human gut metagenome | biome: human gut; feature: NICU; material: stool | host: Homo sapiens | place: USA: Saint Louis, MO | collected 2010-08-04
ACTGACACCATGAGGATGCGCGCTGATCGCCCAATCTTCTCCGATTTTATCGTTAGGGATATCAAAACCGAAGACGGAACGTAAACGGCTTCCTCCCCAAATTTTTTCTTGAAAAACTGGTTTTAAAAACATAGGTTCCTGCATAATTCAAACTCCTCTCATTTTTCATAGCTATTATAGCATTATTTCTGTAATACCGCTTTCTCTTTCAAAAAGTTTTCAACAATTTCATCTCGACATATGAGATACTCCGCACGATGATCGACAGGATGTACGCGATTGGACAGAAATATCAACGCTTCTTGTGTTTTTATATCAATCAAGAAAAACGTACCTGTATAACCAGTATGAAAAAGAATCGCATGACCGTCTCCTACATCTTTTTTTAGATCCCACCCTAGAGAACGATAGCCATTTCTTTCTGGAGTTTGATCTTGTAGCAAAGAATCAATCGTTTCTTCTTCTAAAAACCGACCATTACTGATTTTTCCCTTGTTCAAATACATTTGGACAAAAGTAATGCTGTCGTTCAAATCGATAAAGAGCCCAGCATTTCCTGCATGTTCAGCTAAAACTCTTGCTTTCGGATCATGAGTTTGTCCACACAAAACCTCACCCGAAGGCAGTTGTTCTGTGGGAACGATTTTTTTGGAAGGAAAAGGAAGAAATAAGCTGTTCATCATTCCTAATGGTTCCAATACTTGTTCTTGAAAGATTTCCACTGCAGTTTCTTGGTAAATTTTTTCCAGCATCAATCCAAGAAGAATCGTTCCGGCATCTGTATATTTTACTTCTTTTCCTAGTTGCTCACCTGGCTCTAGCTTTAAATAAGCGGCAATCAATTCTTCCTGAGATAGCTCATCTCTGTTTGGTATCCATGTTTTGATATCAGAAGTATGTGTCAGTAAATGACGCAAAGTGATTGTCTGATTTTCAAATTCAGAAAGATATTTATGCAGTGGTTGATCGAGTTCTATTTTTCCATCTTCTAATAGACGCAAAACTAATGAAGTGGTTGCAACGACTTTCGTCAGTGATGCTGCATCAAACAACAGATCTTCTGTCATCGGCTGTTTTTCAGGAACGACTTGGGCAAAGCCAGCTGTAAATGATTCTACTTGATTTTCTTTGATGAAGGCGGCTGCTACACCTGGATAAAATCCTTCTTCCATTTTTTTCAAAATAAGCTGTTTCGTTTGTGGGTACATCTTTTTCTCCTGCTTTTCTGTCAAATTCTTACAGTCCAAGCTTAAAGCTTAATCTATGAGGAATCAACCTTTTTACACAAAAAAAACTGCGCGGAAAACCACGCAGTTTCATTCGGTATACCGTTTGCTCTTTCTATCTCTAGAACAAGTAATAGTATGACCGTTTATAAAATGACGAGACATGCGACAATCGTTAAGAAAGAAAAAGTTAAGCGTCGCATCGAATGTCAGTTTTATTCTTTTCTTTTGGCTCACTGACGAACCACCATTCGATTCCTATGGCATCATAGATTGTGAGTACTGTATGCTTTTTGTCCAAGAAGAAATCGACTGATAATTGCTGCAAGTGAGCAATCAGTCCTTCCATGCTTTCAGTATCAATCATGAATTTCAGAAAATCAAGGCCAATCACTTCATCTGTAGGCAAATCGATGGCACCACCACTTGCTTCTGTCAATCCAACATGGAAATCTCCTTCATTCAATACATGGATGCCCTCTTCTTCATTATGTACCTTCAAACCAAGGACACGATTAAGAAATTGGCGTTCTTTTGCTAAATCAGTAACATTTAAATGGATTTTTTCAAAATAAGATCCTGCTGTTAGTTTACTGAATTTTTCTTCAGATTTTCTTAACAACGCTTCTTGATCCATCGTCTCTGGAACTTCTCTTTGGTGATTCTTATTCTCTTCATGGTAAATTTCTAATTCATTCTCTTCTGGGTCTACGAGTAAGATCCCCATACGTCCATGATCTTCTAAAGCTTCTTTGATTGGATAATTCATTTTACGAATACGGCAAAGAATATCTGCCATTTCTTCTGTGCTAGGGATAATCAATGAGAAACGGTTCAGCTTTTTGATCTCCCCCATGTGATCATTCGCTCTAGGACTTTCTTCCAGCAGCAACATTTCACTTCCAGCTTCTTCTGTTCCTAAAATGGCTAATTCGTTTTCTTCTCTTTTCAAATCAAAGCCAACAACGTTCTTGTAAAAATCAATCATTTTATCTCGGTCTTTCACCCGAATGGCTACACTTTTTAAATAGGTGGCAGCCCCCAATTGAAAATCTCTCATATTTCTTGCTCCCCTCTACGTCAAGCTTTATTTTAACGATGGATTCTTCTTCTTTCAAGCAATAACTTTGATTTTGTTAAAAAAAGTGTGAGAAACTTCGCATTTTACTTGTTTTTTGTAAATAAATGAGTAAAAAACCACATGAAACTCATTTTCTTGAAATGTGCTTCATGCGGTAAAGAAAAATAATAAATTTGTACGTTTCTATGAAGCTTCTTCTTCAGAAAACTGACTGTTATAAAGATCTGCATAGAATCCGTCTTTTTCCATCAATGTATCGTGGTTTCCAGTTTCTACAATCGAACCATGATTCATCACAATAATGTTGTCTGCATCGCGTATTGTAGACAAGCGGTGAGCGACAACAAAACTTGTTCGGTTTTCCAATAGGCGATTCATCGCTTTTTGAATCAGTATTTCTGTTCGTGTATCTACACTAGATGTTGCTTCATCAAGGATCAGGACATCCGGATTTGCTAAGAATGCTCGCGCAATAGTGATCAGCTGACGCTGCCCTTGCGAAATATTGCTTGCATCCTCGTTTAATACAGTGTTATATCCTTCTGGCAATTTACGAACAAAATCATCTACGTGAGCGGCTTTAGCAGCTTCAATGACTTGTTCATCTGTTGCATCGTCGTTCCCATATTTGATATTGTCATAGATACTTCCTGTAAACAGCCAAGTATCTTGTAGTACCATTGAAAACTGTGCGCGCAATTCATCACGTGAAAGGTCACGGGTATCTACACCATCGTAACGAATACTGCCTCCAGAAACATCGTAAAACCGTTCAAGAAGGTTGATCAGTGTCGTCTTTCCTGCACCGGTTGGCCCTACAATAGCGACCATCTCACCAGGTTTGACATCCAAGTTGAAATCAGTCATTAGCAAGTTATCTGGTGTGTAGCCGAATTGAACATTTTCAAAACGAACTTTGTATGGTGTATCTTTTTCTTCTGGAAGGCCAGATTTTTCATTGGACATCTCTTCTTCATCCAACACTTCAAATACCCGTTCGGCTGAAGCAACTGTTGATTGGATAGTGTTCATCAAACTTGCAAGTTGAGTGATTGGTTGAGAGAACTGTGTCGTATATTGTAAGAATGCTTGAACATCCCCTAATGTCATGTTCCCATTTGCAACTTTTACTCCGCCTAGTACAGCGACGAACACATAGCCTAGATTTTTAACGAAATTCATCAACGGCATGATGATTGCCGAAATAAATTGAGCTTTCCAACCAGCGGCATACAGATTCTGATTTTCTTTTTCAAATACTTCCTGATCTTTTTCAGTATGATTGAATGTTTTAACGATCGTATGACCACCATATGTTTCTTCTACTTGGTTATTCAATAAACCTAAACTTTTTTGCTGATCTGCGAAAAACACTTGTGATTTTGGCGCAACGACCATAACGATGATCAAGCTTAAAGGAATCATCAATAACGCGACTAACGTTAATTGCCAGCTGATTGAAAGCATCATCACGATGACCCCGATCAATGTGACTGCACTAGTTACAAATTGAGTCAAATTTTGTTGCAGCGTGCTTGCGATGTTATCCATATCATTGATTGCTCGAGACATGATATCGCCATTTGTATGTGTATCATAATAGGAAATCGGTACACGATTCATTTTGGCTTCCAAGTCATGACGCAACTCATAAACTGTCCGCTGTGAAACACGTGTCATAATAAACTGCTGTAAAAAGTTGAATACAGCTGAGATCAAATACATCACGATTACTGTTGCAATGATTTGCGCAATTTTATCAAAATCTATCGGAAATTTTGTTACTTGTTGCCCTTGTTGCATCTGTTGCGCGCCAGCCATTACACCATTGAATATTTCTGTAGTTGCTTTCCCCAAAACTTTTGGTGTTTGGATTTGGAAAATCACGGCTGCTATTGCTAGTACAAATACAGCGATGATTGCAACCATACGTTTAGACATATAGCCAAACAATCGGCGTACTGTTCCCCAGAAATTTTTAGGCTTTTCCCCTTTTACACCTAGATTCCTGCCAGGTCCGCCGTGTCCTGGACCGCCTGCTGGTCCGTGAGAGGGACGTGTGTTTGTTTTACTCATGCTAAGTCCTCCTCTCTTAGTTGTGAATGAACGATTTCTTGATAAGTTTCATTTGTTGCCAATAGTTCTTCATGTGTTCCTTTGCCAACTAGTTTTCCTTCATCTAGTACAAGGATCATATCTGCATCCATTACTGTACTTACTCGTTGAGCAACTAAAACCGTGATACTTTCTTTCATATTCGTTTTCAATGCTTGGCGAAGATTGGCATCCGTTTTGAAATCCAATGCTGAGAAGGAATCATCAAACACATAAATGTCTGCTGTTTTGACTAATGCCCGTGCAATTGCTAGACGCTGTCTTTGTCCGCCGGAGAAGTTTCCTCCTCCTTGTTCCACATGGCTGTCTAAGCCATCTTCCATCTCTGAAACAAAATCTTTAGCTTGTGCGATTTCTAATGCTTTCCAAATCATTTCATCTGTTGCATCCGGCTTACCATACTGCATATTGTCTCGGATCGTTCCAGAGAAAAGAACTGCTTTTTGAGGAACAAAGCCCATTAGCTCCCGCAAATTATATTGAGTCATTTCACTGACGTCCGTTCCGTTTATTTGGATCGAACCAGATTCGATGTCATATAATCGGGGGATCAAATTGACTAAGGTCGTTTTACCTGAACCAGTTCCTCCTATGATTGCGACAATCTCGCCCGACTTAGCTTGAAAATCAATATCTTCCAATGCAAGTTTTTCTGCTCCATGATATCGATAATTGACATGATTGAAGGCCAATGTTGCTTCTTTTCCAGCAAAAGAAACGGTTTTAGGATTTTCAGGGTCATGGATACCGATTTTTTCATCCAACACCTCATTGATACGGTCAGCTGAAGCTTGTGCACGAGGTACCATGATGAAAATAGCGGAAAGCATCATAAAGCTGATCAAGATCTGCATCGCATAAGTCATAAATGCAATCAGATTACCGACTTCTAAGGTCATATCTGCTATGTAGTGTCCACCAAACCAAGTGATTGCTACGTTTGTACCGCTCATGATCAATGTCATCATCGGCATCATCAATGCGACGATCGTATTCACTTTGATTGCCGTATTTGTATAGTCTTTATTCGCTAAATCAAAACGATTTTCTTCAAAGCGCGTCTTATCGAATGCGCGGATGACTCTGACACCTGTCAACCCTTCTCGAAATACCAGGTTCAAACGGTCAGTTTTCTTTTGCATGCTTTTGAATAATGGAACAGCAAAATACATGATTCCGCCAATCAAAATAATCATTACTGGGATGACGACTAAGAAGATTTTTGTCAACTGATGATCTTTTTGATAAGCAAGTATACTCGCGCCAATCAACGTGATTGGTGCATTGATCATCATACGTAAAAACATTTGTGTGACCATTTGGATTTGAGTCACATCATTGGTGGTTCTTGTGATCAAAGAGGCCGTTCCGTATTTGTCAAACGCATCTTTTGTCAGGCTCTCTGATTTTTTATAGACATCCGTACGCAATTGCTTACCCAGTTTCTGTGATTCTCGAGTAGCAAAAAATGTATTTGCAATAGCGGCTAAGATACTGATCAAAGAAAAACCGATCATCACAAAACCTGTATGCCAAATATAATCGACATCTCCTTGCGCTACCCCTTTATCAATGATATTGGAGGTAAGTGTCGGCAAATATAAATCTGCCAGTACTTGGATCACCATGAAAACTGCAGCTGCAATTGCTGAAGTCAAGGAGATCCGTTTTACGATTTTTAGCATCTAGTTCCCTTCTTTCTATTTATATACTCCGTTTTTCAGCCAAGAAAGTTTCAAATTGAATTCACTGATTGCTTGCTCTGCTGAGTAATCTTCGGATGTTGAAAATAAGCGATACGAATGCGCAATTGTTGTAAATACAGTATTCATGACTAATTGGATCAGTAACTCCAATTCATGATCATTTTTTACTTTCAACTTCGTCCGATCAATCAATTCAAGCAACTCTTTTGCATCTTGTTTGTGTTCTTTATGTGGATCATGAGGCGTTTTTTGGCGACTCGTATGAGGAGCGACTTTTCTTGAGGCACGGTAATCCATGTTCATAAACAAGTTACGATAAAAAGAAGCATTCTCACCTTCCAAAATCTCATAAATCATTTTAGAAAAATAGGATTCGAATCCTTTGAATAGATCACCATCGGATTCTTTCATTAGTTGCAACATATCTTTAGAGCTGTCACGTCTCATTGTCTCAAAGTAATAAAAATAAAGATCCTCTTTATCTTCAAAATACTGATAGAAACTGCCTCTAGGGATATCCGCTAATTTGACGATATTAGCAATCGAGGCTTCTTTCAAAGGTACTCTAGAAAACTCGATTCTCGCCGCTTCAATTAACCTTTTTTGTTTTTCTTTCGGCAAATGGAAAAATGTCTGTGTCGGCATATGGATCCTCCTTTCTTCTAAGATGACACATTGTCATATGACGCTATGTCATTATAACACCTCCCACCTGTTTTGCAAGACATTTGCATAGTTTTTTTCATTATTATCCGATACATTAAAAAAATGATAAGAGGAATCCTTTCATTTGAATTAATGAGAGCTGCCCATTAAAATAGCCACATACTAAACAAAGGATGAGATAAATGGCCCAATCAATTAGTGTCCAAGACTTCAATAAATTGCCTCTTGATGCTGACAGCATCGTTTTAGATACAAGAAATACTTTAGATTACACAAAAAAACACTTAAGCCACTCGCTTTCTATCCCCGCTGCTATCTTGCCAAGACAATTAAAAAATCTAGATCCAAAAAAACTTTATTATATTCTAAGCTACACAGGCAGACGATCAGAAGCATTAGCCGATCAACTTACTGCTAGCGGATTTCGTGCTGTTTATATCATTGGTGGGATGGAAGCTCTTCAGTCAAGCGTTGCTTGAACATTGCTGGGGGCTGTGACAAAAATCGTGTCACAGCCTCTTTTATATCCTGTTTTTTTAGTTATTTATTCTTCAACCTTATCAATATGACTTGATAGCCTTTTCTTTTTCGAGTAAACTGATTTTGTTAGTCATAGTTATAACAATCATAGCAATAAAAGGAGAAGGTAAGCATATGGCATCTGTTTTAGTAGTCAAAGGTCATCCCCTAACTGCAGAAGAATCACGTACAGTTAAGGCATTGACGTCTTTTTTAACAAGTTATAAAGAAAATCATCCAGATGATGAAGTGACTGTTTTGGAACTTTATCGCGATGATATTCCAGAAATTGATGAAGAATTATTATCAGGTTGGGAAGCATTACGTGCTGGTGCAGAATTCACTTCCTTATCAGAAAGTCAACAACAAAAAATCGCTCGTTTCAATGAATATGAATTGACTGAGCAGTTCCTTGCTGCTGATAAAGTCGTTATCGCAAACGCCTTATGGAATCTAAATATCCCAACAAAATTAAAAGCTTGGTTCGATACTGTCAATGTAGCTGGAAAAACGTTCCGCTATACAGAAAACGGGCCAGAAGGATTAGTGACAGGTAAAAAAGCACTGCACATCCAATCTAATGGCGGTGTATACAACGGACAAGACTTTGCCTCTCAATATGTAAAAGGTATTTTGAACTTTGTAGGCATCGATCAAGTAGAACAACTATTCATCGAAGGAATCGATTATGACCCTGACCGTGCAGATGAGTTGATGCAAAATGCATTAGATAAAGCTGCTGCTTTAGGTAAATCATTTTAAAATTGAGGTAAATGTATATAAAAGAGACAGAGGGAAAAATCTTCAAAGCAACATTTGTGCTTTGGATATTTTCCTCTGTCTCTTTTTGTTATTCTTTCTGCTTTTTCAACGGATTTTCTTCATAAAGAGAAGAAATCGTTGTATACCATTCAAAAACATGAGTGATCACTACTTTAGCTGCTGCATAAACAGGAATCCCCAAGATCACACCAACGATCCCGAACAATTTCCCTGACGTCAGCAGCACTAATAAGATCGTTACTGGATGGATTGCTAACTGATTTCCCAATACTAACGGAGAGATCAAGCGTCCTTCTATTGTCTGTTCTACTGCAAAAACGATCAGTACCTTGATGATCATGAATGGACCTGCCACAATAGCTAAAAAGATGGCTGGAATCATTGCTAAAAATGAGCCTAAGTATGGGATCAGATTCAAGAACCCTGCAATGATTCCCAACGTGACAGCATATTCTAAACCAATGATTGCAAAACCAATCATAAACATGATTGCCACAGCAAAAGCCACAGTTAATTGCCCTCTTATATATGAGGAAACTTGACTATTCATTTCACTCAGCACATTCAACGTCGGTTTTTGCATGCGTGTTGGTAAAAACTTGACGAAATAAGGGGCTAATCGCTTACCATCTTTCAATAAATAAAATAAGATAAACGGCATCGTCAGCAAAGCTACTAAAATAGTCGCTACCGCACCAACAAAACTCCCAAGACTCTGAACTGTACTCTTAGATATGTCTTGGATCATATCACCTGCTGAATTCATGAACTTATCACCTGCTGTTTCCAACTGTTCTCGAA
>OKNX01000500.1_pt1 | contig 7965 bp, 3 predicted proteins | sample 1614901 | NCBI WGS metagenome assembly OKNX01 (sample SAMN04436977, study PRJEB24849) | human gut metagenome | biome: human gut; feature: NICU; material: stool | host: Homo sapiens | place: USA: Saint Louis, MO | collected 2010-08-04
ATAATGTTGGATATTTTATATCGAAAGATGAATTACTTAAAAAATTTCCTAAAACACAAGCTTATGGGCGTCCACATATTGGTCAATTATTAATTGATGGTGGCTACGCTAAGGATATTAATGATGTGTTTAAAGGTATTCTTCGAAAAGATAGTCCTTGCTATGTGCCTAAGGTTAAGGTTGAGGTACCATATATTATTGATATTATTCATAAAGCTGGAGGCCTTGCCGTTATGGCTCATCCTAAATTAGTATCTAGTGATGAGTATGTTGTAGAAATGTTAGCCTATGATTTTGATGGTATGGAAGTTTACCATACTAAACATAATGATGATGATGTGAAACGATATAAAACATTAGCAATAAAACATAACTTGTTTATTACAGGTGGTTCTGATTATCATGGTATTCCAGGAAAAGCACCCGATAAATTTGGAGACTACTTGGTATCATCTGAGAATGTATCAGAATTTATTAGTTTGTTATAAATAATGAGGTTGACTATGGAAGTCGTTGCATTTGTAGGTAGTAGTGGCACTGGTAAAAGCCATCGTGCGCTCGTAGTTGCTCATGAAAACAATATTGAATGTATTATCGATGATGGTATTTTAATTCACGATAATAAGATTGTAGCTGGTTTTTCTGCTAAGAAGGAATCTAGCCGATTAAAAGCTGTTCGTCGTGCCATTTTCCAAGATGAAGTGCAAGTAAAATCAGTACGTGAGCAATTAGACAAAATCAATCCTAATAAACTTATGATTATTGGTACATCCGATAATATGGTTAAAAAAATTACGAAAGCATTAGGCTTGCAAGATCCTGATCGATATATTCGCATTGAGGACGTTGCTACGCCTAAAGAAATTGAAAGGGCACAACATGCTCGTCTAAAAGAAGGTAAACATATTATTCCGGTTCCAACGATGGAATTGAAACCTCACTTTAGAGGGTACTTAATTGATCCAATCAAAACTATGTGGCGTCGACGTACATTAAAAAAACAAGACCAAGATACATTGGGGCAAATTGGGTCAGAAGGCTTTGAACGATCTGTAGTACGCCCTGCTTTCAGTTATTATGGACGACTCACCTTTGATGATGATGTAATTATTAAATTGATTCGCAATGGCCTTAAAAAAGTAGCTGGTGTTGATGAGTCTAGTATTATTTCTTTCGAAAAAGGTAATAAAGGCCAAAATGGTCTAGTCGTAGATATGGCTGTTGTTATTGAACATGGTTATCCTGTTAAATCATTAATGCAACAGGTGCAAAAGTCTGTTCGTAATGAAATCGAATATATTACAGGCATGTCTATTGAACGGATGTCCATAAAAGTTAAAAATATTATAGAAACAAAACGTAAGATTGTTAAAGTATAGGAGTTAGAATGAAGTCTTATTATATTTACACCTATGGTTGTCAAATGAATACTGCTGATTCTGAGCGCTTATCGCATCAGTTAGAATCTGTTGGCTATACACCTACAGAGGACGTAGAAACTGCAGATTTAATATTATTAAATACTTGTGCAGTACGTGAGAATGCAGAAACAAAAGTCTATGGCCGCATAGGTGAGCTAATGAGACTGAAGAGAAAAAATAAAAACTTGATTCTTGCTGTTACAGGATGCATGGCACAGAAGAATCAAGCAGAAATGTTTAAGCGCGCTCCACATATTGATATTGTCTTAGGTACTCATAATATTCAACATATTAATGAAATGATTGAAGAGGTACAACGAGGTCATACACATCAAATCAATGTAGACATGGATAATTCTGTATTGCCAGAATTGGAAGCAAAACCTAATGGTACCTTTTATGCATGGGTACCTATTATGAATGGATGCAATAAGTTCTGTACGTACTGCATCGTTCCTCACGTTCGTGGTAGAGAAATTAGTCGTCCTGTAGAGGCCATCGTAAAAGAGGTAACCGAACTAGGGGCAAAAGGGTTTAAAGAGATCACTTTATTGGGGCAAAATGTAAACTCTTATGGCTTAGATTTTAAAGATGGTACCGATTTTGGTACATTAGTGGACGCTCTCGATGGTATTCCAGGTATTGAACGTATACGTTATATGACAAGTCATCCTCAAGATATGACTAAATCTATGATAGATGCCCTTGGTCGATCTTCTAATATTGTTACTCATTTACATTTACCGATTCAATCTGGTTCGGATCGTATCTTGAAGAAAATGAACCGACATTATACAGTGGAGCATTATAAAGAACTACTTTCTTACTGTCGTGAGAAAATTAAAGATGTAGTTGTTACTACAGATATTATTGTCGGTTTTCCTGGGGAAACAGAGGAAGATTTCCAAGCTACTTTACAACTCTTAAAAGATGTTCGTTATGATATGGCATATACGTTTATCTATTCTAAACGTTCTGGTACGCCAGCAGCGACTATGGATGATCAAGTTCCAGAAGAGGTTAAACGCGTGCGTTTACAAACACTGATGGATGTACAAAATGAAATCTCTTATGAACTAAATAAACCTATGGAAGGGCAAGTGTTTGATATTATTGTAGAGGGGCCAAGTCCTCGCGATGAAGATATGTGGTTTGGTCGGACATCGGGCAATAAAATGGTGTTATTCCCGAAAGACGATTCTTTATCAATTGGCGAAACTGTACCTGCCTATATTGATAAAGCACAAACTTGGGTTTGCTACGGTACAATACAAAAGGGGTAAGTATGGTAAAAAAGCAAACACCTATGATGGAGCAGTATTTAGATATTAAATCTAGATATTCTGAAGAATTACTGTTCTTTCGGTTAGGTGACTTTTATGAATTATTTAATGATGATGCATTAATTGCATCTCGTGAACTTAATATAACCTTAACCGGTCGCCCAACAGGAGATGAGGAACGCACACCGATGTGTGGCGTTCCTTTTCATGCTGCTGAAAGCTATATAGAAACATTGGTAAAAAAAGGTTATAAGGTTGCTATTTGTGAACAATTAGAAGATCCTAAAGCAGTTAAAGGCATCGTTAAGCGTGACGTTATTAAGGTCATTACACCAGGGACTGTAATGACTGAAAATGGCAATGATGCACGGTCAAACAATTTTTTATCGTTATTTTATATGGTAAAAGATGCATGGATACTTGTATTTTCAGATGTATCTACTGGGGAAGTTATTTGGCATCGTATTACTGATTGTGAAAAACGAAGTGATATGTTTGATGCACTCAGTATGTATCGTCCAAGTGAAATTATATTGCCTGAAGGAACTGTATTACCGCAAGATATAAAAGACTTTATGGATAATCAATTCAGCAATATTGTATTATCTCCATTTAGTACATATCATACACAACGAGAGGTAGCGGAAAAAGCAGTTACTCACTTTGGTGATTTAGGCCTTATGGAAGAGGATGTATGGGAAGCATTAGGGTATATGCTTTTATATTTAGAGGATATTATTAAGTCTGAAATTTCCCATATTAACTATGTACATCAATTGAGTGTAGGTAATCGTCTAATCTTAGATACATCTTCCTTACGTCATCTTGAAATTACCCATAATTTACGTGATGGCGGTCAAAAAGGTACATTACTCGATGTACTTGATCGAACATTGACACCAATGGGGGCGCGCCTATTAAAACAATGGCTTGAAAGTCCGTTGACTGATGTAAATCAAATTCAACGTAGACAAGCTGCCGTAGCAGAACTTATTACACGCGGTGCTGAACGGTCTCATATGCGTAGCTTATTAGATTGTATTTATGATTTTGAGCGCATCGTAGGTCGTGTAGAAACAGGTTCTGTGTCACCTAGAGATTTAACGGCTCTTCGTGAATCTCTAGCAGTATTGCCAGATATTAAAAATGTATTAGGCACATGTTCAAGCTTGGCCTTAACCTCTATTAATGAACGCATTCAAGATCATAAAGACATTTATAATTTATTATGTCGTGCTATTGCTGACCAACCAGCATTGACATTAAAAGAAGGCCGAGTTATTAAAGATGGTTTCAATCCAGATTTAGATGAACTACGTTCTTTAGCTACTAATAGTGAGCAATGGCTGGCTAAGATGGAAGCCGACATTAAAGAGGCTACTGGTTTATCTAAAATTAAAACTGGTTATAATAAGGTATTTGGATATTACTTTGAAGTATCCCATAGTAAATCTGAACAAGTACCTGATTACTTTATTCGAAAACAAACTTTAGCTAATGCAGAGCGTTATATTACGCCTGAGTTAAAGGAATTTGAAATCAAAATTCTTAGCGCTAAAGACAAGATAATCGCTTTAGAGCATGAATTATATCAACAATTACGAAATGATATAAAACTTGTTATTAAAGATGTACAAGAAACAGCTCGTGCTCTTGCTGAGCTTGATGTATTGTGTTCTTTGGCACTAGTAGGTTATGAAGAAAATTATATTTGCCCTACAATCGTAATGAATGGCCAAATCAATATTCGAGATGGTCGTCATCCTGTAATTGAAAAATTCTTGAAGCGTGAAGTTTTTGTACCAAATGATATCGTTTTAAATCATGATGATGAGGAATTCTTGCTCATTACAGGCCCTAATATGGCCGGTAAATCAACATATATGCGTCAAGCTGCTATTTTGATGATTATGGCTCAAATAGGCGCCTTTATTCCTGCCCGTGAAGCATCTATTTCTCCAGTAGATCGCATCTTTACCCGTGTAGGTGCTAGTGATGATATTTCTACTGGTCAAAGTACGTTCATGGTAGAAATGAAAGAGGTAGCCTATATTTTAGAGAATGCTACACATAACAGCTTAATTATCTTAGATGAAATTGGTCGTGGCACTAGTACATTTGATGGTTTAAGTATCGCTCAAGCTGTAGTTGAGCATATTTGTAAGCATATTCACGGCAAGACATTATTTGCTACCCATTACCATGAGCTAATTAGTTTAGAACAAAGCTATAGTAAATTAAAGAATTACACTGTAGCTGTAAAAGAAAAAGGTAAGGATGTTGCATTCTTGCGCCGCATCATCAGAGGTGGCGCAGATCGAAGCTATGGTATTCATGTAGCGAGATTGGCAGGATTACCAAACTCTGTGTTAAAACGTGCAGAGGTAATTTTGGAATCTTTGGAAGACCAAAGTCATGATGCTAGTGATTTAAATAATCGTGTTATAGGAGCTCAACTTAATAATGTAGTGAAGCCAGTTACTAAACAAGTGAGTGATTCTTCACTAGGTAACTTATTTACTCATTCTGTAGTCGATAGCTTACTCGAAGTGGATGTAATGAGTATGACACCGATTGAAGCATTAAATAAATTATATGAACTACAAGAGGAGGCTCGTAAAGGAGGCGGGAAATAATGGCAACCATTCATGTATTGGATGAAACCACAATCAATAAGATAGCTGCTGGCGAAGTTGTGGAACGTCCCGCATCAGTTATTAAAGAGCTCATTGAAAACTCCATTGATGCGTCCGCCACTAATATTGAGGTTGAAATCGGCGATGGCGGTGTAGCTTATATGAGGATTACCGATAATGGTATCGGTATGACAGAGGAAGATGCACGCCTTGCAATTTTGCGTCATGCTACCTCTAAAATACAACAGGTAGAGGATTTATTTGATATAGCATCCCTCGGCTTTCGTGGTGAGGCTTTGGCTAGTATTGCCTCGGTGTCTCATTTTTCTTTGACTACACGTAAAGCTGACTCAGATTTGGGCACTCGTATTACCGTAGATGGTGGTACTTTCACCGATTGTATTCCTTATGGTGCGGCACCTGGTACGACAATTGAAATTAAAGATTTGTTTTATAATACGCCAGCGCGTCGCAAATTCTTGAAAACAGAGCGTACCGAATCTTCTAAAATTCAAGATATTGTAGGCAAACTGGCCCTTAGTAACCCACATATTTCTTTTAAACTCATCGTAGATGACCGTGTGGCTATTATTACTCCTGGAAACGGCAATATTGGTGATACGGTAGCCGCATTATATGGCTATAAAACGAAAGATGATATTTTCACTGTTGCTTATGAAAGTGACTCTATTTATATTGATGGTGTAGTTAGTAAACCTACACTTCTTAAAAGTACAAGAATTTGGCAAACTATTATCGTTAATAACCGTGTTATTTCCGATAAAACAATAATGAAGGCTATCGATAATGCTTACCATGCATTGTTACCTAAAAACGGTCATCCTTTAGTGGTACTTAATATTACTGTACCTGCTGGTATGGTTGATATTAACGTTCATCCACGAAAGAGTGAAGTAAAATTCTCGGATGATAAGATTATATTTAAAGCTGTTTATCATGGTATTTTAAACGCCTTAAATAATCCTCTACATGAGCGATACGAACGAGAATCATCTTCTTATATGAATGGCACAATTAATAATGGAGCTGATTTCCGTAATAATGAAACCAATAGTAATGACGTAAATACTAACCGGAATGCTACAGTTACTAATTCTAGTTCATATGGTAGTTTATCTCATCATGGCAATAGTACGTATGATTCGTATAGAACGCCTTCTGTTGTACAAGATGAGATGCAGTCTGCTGAGCATATAGCTACTGCGGTAGATTATGACAAAGTATTTGGTAGTCGCCGTACAAAAGGGTATGAAGTCATGCGCAGTGAAACTGCGCAGTTTGTGGAGAATCTTAAAACTAAGGGCTACACACCACCTGCGCCAAAGGCGACGTATGAACAGTCTTCCTTTACAGATGAAAGTTTTGATGCTGTCCCTACCGAATATACTAGTTATACGAAAGAGGATGTAGAAAGATTTAAGGCCTTAGCTCACGATATTCGGGAAGATAATACAGAAGAACGTACGATTCAAAATTCTGGATTCTTACCTATGGGACAAGTTGCTTCTTGTTATATTTTGGCTAAAAAGGGTGATGATCTCTATATTATAGATCAACATGCGGCCCATGAACGTGTACGTTATGATAAGCTTTGTAAGTCCTCTGAAGCAATTCCTATGCAATCTATTCTAGTACCTCAATATAGTGAGGCCACAGATGATGAAATGAATTTAGTAGAGGAAGAACGAGAAATATTACTGGATCTTGGATTTGATATCGAATTAGGTGGTCCTACAAAGATAAAACTTGTAGGCGCTCCTGTAGATTTAGTAGAATCTAAGGCGTTTGAAATTCTCCAATATGTATTTTCTTACTTACATGACCACCAACAACCTACAAAGGCTCAGTTGCGTCATGAAATGCTAGCCTATGCATCTTGTAGAGGGGCCATCAAGGCAGGTCATAACCTTAATATGTATCAAATGACTACCTTAATTGAGGATTTATTTAGTACAGAGAAACCGTACGTATGTCCTCATGGTCGTCCAACGATAATCAAGTTTACACCTGATGAATTAGGTAAGTTATTCTTACGGTCTTAATATGAATATACTAACAACATCTCAAAAATCTAATGAGGCTATTCAGGAGGAAGCCAAAGCATTGGCTTCCTCTATGCATATGACATATATTAAACGAGGTAAAACATCGATACCAGCCTTATTCGGTAAGTATCAATGCGAATATATTGCGGTTCTTGCTGGTTCTGGATTAACGATTCATTTCCCAGAAAATCAACAACATACCTTTCATTTGTCTATGGCTCAATTACGTATATTACGTTTACAACGCGGTGAAGGGGATCATCTAGTTAATGCGGTACAAGTCATATTAGATAAAAAAGGATTATCTAATAGAGATAAATTTACGTTTTTAGACTGTACAATTGGCCTTGGTAGTGACAGTATGGTAGTGAGTTATGGTTACCCACAGGCTCAAATAACTGGCCTAGAAGGGTCTTTACCTATATGGCTTGCTACTAGTCATGGTTTAGCTCATTATATTCATGGTGAGGATAGTGTAACGAATGCATTGCGACGTATTAAAGTAAATCATGATACCTTTGAACACTATTTACCAAATCTACCTGACAATTGTATTGAT
>OKNX01000508.1_pt1 | contig 7887 bp, 8 predicted proteins | sample 1614901 | NCBI WGS metagenome assembly OKNX01 (sample SAMN04436977, study PRJEB24849) | human gut metagenome | biome: human gut; feature: NICU; material: stool | host: Homo sapiens | place: USA: Saint Louis, MO | collected 2010-08-04
AGCTTTCAAATTTTTACATAAAATCTCCATAACTATTAGTTACCTTAATTCTAACTTCAGAGTTTAATAGATATAGTTTTTCGTTTTAAAGGGGTAATATTTCCCAAAAATATAAAGTTTGAAAGGAGGATTAATAGAATTAATGAACTCTGACAGTTTTAAGTAAAACAGGAAAGAAGTGAAAGATTAGTTTGAAGAAGTCGCTTATTTTAGTATCTTTAGTAGTCTTACTCTCAGTTTTTGGTAACAGTACTTTTGCTACTGCACAAACAATTGATGAAAAAATACAAGAAAAAGATAGAGAAATCGAAACTATTGTTAAAGATCAGCAGTTAGCAGAAACTTATTTGGCAGAATTGAATAACCAAATTTCTACTCTACAAAATGAATACCAAAATGCGTTAAATGAGAAAAACTCTCTTGAAGAAGAGCTTAACAGTTTGAGAAATGAAATTACTGAGCTTGAACAAAAGATTGAACGTAGAGACGAAGTGATAGATAAACAAGCCAGAAATGCGCAAGTGAATCAATTAAACGGGTCCGTTCTTTCATTATTGATCAATTCAGAATCTTTAACTGATGTTGTTAATAAAACAATAGGCATGACAAAACTTGTAAATGCAAATAACGAGATAATGAGTGCCCAAAAGGATGACAAAGAAAAATTAGAAATATTAGAAAATGATATTGAAAATAAATTAATTGAGGCTGAAAAAAAGACGAATGAATTAGAAGAGAAAGAAATGGCCCTTGCAAATGCCAAATTAGACCAAGATATTAAGATAAAAGAAATCTCTGCAACTTTGGCAACTGAAAAAGCTGAAAAAGAAAAGTTTGAAATTCAAAAAATTGAAGCTGAAAAAAAGAAGCAGGAAGAGCTAAGAGTTTTAGAGGAAGAGAAGAGAAAAGAAGCCGAAGCACAAGCGATATTAGAAGCCCAAGAAGCTGAATTAATAAAAAAAGAAACGTCTAATGTAAATTCAACTAATCAAGTTGTTGATTCTAAACCTTCAATAAGCAATCCTAATATAACTGATGTGAAACCAGCACCAACCCCAAGTACATCAGGGTGGGGAGCACCAGTATCTAACATTATAGTGACAAGTCCATTTGGTTCTAGACCAGACCCTACTGGTATCTCTGGAACTTTTCATAATGGGATCGACATGGGTGGTACATCAAATACTCCAATTCTAGCAACTAGGAGTGGAACTGTTTTGCAAGCAGCTTTTGAAGCAACTGCAGGAAATTACATTATTATCGATCATGGTGACGGCTACTATTCATACTATTTTCATATGAGTAGCCTTGTCGCATCTGCAGGACAAACAATTAGTGCTGGACAGACTATCGGTGTGATGGGAACAACAGGAAATTCTACAGGCGTTCATCTCCATTTTAGTGTAGCAACAAGTCAAAATTGGACCGGATTCGTTGATCCTGCACCGCTACTTGGAATATAGATGTATAAAAGAAGCAAGCTAAAAAGAATTACTATTAATGTGTTAATGGTAGTATTGTTGGTTATCGGACTTGGATTGATTTTCAATAATCAAATTCGATCGTACATGTTAAGCCAACGATCGAAACAATACAATCTTACGAATTTCACTCAGGAGAAACTCGAAGAAAATTTAAAGAAATCGGGAAACTTTGATTTTGACTCTGTAGAATCAATATCAAATGAGCTAGTATTAAAAGCCCAATTTGATAATACAGAACTTCCTGTAATTGGAGGAATTAATGTTCCATCAGTGAATATATCGTTACCAGTACTTAAGGGCTTGGATAACAATTCACTTCTCACGGGAGCAGGAACGATGAAACCTGAACAGGTTTTAGGCGAGGGCAACTATTCTTTAGCAAGTCATAGCACAGTTGATAAGAGTCTACTATTTTCCCCACTAGAATACATTTCTCTCAATGACAGTATCTATTTGACGGATCTTCAGAAAATCTACACTTATAATGTAACATTAAAAGAAAAAGTAGATCCGTCTAGAATTGAGTTTATAGAAGATGTACCAAATAGAAAGCTTGTTACTCTAGTTACTTGCGGGGATTTAGCCGCAATAACACGTTTAATTGTACAAGGAGAATTAACAAAAGTAACTAACTTTAGCGATGCGGATTATGAAATTCAATCATTATTCGTATAGTTAATTTATATTGGATTATCAATTCTGACAAAATTGAAAAAAATTTTTTTACAAAGGGATTAGGTGGTTATCTAGTCCCTTTGTAAATTTATTTTTTGATACAGATGGAAAGCAAGAATTTATTAATACTTTAGGTAACTTTTTTAGGATAGATGAGTAAAACTAAAAGAAAATATCCTTGAAAGTTTGATGTTGATTAATCATTACATCATAGTGGATGCAAACATTGAGCTTTTTTTTAGTATTTTAGTAATGGATTAGAAATGAGTAATTTGGGCATAAAAAGTGTGTCATTTTGCTCATTTATTTTGTTTCTACTTGATGAAAGGAGAAGCACAATGGGTATATTTGATGAGAAAAAAGAGATTTATGAACAAATGAAATTGCTAATTAGTGAAAGGAGAGAGATAACTAGAACCTATTATTAATTAAAGCAAAAATTAGATCAGATCGAAAAGACATTAATTAATGAATCAGAAAAAAAAATTAATTCAAAAACGGACAAGTGGTCCACTGATGTAGAGTATCAAAAATATATTCTATCCAGAAAAGAGAAACGCACCAGTACTATCATTTATTCAGATATAGCATTAAAAATCGCTTCATTTTTAAAAGAAAGTGGGCAACCAATTCCAACTAGACAAATTTTTCAAAGCTTATTAGAGCAATACAATGATAACCTAACTTATAATAACTTTGTGAGTAATATTTTGCCTAGAATTCATGAAGATTCCAGCATAAATGTCGAAAGAGTTTGTCGAGGATATTGGCAATATCGGTTGAAATAGTCATCAAATGACCGATTGTAAGTTTTTCCTTTTGAAAGAATTTCATTAGGAGGAAGCTTTGCAATGAGTTTTGAATATGAAAAAATTGAGGCCCAGTTTGCAAAATATTTAAAAAAAGTTATTCATAATACAGCAACCAATTATTATAAAAAGAAGTATTATCATCAGAAATACGAATTACTTTTAGAAAATTTTCAAGACTATTCAGCGGATTTTGAACTAAATGGATTTTTTCTCCCTACAATAATAATCTTTGGACATCCCATGGTATTTAATGATGAAAAAATTATTAACCCAATTGCAAAATTAAAGGAACGAGAGAAATATTTTTTACTGGAAAAATTTTTGTTTGGTAAAACTGATAAGGAAATTGGCAGGAATTTAAATATCACTAGGCAAGCAGTTACTAATTTAAAACATCGAGCATACGCAAAAGTTAGAAATGAGTATAATAGATAGAATAAAATCTTCTCGCTAATTTAAAATGGAAGGAGATTACATGGTATTTTTTAGAGATTTATTGATGTTAGCAAAAACTGGAGATGATGAAGCCTTTGAAGAAATAGTAAGAAAATTTAAACCGTTGTTAATAAATGTTTCTTTTAGATCGGGTTCATTTGATGAGGATTGTTACCAAGAGTGCCTAATCGCTTTATATAAAGCGGTAATAAATTTTGAAATACTATAAAATATTAAACGGAGAAATTATTCTTTAATGGAGTAATTTCTCTTTTTGTGTCTTTTAAGATGATTTAGTTGTTGTTAATAATAATTAATTATAAAGAGGGTGAGTAGTTTGGAAAAATTGATTTCAAAAAAAGACCTAATTGCAATTGGCTATTCAGACTATTCTGCTAGTCAAATCATTCGAAAATCAAAACAATTATTGGTGAAACAGGGATTTCCTTACTATAGAAATCGACGAGTTGGAAAGGTTCCTGCAAGTACTGTAGAGAAAGTAATAGGTTTATCTTTGAATGAGAGGAGCAAGGAGTAACTGTGTCAGTTAGAAAAGACAAGAAGACCAATAAGTGGCTTGTAGATATCTCTACAAAGAATTTGATTACAAGAAAGAGAAGAAGAATTGTTCGTAAAAATTTTTCAACAAAGCAAGAAGCCATCGAAGTTGAAAATACATTGAGGGCAACATTATTAAATCAAAGAATTTCTAAACAATATGGTTTTATAGTTTTATTTGAACTCCTACTATTTGAAGACCGACGAAGAGAAAGAAAGGAAAGTTATCTTGCAACGCAACAGTACATGTTTGACGCGCATATCAGAGAATATTTTAAACAAGCTGACATTTCAACTTTAGATTATCAAGTAATTGTTACTTATAGAGATACGCTTCTTAAAAAAGGAATATCCAATAACTACATAAATAAAATCATGGTATTGCTGAAGAAACTTTTGGATATTGCAGTTCGGCAAAAATTTCTCATTGAAAATCCTTGTAGGTTGTTGAAAAAGTTATCGGTAAAACAAAAGAAAATCAGCTACTGGACTTTGAATGACTTTCTACTATTTGACCAATTGTTTAAAGAAGAAGAAAAAGTATTTCGTCTGTTTTTTCATCTTGCCTTTTTTACAGGAATGCGAAAAGGGGAATTGCTTGCACTGAAATGGCAAGATATTGATTTTGACCATGGACAGATAACTGTGAATAAATCAGTAATCAGACTTAATGGAAAAGAAATTGTTAGTGAACCAAAAACAGTAGCTGGGAATCGAGTAATAGCCATTCATAATAAATTATGCGAATTGCTGGGAAAATGGAAAACTAGCCAAACTGATATATTGATTGAATATATGGAAAATCGATCAATTTTGGAAGTAAGAATATTCGAAGAAACTCCGTATCGAATAATTGATGCTGATAGGTTAAGAAAAAAGTATGATAGTATTTTAAGCCGTAATCCAGGATTAAAGAGAATTCGTATTCATGATTTCAGACACTCTCATGTAGCTTTATTGATTTATCAAGAAGAGAAACCATACATTATAAAGGAGCGATTGGGACATGCTTCCATTCAAACAACTTATGATATTTATGGTCATTTATATCCTAGTAAACAGCGGAAACTGGCAGATAATTTGGATTTACTGTATTAAGGAACTTTTATATGTTAAGTAAAAAGACGACTACCACTTTTTATTTGTCTTTTATTGTTTATTTTTTGCATATATTTGATGATTAATTGGTGGTTCACTTGGTATAATAGACATATTACTTAGTACTAATTATATCTGATTTTATAATGATGGAAGGTAGTTTTAAACATTAGTAGAAATTATGGAATAGTATTAAAGATTTAAGTGAACTAAAAAAACAGATGAGGTGAAACAATGGTAGATTTTACTAAGCAACTTAATTCAACGGAGATAAAGACTTTAACAACTCCTGAAGAAATTTATGAACAGTTGGACCGAGCTTCAGATAAAGGACCGCTAAGACCTGCACAAAAAAGTATATTAAATAAATGGTATAGTAATTACTATGATCAGAAAGATACTATTGTAAAGCTACATACAGGACAAGGAAAAACTCTTATTGGCTTGTTGATGCTACAGTCACATTTAAATAGAACCAATGAATCATCACTTTATCTTTGTCCAAATAAATACTTAGTAGATCAAACAGTTCAACAAGCAAAAGAATTTGGAATTGATTGTTGTGTACTAGAAGCTGGAAATAGTCTACCAGAATCTTTCTTAAATGGTGAAACGATTTTAGTTACACATGTACAAGTACTTTTTAATGGTTTGACAAAATTTGGATTGGATATGAAATTCATTGATGTTTCAATGATTGTATTAGATGATTCCCATGCTTGTGTGGAGGCTATAAAGAGTTCAACCAGATTTGAAATATCAAAAAAGAATTCAGAGAGTGTATATGATAATTTATTTAATTTGTTCAAAGATGACTTAAAAAAACAAGGTGAAGGAACATTTTTTGATTTAGAATCTGGATCAGATTTTGCTATGCTACCAGTACCCTATTGGAATTGGAAAAATAAACTAACAGAAGTTACTAGAATATTGGGAGAACAGAAAGAATTAATAGAAATTAAATTTATTTGGCCAGTCTTAAAGGATTGTTTAGAAAACTGTGACTGTTATATTTCAAGCAATAAAATTGAAATTATTCCATATCAAATGCCCCTGAGAAGGTTTAGATCATTTAGCCAAGCTCAAAATAGAATCTTTATGTCAGCTACAACAAATGATGATTCGATTCTCATCAAGGATTTGGGTTTAGAAGTTTCATCTGTTACAAATCCTCTTACCTTTGAAGAAGAATCTTGGTCAGGAGAAAAAATGATTCTTTTTCCTAGCCAAATATCTGAAACTTTAGATAGATCCACAGTAGTTCAAGTAATTGCAGAAGCTTTAAAAGTTTGGAAGAAGACTGGTAAGGTGGCTTTAGTACCTAGTTTTTCGCGAACAAAAGATTGGGAGGCATACGGGGCAAAAATAGTTAGGAATTCAACCCTTGAAACTAACATAAATTATCTAAGAGGGAAAGAAAAGCCAGCGACAGTTGTTTTTGCGAATCGTTACGATGGAATTGATTTATCTGATGGGGAGTGCCGCATTTTAATATTAGACTCCTTACCTTACTTAGAAACATTGGAGGATCAGTATTATCAGTCAGTTCTACCCGACTATTACCAATTAATATTACGGCAAGTACAAAAAATAGAACAAGGATTTGGTCGAAGTGTTAGAGGTGAAAAAGATTATTCTGCGATTGTTGTAATAGGAAATGACCTTGTAACATTTTTAAAGACAAAAAAAAACCAAAGGTATCTTTCTTTACAAATGAAAAAGCAAATGAAAATTGGCAAAAAAATTTCTGAACTTGCTAAACAAGAAATTGATCTATCTGATGAAACTTTAAATTCAAAAAGAGCTTTTGTAAATTTGTTGTTACAGTTAATAAATAGAGATAATGGGTGGAAACAATTTTATAAACAGAATATGGATGAGGTAGAATATAATGAATTGCTAAATAATAACAATGTAGATAAGTTTGCATTAGAGAAAAATATTGATGACTGTTATCAACAAGGGCAAATAAAAAAAGCATGTGAAAAAATTCAAGAATACGTTGATAAATATGTCGTTGATGATTTGGAGGCAGGTTGGTTCTTTCAGAAAATGGCTAAATACCAATATGGAAGAAGCAAGATGGATTCTCAAGAAAAACAAGTTTTAGCATACAGAAAGAATCCAAACTTATTAATGCCGGAGTCAGGAAGCGATATTAGGAAAATTGAAGTGAATTTCGACTGGAATCGAAGCGAGAGAATCAAAGAGAATGTAATGAAGTATGATAATTTTGAACAGCTTCAGATTAATATTAATCTAGTACTAGGAAATTTGAGCTTCGGTTTAGATTCAGACAAATTTGAACACTCTTTAGATATTGTTGGCAACCTTTTAGGATTTAGAACTCAACGGCCAGATAAAGAGTTAAAAGTTGGTCCCGATAATTTATGGCTTGTAGGCACCAATGATTTTATTCTTTTTGAGTGCAAAAATGAAGTGAAAGAAACGAGAAAGGCTATATATAAGAGTGAAACAGGACAAATCAATAATTCTATTGCCTGGTTTAGAAAAAATTATACTAACTCTTCATTAACAAGCATTATGATCATTAATACCAAATATTTAGATAAAGGGGCTGGTTTTAATGAATCAGTTAAAATAATGAGAGAAGGAAAATTGTATCGGTTTAAAGAATGTATAAAAAGTTTCTTTTCTGAATTTAAAGATGATGATATAAAGAATTTATCAGAAGAAAAAATCCAGAAGAGGTTGATCCATCATAAATTATCTGTTGAAGAAATAAAAAAAGAATTTTCTGAAAATTATTCAAACTGAGAAATATATTTTGAGTATATAAAAGTGGGGAAGGGTAGAAATTGGAA
>OKNX01000519.1_pt1 | contig 7779 bp, 6 predicted proteins | sample 1614901 | NCBI WGS metagenome assembly OKNX01 (sample SAMN04436977, study PRJEB24849) | human gut metagenome | biome: human gut; feature: NICU; material: stool | host: Homo sapiens | place: USA: Saint Louis, MO | collected 2010-08-04
TTATGTTAAAATATGTATAAGTGTAAACGTTAACTTATGGGTTTACTATAAACGTGATATGTTACATGTTATAACTTTAGGAGTTAGGATGAGTATTTTACTAAAAAATGCAAAGATTATAGAAGAAGGAGAGTACATCCTTCGTGATATTTATATAGATGATGAGAAGATAAGTGAGATCAGTGACGAGATTGATCGAAGTGCCGATAGGGTGATTGATTGTAAGAATCTCCTTACCTTGCCTGGTGGGGTGGATGTCCATACGCATTTGTCTCTGGATTTGGGCAAATTTATTTCGATTGATGACTTCTATACAGGAACTAGGGCGGCAAGCTTCGGCGGGACTACTTCTATTGTAGATCATATAGCCTTTGGTCCGAGAGATTCTCTCGTGGGAGAGATGATTGATAAGTATCACAAGATGGCAGAAGGAGCTGCTGTGATTGATTATTCTTTCCATGGAGCTATACAAAAGGCAAGTGATGCCATTCTTGATGAGATGGAAGAGCTTTTTGGCCAAGGGATTGTTTCTACTAAGATCTATACGACTTATGGAGGCAAGCTCGATGATGATAAGATGCTTAAGGTTCTTAGAAAGGCTAAGGAGACTGGAACGGTAGTTTGTGTTCATTGTGAAAACGATGGCATGATAGCAGAACTTAGGAAAGAGGCGGAAGAGGCTAAGAATCTCGCTCCAATTTTTCACGCCAAGACTAGACCTAGCGAGGCTGAAGCAGAAGCTATTAATAGGCTTATTTATTTGAGCGAGCTTGCAGGTTTCCCTAAGCTTTATATAGTCCACACTTCTTCAAAGCTAGGCCTTGAAGAGATTAGAAATGCGAGAAAACGTGGAGTGAAGAACCTCTACTGCGAGACTTGCACCCAGTATTTGACCTATACGGACAAGAAGTATGAGGAAGGCGGCCCAAGCGAAGGAGTCAAGTACATTTGTGCTCCCCCTCTTAGAAAAGATGAGGATGTAGAGTCCTTGTGGGAGGGAGTAGCTGATGGGACTGTTGATGTTATAGCAACCGATCACTGTCCTTTCTATTACGAAAGCGAGAAGCTTCCTTACAAGGATGATTTCCTAAATGCTCCTGGAGGGATTCCAGGAATCGAGGAGAGGATGGAAGTTGTTCTTACAGAGGGAATCCGCAGGGGAATCAAGCCAGGAAGGCTAGTAGATTTACTTTGTACAAATCCTAGTGAGATTTTTGGTCTTTCTTATAAGAAAGGAAGTATCGAAGTAGGTAAAGATGCGGACCTTGTTGTATTTGATGAGAAGACTTACACGATTAGCCAGGAAAATAGGCATTCTGCTTGCGATTATACGACCTATGAGGGCTTTGAGTCTGACTTTAAGGTAAAGCTTGTTATAGCAAGGGGTCAAGTGATTTTGGAAGATGGTAAGAACTACGGCGAGAAGGGCCGAGGGAAATTTATAGATAGAAAGTTTATTTAGGTGAATTATGACAAATATATTGATAGGAGATAGAATTAAGGATACTGATCCTATAATTGTTAAGATAAATGGCAAAACATACGAGACCTATGAGGATAAGACTCTTCTTAGGTTCTTGCGTGATGACTTACATATTACATCAGTAAAGGACGGTTGTTCCCAAGGAGCTTGCGGGACTTGTACTGTCCTTGTTGGAGATAGCAAGAAGCTTTCTTGTACCCAGAAGCTTTCTAAGCTTAAGGATGAGGAAATCCTTACCATAGAAGGTCTTACAGAACTTGAGAAGAAGGCCTTTGTCCATGCTTTCTCCAAGGCAGGAGCGGTCCAATGCGGTTTTTGTATACCAGGAATGGTAATGAGCGGGGCTGCTATTATTAGGAAGAATCCAAATCCTAGCAAGGATGAGATAAAGGCAGGCATCAAGCAAAATATCTGTAGATGTACAGGATATGTAAAAATCATCGAAGGAATTAAGCTTGCTTCTGAAATCATAAATGGCAATATCGAAATTACTACAGATGAAAAGGACAGGGTCAAGGTTGGAGATGAATTTATAAGAATAGACGCCCACGACAAGGTCCTAGGCATAGGCGAGTACGTAGATGACATGATCTTTGATGATATGAAGGTAGGATCTGCTATAAGGAGCAAGTTCCCAAGAGCCAAGGTCCTTAAGATTGATACGACTAAGGCGGAGGCCCTTCCTGGAGTAATAGGAGTCCTAACTGCCAAAGATGTGCCAAACAACAAGGTCGGCCATATCTTCCAAGACTGGGATGTCTTTATTGAAGAGGGAGATATCACAAGATATGAAGGAGATGCACTTTGTCTTGTAGTAGCAGAAAATGACAAGGTCCTTGCTGAGGCTAAAAAATTAGTTGAAATAGAATACGAAGAGCTAGAGCCAATTTCTTCTATCGAAGAAGCAGAAGATCCAGAAGCACCTTTCATCCATCCTACAGGTAATATCTGCCAAGAAAGGCACGTTAGCCGTGGCAATGCGGAAGAAGCCTTCAAGAAGTGTAAGTATATAGTAGAAGAGACCTACACGACTCCTTTTACCGAGCATGCCTTCCTCGAGCCAGAATGTGCTATTGCTGAGCCAATGGGTGATGGGGTGAAGATTTATACCACAGACCAATCGGTCTACGATACGAGAAAAGAGACTCTTATAATGTTTGGATGGGAAGATCAGCCAGAAAGGGTTGTGGTAGAAAATAAGCTTATAGGTGGAGGATTTGGAGGCAAGGAAGACGTATCTTGCCAGCACCTTGCCGCCCTTGCAGCTTACAAATTCCAAGAAAGAGTCAAGATTAAGTTCAGCCGTGACGAATCCTTGAAGTTCCACCCAAAAAGACACCCAATGGTTGGGACTTTCAAGCTAGGCTGCGACGAAGAGGGAAACTTCCTCGCTATGAAGGCTACAATTAAGATGGACACAGGAGCCTACGCTTCTCTTTGTGGACCAGTTCTTGAGCGAGCTTGTACCCACTCCGTAGGACCATACCATTACGAAAACACCGAAATCGATGGCTATGGCTATTACACCAACAATCCTCCAGCAGGAGCCTTCAGGGGCTTTGGAGTTTGCCAATCGAACTTTGCCTTCGAGAGTAATATCAATCTCTTGGCAGAAAAGGTGGGCATTTCTCCTTGGGAGATAAGATACAAAAACGCCATCAGACCTGGCGAGGTCCTTCCTAATGGACAGATCGCAGACTCTTCTACAGCCCTTGTCGAAACTCTAGAGGCAGCTAAGGAAATCTTTGAAGAAAACGAAGACAGGGCAGGGATTGCCTGTGCTATGAAAAACGCTGGTGTCGGTGTTGGTCTTCCTGATAAGGGTAGGGCTAAGATTGTCGTAGAAGATGGAATTGCTACAGTATATTGTGCGGCAAGTGATTTGGGCCAAGGAGCTCAGACAGTATTTAAGCAAATGGTCCTAGATATATTAGAGCTACGCCCAGATCAAGTTAAGATAATTCATCCAAACTCTGCCAACTCGCCAGATTCCGGAACCTCATCAGGATCTCGCCAGACCTTAATCTCTGGTGAGGCTATAAAGAAAGTTTCTGAAAAGCTTAAGAAAGACCTTGATGAAGCAAGTGATATAAGGGATCTTAATGGCAAGGAATACTTCCACGAGTACTTCGATCCGACCGATCCACTGGGTTCAGAAAAGGAAAATCCAGTCAGTCACATCGCTTACGGTTTCTCAACAAATGTGGTAATATTAAATGATGACGGTACTATTAGAAAAGTTTTTGCCGCAACAGATGCCGGCAAGGTCATAAATCCTAAGGCTATAGAAGGCCAGCTTGAGAGAGGTATAGTAATGGGTCTAGGTTACGCCCTTACAGAAAACTTCAAGCTAAATAAGTCTAAGGTCAAGGCCAAATACGGAACGCTTGGACTTTGGAGAGCACCGATGATTCCAGAAATAGAGACTGTCTTTGTAAGTAAGCCAGACGATGAATTGCTAGATAGGGCCTTTGGTGCTAAGGGAGTAGGAGAGATTGCTACGATTCCAATTGCTCCAGCAGCCCAAGGAGCCTATTACAAGCTTGACGGAATCCTAAGACGTGATTTCCCAATGGCTGATACGGCTTATAGCAAACCAAGGAAGAAATTTGATGCTTAAAATAGAAGAAATATTTGATATTCAAAGAAATGATATAATTTCAATAACAGGATCTGGGGGCAAGACGAGTCTTATGACTTATCTTGCCCTTAGCTTGTCCAAAAAGGGCAGGGTCCTTATGACGACTTCTACCAAAATCGCCCTTCCTAAAGATCCAACCTATTCGACCTATACTTCCTTTGGTTCTTATGTAAATGATAGGTCAGAGAGGATAGTATGTTTGGGAGAGAAAGTTTCTGGCAAGGAGAAGCTAAAAAGTATAGGCTATGATAAGCTTAAGGAAGTTCTTGATGATTTTGATTATGTCTTGATAGAAGCAGACGGTTGTAGGAATCTTCCCCTTAAGTTTTGGTATGATTACGAGCCTGTAATCTATGACTTTACAACAAAAGTTATAGGGGTTTTGCCTATTAAAATCATAGGACGTGAGCTTAAGGAAGATTTTACTTATAATTATAAGGGCTTTTCAAAAAATATAGGGACTGGTATCATAGATTCTAAGATGATAAGAAGATTAATCGCTTATGATAAGGGCTTCTACAAGGGATTTGATGGAGGGAAATATCTTTTCCTAAACCAGGTAGAAAGCGAGAAGGACTTTGCATATGTCCGTGAGATAAGGGAAAATTTTGATTTTCCTGATATTAAATTATCCTATGGATCGATCAAGGAGGGAAAGTTTTATGAAAATTAATGCTATATTAATGGCCTCAGGCCTATCCCAAAGGATGGGAGAGAACAAACTGATGCTAGAATTTAAGGGAAAGAAAATCTACGAGCATACTCTAGACCTCTTGGAGGAAGTCGGATTTGATGAGGTTATAGTTGCCACTTCCTACGAAGAAATCCTAGAAGATGCAAGGTCTAGGGGATTTGTGGCTATCTATAATACAGATAATGAGATTGGGAAATCTTCATCAATCAAGCTCGGTGTAAGGGAGACCGATGAGGACGCTAATACGATGTTTTTTGTAGCAGACCAGCCTCTTCTTAGGAAAGAAACTTGCGAGAAACTAATAGAATCCTTTAAGGAAAATAATCTTATGACCTATCCTGTAGTAGGGATGAGAAGGGGAGCTCCAGTGATTTTTCCGGCAAATTATAGGGAAAAGCTCCTAAGCCTTGAAGCCGACCAAGGCGGAATGATATTTGCCAAAGATGGGAAGACCAACAAGGTCCCAATAGAAAATGAAGATGAGCTATTGGATATTGATACCCTAGAAGCTTACGAGAAGTTAAGGCGTGATCATGAATAAGAATCTCGTAATAGTAAGGGGCGGAGGAGATGTCGCAACAGGGACTATCCAGAAGCTAAAAAGAGTTGGCTTTGACGTCTTGGTCCTAGAAATTGAAAGACCAACTTGTATCAGAAGAAATGTAGCAGTAGCCCAAGCGATCTTTGAGGGAGAAATCCAAATCGAAGATATAGAAGCTATTTACTGCAAAGATAGGTCCCAAATAGAAAAAGCCTTTGCAGAAGATAAGATTGCTGTGACAATTGATCCTAAGGGAAGATTCATAGAAGAGATGGAGCCTATATGTGTTATAGATGGAATCCTCGCCAAGAAAAACCTCGGCACCAAGAAGGACATGGCTCCCATTACCATAGGACTTGGGCCTGGTTTCATCGCAGGTGAAGACGTGGATTTGGTCATAGAAACCAACAGGGGCCATGATTTGGGCAGACTAATATTTGAAGGACCTGCCGCCCCAAACACCGGTAATCCTGGTAATATCAATGGCTTTACGACAGAAAGAATCCTAAGATCTACAGGAGATGGCAGGCTTCATATTCTAAAAGATTTAGGCTCAGTTGTAAAGAAGGGAGAAGCGGTTGCGACAGTCTCCGGTGAGGAAATCTACGCAGGCCTTGACGGAATGATTCGTGGTATGATCAATGAAGGAAGCCAAGTGACTAAGGGGATGAAGGTCGGAGATGTCGACCCAAGAGTGATTCCTCGTAATGTGGGGACGATTTCTGATAAGGCTAGGCTAATCGGTGGAGGAAGTCTTGAGGGACTTCTCATAATGAAAAGAAGGAAGGGGCTATGAAGGCAGATATTTTAGAGAAAATTTATGAAGAAAACAAAAAGGGAAGGGATGCAGCCCTAGTATTTTTGATAGAAAACAAGGGCTCTACTCCTGGAGAAGATAACTCCCTAATGGCTGTTACATCAGCTGGCAAGTCCTTTGGTACAATCGGCGGAGGCAAAATTGAGGCTGATGTCATAAGAAGGTGTATGGAAGGCTTTGCTAAGGGAGAATCCTTCGAGTTTGACTACAATCTATCCCAAAATGGAGAGCTTAAGATGAGCTGCGGGGGAGATTCGAGAGGCTTTGTAAAATACTTCAAGGCAGCTAATCGCCTTATAATCTTTGGTGCAGGCCACATTTCCCAGAAGCTAGCAAGGATTGCTACAAAGACCAACTTTGAAGTTACAGTAATAGACGATAGAAGTGAATTTAGGCAAAATCCTGACTTTAGTGAAATCAAAGACTATATCGATGATCCAATAGAAGATGCAGTAGAAAAAATCGACTTTGATAAGGATAAGACCTATATAGTCCTATGTAACAGAGGTCACGCCTACGATTCTAAGACCCTTAGGAAAATAATAGATAAAGACTTCCAATACCTAGGTATGATTGCCTCAAAGGCCAAGGTCATAAGAGTCTTTAAGGAACTTGAAGAAGAAGGCTACAAGAGAGAAGATTTAGAGAAAATCTACACTCCTATAGGTCTTGATGTGGACAATGGCTCCGTAGAAGAGATTGCAATTTCAATCATGGCAGAGATTCTAATGATTAAAAATAAAAAGACTGGTGAAATCCAGAAACTCCACTAAAATGCTAAAGATAATAATGCTAATAGCCTTCCTTACGGCAAGCATTTATAATTTTAGGTTGGGCTATTCGAATGAAATTAGAATTAAGATCAAGGCGACTTTTCTAATTATTACAGGAGCCTATTCTATTTTGATCCTTATAATGGCTGGGAAAAAGGATGGAAGTTTATTTGGATTAATCCTAGCCCTATCGACAATCATACTTCTCGTAAGTATCATCCTAAGTCGAGGAGTAAGAAAAGATGGCTTTGTCGTAATGAATGGAGCCAGTCCTCTTCTGCTTCTTATAAAGAAAAGCGATGTCAAGGATGTAAGCTTTGAGGAAAAGAAGGCAGGAATTAAGCTTACTATCAAGGCAAGGGGTAGTTATTTTGTCGAATATTTTAGGATAGAAGATAGGGAAAAGATTGAAGAATTTATTGCGGGCTTACAGAAAAAGTAAGGCTAAAAAGCTAAGTGAATAATAATTTCGCTTTTGGTTATAAATAGACTAGGAGGATATATGAAATTTTTACACACAATGATTAGAGTTAAGGACCTTGATAAGTCCTATAAGTTTTATACAGAAGAGTTGGGTTTTGTTGAAAGCAGAAGAAAGGAATTTCCAGACAAGAAATTCGACCTTGTTTACCTAAAGCTTCCTGCTTCACCTGATTACGAATTGGAGCTAACCTACAATTACGACCAAGAAGAAGCTTACGACCTAGGAAATGGATACGGCCATATAGCAATCTCACACCCAGATATCAAGTCTTTTAGAAAAGAGTTAAGTGATAAGGGCTATGAGGTTACAGAACTTAGAGGCCTAAGCGACAATTCAGATAAGTACT
>OKNX01000532.1_pt1 | contig 7616 bp, 4 predicted proteins | sample 1614901 | NCBI WGS metagenome assembly OKNX01 (sample SAMN04436977, study PRJEB24849) | human gut metagenome | biome: human gut; feature: NICU; material: stool | host: Homo sapiens | place: USA: Saint Louis, MO | collected 2010-08-04
ACGACACCCTCTCTTATGGAGGAAGTTTAACTTATTTTTTAGTTTTATCAATTTTCCCCTTTTTAATTTCATTAATCAACGCGATTAACTTTTCGGGGATACTTGATCCAGAATATGTTTATAGACTAATAGATGTGCTCCCCGGCGAAATACAAGCGATAGTTAGCAACTTTTTAAACGAGCTTCAAATGTCATCATCTGGATCCTTCTTCACTATTTCCTTTGTCCTAGGTCTTTTCACTGCATCCACTGCAGTCTTTAAGCTCATGAAGATAATAAATCAATCCTATGGCTTCGAAGAATCAAGGGGTTTTGTAGCCCAAAGGCTAATGGCCCTTTTCTTCACAGTAGCACTAATTCTTATGATTTTTCTTCTTGTCCTTACACAAATCTTTGGACAAATTATTTATGTAAATATAATGTCTTATTTGGGAATTGGAAATAGCTCTTTTGACAAAATTTGGTCTCTTGCAAAAAACGCAATACCACTTGCCTATATGTTAATCACTTTTATCCTCTTGTACAAATTTTCCCCATCAAAATCTAAGGAAAATATGGTTACAATAAAGAGTGTTTTGCCAGGTTCCATATTCTCAACTCTTGGCCTAATAATTGCCTCACTGGGTTTCAACTTTTATGTGTCAAATTTTGGGAATTATTCCATAACTTATGGGTCTCTTGGAGGTATTATAGTGTTTCTAATCTGGCTCTATCTCATTTCAACAATTATTTTAGTTGGGGCAGAGATAAATGCCACTCTCTATTCTATGAAGAATTTTAAGAGTCTTAACAACTGGCCAAGGCACGACTCAATGCTAAAAAATTTAAAAGATTAAGCAATTTCTGTGGCTGCAATTAGTGCAGTCACTTTTTTTATGCCTGCTTTTTTGGCAACTTTTGTAAGTTCAGAAATAGTTGCCCCAGTAGTTATTACATCGTCAACAATGATTATCTCTTCTGCATAAGATTTTACACGAAAGGCATCTCGTAGATTCTCTTCACGGTCTAACTTCTTTAAACCAACCTGAAATTTGGTGTCTCTTAGCTTTTCAAAGATATCTTGGCAGGATAAGTCCAAGTTACTTGCAATTTTTTCCGCCAAAAGCTTAGATTGATTGTAACCCCTTTCTCCTTCCTTATTTTTGTGCATGGGGACAAAAGTTATGACTTCTTTATTTAAATTTTTATCCAAAATCTTCTCTGTCATTATTTCAGAAATTATCTCCCCATAGGAGACCTTTCCCTTGAATTTAAAATCTATTATTAGCCTTCTCATTATTCCAGAATAAGTTGAGGCAACTATTAGATCATCGAGGCCCTCAATGTCATAATAGTAGGCTGGTTCCCTATTAATTAAGCCAAGGCACTCATGGCAAAGTCCATATTCCTCTAGCTTTCTCCCACACAAGGGGCACCTATCCTCTTTTAATTTCATCTTGGTCCCTCAACTTCTTTGCAAGATTGGAATATCTCTTGCGGGTCTTATTGTTTTCAATCATCTTCACAAGATAATCACTTATCCCCACAAGGACAACGGCTTTTGACGCCCTAGTTATGGCTGTGTAAATCAAATTTCTCGTCAAAAGCATGGGAGCAGCCCTATAAATTGGGATGACAACTACGGGAAACTCACTTCCTTGAGACTTGTGGATGGTCATGGCATAGGCAAGGGCAAGCTCGTCAAGATTATCAGAATTATACTCAACACTTCTCACGTCGTCAAAGACAACTGTGGCCTTCTTGTTTTCCTTGTCAATTTTTGAAATATAACCAAGGTCGCCATTGAAGACTCCCTTTTGCTTGTCTTCATAAAATTCATTTTCAACCTTAGATTCCAATTCATAATTATTTTTTGTCTGTAAGACCCTGTCGCCCAATTTAAATTTCTTCCCAAGGACTTCTATAAAGTCTTGGCTGTCATTTAGGTGGTCTTGGAGGGCAAGATTTAAATTTTCTGTCCCCTGGACCCCCTTCTTAGTTGGCGTTAGGACTTGGACATCTGCCTGGCTGACATTAAAATAATTTGGCAGCCTAGTCTTAACAAGGTCTTTGATGATTTCAAGACCCTTGGCTTCTCCTCTTTCAGAAATCATAAAAAAGTCACCGAGATTTAAAACTGGCATGTCCCCCTTGTTTATTAAGTGGGCATTTTTTACAATCATAGATTCTTCTGACTGCCTAAAGATTTCTTCAAGGTTAACTGACTCAATGACACCAGACTCCAAAATATCTGCCAAGACATTGCCTGCCCCAACAGATGGAAGTTGGTCCTTGTCCCCAACTAAGATCAAACGAGTTGGACTTTCAATGGACTTTAAGAGGGTTTCCATCAAAAGAATATCAACCATGGAAACTTCATCAAGGATCAAGACATCACATTCAAGTTCCTCCACATTGGCAAAGTCGCCACCAAAACCAATTTCAAGTAGCTTGTGGATAGTGAAGGCATCTCTTCCCGTCTGCTCTTTCATCCTCTTGGCAGCCCTTCCAGTTGGAGCAGCAAGCTTAATATCCTTATCCATGGATTCAAAAATATCTATTAAAACCTTTAGGGTTGTTGTCTTGCCAGTTCCCGGTCCCCCAGTTATGACAAAGACTCCCTTGTTAATGGCATCCTTGACAGCCCTTCTCTGAGTTTTAGAAAGTTCAATCTTCCTAAACTTTTCTGTCCTCCTGATTTTTTTATCTATATCAAACTTTTCATCAAAGGAAATATTTAAATCATTTAACTTTCCCGCAACATAATTTTCTGCCGCCAAGTATCTGGCTATGTAGCAATTGTAATTTTCTCCATCTCTTTCAACAAAAAAGTTTTTCTCAAGTGTAAGAGTCCTGGCTACTTCATCGAGGTCTTCAAACTTTGTTCCAAGTATTCTCTCTCCAGCCTTTATTAACTTGTCTATAGGAAGATAAGTGTGGCCGTCCCTGTTGGCAAGCATAAGGGCATACTTCAGTCCTGCCAGCCTTCTAAAGTCAGAATCTTTTTCAATCCCAATGGACTCTGCAATTTCATCTGCCTTCTTAAAACCAAGTCCCCTCACCCTTCCTATTAGGTCGTAGGGATTTTTCATTACAAGATCTATGGACTCGTCCCCATATTCCTTGTAAATTTTTAAAATCACCGATGCAGGAAGATTGTACTTGGAGAAGTGAAGAAAAATCTTTCTCATGGCATACTGTTTGTCGAGAGCCTCCTTGATGTCCCTGTATTTTTTTCGACCGATTCCCTTAATAGAAAGGAGCTTTTCGGGATGATTTTCAATTACATCAAGAGTCTCTTCCTTAAACTCATCTACAATCCTCTCAGCCATTTTCTCCCCAACATGAGGTATCATGGCAGAAGAAAGGTATGAAACAATTGCAGCTTCACCTTCGGGCATGACTTCTTCAAGGTCTGTGAAGGCAAACTGTTCTCCGTACTTGTTGTGGTAGGTGAAGTCTCCAGTAAATTTGTATTTTAAGTTTTCTTTGAAAATTGTGGCTGAACCAACAACTACAAGGTCGCCGTCACTTGAATTTATTTTTGCAACAGTGTAGCCGTTCTCATCATTTCTAAAAATTATTTTTTCCACAAGACCTTCAAGACTAATCAATTAAAACACCTCGACAATATTGTATCAAGTAATGGGGAGATTATACAGAAATATTTATTTACTCATGTCCAATAAAAAAGAGGCCCCTCAGGACCTCCTTCTCAATAAAAATCTTCGTCTTTATTATTTTGTCTTTCGTACTCTTCCCTATAATTGTCGTAGCTATCCTTGAAGGGATCAGAATACTTCTCGCCGTTGGATCCTTCTATCCTTCCGTAGGGTTCATTGGGGATAATAATAGCAAGGGCAATGTAAGCCCAAATGCTAAGACCTCCTGGAACAATTAAGAGAAAAGCTATAATCCTCACAATAGTTGAGTCAACTCCAAGATATTTTGCAATCCCGCCGCAAACTCCTGCAAGAACCCTGTCGTCTCTTGACCTATATAACTTTTTCATTTCACACTTCCTTTATAAATCTCAAATCCTATTAATAAATTACCCCAGGATAAAGTTTTTATTCAAAATACATTAGTAGTTGGCCACTTTCCACCATGTCGCCTTCTCTTACTGTGATGTCTTTTACCTTTCCGTCAATGTTTGCCACAATATTTGTTTCCATCTTCATGGCTTCAGCAATAAAGAGGCTGTCTCCCTTTTTAACCTCGTCACCCTCAGCCACAAGAACTTTTACAATCTTGCCTGGGATAGAAGAGCCAACTTCCTTTTCATTTTTTGGATCAGCGTAAATTTTTTCTTCACCAAAATTTTCTCCTGACTTAACAGTTTCGTCTTTAATGTTAATAGTTCTTCTTGATCCATTTATTTCAAAAGTTAGGTTTCTTGTTCCGTCTTCCAATAATTTTCCAACTTCAATTAAAGTTACAATCAAAGTCTTACCTTCTTCAAGAGAAATTTCTGTGGACTCACCTTCCATTAGTCCGTGGAAGAAGACGTCTGAGCCTATTCTTGTGACTTCACCATTTTCCTTTATATAGTCAATGTAATCATCAAAAACTTTTGGATAGAGGGCCGCAGAAATTATATCTTCTTCACTTGGCTTAATTCCCTTTTCTTCCAAGTGCTTTTTAATATCATCAAAGTCTTCATCTTCAAGGAGTTCTCCAGGCCTTTTTGTTATTGCCTTTTCTCCCTTCAGAATCATTTCTTGTAGGTCCTTAGGGAAGCCTCCATAAGGTTGCCCCATCATTCCCTTAAAGTAAGTCATGACAGAATCTGGATAGTCTAGGTTCTTGCCCTTATCCAAAATATTTTCTGGAGTGAGTTCATTTTGCACCATAAATATGGCAAAGTCCCCAACCATTTTTGATGAAGGAGTTACCTTTACAATGTCGCCCACCATTTCGTTGACACGCTTGTACATTTCCTTTACGTCCTTAAACTTGTGACCAAGTCCAAAGGAATCAACTTGTGGCTTTAGGTTTGAATATTGACCACCGGGAATTTCATACTTATAAATTTCTGTAGTTCCTGACTTCAAATCAGATTCAAAGTTTGCATAAACTGGTCTAACTGCAGCCCAATATTTTGAAATGTCCTCTGCCTTGTCTAGGTCGATTTCTGTGTCCCTTTCTGTATTTTTAAGGGCAGCTACAACTGAATTTAGGGCAGGTTGTGAAGTAAGCCCACTCATTGAGTTAACTGCTGTGTCCACAATATCAACTCCAGCTTCTGTTGCCTGAAGGATTGTTGCAACACCATTACCAGTTGTGTCATGAGTGTGAAGGTGGATTGGAAGTCCCACTTCTTCCTTTAGGTTCTTGATTAGCTTCTTGGCTGCGTAAGGTTTTAAAAGTCCAGACATATCCTTGATTCCAAGAATTTGTGCCCCAGTCCTTTCAAGTTCCTTGGCAAAGTCAACATAGTATTTAATAGAATACTTGTCCCTGTATTCGTCAAGGATGTCCCCTGTGTAGCACATTGTGGCTTCAGCAATTTTCCCATTTTCAAGGACTTGGTCTATGGAAAGTTTCATTCCATCAAGCCAGTTAAGCGAATCGAAAACCCTAAATAGGTCTACACCATTTTTAGCAGATTCTTTTATAAATTTTACAACAACATTGTCTGGATAATTTTTATAACCAACTGTGTTGTTGCCACGAATTAGCATTTGTAAAAGCATATTTGGCATTTTTTCACGAAGAATCCTAAGTCTTTCCCATGGATCTTCGTGGAGGAACCTATAAGCAACATCAAAAGTTGCCCCGCCCCACATTTCCACAGAAAATAACTTGTCCATGTTGTAGTTTAGGGCCTCAGCAATTTTTACTAGGTCAATTGTCCTCATCCTTGTAGCCATAAGTGATTGGTGGGCGTCACGCATAGTCGTATCAGTTAAAAGTAACTTCTTTTCCTTTAAGATATGGTCTTTAATTCCATCTGGTCCTAATTCATCAAAAATTTGCTTGTAACCCCTGAAGTCCTTCTTTTCAAATTCTGGCACTTGTGGGACATCAAAGTTTTTCTCAAGGGCCTTAGTGTCGTTGACAACTCTCTCTCCAATAATTTTCATGAGCCTAAGTTCCTTGTCCTTGGAAGATTTGATTTCAAATAATTCAGGATGCTCTTCAATAAAACCAGTGTCACAAGTTCCTTCTTCAAATTCTTTGGTATTTAAAACATTTAATAAAAATCCAATATTAGTCTTAACTCCACCAACCTTAAGCTCAGAAAGAGATCTCTTGGCCTTTCTTATGGTGTCCTTCCAAGTCCTCGCTTCAGTAATTACCTTTACAAGAAGTGAGTCGTAATAAGGAGAAATCACTGCACCAGTAAAGCCGTTGCCCCCATCAAGCCTTACTCCAAAGCCTGAAGATGACCTGTACAAATTAATCTGTCCTGTGTCGGGCATAAAGTTGTTAAGTGGGTCTTCTGTTGTCACACGACATTGGATAGAAAATCCCCTGTGGTCAATGGTATCTTGGCCGCTTATTCCAATTTCTTCACTGTCAAGCCTGTAACCCATGGCAACCAATATTTGTGACTGAACGATATCTATATCAGTGCACATTTCTGTTACAGTGTGTTCAACTTGGACCCTTGGGTTTACTTCTATAAAGTAGTGGTTGCCCTTGGAGTCAACTAAAAATTCTACAGTACCAGCGTTGGAATATCCAATGGACCTTGCAATCTTTAGGGCATCTTGGCAAATTTCTTCCCTAAGCTCTACTGGAAGAGAAAAGGCTGGAGTGTATTCAATTACCTTTTGGTGTCGTCTTTGGATGGAGCAGTCCCTTTCATAAAGGTGGACTACATTCCCATGCTCATCTCCCAAAATTTGCACTTCAATGTGTTTTGGCTTGTGCAGGTATTTTTCAATAAACATAGAGTCATCGCCAAAAGCCTTCTTAGCTTCACTCTTGGCAGATTGGAATTTTTCCAAAAGTTCCTCTTGGCTCTGGGCAATTCTCATTCCCCTTCCGCCACCGCCAGCTGCTGCCTTGATCATTACAGGATAGCCACAAGACTTGGCAAAGAGAAGGGCCTCTTCTTCATTGCGAATTGGCTTTTCAATTCCAGGAATAGTGGCAACACCAGCTTCTTTTGCAACAATTTTTGAAGTAATCTTATCCCCAAGCTTTTCCATAACCTCTGGACTTGGCCCAATAAAAGTTATTCCCTCTTCCCTGCACTTTCTTGCGAATTCAGGATTTTCTGATAAAAATCCGTAGCCAGGGTGGATGGCATCAACACCCTTTTTCTTTGCAAGACTAATTATCTCATCAATATCAAGATAGGCGTCAAGAGGTGACTTCCCCTTGCCAATCTCGTAAGACTCGTCGGCCTTTGTCCTAAAAAGAGCCAGCCTGTCCTCTTCAGAATAGATGGCAACTGAGCGAATCCCCATTTCTCTTGCTGCCCTGAAAATTCTAATGGCAATCTCTCCACGATTAGCAACTAAAATTCTTTTGAACTTTTTCATAACTTCCTCCCTTATAGTTTTAGATATTATACAACAAATACAAACTAAAGTGTAGAAGTAATGTATGAAGAATTAGTCAATAAAAATAAGGACTTCCAAGGGTCCCTAAAAATTTTTATAATTTATTATTACTTAATATAG
>OKNX01000540.1_pt1 | contig 7480 bp, 8 predicted proteins | sample 1614901 | NCBI WGS metagenome assembly OKNX01 (sample SAMN04436977, study PRJEB24849) | human gut metagenome | biome: human gut; feature: NICU; material: stool | host: Homo sapiens | place: USA: Saint Louis, MO | collected 2010-08-04
ATCATATAGTTGAAGATGTCTTATCAGAGATAGATTTATTAGTAACAGCCACTATGGCCTTATAAAGACTCTGCTTTATGAGCATATTCACGAATTACTGCACAAGACTTTTTAAATAAAGCTAATTCATCTTCAGCAAGCTTCAATTCAAATACATCTTCGATACCATCTTTGCCAATAACTGCTGGAGTCGATGCAAAGATTCCTTCTTCACCATATTGGCCATCTAGATAACAAGAACATGGCAACACTTTCTTTTCGTCATGAAATACAGCACGAATTAATTCTGTTGTTGCACTAGCAATGCCAAACTCTGTGGAGCCTTTACCAGCCAATACATGGTAACCACCAATTTTTACATCATCTAGCACTTGAGTATGATCAAGTGTAGGGAATCTATGAGGCAATTCTTGTTGTAATTGTACTAACGGTTTTCCTTGTACATAAACATGAGACCATGGCACCATAGCACTACCGCCATGTTCACCTAAACAATACGCTGTAATTGTACGGTTACTAATATTAAAAATGCGCGCCAATTCTTTTTGTAATCGCGCTGAATCTAAAGCTGTCCCACTGGAAATAATACGTTTTGGGTTCCAATTTAAATGTTTACATAAATAAGTAGCAACAACATCAGCAGGATTAGAAATAGAGATAATAAAACCATCAAAGCCGGACTTTTTAATTCGCGGAATAACATCCTTTAAAACCTCTACTGTATCACCAAGACTTTCTAAACGATCTTGATATAAATTTGGTAAAGGACCAGCGCTAAATACGAGAATATCACAATCCCCACAATCTTCAATAGGACCTGCAGTAGCTGTTACTTTATGAGGAATATAGCTAACAGCATCATTTATATCCATTGCCTGTGCTTTAGCTTTTTTCTCGTCAATATCCATCATATATAGTTCATCTACTTCACCTTGTAGAGCAAGAGAAAATGCTACATGAGAACCTACATGTCCAGTGCCAATAATACCTACTTTACGTAACTTCATAAGGGCCTCCTACGATTCGTACTAAAAGATATACATCTTCTAATTCAATTCCACTTAAACCAGCGATTACCAGTATATGAATCGACAATTTTAAGTTATATTAAAGCATATTGCTTGTAAAATACATAAACTATTATATACCTATTTTCTCATAGGTATATAAGAAAATAGATTTATAGTGATAAAAAAAGACTATTATAGGAAATCCTATAATAGTCCTTCTATTATATAGTTAGTCTCGTCCAGTAAAGAAGCTTACTACAGCAATCACTATAACTGCACCAACGATGGACGGAATTAATGCCATGCCTGCAAGACTTGGGCCCCAAGTACCAAGCAAAGCTTGACCTACAGAAGCCCCTACCAAACCAGCAATAACACGAAGAATAATCCCCATGCTTTGCGCCTTTTTAGTAATACGACCAGCTACAAAACCAATGAATCCGCCTACAATAATTGACCAAAGCATAATATACCTCCTATAAAGTCATCTCATCAAGATTAAGCGGGAATAAATCCTTATTCTCCATCACTTGTGGTGACTTTTCTAAATATTGTTTTCGCATTGACCATAAAATCTCTAAATCCTTTGGATCTAACTTGGACAATGCATATATCATCGTGAAATCTGAACCATAATGGCCACGCAAGCTATCAGGTACTCCTTTGGGTCCTTCTCCACCTAGACGATTATTAAAGAACCCTTGAATACGACGACTATCTAAATCAATGATAATAAACCCTGACGCATCATATACATACAATGTATGATTTATACGCTTTAAAGCTCGTACCGTATTCGTTATAAAATATTGATCCTTCATGTCAATGAGGGATGACTCATAACCTGAATGGTAAAAGTCCCCATAATAATGAGCTCCTCTATCTGTAGATTCCAACAAATCCTTGAGTACGGATTGTTCTGGCCCACTAAAATCAGAGAAAGTTTTTACCATAGTAATCTCTCGTAAACCACGTTGGTAATTCTCGGTCTTCGGTGGCTCAATATGTTGGCCACGAAAGGTAATAGGCATCAACCGAAGTGTATTATCAGCTAAATTATAAATACCATACCCTTCATAACCTAGAAAGTACACTTGTGAGTCGATAGACTTCATCGCTAATATTCGTTTTGAAATGATGGCATCACTAGAATTTACTAATGTATGCTCTTCTGGGTCTATGCGTACTGTTTTACTGTCGTAATTGCCACCTACTGCAAGCCAATAGGAGAGCCCCACTACAATTAATGCTAGTATGCATAAACCGATACGTTTTATATTCATTTATACTCCCTATGAATCCCCAGGCATAAAACGTAATAATATATTGCCATTACAGTAAGTCCCTATTAATATAATCCCAATTCTAGGTATAACTGTAATTTTTTTTAATATCTTTGTGGACTTCTATGCCAAACTTAATGTAGCTAGTCGCTCGCTAATTGAGATACCCTTATAGGTAAAAGTTGGTAACAACTCATGTAAAGGTTCTAAGACAAAGGTTCTATCCCAAAAATAAGGATGCGGTATAGTTAGAGTTTCAGCACAAATGGAAATCATAGAACCGGCTTCATCAAAAGCCAAAATAATATCTAAATCTAATGTACGTGGTCCCCAGTGAATGAGTCGTTCACGACCAGCCTCTTGTTCTAAGGACTGAAGGACACTTAACATTTCATGAGGATTCAAAGTACTTTTACAAGACCACATGCCATTAATAAATGACGCCTGATCTGTATATCCCCAAGGTTCCGTTTCTATCAAAGAAGAACTAATAACCTCTGAAACGGCCTCATGCCCTTGTAATAGGTGAAAAGCGGAATTAATATAGCCTCTTTTATCACCTATATTTGAACCTACACTGATGTAATAGGTATACATCAAATTTGACCTCTTGTAGTGACAACCTCAACATAATCTAGGATACCAGCAATAGGTACAGATGGTTTGCGCACCGTTACAGATAAGCCAACGATACCTTGATAATGTTGGTATAAAGAGTCGGCAATAAGTGCACCTAAACGCTCTAATAAATTATGTTTTTCTCCAGTCATAACAGATTCTACAAGCTCATATACTTCTACATAATTGATAGAATCCTCTAACTGGTCACTTTGACCGGCCTTTGTAAGATCCGTAGTAATTTCAACATCTACAAAAAAGCGCTGTCCTTGCGCTTGTTCAGATGTCAAATTGCCATGGTATCCATAAAATGCCATGTTTTTTAAAACGATTTTATCCATTATTCACCTCGTAATAGGCCATCTGCTACGGCCAAGGCGCGTTTGTGCATTTTCACATTATGAACACGCACCATATCAACACCTTGGAATACACCCGTAATACAAGCCGCTACCGTGCCTTCATCGCGTTCTTCTGGAGGTAAACCGCCCAACATAGAACCGATAAAACGCTTACGGCTAGGCGCAAGTAAAATAGGGTATTCATAAGCCGTTAATTCGCCTAAACGTTGCATAACTTCAATATTTTGTTCTTCTGTTTTACCAAATCCGATACCTGGATCAAGCCAAATTTGTTGTGGTGTTACACCAACCTTTAAGGCTTTATCTACAGCAAAGAAGAAGTATGCCTTCATATCTTCAATGATGTCACCATAGTTTGTATCATTACTATTGTGCATAATGATTACTGGCACCTTATATTTTGCTGCTACTGCTGCCATATCAGGGTCATAATGTAATCCCCACACATCATTTAAAATATGGGCCCCTTTAGAAAAAGCATAATCTGCAGTTTTAGCATGGTATGTATCGATAGATACAGGTACTGTAGATGCATTAAGTACAGGATCTATCAATTGAGATAAGCGTTCAATTTCTTCATCCGCTGTCAACGGTGTACAGCCTGGACGCGTAGATTCAACACCTAAATCGATAATATCAGCGCCATCTTCAATCATTTGTGTTACATGCGCTGCTGCTGCCTCAGGGGTATTAAATTTACCACCATCAGAGAAAGAGTCAGGCGTACCGTTGAGTATCCCCATGATAAGGGTACGATCGCACAAAGATAAACTTTTGCCATCATTCCATGTATAATTTCTACGTTTAAACATTTGCCTGTCCTCCACCTAACATTGCTAACGCTTCATCACGTAACGTACCTGTCTCTGCTAGCACGCCACGGCTTTCTAATGTAATCACCTTTGAATCTTGCTGCATAGTTCCTTTGATGAGCATACATAACTGTGTTGATGTAATGCGCACAAATACACCATGAGCAGATAAATCATTCATAATGGCATCTGCTAATTCCGACGCCAACCGCTCTTGTAGTTGCGGCCTCCGGCTAAGGATATTAACAATATCTTGAAACTTGCTAAGACCTGCCACACAGCCATCCTTCGGTTGATACACAATATCAACGGTTCCAAAGAATGGTAACAAGTGATGCTCACACATGGAATAAAAGGGAATTCCTGTAACTGCTACAAGACCCTTGTAATCAGTACTAAATGTTTCACCCCATGCAGATTTTGTATCTAGGCCTACGCCACTGAATAATTCACTATATAATTCTGTTACACGACTTGGTGTTTTCTCTAGCTCTGGTGCCTCTGTATCAACAGATAAAGCTTCTAAGAATTGCTTTATCCCGTCCTTTGCACGTTGATTCATCGGTCCTCCTAAACGATCTTTGTCGTCCAATCTTCAATATTCCAAATATCCGTAACCCAATCTTTATAAAATTCAGGTTCATGACTTACCAAAACGATGGTTCCTTTGAACTCACGTAAGGCACGGCTCAACTCTTCCTTCGCATAGATATCTAAGTGATTTGTCGGTTCATCTAATACGAGTACATTGTACTTATTCTGCATCAACTTGCACAAGCGAACCTTTGCATTTTCACCACCGGATAAGACGCGCATTTGAGATGTAATATGCTCGTTAGTAAGACCACAACGAGCAAGTGCTGCACGTACTTCTGCATTAGTCATTGCTGGATACTCGTTCCAAATATAGTCTAGAGCAGTTTCAGAATTAGATGGTGTATCTTCTTGAGCAAAATAGCCAATTTGTAAGAAATCACCTTTTACCAACTCACCGCTCACCGGTTTTAATAAACCTAAAATTGTTTTCAACAATGTCGTTTTACCTAGACCATTAACACCGCGAATGGCGATTTTTTTATTTCTTTCAATTTGAAAGTCTACAGGTCTAGTCAACGGTTCATCATAACCTAACTCCAGACCAAAAGCCTCTACGATAAAACGACTTGGCGTACGACCTTCTTTAAAACTAAAGGAAGGTTTAATATACTCTTTTGGTTTTTCCAAAATTTCCATTTTCTCCAAGCGCTTAGCTCGAGAATTGGCCATGCCACGCGTTGCAACGCGAGCTTTATTACGTTGGATGAAGTCCTCCATACGCTCAATCTCTTGTTGTTGACGCTCATAAGCCTTAGCCGCTTGTGCCTTTTTCACTTCGTAAGCAGCTTGGAACTGATGATAATCGCCAGTATAACGCGTTAAGACCGCTTGCTCGATATGATAAATAACATTAACTACAGAATTTAAGAACTCCATATCATGAGAAATCAGGATAAAAGCATTTTCGTAGTTTTGTAAATAGTTTTGCAACCATTGAATATGCTCTACATCAAGATAGTTTGTCGGTTCGTCCAATAGCAAAATAGTTGGTTTTTCCAGTAATAGTTTTGTAAGCAAAACCTTTGTACGTTGACCACCACTGAGCTCTGTAACATCTCGATCGAGCCCAATATCCATAAGGCCCAAACCTGCAGCTGTACGCTCAATAACCGCATCAATTTCATAGAAGCCACGCTGCTCTAGAATTTCTTGCCACTCCCCTACTTGCTCGAGAAGCTTATTCATTTCATCTTCAGACACATCACCCATGCGATTGTACGCATCGTTAATGTTTTGCTCCATTACAAACAAATCATCAAAAGCTCGTTGCAATACGTCGCGGATGGTCATCCCTTTTTCGAGGACTGCATGTTGATCCAAGTACCCAACAGTGACTTGGTTGGACCATTCAATTTTACCTTCATCAGGAGGAATTTTACCTGTAATGATATTTAGGAATGTAGACTTGCCTTCGCCATTGGCACCAATGAGGCCTACATGTTCGCCTTTTAATAGGCGGAATGATGCATCATCTAAAATTTGTCGCGCTCCAAAACCATGGGTTACATTTGAAACGGTTAAAACACTCATATCTATCTCCACCGGAATAAAAGCCGTCTTGTTGAAGACGGCTTGTTTCATACTTACTTAAATATTATATCTATTGTACCTTTTTGACCTCTATATGTCAAAAATAGAACATCACTTATGCATCGCATAACGCAAGGCTACAACAGCCATAATCTTAGCGCCCTTAATCGCTTGGTCTAATCCATAGTCAGACCCAGCCGCACATGTAAACTCTGGCGTATGAGCTTCTAAACCTAATCCAATCTGCAAAGTAGGCTGTGCTGTTGGTACTTCATAGGATACATTCCCTACATCAGTGCTACCATCTGCCTCATCATCAGGCAAGATACGAGGCGCTTCATCAAACTCGGTCATTACATCAGTAAAGAGATCTAATAACCGTTTATCTTGACGCATATCCTTAAAGAGTGGCTCATAGTGATGCATTTCAACTTGAGCACCGTAGGAAACTGCAATCTCCTGAGCAGCCGCTTTAATAGCAGGCAAAATAATACATTCTAAATCATCTACCGTTCTACCGCGAACGGTCATCCGAATCGTCGCCTTAGGAGTTACCACGTTTGGCGCCGTACCAGCTTCGGTAAAGATAGCCCCAACAATAGCCCCTTTAGGGAATGTTTTCTTTAACTCTTTGATTCTTTGATATAAATCTACAGCACAATCTAGCGCATTAATACCGGAATCAGTAAGTGATGCGATATGACAGGATCGACCGTGGAAGGTTACCTCTAAGGGATGCGTCGCTAACGATGTGCCGCCCACCTCATTTTCACCGCCTGGGTGAATGATTAGTGCCGCCTCATAGCCCTTAAATAAACCAGCCTCTGACATGTATACTTTACCACCAATAGTTTCCTCCGCAGGACAACCAAAGAAGGTCGTTCCCCACGTTTCCGGTGCACTTTGACTGAAGGCAATAGCCGCCCCTAAACTCATCATAGCAATGAGATTATGGCCGCAACCATGACCGAGTTCTGGTAGTGCATCATATTCACCTAAAAAGGCTATTTTATGCTGTGCAGTACCGTTATAGTCACCCCGTAACGCCGTTTGTAACTCTGGAAGATCAGTTAGCCCCACTTGAGATGTAAAATTATGGTTCTCTAAAAATTGATTAATTACATTAACTGCTTTATGCTCTTCTAACCCCAATTCTGGATTATCGTGTAAATATAATGAAAGCTTACGCAACTCACGGGCCATATTATCTATAATGGCACAAGCTTGCGCTTCTCGTTCTTGTAATGTCATAACGCCCCTTTATACTA
>OKNX01000553.1_pt1 | contig 7349 bp, 7 predicted proteins | sample 1614901 | NCBI WGS metagenome assembly OKNX01 (sample SAMN04436977, study PRJEB24849) | human gut metagenome | biome: human gut; feature: NICU; material: stool | host: Homo sapiens | place: USA: Saint Louis, MO | collected 2010-08-04
GCTGAAAGGGATCGATGGTTTGATTACCGATTTGGATCGTCAGGTTGAGTTGTTGGAGCGTTACAAGCGTGAGTTGATCGCCCACACCGTCACCAAAGGCCTCGACACTAACGCTCCAATGAAAGACAGCGGTATTGACTGGATTGGGAAGATTCCAAATAGCTGGCATTCTCGTTCTCTGAAATCTCTGTTGACCCGTAAATCGCGTAAGGGTGAGCCTTCCTGGAGAGTTCTTTCTGTTGAACGTGAGCGTGGGGTTGTAGATCGTGAACTTGAAGGGTCGCCAGATAACAACAACCGTCTACCAGATGATTTGAGTGGTTATTTGGTAGTTCGGAACGGTCAATTTGTTATGAACAAAATGAAGGCTTGGCAAGGATCATATGGAGTGTCGCTGTATGACGGGATTGTCAGTCCTGCGTATTACACCTTCGATTTAGCGTCTTCCGTGGATTCTGAATTCTTCAACTGGGCTATACGGTCAAAAGCATATATTCCCTTCTTTGGCAGGGATTCTTACGGAATTCGCACAGATCAATGGGACTTTAAGGTACAGGCGCTCCGAAATATTCCACTATTTGTTCCTCCGGTGGAAGAGCAAAGGCAAATCGTTGATTACCTTGTTCAACGGCTGAAAGGGATCGATGGTTTGATTACCGATTTGGATCGTCAGGTTGAGTTGTTGAGGCGGTATCGCAAGCAGGTTATTAACGATGTGGTGACGGGCAAGGTCCGCGTTAGTGAGGAGGCATGATGGATACGTCGGAGCGCAGGTTTGAGTCCGAGATCGAATACTGGCTGACTACCCAGGGATCGGATTTTGACCGGTTTGAGACGCGTGACCCGCAGGGTTTTGATCGCGAGCTGTGCCTGTATCCAGCTGACTTGATTGAGTTCGTGAAAACAACGCAACCGGATCAATGGGCCAAACTGGAACGCACTTACCGGGGTAACGCGGAGCAGAAGTTTCTGAAGCGTGTCGCTGCGCAGCTTGATCAGCGTGGTGTGATCGACGTGCTGCGCCGTGGCATTGAGGATGTGGGTGCTCGGTTCAAGCTGGTGTACTTCGCTCCCGGCACCGACTTGAATGAGGTTCTTGCTGAAAAGTACTGGGCGAACGAGATGAGCATCGTGCGCCAGCTACGGTATTCAACGCGTAACGAGAACTCGGTTGACACGGTGCTGTTGGTGAACGGCATCCCAGTGGTGACACTCGAGTTGAAAAATCAGCTGACTGGGCAGACCTATCGTGATGCGATCCGACAGTACAAGATGGACCGTTCCCCGTCGGAAAAGCTCTTCGCCCTGGGTAAACGCGCGGTGGTACACTTTGCGGTTGACACCGATGAGGTGTGGATGACTACGAAACTTGCCGGCCAAGATACGGTGTTCCTGCCGTTCAACCGTGGTTTCAGCAACGGTGCTGGTAATCCGCCGGTGGAGGGCAAGTTCAAGACGTCCTACTTGTGGGAGCAGGTGCTTGCGAAAGACTCGTTGCTCGACATTCTGCACCGGTTCGTGCAGTTCGTGCCCGGCAAGACCCCTGAGGGGCGTCCGGCGAAGTCGAAAGACAAGGTGATCTTCCCGCGCTTCCACCAGCTCGATGCGGTCCGCAAACTCATCGCGGACGCGAAGGCGAACGGTGCTGGGCACAACTATTTGGTGCAGCATTCGGCGGGCTCGGGCAAGTCGAACACGATCGCGTGGCTCGCTCACCACTTATCGAATCTGCACGACGACCAGCAGCGGGTGGTGTTCGATTCGATCATCGTGATCACCGACCGGCGCGTGTTGGATAAGCAGCTCCAAGACACGGTGTTTTCGATGGATCACACAGCAGGCGTCGTCGTAAAGGTTGATAAGAACGCCCGCCAGCTCACTGATGCGCTGGGTCGGGGTGCTCGGATCATCATTTCGACGTTGCAGAAGTTCCCGTTCGTTGACGTGTCCAACATCGCGACGGCTGGGAAGCGGTTCGCGGTGATTGTGGATGAGGCACACTCGTCGCAGACCGGGCAGGCGTCTGAGCGGCTCAAGCAGGTGCTGGCTGACACTGCCCAAGCGGGTCAGGAGTCCGAGGCAGAGCTGCTGGATCGTTACGCTCGAGCTGAGGCTCAGGTAGAGGCCGAGGAGCTCGAGGTTGACGAACAGATCGCGGCGGATATGGCGACCCATGGACGGCAGGCGAACCTATCGTTCTTCGCGTTCACGGCCACCCCGAAGCAGAAGACCCTCGAAATCTTCGGCACCCCGACTCCTGGTGGCACGCCGCGCCCGTTCCATGTGTATTCGATGAAGCAGGCGATCGAGGAAGGATTCATCCTCGACGTGCTGGCAAATTACACCACCTACCAGACGTACTACAAGGTTGGTAAGGCCACCGCTGAGGATCCGGAGTACGCCAAGAAGCAGGCCAACAAGGCGCTGGGCAAATACTTAGCCCTGCATCCGCACAATCTGCGGCAAAAAGCCGAGATCATCATCGAGCACTTCCGCAGCAACGTGGCGCACAAGATCGGCGGCAAAGCCAAGGCAATGCTGGTGACCGGCTCCCGGTTGCACGCTGTGCGCTACTACTTCGCGTTCGCCAACTACATCAAAGCCAAGGGCTACACCGACCTGGGTGTGCTGGTGGCGTTCTCCGGCACCGTCGAAGACGATGGGCAGGACGACGCTCTTCCGATCTGTATGGTTATGGGCAGGACTACACCGAGGAGCAACTCAACGGCTTCCCCGAAGCCGAGCTGCCCGATCGGTTCGACACCGGTGAGTATCAGATCCTGTTGGTGGCCGAGAAATACCAGACCGGATTCGACCAGCCCCTGCTACAGACCATGTATGTGGACAAGAAGCTCCACGGGGTCAAGGCCGTGCAGACCCTGTCGCGGATCAACCGGATGTGCCCGGGCAAATCAGATACGTTCGTGTTGGACTTCGTCAACAGCGCTGACGACATTCAGGCGGCGTTCCAAGACTATTACGTGTCGACCTCGATCAGCGAGGAAACCGACCCGAACATCGTCTACGACCTCTACCACCTGATCGCCTCCTACCAGCTGTGGCGAGACGAAGAGATCGACGGATTCGCGACCGTGTTCTTCAGAGAGCAAAAGCAGCAGACCAACCTCGACTTCGGCAGGCTCAACGCCTACCTCGACCCTGCGGTCGGCCGCTTCGACGCGCTTGACGATGAGGAAAAGCTCGAGGTGCGCTCGGCGTTCAACAAGTTCAACCGCAACTACGAGTTCTTGACCCACATCATCCGCTTCGACGACGAGCAGCTGCATAAGTTCGCCGCATACGCGAAGCTGCTGACCCGCAAGCTCCACATCGACGGCGACCCTGCCCCACACCTGGATGATGAGGTCACCTTGCAGTACTACCGGCTCCAGTCGGTCTACGAGGGTTCCATCGACCTACAAGACCAGGTGGGTGAGTTGAACAACTCGCCCAAGCTGGGCATGCCCACCGAAGACGACCGCGAGCGACTCTCCAAGATCCTCGACTCCCTCAACGAACGATGGGGCACCGAGTTCACCAACATGGACAAAGTGCTCGAACAGGTCGCCGACGACCTCGCCCAAGACAACGAGATCCAGCTGCGAGCCCATAATCCGCTCGACCTGTTCAAGATCATCTACGACGAGAAGATGCCCGACGTCATGCTGGCGCGGATGACCCAGAATCACGACTTCTCCATGAAGTACCTGTCGGACAAAGCCTTCCGCGCCGACGTGGACGCGATCCTGCTCCCGCTCATCCACGACCGTCTCAACCGACCCCGGCACGAGGACAGCCAGCGAGACGGCTCCTGATCCGTAGACTTGCACCAGTTAACTTCACGTGTTAGCTTAGTTGCTAACAGACGTGAGGAGGCTGTTCCAATGACCAAATCAGAGAGCTTCGGTGCCTTCCTGGAAGCACATAGGAAGACGCAGGGCTTAACCATGCGCAAATTCGCGGACGCCATCGGTGTGACCGCTCCATACCTGAGTGACATCGAGAAAGGGCGCCGCGCTGCCCCGGACGGCAAGCTGGGGGACATCGCCGAGACATTGCGACTCTCCCGCTCCGAGAGGGAGCGGATGTATGACCTGGCAGCATTGACTCGCGAGAACCAGGTGTCTACCGACCTGTCGGGCTACATTATGCAAACCGACATGGCTCGCGTCGCTCTTCGCCGGGCGAAAGAACATGACCTGAGTGACCAGCAGTGGCGGGACATCATCGACATCATTGAAGGCGGGGAAGCTGACCAGTGAGCCTTGACCCCAAATACCTCAGTAAGGAGCGACTCGAGGCTCGCGCAGAGAAGGAGCTCGAGAAATTCGCCGGTGGCGCTCAACTGGTGGCGCCTATCCCGCTCGACGTCGACAGCTTCGCCGAGTTTCACCTGGGAGCGGCACTGGACTATCAGCGGCTTTCGTCGGACGGCAGCGTGCTTGGAATGTCGATCTTCCAGGAGCTGTCCATCCCTGTCTTCGAGTCTACCGGCGCAAGGGTTGACATCGTTTTTCCAGAACGAACAATCGTTATCGACGACGATGCCTTGCGTGACTCCCCGGACAGTCGACTGCGTTTCACGATTGCCCATGAGTGCGCTCACCTCCTCCTGCATCGGCATATCTACTACCGAGACCCTCGGATGAAGTGCAAGGGAGGAACAGGGTATCGCCCGTTCACTACTACCTCGGAGGGCGTTCGCGCCGACAACAAGGTAGACCGCGCCGAGTTCCAAGCCAACTACCTCGGGGCTGCGCTGCTCATGCCCCGCGACCCGTTCTCGCAGGCATTCACCGAGCTTGCCCCCGAAGGCTGGCGATCATTGGATGAGCGACGCAAGCGCCGTGTTGTCCGGGAACTCGCTAGGACTTTCGAGGTTTCTAAGCAGGCTGCCGCAATCCGCATCAAGAACCTGAAGCTCGCCGCGTAATTCATTCGCTACGAGTCGGGTTCTCTTTTTTACCCATTTTGTAAGCAACTTAGCTAACTAGTGAATGGGAGGTGTTATGGAAACAGTAAAGAACGCGGGAGGCAAAACGATTTGCCGTGTCGACCTAGAGCGTAGGCAGATCGAGATCGTCCATAAGGGATGCCTCTCCCGGCTCTGGTTCGACGACTGCGGGGGCTTTCATCAATGTCACGAACGACGGCCCCTACCTGAACCGCACTATCGATAACCCACTGAAACACAACTGAATACCGACATAAACAGTTCGATCCGCAGAACCGCTAGACGGGCAAGGATCACGCATCACCTCGACTTTGAGGCGCGTGAACCTGCCCGTCTTGCCGTTTCTGCGGCGTTGCGGACTCCTGCGGATCCCAATCCGACAGGAGATCCCCAATGTCCAAGCGTACGGACGCGCAGGAAACGCAGAACAACAACGCTGCGCTCACAATCCGCTTTAGGCACGAAGCCGACAACAACAAGCATGAATCCGTCACCGACGTCTACGAGATCGACTCTGGTGAGTTTGCCGTGATGGTGGAAACCGACCGGCGTGAACGCGCCGAACAGGCAGGCCGTCCGGTCGATGAGATCAAGCCGAGGTATCCGCAGCAGATTCTCGATGAACTGGCTCGGCAGGAAGAGGCCGTCTTCCACGAGGCCTATCGGGGTGATCGTGGCCCCGGCGCTCGCAAGTGCAGCTGCGGTGCCGGGTGCGGTCCGCGCCGTGGCTGCCGGGTGCCGAAAAACGCGCCGTGGTCGCTCGACTGGTTCATGGAGATCGACCGTGAACCGGAATTCGTTGTTGACAAGTCCGACGATCCATCTGCGGTTGTCGAGGATATCACCGCGTCGCCCGAAGACCAACTGATCGCCGCTGAAGACACCACTCGGAAGGCCCGCGAATTCCAAGCGCTGCGGGAGGCGATCGCTGGCCTGGAGGGCAAGCACAAACAAGTGATGGAGCTGATGCTCGCCGACGCGGACATGAAGCAGTCTGACGTTGCCCGCGCCCTGGGCCTGTCGCGAGCCCGGGTCTCACAACTGTTCAAGGAAGCAGCTGCGGTCCTTCGCGCAGCGGTGGAGGCGACGCGATTTAACACTTCCGATGGTGTCGGCAGTGGGGTGAAGGGAGCAGCCACCCGGGCCACTCCCACCAGTAAGGAAGGCAGGTGAAGGAGATGACCCAGCATCGGCTCAAGCTCCATATCGCCAAGCACATCCCCGATGATCCGGGGATCGTCGGCACCCGCACAGTCACCCTGCGCGAACGCATCATGCGCAAGCTCCTGGGCCGCAAGCAGCGCGTCACCATCGTCGTGCCCGGCAACTCGGTCAAACAGATCGACATCGCCGAAACCGACGACGATCTGATGGCGCTGGCCGACGCGGTCGGCGTCACCCACAAGGGCGGTGATGCGGCGTGAATGTCACCGACGCGAACAAGCACATCGCGGCACTCAACCGGATCGCCGAAGGCGTGACCATGCTCGCGGCCGCGATCGAGGAGACCGCGTGGGGCTCATTTGAGGATCATGCCGAGATGCCTGATGCGCGTCCGATCGCCGCCGCCGGGCTCGCCCAACCCGACCTTGAGCAAGCAGCCGCCGAGTACGAGGCCACCCACCAGCAGTCACCCGAACCCGCACCTGAGCCGGATCCGGTGTCGCTGGCGCAGGTGCGTGGGGTGCTCGCCGGGCTCTCCAGCCAAGGCTTGACCGAGCAGATACGTGAGCTGATCGTCGCCACCGGCGCAGACAAGTTGTCGGTGGTCGACCCGGCCAAATACTCGTGGCTGCTCGACAAGGCGAAGGAGCTGTCCGATGCCTGACCAGCACTCGCTGCTCTCGGCGTCGGGTGCGCACCGTTGGCTGAACTGCCCACCCAGCGCAGTCCTGGAGTCACGCGAGCCGGATACCTCGTCGGCGGCTGCCGAACAGGGCACCGCAGCACACGCCCTCGCAGAGTGGAAACTGCGGCGCGCCCTCCACCAGGCACCAGCCTTCAAACCGGAATCCGACTGGATCGATACCGAGATGGAACACCTGACCGACGACTACGTCGCCTTTGTCCAGGAACACATCTCAATCGCGCGGGAAACCTGTGGTGATCCGCAGGTGCTGATCGAGCAGCGTCTCGACTTCTCCCACATCGTGCCGGGCGGTTTCGGTACCGGCGACGCCGTTATCATCGCTGAACCCACACTCCAGATCATTGATCTGAAGTACGGGCAAGGCGTGTTGGTTGAAGCCGAGCAGAACCCGCAACTCATGCTTTACGCCCTCGGAGCGCTCCATGCGTTCGGGAGCCTGTATGACATCGAGACGGTGGCGGTCACGATCTACCAGCCTCGCCGGGGCAACGTCGACACCTGGGAAACCTCCGTCGCCGAGCTCGA
>OKNX01000559.1_pt1 | contig 7293 bp, 7 predicted proteins | sample 1614901 | NCBI WGS metagenome assembly OKNX01 (sample SAMN04436977, study PRJEB24849) | human gut metagenome | biome: human gut; feature: NICU; material: stool | host: Homo sapiens | place: USA: Saint Louis, MO | collected 2010-08-04
CCTTCAACCAGTGAGCGTAGTGATCGTACGCCTCCTGGCCGAGGAACATCTTCAAGTTTCCGTACGCGTGGACGATAACGAACATGACGAAGAAGAGGCCGGAAATTGCCATTAGTTGCTTCACGAACACGTTCGTGTTCCAGGCGCGGCGCTTCCTCGTTTCGAGATTTTTATTGGCCATGTATTCAAGGGTACATACGTGAAACGCAGCTCATACCGTATATGATCGTCACGCCGGTGCAGACCCCGCGCACATATTCCTACTTTTAGGCTATTTGGCGCGAATTACTGGGCTTTGCTCCGCCGCTTCGAACGAGGGGTTTGCAGTGACTTTAAGCCTTGTTAATGTCGTAAAAACATCTCTATTAGGCAACACTTGGGTTTCATAATGACCGATCGTCATCAAACCTACCGCCACCTACTGGTTTTTACGCGTTACGAGGGTGCAATTGGGGCAGTGTTTACCTGCCCACCTATAGGCCCAGCTCCATCACAACGGCCTCTTCGCTTGGAGCGCGATAGTAGCGCGGAATCCTTGCGATCTGCTTGAAACCGCGCGATCCATATAACCCGATCGCGCCGGCATTAGATGCCCGGACCTCTAGCATCACGCGGCTAACCCGGCGCAGCGAGCGTTCTATGCCAACCGTGGCTTCGCCCGATTCCTCACTTGAAGTGCCGCTAACACTGGCGGGCTCTGACCTCGCGTGTTCGCCTTCTAAAGGCATCAGGTAGCGCACCTCGTTAGGCGTGAAAAACCGGGCGCTTCTAAGCACCTGCAACAGGTGATCGAGCAGTGTGCCCGCTATCCCCCGGCCCCGGTATTCTGACAGCACGCCTATGGTCAGCACATCGGCCACCTCGTTTATAGAAGCACCTGCGCCGGCGATCAGAACGTCGCGGTCAAACACGCCAAAGTGGATGCGGTCTGGGCTAGAGAGCTCCGCGATCCAGCTGGCGCGGCTCCACTGGTCGGCTTTTTGGAAAACCTGCTGCTCAAAGTGCAGCACCTGTTCTAGGTTCGCCGCGGCTAAAACCTCCGGGGCGGGCTCCAGGCTCACTTCTTTTCGCCGTGAATATCCGGGCGGCGCAGATACTGCGGATCTACCGGGAAGTCCTCCACCCCATTTTCAAGGCGAGCGCGCACAATCCGCGACGCCACAGCCACGTCAAAACCTTGAGCGTCGCGCGTGCTTGGCAAAGCGTCGGCGTAAATCTGGCAGGCCGGGCCCGCGAACTCAACGCCACTACCTTGGAACTTATTGGCCACAAAATCTGCGGTGTTTACGGCAGGGCCTTCAAGTACCTCAACGTCGTTTGGGCCAGCTGCGCGCACGTGCGCCCAATATACCTCGTGACGGCGAGCGTCGGTCACCACCACAATCTCGGCGCCTGCGGGCATGTCATCTAGGTACGAGCGGGCCAAAACCTCAAGCGAACCAATCCCGCGCACGGGGATCCCAGCCACGCGGCCAATTACTCGAGCTGTTACGAGGCCGGCGCGAAGCCCCGTGAATGGAGCCGGTCCGGTACCGACGATCACCTGATCCAGGTCCGCCTCTTTTGCTGTCTTGCCAAGCCCCGCCTCACTGATCGAAAGCGAGATAAGTTCGGCAAGGCGCTCAGCGTGAGCGCGAGAGTTAGGCTCCGCATTTACCGTTGTCGCGGCCTCGGTTACAACCGCAACTACCGCACCGCCGGAGGTATCAATGCACAGGTCTTTCATGCGTAAGCTCCCTCAACTGCCTCGCGAAGCGTTTCTTCAAACGCGTCCTCACTGGTCCAACGCGGACCAACCGGATTGAAAGTGACCTCACGAATGTTGGAATCAGCGTGCTCCAAGTTTTCACTCAACTCGTCCACGGCGGCAGGGTTCTTGAACGTCACCTCAAGGCGGTTTGGGGAAAGCGACTCGGTTTTACCTTCGCCCCACTCCACCACAAGAACGGACTCCTCCAGCGCGGTGTCAAGATCCAAAGTTTCTAGATCGTCAAGATCCTTAATGCGATACGCGTCCACGTGCACCAAATCCGGATTGCCCTTATGCACGCGCGCAATGATGAACGTTGGGGAAGCAACGCGGCCCTTCACGCCCATAGCGCGGCCAAGCCCCTGCGTGAACGTGGTCTTACCCGTTCCCAGATCGCCGGTAAGCATAATCATGTCGCCCCCGCACACAAACTGGGCAAGAGCGGCCCCCAAACTGCGCGTATCATCCGCGCTTCTTGCAGTAATCGTAAACATGGTCTTCCTTTACGTATCAGCGCCGCTCTAAGAGTACGCTCTTGGCACGCGCGCACCCAACCGAGTAATGATCTCGTAGTTGATAGTTCCGCACGCCTGCGCCCAATCATCCGCAAGCGGGCATCCGGGCGTGGTGTTTGAGTTGGGATTGCCAAACAGCACCACAGTGTCGCCGGCCCGGGCAGGCGGCTCATTGCCTTCCGCGGGCCCGAAGTCAATCACAAACTGGTCCATGCACACGCGCCCAACTACGTGCGTGTCGATCCTCCCTGCCTGCGCATACACGCTGACCGGGCCTTTACCCGCGGCGTGGCGCGGAATACCGTCCCCATATCCGAGAGGAACCAGGCCGAGCCAGCGATCCGTGGGAGCAACCCACTGTCCTCCATATGACACGGTTTGGCCCCGCGGGACGCGCTTGACCTGCACCAGGTCAGCCTTCAACGTCATCACCGGTTGCAACCCCAGATCCAGTGAGGGCGTATTCTGCGGGTCTGGCGATAGGCCGTACAAGCCGATGCCGTCTCGCACCATGTCGAAATGGGCGTCCTCATGCCAGATCTGGCCCGACGTTGCCGCAAGGTGGCGCTCAAAACCAGTCAGCCCAGCTTCTACAGCCGCCTGCACTGCCTCGTTAAAAATCTTGATTTGAAGACCGGTGGCCCTCTTGCCTTCCGCACTGGCTTCGTCCGCGCGCGCCAAATGTGACCACACGCCCACAACCTTTGCGCGCTTGGCCTTGCTTGCCGCGAGCGCGAGGGCAGGGAATTCGCTTGGGATCGCTCCGCCGCGGCCCATCCCCGTGTCCACCTTCAAATGAATACGAGCCGGCAAGCCTTGTCTCTCTATAAGGTCAAGCTGGTCCAGGTTAGACACGGACAGTTCAATGCCAGCTTCAATCGCTTGGCGAATGGCGGCATCGTCAGATACTGGCAGGATCCAACTGAAAATGCTAACCCCATCAATGCCTTCTTGTTTGAGGAAATTACTGAGGTCAAGAGCCTCGGCAAGTTGGGCGATACCTAAAATGTCGTAGCCTGCGTGAGCGAGCGCGCGGGAAACCTCGTGACTACCGTGCCCGTAGGCGTCAGCTTTCACAATCCCCAGGTGGCGAGCCTTCGGAGCGAAACGGCGCATGCGCGCAGCATTTGCCACAAGCGCGGCAACATCGACCTCGACAACCGCCGGATAGTGCGCTAACTGTTCACTCACTGTCATTCTCCTCGAGACTATGACACCACCGGGACGCTACTTGCGGGCGGCATCCGTTTTGCTTGCGAACACCACAAAACGCTGACCCGCATAGTTCAACGCCACAAACAAAATCATACCGAGGCCCATGGACAAGTTATCCGCAACCTTCACTGAAAGCCCCGAAGTAAGCGCATAGACCAGGGGCTTAGCCAACCCGTAGGCAACCAGGTAGCACGCCGCGATATTCAAAATGAACAGCCACACCTGGCGCAGCGAACGCTCCTTGTTTTGGAACGTGAAGTACTTATTCAGCACGAAACTCACAATCGAACCAATGATGTAGTTCAACGCTGAGGACACCCAGTAGCCGAAACCCAGCCAGTTATACGCCAAGAACATGACGGTTGTGCCCACAATCGTGTTCACAATGCCCACCAGGATGAACTTCCACGTAGTCGCGTCAATCAACTTGCGGCGCGGAGTTTGGCCCGGTTCAGAGGGTTTGGCAGGTGCCGCGGAGCTCGCTGAGGATCCGGCCGGCGTCGAGGGGCCCGGTGTGGGCGGCTCGATTGGGTTTGGGGTTTGCGAGTTTTCAGTCACAGAGCCTCCCAGGCAGAATTCTTGTGCGAGCGCAGGGCCTGCTCAAAAGCGCCCGGCAGATTTTGCGCAATATCAGAAGCCGCTATCGGGCGGCCACCTTCCAAACCATAACCCGGACGCAGAGCAGCCCCGCCGACCTGCCCATCCACGTCCTCGAATCCAGCTGCACGCCGCGCCGCCACCCCGTGCAACCAAACAGCGGCCGCCACAGCGCGCGTCAGCTCCTCCCAATCGAGGTGGCCCGCTTCCTCCTCGACGCGCGCCTGCACGCCAGCAAGAACACCCGCAATCGCGCCGGCGAGGACATCGCCAGAACCGGCCGTGCCCGCCCATGCCGGGGCCTGCGCCTGCACAAACACGTGGCCGCGCGGGCTCACAATCAGCGTGGCAGCGCCCTTAAGCACAATCACCGCACTAGATAGCCCAGCCAGACGCATTGCGGCCTTGATTGGGGCTTCCTCCACCCGTTCGCTCGTCCATTCAGATTCATCCAGGATCGACAGCGCCGCTGCGGCCTCCCCCGCATGGGGTGTCCACACCATCTGCTTCGTCGAGACGTGACCAGAGCGCGCCAACTGCGACGCCACCGAAATCGCGCCCGCATCAACCACCAGGGGAACTTCCGCCTCAAAAAACTGTTTAGCGATCCGGCTGCGATCCTCCAAGTTCTGCGGATCCATACCGCACCCAAGCGCCACCGCTTGCGCACGACCGTCCACAGTTACAACCTCGGGAGCGGCAGCCAGCACCAGGGTGCGCGTAGCTTCATCAGTAACGAGGCGGATCATGCCGGCCCCAACTCCGCGTGCTCCCAAGGTAGCCAAGACCGCCGCACCCGGATACTTCTGCGAGCCCGCCACCAGGCGCACCACGCCACGTGAATACTTATGATCCAAAGCAGATGGGAGTGCAACAACCTCACGCACGTCAGCGCCTTCAAGTACGCGGGCAAAATGAGGCCCCAAATCGAGCCCCAAATCCACTAGGCGAACCTCGCGCTGGTAGTAGCAAGCGGGAGGGAACACCGCCGACGGCTTCAACGCGCCCATCGTCACCACGATGTCAGCGCGCAGCGCATCTGCCGGAACCGTACCGTCCGGTGTTGCTAGTCCCGACGGCACGTCAACCGCCACCACCTTGCGGCCAGGCAACTGGCCCCGCGCCTCTTCTAACGCGGCAACAATTGACGCCAGCGGTTCCTTCAGCGCGCCTTCGGTGCCCGTGCCCACAAGGCCATCGATCCATACAGTTGCGGAGGCAAGCAACGGCAACACGTCAGCGGCGGTCTTAGCAGGCTGGCAGATTTCCACCCCAGCCGCGCGCGCGGCAGTCAAAGCACGTTCGTGTGGATGATCACTCAGCACGACGGCCTTAACGGGAACGCCCTCACCGCACAAGAATGCGGCCGCGTACAGCGCGTCTCCCCCATTGTCACCGCCACCAACAAGCGCAGCTACCTCGCCGGCCTGGTACACATCTTGCACCGCGTCGGCAACGCCTCGCGCCGCTACCTTCATCAACTCATCTAGGCCCGCAGCCTTCACAGCTGCGGCCTCCCTGGCGCGGATCATTGACACGCTAAAAACTCGCTGCATTTGCCCTCCTCAACTACACAACTTTACGTCCTAAAACAGGGCGCCATCATCCGAGGCGAAAAATCGCGAAAAATCAGGCAAAATAGTTGCGTGCATTTCAACCCGCCTGCCCGGCTCTACGCAGAGCAATCACCGTTCCAACGTTTCACGCGCGAAGCCTGGAGCGACCTTGCAGATTCAACGCCACTACCTTTAACCGTGGAGGATGTTGAGCGGATCTCCAGCCTTGGCGACCCAATGGATCTTGCGGAAGTGGATGCCATTTACCGCCCTATTTCCGCGCTTTTGCAAATGTATGTGAACTCGGCGCGCAGGCTGTCACACGACCGACACTACTTTTTGCGCGAACCCCACCGCCCGCCGGTCCCGTTTATTATTGGCGTGGCCGGATCGGTAGCGGTTGGTAAGTCTTCAACCGCACGCCTGTTGCGGGAACTGTTGCGCCGGTGGCCCAACACTCCCCGCGTGCAACTGATTGCAACGGATGGATTTTTGCTACCCAATGCCGTGTTGAAAGAGCGCGGCATAATGGCAAAGAAGGGCTTCCCAGAGTCCTACGACCGCGCGGCTCTGATGAAGTTCATGGCCGACGTGAAGTCTGGCCAGTCTGGCGTGACCGCCCCCGTTTACTCGCACCTCACTTACGATATTGTTCCCGGCGAGCGTGAAGTGGTGAACCAGCCGGACATCCTCATCGTTGAGGGCCTGAACGTTCTCCAGGCTGCAAGAACCGCAAAAGACCAGACGGGCGCTGTAGCGGTTTCGGACTACTTTGATTTTTCGATTTACGTGGACGCAGACCAAGACCACATTGAGTCTTGGTACATCAACCGTTTCTTGAAGCTACGTTCAACTGCGTTTAGTGACAAGAACTCGTATTTCCGCGCCTACGCGAATCTGACGGACGAGGAGGCCGTGGCGCGCGCCCACGAAATTTGGAACACCATTAACTTGCCTAACCTAACGGACAACATCCTGCCCACCCGCGAGCGCGCTACCCTCGTTATTCATAAGGGAGCAGACCACCGGGTTAGGGAACTGCGGTTACGCAAAATCTGAAACTAGGTTTAGAAGAAAACACCTATGGCACACCAGCACTCACATATTTCTCGCACTGCTGAGGCTTCAACAACTTCGCCAAAGGCGCGTTTGGTAATCATTGTTCTACTCGCATTCATTACGGCTCTGACCGCTGTTGGCGCGTACGTGCTACGGCCTGACTGGGAGGGACTTGAGCATGTTCAGGCCCTCACGGGTTATCAAACCGCACCGGGCGTTTCGCGGGAGCAGGCCAAAATTCTTGAAGTGGAGCACCGGTGCGAGAGCGCTGCTCTGGCGGCGAGCGGAGCGCATTCTTGTGTGACGCTTACCGTCCGGCTGACCACGGGTGAGGATGCGGGGAAAGAAGCCGTGATGGAATCGCCTGGCCCTGCCGCCGCCTCGCACCTGTCTGTAGGAGACGTGATTCAGGTAATCAGTTCACCCGGCCCAAACGGCTCTGCGGTTTACAGTTTCACGGGGATTGAGCGCAATCTGCCCATCCTTCTTTTCGCGCTACTGTTCGTTTTGGTTGTGCTGGCCGTGGCGAGGGCGAAGGGAGCTATGGCGCTGGTAGGGCTTGCGTTTGCCGTGCTGGTGCTCGTTCGATTCATGTTGCCGT
>OKNX01000569.1_pt1 | contig 7189 bp, 1 predicted proteins | sample 1614901 | NCBI WGS metagenome assembly OKNX01 (sample SAMN04436977, study PRJEB24849) | human gut metagenome | biome: human gut; feature: NICU; material: stool | host: Homo sapiens | place: USA: Saint Louis, MO | collected 2010-08-04
TCATAATTTACTCTTATATTGTAGGCTTCCTTTACATGGTGATTAATTTTCTCCTATATAATTTCCTATCTTTTTTTCTTGAACGAACATTTTACAAGTTCATAATATTCTAGGACTTCCTGTTAACTTATTAGGTCATAGTAGCCAGCAAATCAAACTAGGTAATAAGCATAAAAAAAAGAAGAACCCCCTAAGGGTTCCTCTTAATTCTCAACAACTTATCTTCTAATATAAATTGTTGCACTCTTATCTTGTTGTTCCCATTCAATATCTTGATCTGCATTGTCTTTAGTATTTCCATTAGTTAGACCAAATACATTGGCTACGTTAGTTACAGAAACTAAGATTCTATCGTTGATATTAAGTGGTTTAGAGTCCATCTTAACTGTCTTGCCGTTAGAAAGAACTATTTCATCACTGTCGATTTGGATTGAAGCAGTTAAGCCATCCTTAGTGAATGTTGCAGTTCTTGTCTTAGCATCCCAAGTAACGTCAGCTTGAAGAGCTTCAGCTACATATCTAAGTGGAAGCACTGTTCTACCATTTTGAATAACTGGAGTTACGTCCATTAATCTCTTAGTAACAACACCATTTCTAACAACTTCGTATTGGAACTCATTGATGTGGAATACATACCATAGTGTATCACGAACTGGAGTAGCGACTTCAGTCTTTTCAGGAACTACAGTCTTAACTGGGTAAGTTGGAGTGTAGTCATGTCTTCTGAATAGACGATCAAATACATCACTTCCACCGTGTCCAGGTCTATATCCATCATTTCCACCAGTGTTGTCATCGTCAGATGGTTTGCCTGGAGTAACAGTTCCACCAGTGTTGCCAGATGGTTCTCCATTATTGTTGTCGTCTTGACCCTTCTTGTGGCCATTAACTTCAACTTCAACTTCAGTTTTTCCACCTGGTAAGTCTTTATCTTCAATAACTACTGTTATTGGGCCATCAACATCTTCTCCTGGTTTTACGATTACTTTGCCATTTTCATCGATTTCAACTGGTACATCTTTACCATCTTCATCTTTAGCAGAAATCTTAGTATCATCGTCTTTGTTTTCTACCTTAATGCCTGTATCTTGAGGATTGTTTGTTGGTTTTACTGGTGTTAGATCATCTGGAACTGTAACTCTTGTCTTGTCTTCATCACCTGTACCTGGTTGTTCGTTAGATCCGTTGTCGTCTTTGTCCTTTTCGTGACCCTTAACTTTAACTTCTGTTGTTAATGGTTCATCAAGGTCATTATCTTCTACTTTTACTGATAGTGGTCCATCAACGTTTGTACCTGGTGTTACTTCAATTTCACCTGTTGTTGGATTGATTTCTGATGGAATTACTGTTCCATCTTCATCTGTTACAGTAACTTTTGTATTGTCATCTGGGTTTGTAACTTTGATTCCAGTTCCTTGTTTGTCATCAGTTGGATTAACTTCTGTTGGATTAGAGTTGTCAACTGTTGTCTTCTTGTCTTCTGGTGTTTCAGGATTAGTTGTTTTTGTTTCAGTTTGTGGGTTACTTAGTTTACCTGTTTCTGGATCTACATCGTAGGTTGTTGTAGTTGTTGTAGTTGAACCGTCATCATTTGTCTTAGTTTCTACTTTCTTGTTTCCTACTTTGGTTATTCCGTCTTCAGCTTCTTTTGTAACCTCTTCTGTTACTACATCGTCTTTGCCTGGTTGAGACACAGTTGTGACTTTCTTTTCACCGTCTACTGGTGCTTTATCTTCTTTCTTTTCTTTAAAATCTAGACTATCGTCAGCAACGTATTTTACTTTTCCTGGAACTGTTTCAGTTGTTACTTTAGTTGTTTTTGCAATGTCTTCGATTGTTCCTGCTGGCATTGTTGTTTTTGTTTCAGTTTGTGGGTTACTTAGTTTACCTGTTTCTGGATCTACATCGTAGGTTGTTGTAGTTGTTGTAGTTGAACCGTCATCATTTGTCTTAGTTTCTACTTTCTTGTTTCCTACTTTGGTTATTCCGTCTTCAGCTTCTTTTGTAACCTCTTCTGTTACTACATCGTCTTTGCCTGGTTGAGACACAGTTGTGACTTTCTTTTCACCGTCTACTGGTGCTTTATCTACTACTTTTTCTTCAAAGTCTAGACTATCATCAGCTTCGTATTTTACTTTTGCTTTAATAGTTTCTGTTTCTGTCTTTGTTGTTTTATAAGTTGCTGTTATCTTTGTCCCTGAAGCAAACTTAGCATTTAATGCTTTATCCCAACCTTGGTGTTCAACACCTTCCCCTGTTGGTATTACTTCGGGGGCTTCTTCTGTCAAATCAACTACCTTATCTGGGTTTACCCAATACTTAGTTGTTCCTTCTAGATTACCATTTGTTCCTGGTAAGAATTCTACTAGTACAAAGTTGTCTGGTACGTCTGGTTTTTCTTCTCCTGGCTTTTGTGGAACAATGTCGTCTGAATATGTTGCTGTAAATGTTGTTTGAGCAACTGTGTCTGTACCAGTTTTTTCAGATAATTTTTGTCCCTTTCCGTCATTATCTTTCCAAGCAACAAAATTTTTTGTATCGTCTGTTGGTGTTGGGTCTCCTGGTTCTGCTACCGCTGGTGTTGCTGCTTTCGCCTCATCCCATGTTGTTCCTTCTAGTACATCAAATAGCTTTGTTTCTCCAGCTTGTTTACCAGTGATTGTTCCTTCTGCTGTTGGGTCGAATATTACTCTATTATAATTAGCTGGTACTCCTGGTAAATCTCCATTTGCATCTGGTGTTGGCACTATTACTTTTGGTTGGCTTGTTAGTGTAATTGTACCGCCATCTTCAATTGTATAAGTTTTTGTAACTTTATATTCTACTGCGTTTTCCCCTGTGCCTAATGTCAACTTATTGTCTTGTGTTTCTCCTTCAACAGTAAGTATTGGATCTGCTCCAGGGTAGTTTAATTCTGTTAAGTCATAGTAATCGCCATTTAAAAGTTCGGCTTTTTTAAGGTTAAAGCTACTATCACCTTGTGAGATTGTAAATGGTATATCAAGTCCTTCTTGTTCTAATCCATCAACATGAAGTTTAGCTTTCACAGCTCCTGCTGCTGTTGCTGGTTTACCATAAGGGTCTTTGACTTCTAAACTAATAACAGGGCTTGTAATTTCACTTACTGATACTGTAAAACTCCAATCTCCTTTGCCTACTGTAGTATCTGCTGTGGATTCTCCTGATCTTATAACTCGGATTGCAAGGTTGTCGCCAATATCTGGAATTTCTGCGTGAAGCTTTCCTGTTCCACCTGTTGCTGGAACTTTTAGTGTCACTTCTTGACTTGAATTAGTTTGTGTTAAGGTTACTTCTTGCCTTTCACTTTCTGTGCCACCTTGGTCTGTAAAGTAAACTGTTACTTTTAGTCCACTAGGTAGTGAAGACCAATCAAAAGCCTTCCCACCTTCATTTAGACCCACAGCTCTTAAACTTACTGTTACCTTTTGGTCTATTGTCGCTGCTGGTCCTGATGCAAAGAATCTGCCTCCTTGCGCTTGTTGATTGTATCGTCTTGGATTTTTAGCTTTTAGTACATCAAATACTAATTTATCTCCTTCTTTATAGCTCTTTACGACTTCTGTCTTGGTTTTTACTTCATCTTTTGCTGCAAATAGAGATGTTGGAAAAACTGAAAGAATCATCAATATTGCCAAGAAAAGAGATAATATTCTCTTGTGTTTGTTCATTGTAACTCCTTTCTACTACATTTGTGTTATTGAGGGGAACAAGTCCCCTCTCCTTATTTAACTATTTCTGTAAATGGATTTGTAATCTTGTAGTCTGGTCCTTTTTCTCCAATAGTACCTACTATATCAATTACATCTCCCTTTTGTAACTTATATGCATTTCCATTAGTATCTTTAATTCTCATTCTTTGACGCTTATTCGCTTGATCAAATGTCAATTCTACTTTTGCCTTTGGTGTAGGTTTATCTGGTCCAGTGAAATCAAAGTACTTATCTCTCTTGTAGCTATCTAGTAATGTTCCTGATTCATAAACGTTTACTACTACTTTTGTATTTTCGTCCATAGCTGTTACAATTACAAAATTTCTGCCTGCCCTAATAGGTGAAACTATGATTTGTGTTTGTCCTATAGGTTCATAAGTTACATCTTGATTAGTTTCATTTCCGTATTTATCAGCAGCTTTTATCTTCATATCAGTAATATTGTCTTTGAGTTTAAGTCTTTCTATCCTATATTTTACTTCTTCTTTTGTATCATAAGTTTCAGACTTGTTTACGCCATCTTCTTTATAAGTTAATGTTATAGGTCCATCTGTAGCTTCACTTAATTCAATGTCAATGTCAGTCCATCTTCTCCAGCGTTCATCTCTTGCATCTGGTTTAACTGTTGGAGCAGTAAAGTCTAGCTCTAATAGGTCAGAATTTGTAGGAGTCTTATTTGGTTCCTCTGCCTTAATTATTACTTTCTTGCCTTCAAGTTCTTCTTTTGGAACTGTAATTGTTTGGCGAGTTCCTGGTATTGTTTCAGCTCCGTCTGCAGGTATTATATAAGTGTGACCTGTAACAGTTTCATTTCCTTTATCGTCTACAGTTACTACAGTGTAAACTGTTCCTGGCACTGGCTTATCAACAATATTGTCTGGAACCTTGAAGGATATTGGCACATCACCATTGTTATCATATTTTTCTTGTTTTAATTCTTCAGGTTTGTTAGATACTTTCCTATCTATTACCTTCATAGAAACTTCTTCTGATGGAATATTTTGTCCTGCTACATCTGTTTCTGCCTTAGCTTTAACTACTTGGTCTTTTTCAAGTGGAGTAGCTGGTGTGATTACAAGCTTTCCATCTGTAACTGAAAGTGTGGCTGTTGTATTGCCTTCAGTAGTTGTTTCATAGCCAGTTCCTGCTGCGTTCTTCTTAAAGATAGCTGTTGTATTATCTGGAAGTGTAACTGTAATTTTATCTACCATCTTTTCTGGTGGATTAACTGTTATAGTAGTATCTCCTGTGTATCCTTTTTCAATTGTTGGATATGGAACTACAACTTCTTTATTTGTCACATTGATTACATAACCAGTTGTGTCAAAGTAACCCACTTTTGGTGTTGTTCCACTTCCATGCGGATTAACTCCTTCAGGATTTGTAGCTGTCTTGTGTAGACGAGTTGTCGCTCCAGTAAATGTATCAACATTTTGTTCTGATCCAAAGCTTATAACTTGGTCCTTATGTCCATATACATGATGGTCTGGGTCTGGTTCAGTGATTTTGATTCCGTAGTCTGGCCAATTTGTAGAACCAGCTTTAAAAGCTGCTACTTGTTCAGCATTTGTAAGCTCTACGATTAGGTATGACATACGGCGACCTTTTGTATCATAACCTTTTAGTTTTTCTTCTGAACCTTCGCCCCAAGTTAGGTCTGAACCTGTGAAATCCTTGATTGTTCCTTCAATTGGATGGTAAGTCGCACCTTCTACGATTACTTCTGATCCAAAAGTACCTACTGCAGGACGACCAATAAGGGCAAATTTAAGTGCACTTACATTTTCTGCCTTAGGTGTCAAAGAAGCACCTTTCTTGTCTAGCCAAGCTTTTGTAGCCTTAACTGTAAAGTCTTCTTTCCACACTGCGTATAGGTCAAGACCCTTAGCCGCATCAAAGGTATAGTTGTGTTCATTGTCTGCAAGTTTAAATGTATCACCATCACGTAGGTAATTATCTGCTGTTAAACCGCTTCCCGTAACGTTGATGTCTGGTTCATTTGCATCAGCTTTTCTTGCGAAACCTACTAATGAATAGCCTTCGCGTTTAAATTCAGCTTTGTCATAAACAGATTTTAATGTTGCATCAATTGTTGTTGGGTCTTCATTTGCTTTTAACTTATCCAAAACAGCTTTTTCAAGAACTTGTGTGTCAACATATTCTTGCATACCTGCAGTTGCTGCGTCTTTGTCAAAGTTAGAGTGAAGTCTTATAGCTGGTTCGCCCCAAACAGCATAAACTGTAATAGCTTCATCCATAGGTGCTTTAGAGTTATAAACATAAGCTTCTGTCTTTGCATTTGTCCAGTCATCTAATTTAGTAACAATCTTTTTATCTGCAACTAACTTGAAATATTTTTGTGCAGCTGTTTCGTTGGCATCGTCTTTAAGTTCTTTTGTTGTCCAACCTATAATAACTTTACCATTGAAAAACTTGAGGCTATCGTTGAGTGAAATTTTTGGCCATTGTCTATTAGCAAGTTCTTTCTTTTGATTTGCATCACTTGTATCATAAAGCTTTCCATCGTGGTTAATGTAGTTAATCATCTTTTGACCACCAACATCAATAACTTGATTTGTGCTATCAACTTTGATGTTATCAAGTGTGCCATCAACTACATTGCCTTTGTCGTCAAGTTCTCCAAAACCATTAGCCACATAAGCTGTGTTCTTTGTATATTGTTTTGTAGTTTCGTCGTAAGTGTATAGGTATCCCTTGTTAAGAGGTGCAACTTTTTCCATATATAGAGCTTGCTCTGTATCTAGCATGAATCTAACTTTAGCTTGTACTTGTTCTGTAACTTTATCACTTGCTACAGATGCTTTTAATTCGTCCCTGTTAGTTAAGTCTATAGGCATATCTTTCTTAAGAGTTGGCATTTTAAATGTTCTAGCTGTTTTTTCTTCAACTCCATTCTTAGTATATATACCAGACTTTTTATCTGTAGTGAACGAATAACCCTTGAATTTTTGTCCATTTACTACTACATCTTTTAAAGGATTGTCAGCGATTGTAAATTCGAAATCAGTATTGTCAGGATAGTACAATCTCATCTTTGCTAATTTATATCTTGTTCTACCTGTGATATTCTTTGAATCTGTAAAGATTTCATCTACATCTGGTGGTAAATTTGTTTGAGATGCAGAGCCACCTGAATAAGTGGTGATATAGTTTAGTCTTCTTGCAGTCGTTTTTTCAGCTCCGTGTGCACCAGGCACTAAGTCAAGAGTCTTATCACCATCAGTGCCAGGCAAAGTTAAGATAACTTTAGTAGGAATTGTATCATACTTCATAGTCCTAAAAGTTATTTCTTCTCCTGCTTTAATTGTCATGCCAGGAATTAGATTATACTCGTAATTTAGTCCTTTACTTGTATGTTTAAAATTGGATCTCAATTCAATTTTATAAGGACCCTCTCCGAAAGTCAGTGAGTATTTATATAAATTATAATTTGGTGT
>OKNX01000579.1_pt1 | contig 7072 bp, 6 predicted proteins | sample 1614901 | NCBI WGS metagenome assembly OKNX01 (sample SAMN04436977, study PRJEB24849) | human gut metagenome | biome: human gut; feature: NICU; material: stool | host: Homo sapiens | place: USA: Saint Louis, MO | collected 2010-08-04
GGAATACACAGCAGAGATTCATGAGATGCTCTATGGCAAATAAACATTATTTTTAAAAATAAATACGACCTTGGAGAGACTTCCATAGAGAATATCTTTTTAAATGATTTTATGCCAGGAGCCAATGGCGAATTTGTAAAAGTTTATCTCTTGGGTTACAAGTTTGCCAAGGAGGGAAGAACTGGCATTACTAGTGAAAATCTTGCCGACTATCTTGGAATCCTTGAGTCCGATGTCAACAGGGCCTGGGCCTATTGGAAGAAGATGGGCATAGTTGAGATAGAAGATGACAAGGTCAAGTTTGTAAACCTAAAGGAACTTTATATCAAGAATGTCTACAACTTAAAATCAGAAGAAAAGAAAAAGGACAAGGGTTATTCAGAAGTTGTGGAAAACCCAACCTATGCCAACCTTCTTACAAGGGCAGAATTCCTCATGAGGGAGCCCATTGCTCCCATGAAGAAGATTGACATAATAAATTGGATCACGGCCTACAATATGCCGGCCGACTTAATTGAAGAAGCCTTTTTCTACACAACAGAGATCAAGGGGATCTACAACATTTCTTATGTTGAGCAAGTTGTGAGAAACTGGTCTAGAGACAACATTAGGACCATGGAAGAGGTTGAGCAGTCCTACATTGAGCACGACATAAAATATTATAGGTACAAAAAAATCATGAGATACATTGGTGTGGACAAGAAGTTTAGTCAAGTTGACTTTAACATTATTAACTCTTGGTTTGATGAATTTAAATTCTCAAAGGACTTGATTTTAGAAGCTTGCAAGAGGACTTCAAAGATTTCCAAGCCCAATGTCAATTATGTTGATGCCATCCTTATGAAATGGAAAGACTTGGACATTAAGTCGCCAGAAGATGTTGAGGAAAAGGACCAAAAGAAAAGGAAGAGAAAGCCCACAGCCTTTCACAACTTTAAGCAAATAACAGATAATTATTCAGAAGACGACCTCTTTGATGTTGCTATGAAAAAGCAAAGAGAGGGTTTTAAAAAGCTAGGTGTTGATTATGGAACTGACGGCAAAGATAAGTAATTATTATGAAAACTTGAGGAGAAAAAATTCTGAAATCCATGAGAAAAGGCTAGAGGAAATTTACAAAAAGATCCCTGAAGTTAGGCAAATCGATGGTCTGATAAGGGACATTGCCCTAAGAGCATCTATGGATCAGATTAAAAATCCCAATGCAGATAAGTCCCTTGAGGCATCAGAAAAGATTTACAATTTAAAAATAAAGAAGATGGACTTTTTGGAAAAGAATGGCTATCCAAGAGACTATCTAGAAGAAATTTATTCTTGCAAGGACTGTCACGACACAGGCATAAACGAAAATGACGAGAAGTGTCACTGCTTGAAGAAGTTAATTGTCTCAGAGCTTTATGACATGTCCTCAATTTCCTATATGCTTGATAGGGAGAACTTTGACAAGTTTGACTTAAATGTATTTTCTGAAAAAGTTTATGAAAAATATGATATGTCGCCAAGAGAAAACATGAAAAACATCTTGGCAATTTCTAAAAAATATATTAGGGACTTCGATGAAAAGAATGATTTAAACCTACTTCTTTGGGGTCAAACGGGCCAAGGCAAGACTTTTTTATTGAACTGCATTGCGGCTGAACTTATAAAAAAAGACGTCATTGTAATTTATCAGACAGCCTATGAGATTCTAAAGACCATAGAGGACAGGAAGTTTAAAAATATTGATGACGACGAGTACAATCTTTATTTTGAGGCAGACCTCTTAATAGTGGATGATTTGGGGATTGAGTTTGTAAATTCTTTTACAGCCTCAGAGATTTTTAATATTATAAATACGAGACTTTTGCGTGGCAAGAAGACATTAATTTCTACTAACTTGTCACCAAAGGAATTGTCAGAAACCTACACTGACAGGGTATTTTCAAGAGTTTTTCAAAAATTTGTCCCAATTAAATTTTTTGGGCCAGACTTAAGATGGCAATGAGATAGATGGATTGAAGGGAGAAAACATGAAATTATCAAAGAGAATTCAAAATGTTGAATATTCAGCAGTTAGAAAGTTGACACCTTATGCAGATGCTGCAAAGGCAAGGGGAATAAAGATTTACGAATTAAATATTGGGGCGCCAGACATTGAGGTCCCAGATGTTTATTTTGATTCCTTTAAAAATGTTAAGAAGGGACCACTTCCTTATGCCCATGCCCAAGGACTTGTAGAGCTTAGGGAGGCGACTGCAAAATATTATAAAAACAGGGGAATAAATTTTGATGCCAAGGACATCTACATCACAAATGGTGCTAGTGAGGCCCTCTTGTTTACCTTCCAAACAATTTGTGACGAAGGTGACGAGGTCCTAACAACTGACCCTTTCTATACAAATTACATGACAGTTTTTGAGCAACTTGGTATTGAACTTGAAGCCTTTAAGACTGATCCAAAAGAAGGTTTTGCCCTTCCAGAAATTGGAGAAATTGAAAAGCATATTAATAACAAGACTGTAGCAATTTTGCTTTCAAACCCAACTAACCCAACGGGAGCTCTTTACTCTGAAGAAGAGATTATGAGGATAGTTGAACTTGCAAAAAAACACGACCTATATATTGTTGCTGACGAAGTTTATAGGGAGTTTGTTTACGATGGCAATGCTTATAAGTCCTTTGGAGAAGTTCGTGGAATAGAAGAAAATCTAATTTTACTTGACTCCATATCCAAGAGATTTGGAGCTTGTGGGGCAAGAATTGGTTCCATTGCAACAAAAAATGATGAAATCAAGGATGCTATAAATAGACTTTGCAACTGCAGACTTGCATCACCAACTCTTGAACAAAGAGCAGCGGCAGAATTATATGGAATAGACAAATCCTACTTCGAAGAAGTTAACAAGGAATACCAAAAAAGACGTGACGTAATCTACGAAGAGCTTATAAAAATTCCTGGAGTAACTGTGGAAAAACCAAAGGGATCCTTTTATGTTATGCCTAAGCTTCCTGTTGACGACACAGAAAAATTTGCAATTTGGCTAATTGAGAACTTCCAAATTGATGGAGAAACTCTTATGTTTGCACCGGCTGCAGGTTTCTTCAAGAACAAGGAAGAGGGAAGGCAAATGGTTAGACTTGCCTTTGTCCTAAATGTAGACGACATAAGAAAGAGTATGAGAATTTTAAGAGAGGGCATGGAAGCCTATGCGAGGGAAAATGAATAGGGATAAGATTTTAAAGATTTTAGAGAAAATAATAATATTTTTAGTTACCCTTATAATGATTTCTGTCCTCGCCAATAACTATATAAGAGTAAGTCAGGGAGCCATAAATGATGGGCTTAGGATGGCACAAATTGTTTTATCAATTGCCATAGTTATCCTTACTTTAATTATGGCTGGCCTTACAAAGAACAAGAAGCTTTTCTTTGTCCTAGTTGGATTTTATATTTTGACTGGAGCCCTCTTCTATATATTTAAATCGGCAAACAGAATTTAAAAAATGAAATTATTTTTCACTTTAACAAGATAAAAATGTTATAATCACATTAAGAGGGACTGCCTTTTGGCAGTTCCTTTTTAAAAATAGATTTTTCAAATTAGAAAGAGGAGAATTTATGAATCTATTATTAATAACAGTGATTCTTTTGTTGGCCATGATCGCCACAAAAATATCCAACAAGTCGGGTCTTCCTGCCCTACTACTTTTCTTGGCCTTGGGAGTTATCTTCTCGGCCTTGGGATATGATTTTAACAATTATAAAATTGCAGAAAATATTGCGACAATAGCCCTTATGATAATAATTTTTTATGGGGGTTTTGGTACCAATTGGAATATGGGACGTGAAAGGGCAAGGGAGTCAATTATACTGGCAAGCCTTGGAGTCCTTGCAACTGCAATTTTAACAGGAGTCTTTTGCCACTATGTCTTGAAGTTTGGCTTCTTAGAGTCCATGCTACTGGGTTCAGTTGTGGCATCAACAGACTACGCATCTGTATCAAATATACTTGTATCTAAAAACCTAAACTTAAAATACAAGACAGCATCCCTACTAGAAATCGAAAGTGGATCCAACGACCCCACTGCCTATACCATGACTATGGTATTCTTATCCATGCTACTCGGCAGCGACCTTTCAGTCCCAATGATGGTATTAAAGCAAGTTGTCTTTGGCCTTGCTGGTGGATTCTTACTTGGTTTTGTATTTATGAAACTTATAGAAAAATTATCTCTTGACGAAGATGGACTTTTTTCAGTTTTTATAGCCACACTTATGATAGGGACTTATGCCCTAACGCAAACACTTGGAGGAAATGGATTCTTGGCCCTTTACGTCCTTGGAATTTACATTGGTAACCATGAATTTAAGAAAAAGAGAGACGTTGTATTCTTCTTTGACGGACTTTCAACAATTTTTCAAATTGCCATGTTCTTCTTATTGGGATTGCTATCAGATATCCACTTAATTGGCCAGGCCCTTCCTATTGGTTTTGTCCTTGCAATTTTTATGCTAATAGTGGCAAGACCACTTTCAGTATTTGGACTAATGGCACCCTTTAAGATGAAGAAAAACCAACTTGCAATAATTTCCCTGGCAGGACTTAGGGGAGCAGCTGCCATTGCCTTTGCCATAATGGTGGTAAACAGTGGAGTAAACTTATCTATAGATATTTTCCACATAGTTTTTGTAATTTGTATTTTTTCACTTCTTATCCAAGGAACAGCCCTTCCCTTTGCGACTAAGAAGGTGGACATGTATGATCCAGACGACTCAGTCCTAAGGACCTTTAATTATTATTCAGACAAGACAGATATTGGATTTATCAAGACCCAGGTTACAAAAATATCGCCTTGGGTAAATAAAAAAATATCAGACATTGAACTTGCCTTTAACGTCATAATTGCAAAAATAGAAAGAGACAATAAGAGTATAGTCCCTAGAGGTAACACCTACCTAAGAGATGGAGATATACTTGTCCTTGGAGGAGAAACTTACTTTGACTACACAGGAGAAGACCTTCTTGAGATAAAAATTTCCGAAACTCATGATTGGGCAGGCAAGAGGGTGAAGGACCTCCACATAAGAAAAGATGAACTTATAATTATGGTTCAAAGACCAGGTGGAGAGATAATTGTCCCAAGGGGAGATACCCTTCTAAATCCGGGCGACAGGGCAATAATTTCTAGGGAGATAAATGAAATAGAAGATCCGGCTAAGTAAAAGAATTTATAAAGGAGAAAATATGTCACGAGAAAAAGAACTTAGAGAAGCGAGAGAAAGCTTATTAAACCTTAAGGATGAAATCGACAAGACAATTAAACTCACAGAAAGTGCATCAAGGTGGGGAATCTTTGACCTTTTTGCAGACTCTGGAATAGTTGGCATGGTAAAGAGGGGCAAGATAAAAGATATCAACAGAGGCCTTGACCGTGTGAGAGAAAAATTATTAGTGGCAAAAAATGAATTAAATGATATTAGGATTGATCTTGATGATGAAATTTCTGATTCGACTTATGATTTTTTTGTAGATGTAATTTTTGACAACATCTTTACAGACCTTCGTGTAAACAGGGAAATAAAAGAAATCAGAGGAAATCTAGAAGACTTATCTGACAGGGTTGACGAACTTCTAAATAAAATTAATTAAAAAAGTCTTGACAGGTAAAATTAATGATGCTAACATTATAGAAAATTTAAACCATTTGAAGAGAAGAGTAATCCATCTTGGAATTTTACAGAGAAGCCCGTTTTGCTGAGAGGGTCAAAGGAAGATGTGGATGAACATGGCCTCTGATGGGATTAGTCGATATTAGACTTTTCCGGGAGCTCCCGTTATAGAGATAGAGTATGTTGGTACTTGAGAGTGGCATTCCTTATGCAAAATAGGTGGTAACGCGGAAATAATTCGTCCTTATTGTTTTTTATAAACAGTAAGGACTTTTTTTTATACATTCTCAAGATAGATTTTAGAAAAAGGAGAAAGAAAATGACAAAAATTTTAGCACCAAGTAAGTTCGACGTTGTAGGATCTTTTTTGAGACCAAGAGATTTAAAAATCGCAAGAGAAAAGTTTTCTAAGGGGGAAATTTCAGGAGAAGAACTTAGAAAAGTTGAAGACAAAGAAATAGAAAAGTTAGTGAAAAAGCAAAAGGAAGCAGGACTAAAAATTATATCTGATGGAGAGTTTAGAAGATCCTGGTGGCACTTTGACTTCTTCTGGGGACTTGAAGGAATAGAAAAGTACACTTTGGCTGAAGATGAACTAATTCACTTCCATGGAGAAACCCTAAGACCTGACGGAGTAAAAATTGTCGGAAAAATTGGAGGTAAAAACCACCCCTTCCTAGACCACTACAAGTTTGTAAAAGGATTTGAAGATGAAAACACAGTGGCAAAACAAACAATTCCATCACCTGCCCAACTCCTAAGAACTGTCTATAAACAAATTGGAGAAGGAAAAATTTATGAAGATGAAAATGAATTTGTAGAAGATGTAGCCAAGGCTTATGGAGAATTTTTCCAAGAAATTTATGAATTAGGTTGCAGAAACTTGCAAATAGACGATTGCACTTGGGGTGCCTTAGTAGATGATGATGCCACAAAACTTTATGAAGCTGATGGAAAGAATATTGAAGACCTTAAGAAGATTTACTTAGAAATAAATAACAAGGCAATAGAAAAAGCACCAGAAGGACTAAATATAACAACTCATATTTGCAAGGGCAATTACAAGTCATCCTTTCACTTCAAGGGAGCCTACGACGCAGTTGCAGATTATGTCCTAGCAAGAGAAAATGTATCAGCCTTTTATCTAGAATACGACGACGAAAGATCTGGAGACTTTAAGGCCCTTGCCAAAATTCCAGCAGGCAAGAAAGTTGTCCTTGGGATAGTTACATCAAAAAGACCAGAACTTGAAGATAAAGAAGAACTAATAAAGAGAATAAAAGAAGCGGCAAGATATATTCCTCTAGAAAATATCTGCATATCACCCCAATGCGGTTTCTCATCAACAGAAGAAGGCAACGCAGTGACAGAAGAAGACCAATGGAAGAAGATAGCTCTTTTAAAAGAAGTAGCAGAAGAAGT
>OKNX01000594.1_pt1 | contig 6823 bp, 8 predicted proteins | sample 1614901 | NCBI WGS metagenome assembly OKNX01 (sample SAMN04436977, study PRJEB24849) | human gut metagenome | biome: human gut; feature: NICU; material: stool | host: Homo sapiens | place: USA: Saint Louis, MO | collected 2010-08-04
ATAATGGGTGCGGTAGCACTGTCGGTGCTGATGATACCAACGGTTGTGCGTTCGAGTGAAGAGATGCTACGCCTAGTACCTAACGAGCTTAGGGAAGCGTCTTACGCTCTTGGCGTTCCGAAGTGGTTAACGATTGTGAAGGTCGTGCTGCGCACGTCCGCTGCCGGCCTAACAACCGCAGTGATGCTTGCAATCGCACGCGTTGTTGGTGAAACCGCGCCGCTGCTTATGACTGTAGGCGTGATTGATTCGATCAACTACAACGTGTTCGAGGGGCGCCTCATGACGCTTCCCGTATACGTGTACCGCCAGTATTCGCAGGGTCTGGCTCCTTGTGGTGCGCTGGAGAACTGTGTGGAGACGATCAACTACGATCGGGCTTGGGCTGCCGCCCTGGTGCTGATTTTGCTGGTAATGCTGTTCAACCTGATTGCTCGAATCGTGGCGTACTACTTTGCGCCTAAGGGCAGGAGCTAAAAGAGAATAACGATGGCTAAAGAGATCATTGTTGAGAATGAAGACATTTACTACGGCGATTTTTTGGCCGTAAAAGATGTGAATATGCGGATCCACGCGAAGTCAATCACAGCGTTGATTGGCCCGTCGGGCTGTGGAAAAACTACGTTCCTTCGCACGCTTAATAGGATGCACGAGGTCGTTCCAGGCGCTCGCGTGACGGGAAGCGTGAAGGTTGGGGATAAGAACATTTACGACAAGGATGTGGATCCGGTTCAGGTTCGCCGTTCCATTGGCATGGTGTTCCAGCGTCCAAACCCTTTCCCGACGATGAGTATCCGCGAAAATGTTTTGGCTGGCATCAGGCTAAATAACAAGAGGATGCCAAAGTCGGATCAGGATGACCTGGTTGAAGAGTCCTTGCGTGGAGCTAACCTTTGGACAGAGGTTAAAGATCGTTTGAACAGCCCCGGTTCGTCTCTTTCGGGTGGCCAGCAGCAAAGGCTTTGCATCGCGCGCGCCATCGCGGTTTCGCCTGATATTTTGCTGATGGACGAGCCGGCATCCGCGCTTGACCCCATCTCGACCCTCGCAATCGAGGACCTCATGATGGAGCTGAAGGATGACTACACAATCGTGATTGTCACTCACAACATGCAGCAGGCGGCGCGCGTTTCGGACCGCACGGGTTTCTTCAACCTGCGCGCAGCGGGCGAGCCGGGCGGTTTGGTGGAGATTGACGACACGTCAAAGATTTTCTCTAATCCAACTGAGAAGGCAACCGAAGACTATATTTCAGGACGCTTCGGATAGATTTTTCAAAAGGTAGAGGGCGAGGATTAAATCCTCGCCCTCGCTTTATTGTGCTAGCGGAATTTGCGATTCGCGTTGGGTTTGAAGAAGCTACAGGCCGGAGTTTTCAAACGTGTTGGTAACCGGCGTGGGGCTGATTGCAACGCAAAGAAGTGTGCGGTCTCCTGCTTGATCCCAGCTTTCTGCGGTAGGCATCAGCGGGTAAATATCTAAGGTAGAGGTGCCGATTTCGCTTCCTACAAACGTTTTGAACTCGGTGGTGCAAAACTCGGATGCGATGTTTTGAATGGCGTCCGTGCCGGGGAACTCGTCACCGGTTAGCTCTTTTTCGGCATATACCTCGGCTTCGTGCTCGCTTGTGCATGCAACCGTTTGGACGGTTGCCAGCTCGAATCCTGCGGACAGCTCGGCGTTGTCAGGCAGGTCCAAGCAGTTCCCCGCTTCGAGTTCGAGCGCTGAGGTAGTGGAACAGGCGGATAGAAGTAGTGCTAAAGCGAGGGCCCCGCCAATGTAGCGGGGCTTCGCATTGTGGTTAAAGATTCTCATCAGTTCTCTACGGTAACACTAGGTGCAGTAATCGGTAGATTATTGCTGCCACTGCTGCGGCCGCAGGGAGGGTGAGGAACCAGGCGATAACGATGTTTCCGGCCACGCCCCACCGGACGGCGGAGAGTCGCTTGGTGGCGCCCACACCCATGATGGCCGAGGTGATGGTGTGCGTGGTGGAGATCGGTGCGTGCACTATGAATGCCGTGAAGTAAAGGACAACCGCGGATACGGTTTCGGCAACGAAGCCGCGCGCCGGGTCCAGTTCGATAACGCGGCGTCCGAGGGTACGCATGATGCGCCAGCCGCCGGAATAGGTTCCTGCAGAGATTGCGAGTGCAGCCGCGAGTTTAACCCACGTGGGGATGGTGAGCTCACCGTCTACGATCACGTTGTGGGTTTCGCCGTAACCACCAGCAAGGAGGGCCATGACGATGATACCCATCGTCTTTTGGGCGTCTTGGAGGCCGTGGCCAAGCGCCATTGCGGCGGCGGACACGGTTTGTGCGAAGCGGAACTTACGCATGGTGCGGTGGTAGGCGAGGTTGCGTACAAGGTACAGCGCGATCTGCATGATGATGTACGCCAGGAAGAAGCCTACGAGCGGCGAGAGGAACATCGGGATGATGACCTGCATGGTGATGCCGCCCCACAACACGGTGGTGGAGGACGCCAGGCCCGCGCCCACAAGGCCGCCGATGAGGGCGTGTGAAGACGAGGACGGTAGCCCAAACCACCAGGTGATGAGGTTCCAGGTGATCGCGCCGATTAGTGCGGCCAGGATGATCCCGAGCCCGTGCAACTGCATCGTTGGATCACTGGATATGGTGAAGTGCTGAATGTCGATGATGCCTTCACCGATAGTTTTTGCAACTTCGGTGCCGAGCAGGGCGCCAACGATGTTCATGACTGCCGCCATGGCGAGTGCCGCGCGGGGCGTTAGCGCCCGGGTGGACACGGATGTTGCGATGGCGTTTGCCGCGTCGTGGAAGCCGTTGGTGAAGTCAAAGCCGAGCGCAATGACGATTACAACAACGACGAGGATGAGATTCAGATCCACCGCTTAGGACTCCTTGATCGCGATGGTCTCAACGCCGTTTGCGAGTGCTTCGAAGGAGTCGATCGCTTTTTCGAGGACTTCGATGACGTCCTTCAGCTTGATCACTTCGAGGGCGTCGTGTCCGCTTTCGAAAAGTGCAGAGATGGTTTTGCGGTATGCCTGGTCGCCGTCGTTCTCAAGGCGGTTGATTTCAACCCAGTAGTCGCGTAGCCCGCCAAGGGTTTTGAGGCGAGGCATCGCTTGGGCGGTGAGGTCGCAGCAACGCTGAATGACGTTCAGTTGCTCTGCCACGCCGGGAGGGAGCACGCCAACCTTGTATAGGACGATGAGGTCACCGGCCTCGTCCATGTAGTCCATGCAGTCGTCGAGGCGGCTGGAGATGTAGGTGATGTCGTCGCGGTCGAGCGGAGTGACAAACGTTTGGTTGAGTCGCTCTGCAATCTCGTGGGTTACCTCGTCACAGGATTGTTCAAGTCGGTGTAGTTCGTCGCGAAGATCAACGCGACGTTCCGGAGTTGCAGCGCTGATTTTTGCAAGTAACTCAGCTGCAGATACCAAAAAAGTGGCTTGTTTGGTGAAAAGAGTGAAGAAGATGTTGTCGTCGTTGGACCTTGAAAAACGCACTTGTCATACTCCAATACGCGGTCGTTGGTCACATACAAATTCAACATTAGTGTACTTTACCGATTTGACCTATTTCAGTAATCCGCCGTTTAACTTTTGGTAACATTTTTAGAGTTCGAGAAGTGCGTAGATAAGCCGTTTGGTCTTGAGATTAGGCGATTGTGTGGCGGGGCGCGGAGTTGGCGATTGCAATCTGACAATCACGACCAAAAGTAAAATGAAGATAAAAGAATGCAACTATGGTGAACAAGAGCGATGTTTTGAATCCCGCGGTATTTTTAACAGTTTGTTTCAAAATCCGCATGGTTTTAGACATTGTGTCTCGCTAGAATCAGCATATGAGCAGTGAGCATTCTAAAGATCCAGAATTTGAGTTGGATGAAACCTATTTGGAGATCCTTCGTCAGTTGCGTCGTGACTCGCGAATGTCTGTTGCGGCGCTTGCAGAGGCCGTGGGAATCTCTCGTTCAAATGCGTATGCGCGGCTTAATACTTTGGTGGAGTCCGGCGTTATTGAGCGGTTCACGATCGACATTAATCCGAGCTTGATTGGCAAGAAGGTGAGCGCGTTTGTGTTCGTCTCACTTGACCAGAGCAAATGGAAGCAGTTCGGTATGCAGCTTAGCGCCTTGTCAGAGCTTGACTATTACGCGGTGACTACGGGCGAGTATGACGTGATGTTGCGGTTGCGCGCTGACGATGTGCCCGGAATTCAGCATGCGGTGGTGGACGTCATTTCTCAATGGGAATGCGTGCGAGACACCGAAACGGTGTTCCTAATGCAAGAGCAGGACAGCGATTTTGATTTGGCTCCGCAAAAGGTTCAGCCTGCAACGTTAGATTTGCTTGGGGTTTTAAAGTTTGAGTCAAATGCGGCGCGCGGTTTTCGCGATGGCTTAGGCGCGGAAGACTAGCGCGGCAGGCGGCGTAAAACGCAAAGTAAAAGACACCGAACCAAAATGCGCCTGTCGGCGCGAAGGCCGCTCGTAGCGGCAGAAGTTGGAGCCCGGGGCATAGTTGGTTCGGTGCCTGTTTCAATACTAATGCATATTGTGAACTGCGCACCTCAAAATGCCCCATAGTGCGCGTTGGTTTTGTTGGAGCATGCCAGATTGCCTGTTGTGGTGGGGATTCTTAGTTGAAAGTGTGGGAGCATTTGGGTGTGGATGACAAGAATACGCAAGATCAGGCAAAGAACGATTTGAGCAAACATAGGCATGCTTCGCGTTTAGGTACGCCGGGTTTGTCGGCCCCGAAGGAGGGGGCGGATTCGTCTAGGTCTGCGCGCGTGTCTAAGAGCTCGAAGAGGGCGCGCTTGTCGCAACGCCGCGCGGGAACGAAAACTCGCGGTAGGGCGCAGCAAATCTTGTCTATCCCGGCTCGTTATCTTTCTGCCACGATCGCTATCTTGTTGGCGGCGTCCATCGTGATTTCAAACCTGGTGTTCGACACCAGGGCTGTGGTGATGCTTGTGATCGTGGTTGCGATAGTTGTCTTCGCGCGTGGTTGGGCTGATCTGGTTCAAACTCCGGTGCGTTACACGTCGCTGGTGACGATCCTGATCGTCGGGATCGTCACGGTGATTGCCATTAGCGTAAGTGATGATTTTGCGTGGGCAACCGTAGGGCTTGGCATGGTGGTGCTGGTGGCGGCGGTCATGGAGGCCACCCGGCCACTTCCACGCACAGACCTCCTCCATTCACTATCGGCCTCGGTGTTTGGTGGATTTGTGGTGGTGATCGGCAGCGCTTGGGTGACGCTGTGCGAGTCGGAATTGTGGTCTGCCGTTATGGTCACCGCTGCGCTCGCATTCATTGTCACCATGGTGGGTAACCAGCTGGGCGCAAGCGCGGGGGCAAACGCGCTCTGGGCGCTGCTTCTGGGGCCGCTTAGCGCCGTTACGGTTACAGGTATTGCGCTTGCGGTTGGCGAGCCCGCCAGCCTGCTCTCTTTCGCATTAGCGAATACGTCGTCAGCCGTGCCGCCGCAGGTGTCGCTTTTGCTAATGTCCGCACTGCTGGGTTTGGGAGTGGGCGGCGTGATCGTGATCGTAGACATGCTGTTTGGTGAGCATAATCGCCGTATTTCCGAGGCGGGAGCGTTCGCCCGCGGGGCAATGAAGTTCCTGCTCGCAGTGATGCCTATCTACGTGATTGTGCGAGTGGGCGCTCTGCTCTAGCCCATCGGTGCCGGTTCTCTTTTGAGAACTTGGCGGCATGTGCGGGTTTGCCCGCACGCCTCAAACAATTGTCCGCGCGCGGCTTTAGCCTGGGTACATGATCGTTATTCCGCAGAATCTTCCCAGTCAGGTTGCGCCCCTAACTTGGCTACTGGGTACGTGGGTTGGTTGGGGCACCCAGAGCTCGCCGGAAGGCAGTAACTTGGTGACGTTTGAGTTTGATTGCCAGGTGGTGGGCGAGCAGGTGTCTACTCGCCTCGCTGTGTTTAACACGGATGCGGTGGTGGAGGTAGATGCGCAGGTGGGCGCGTTGGAGGGCATTGATTTGCTGCCCCGCTCGGGCGTTGCCAGTGAGGAAACCGCCTACTGGAAGGTGCTCAAAGACACCGATGGGGAGGATAACTACCTGCAGGTAACTTCCGCGTCCACGGACGGTATTGCCGGGCTTTGGGTGGGCAGGGTGCAGGGCCCACGTATTCGTCTGCTGATTGATACGGCCGTGCATAAGGAGGGGGCGCCGGCCGCATCGCTCGGCGAGCGGATGCTGGGCCTGGTGAACTCCGATATTTTCTTTAATGAGACCTTGAATACCGATAAGGGAGATTTCGTGGTTTCGGGCCGAGTGGCCCGCGTTGAGGAAGCGAAACCGATCGAGACGTTTGAGAAGGAGTAGTGATGCGCTCTCCACTGCTGGATATGCCCGGAGCCGTGCCGGATGAGTTTGATGAGGATGTGCCGGCTCGCTTTGGTGATTGGAGCGGCGAGCAGTGGCAGTTGGAGGCAGGGCAGGCGCTGTCGGACCTCTCGGACTTAGGGGTGGTGCAGGTTTCGGGGCCAGATAGGCTTTCGTGGCTAACTACCATCTCGTCGCAGGTGGTGAACGCGCTGCAACCGGGGGAATCGCGCGAGCTACTCCTTTTGGATCCGAATGGGCGCATTAGTTTTGCAGCTGGCATTGTGGATGACGGGCAGGTCGCAACTCTCCTGGTGGAAGGTGCGAAGGCGGGGGACTTAACCGAGTTCTTACAGCGCATGCAGTTTATGTTGCGCGTGGAAGTGCGCAACGTGACTAGCAAGATCGCGGTGGTTGGAAGCATCGTAAAGACGGGCGCGGATGATTTGCACCAGGTCGCGAGCCGGCCCGT
>OKNX01000607.1_pt1 | contig 6606 bp, 5 predicted proteins | sample 1614901 | NCBI WGS metagenome assembly OKNX01 (sample SAMN04436977, study PRJEB24849) | human gut metagenome | biome: human gut; feature: NICU; material: stool | host: Homo sapiens | place: USA: Saint Louis, MO | collected 2010-08-04
CATCACAAGAGCGAACGCGGATACGTACCAGCGCACCCAGCCCACATTGCCAAGCTCAAGGAGGCCGGCCGTTACACCAACAAATAGCGTTGCACCAACTTGCGGGTACGACTTGAAGAACTTAAAAACGGAATGCATAGCCACATTGTCATATACGAAAATCTGGCTTTCTAGCATGAGTAGGCTGTCCTAACTATCGCAGGAGCCCTCTGCAAACAGCGGGTTCTGTAATTAAGAATCGGGTGCCCGGTAGATACCAGGCACCCGATTCATTTGGCGTCGCTACGATTCACGCCGCATACATACCGTTACTACGCGTTCTTCCTCCGAACGACAGTGAGAACCGCTCCTGCTACAAGCAGAATCACTGCAGCAGGCCACAGGGGCGCTACACCGGTCTTTGGCAGATGCGGAGTAGGCGGAGTGGTTGGCTCAGTGCTCGGCTCTGTGGTTGGAGGAGGCGGAGTCTTGTAGTTCTTGACGCTTACGTCTACAGGAACCGCCACGGGATTGCCCTCATCGTCCTGTTCAGTCTGCAAAGGAACCTCAAATGGAGTGTACTCATTCAGGATCTCATAATCCTTAGGGGCACTAATTTCGCGCGCAAAGTAATTGCCCGGCTCCAGGGCAGGTTCTCCTTCGGGCGTAAACGTACCATCTGCTCCAGTGGTAAACGAACCATCTGCGTTAAAGCCTTCTAGCACGACCTTGCGAACCAGCTTGGTTTCGCAGTTGGCTGGGGCGGTATTGAGCATCTCCTGTAGTTCACTCGGTGAGGACGGGGTGCGCACCGGGCAAACGGTAATCTCTTCCGTATTGGTCAAATCTGGTTCAACACCACAGGGGGATGGTTTATCGTTGACCAGCTGATATAGCTCAAAGTGTGCACCTGCCAGAGCGGTGCCGTCCCCATCCTGCTTAGAGAGCTTGAACGTGCCCGGATTCTTCTTGTAGGTAAAATACATGTGCTGGGTCTCTACGCCCGGCGTCTTGTGATACGACAGCTCGAAGTTTGGCGCCTCGGACTTAACATAACCAGGCATATCCATGCGCCCGTCTTTAAGGATAGGCAGGTCGTTGTCAACGTATGTATAACCCGGGATATCCTTCCTCACGGACTCAAAAGTCGGCTTGTAAGGAATGTTCTTTTCCCCGTAGGGCATGAACGTTTTCGACTCACTATCCCAATTCATCATTGTCAAACCCGAGAGCGACGTCCAGTTTCCTGGTTGCCCTACGTAAAACTCGTACGGGTAACGCGCTAGTGCATAATTCCCAGATCCATCTTGGAACTTAACTTCTCCCGGATTCTCCACTACCCCAGCTAACTCGGGGTAGATGTCGGTGATGCTCTGCTGCGCCATCACAGGCTCTAGCAGCTGATCTTCCAAACATGTAATGGTGGTGTAAGTAGATCCCTCGATCGGGCCGGACCAGAATGACTGGCGTCGATTCGGAATTTTTGCCTCTTCGTCGACATTCTGTACCGCACGGTATTCAGAATCGAGAACATAGCGATAGTCGGCGTAGGCTGGAATGCTCACGTACAGGCCGTTTGCCTTTGCGCCAATCGAACCACCTTGCGTATCGCCAGTAGAACCGGTACCAATAGACATACCCGCATGATCTCCATCGGCAGGCAGGTAAGCGTCCCACTGGAACGTGTGTTCCTCATCGTTATAAAATTCGTCGTCGAACACTACGTGCACTGGTTCGAAGAAATCTCGCGGGTTATTGTTACCCAGGTGCCTCCATGACCCGTCGTTGTTCTTCACGACCACGCTATCTTGACTGGATGGGTCATATTTTTCGGCTGGTACCGGTTTGCCGTCCATCGTGAAGTTCTCGACCGGCTTCCAGGTATAAGGATCGTTGTCACTTCTTCTGGTGTACTGCCACGTCACGCCAAGGCGAAAATTAAGCGTTGGAGCCATGTCCGGATCAACGGTGTCGTATTTAAACTTCATCGTGGTGCGCACGCCATCACATGGATTAAGTTTCGCTCTGAAACCAAAGTGTGAAAGCCGCGTAACTTCGTTCTCATCGGACCTTATACAACCATCGCCCGGATCGCCCTGCTTCCAGTTTTTGTCAACCTGGCCGTGGATCCACTCAAAGCTCAAGTCGTAGTCAGGGAACGGTCTTTCAGCTGCCTGTGCGGGAGCAGACGAAATGGTATTAAAAACCAAAAGCGTCACGAATAGCATCGCACTCAGCGCCAGTGCGACCCCTCGTTTTAATACTAAGAATCTTGAATCAGTCAAGGTCTTCACCTTCAAAGTGTTGCGGACACATCTGAAGTAGCCAAGATTCCAGATGATGTCCGTGTACGGATGGGTACAATAGGACTATATGCCTATACAGGCAGAAAACAAAGCAAAACGAGAAAAGCGGCTCCTTCGGGCCGCTTGGATGGTGGGCGATACTGGGATCGAACCAGTGACCCCTTCCGTGTCGAGGAAGTGCGCTACCGCTGCGCCAATCGCCCGAGCGGATGACGGGACTCGAACCCGCGACCCTCACCTTGGCAAGGTGATGCTCTACCAACTGAGCCACATCCGCGTAAGTGTCGTTTAACGAACATCGACAAGCTTAACGGACATTCTAGCTTTTGGCAAAACCAACACAGCCCCGCCCCAAACAGCTATATTCTGCGGATTACTCGCGCAAAACTCATCTAGATGCAAAGATAGGTACGGTGATCTTAGTTACGCCCTCATTAAACATTTGGCTCTGCTCTCTGGGCCTGATCGCGCTCATATCGACGATTCTCATACCGTTTGCATGGCGCGAGCACCGAAAGAATAAAAAGCCAAGCAGCGGCGCGACAGTTGTTCCGAGTATGGATGTGCTGGCCCATGAAATACGCACGCCCCTTTCTCTAATCAAAGGGGCGGCTGAGCTCCTTGAATCTGCCGGCCCCCTCACCGAAGAGCAAAAACAGTTCACCAAAACCATCCAAGCCAACGCTGAACATGCCATCACAACCGCAGAAGACTTCCTCACACTTGCCAAACTCGATGCGGGTGAGGGGTACCTTGCACTCGAAAATTTTGACCTCCGTGAGCTTACTCGCGACACGGCCCGAGAGATGCGCTCAATCCACGACTTTCCGATCCTCCTGACCGACTCTGGCGAACCGCTTCCCATCACCGCCGATCCTGCCCTAATAAAACACGTGCTTTGGAACCTCATCAATAACGCTGTGCGTCACGCAGGAGCGGACAGCCAAATCCTTGTTCACACCTACCCCAGCGCGAATAGCAGGTGCATCGAAGTTCGTGACCTCGGCTCCGGAATCAACCCCAGCGAAAGAGACTCACTCTTCGTTCCATTCCAGCAACTCGGAGCAAACGGACAAACACCCGCCGGGCAGGGCGCCGGCCTCGGCCTCGCAATCGTCGATAGAATCGTTACACTTCACGGCGGAGAAGTGCTTGTAGATAGCCTGTGGGGGCGCGGAACGTCCATTCACGTTCTCCTGCCAAACACTCCAACGCAGCCGGTTAGGAAGCGCAAATGAAATACCTTGCACTCGTTGTCGATGACGAGAGGCAAATGACAGAAATTGTCAGCTTCGCCCTCGAAACAGCCGGGTTTGACACAGTCACCGCGCACGACGCTGCCCACGCATGGCAACTCTTCCAAAGCCGGCCGGTTAGCCTCGTAATCCTCGACCTCATGCTGCCCGACATTTCCGGAGCAACCCTCGCCAAACGGATTCGAGCGAGCTCGGATGTGCCCATCATTATGCTCACAGCGCTTGGTGACACCGCGCAGCGCGTTGCTGGCCTTGAGGCGGGAGCCGACGACTACATTGCGAAACCGTTTTCGCCCCAAGAACTAATCCTTCGCGCCAAAGCAATCGTTCGCCGTACCATGCCAGCGCCGGCCGAGCCCGTCACCAACGTCGGGCCGGTAATGATCAAAATGGACGCGGTATACGTAAACGGGACGGCGGTAGACCTTTCTGAAATCGAACGAAAACTATTTCGCTGCCTGCTCAATCACCGGGGTGAAGTTGTGCCTGTGCGCACCCTCCTCAACGAAGTGTGGAACACCGCAGCGACTGCGGGAGGGCGCAACATGGTGAAAACCACGGTTTACCGGTTGCGAAAGAAGCTGGAAGCGGCGGGATTACCCGAAAGCACTATCCAATCAGTACGCGGACGCGGCTACACACTGTCTATGTAACAAAGCTGTTACCAAGTGTGACCGTCGCACGCGAAGGTGTTACTCCCCCGCAGTCAAACTGGGAACGTAGGCCAAATGGCTAAGTCCAATTCTCGACTGCACATTGGAGTGCCAAATGAACAACTCTTCGATTCCAAAGTGGCTGCGCGCCCCCGCACCGGCAAAGCGCCTACCCCAGGACGTCGTTGACCACATGTACCCCCGCCTTCGACTCCAAGTATTTCTTGGCATTTTCATCGGCTACGCGGGCTTCTACCTAATTCGCAACAACATTTCTGCGGTCGCTCCGCTCCTCATGAAAGATACGGGCATCGACACCGTAGGCATCGGTATCATCGCTAACGCTGTGCTGTTCTCCTACGGCCTGTCCAAGTTCTTCTCGGCGATGCTGTCCGACCGTTCGAACGCGCGCTACTTCCTTCCCCTTGGCCTTGCACTTTCGGCTGTAATGAACCTCCTCGTTGCATTTGCACCGTGGACTACCGCCTCTGTTGGCATCTTCGCAACCGTTATGTTCATCAACGGCTGGTTCCAAGGAATGGGCTGGCCCCCGTGCGGGCGTGTACTCGTTCACTGGTTCTCCACCTCAGAACGTGGCTGGAAAACTTCCCTTTGGAACACCGCCCACAACGTTGGTGGCGCAGCTCTTCCCGCCCTGATCGGTGTTGGTCTTGCCTGGACTTCCAACAGCTGGCAGGCAGCCTTCTGGGTACCGGCCGTCGTTGCCCTTATCGTTGCGGTAATCGCATTCTTCTTGATCCGCGACACCCCTGAATCAATCGGCCTGCCCCCAATCGAGGAATACCGCGACGACCCGGCTAAGGTCAGCGTAGACGATGGCGTGCGTATGTCCGCGAAGGAACTCATCTTCAAGCACGTTCTCACCAATCACACCATCGTCATGCTTGCGGTTGCGAACGTATTCGTATATTCACTACGCTACGGCGTGCTCTCCTGGATCACTGTGTTCCTCGCCGACAAGCATCACGCCGAGATTGGTTCTGGCCTGGTTGGCTACGCCGTGTTCGAACTCGCTGGCATCCTTGGCACCATCCTTTGTGGCTGGCTATCCGACTCCGTATTTAAGGGCTACCGCTCCGGCACCGGCATTCTGTTCACCATTGCAACTGCAGTCGCCATTGCTGCCTACTGGCTCATGCCGGTTGGTACCCCGATGTGGGTCCTTATCACCCTCGTTGGCCTTATCGGCGGCCTCATCTACGGCCCGGTCATGCTGATCGGCCTCCAGGCAATCGACTTGTCGCCCCGCAACGTTGCAGGCACCGCAGCGGGCTTCACGGGTCTGTTCGGCTATCTGCTGGGCGCTACCCTCGCTTCTACGGGCGTTGGCATCATCGTCCATAAGTTTGGCTGGGACGCCACCTTCATTTGCTTCATTGTTTTCGCCATCATCACTGTGATCTTGTTCGCGATCGTTGGTCGCGACGAGAAGAGACTAATGGCGCAGCGAACTGCAGGCCATCAGGCCCAGTAGACATCCACCTGGATGAATGGGAATCAAAGTGGGGCGCGGTTTTACCGCGCCCCACTTGGCTACACTTACACCATGCGTATCCGACTCCGCTTGGTGATGGGCGCCCTCATGTGTGCCCTCCTCACTGCGGCGTGCGCGCCGACAAGCGAGCTCATATTCCTGTGTTCTAACGACGAATCTGTATGCGAACAGTGGCGTGCAGATTTTGAACACGACTCGGGTATCTCCACCCGATTTTTGCGCCTACCCACTTCCGAAGCCCTCGCACGTCTAACTTCCACGCGCGGCGAACCTGAGTTCGACATCTGGGTGGGCGGACCCTCAGACGGCTACGTCCTCGCTAAAGAACGAAACCTCCTACAGCAATACAGGCCAACGGGTTTTGATACCATCCCTGAGCGGTTTAAAGACGCAGACGCAGCTTGGTTTGGCGTTTACGGATCCGTACTGGCTATTTGCACAAACCCAGAAGTCATCGAAGCAAACGATCTCCCCCGCCCAACGAGTTGGAAAGACCTGGAAGATCCGCGCCTCAAAACATGGATTTCGGCGTCCTCTCCCCTCACTTCAGGTACCGCGTTCACCGCGCTATGGACGCAGGCGAAAATTTTTGGATCCGAGGCGGATGACCACCTCGAAAAGGTTTACGCAAATGTCGCGCGGTTTACCCACTCGGGGACTGCGCCCGCGAGCGTGATTGCGGCGGGGGACGCAGCAGTCGCAATTTCCTTCGCACCCTACTGTGAGCAACGGTTTGGGTCCGGGGCGCGGCTTGATGTGACGTATCCGAGCGAGGGCACGTTTTACGAAGTTGGTGGCGCTGGACTTCTTGCGGGCACACGCTCCCAAGCTGAGGGTGAGGCAATGTTGGACTGGCTATCGAGCAGGTCTGGCCAGGAAGCCATGGCGAAGGCCGG
>OKNX01000608.1_pt1 | contig 6587 bp, 4 predicted proteins | sample 1614901 | NCBI WGS metagenome assembly OKNX01 (sample SAMN04436977, study PRJEB24849) | human gut metagenome | biome: human gut; feature: NICU; material: stool | host: Homo sapiens | place: USA: Saint Louis, MO | collected 2010-08-04
GTTGGTATTTACCCATAAAGAATAAGAAAGGACTCGTTATGGATACACAAACTAAAGAGCCATCAAAAAACACTTCTAATGAAGTATATAAAGAAAATAAAGAAAACAATCATAATGAATCACAACAAACAATTAGTGCTCCACCGCATCAAAAATCTGCGGATCAAGAAGAGATTGATGCATTGAAGGACTCTTACAATGATTTTCTTTATGTATCAAAAGCATTTTCTAATTGTGCTATCAACTCTTTAATCGCCAAAGCACGTCTATACGGTCTCAATCCAGCGCCAATTAAGGGCGCTCGTGTCCTCGAGCTTGGTTCCTCTTGTGGTGGTAATATCATTCCTCAAGCGCTGTACAATCCAGAAGCAACTTTCACAGGCATCGACCTATCCCCTGTCCAAATTAAGCATGGTAACGAGTTAATCAAATCTATCGGCCTCACTAATATCACACTGCTAGAAAAAGATATTATGGACATCGATGATGATTTCGGCACCTTTGATTACATCATCGTCCATGGCATCTGGTCTTGGGTGCCAGATATTGTAAAAGATAAAATCTTATCCATTTGTAATCGCAATTTATCAGATCGTGGTATCGCCTATGTATCGTACAATACATATCCTGGTTGGAAACGATTGGAACAAATTCGCGATATTATGCTCTATTCTGAAACACAGGCTAAAAAAGATAGCTTGCAAGAACGTACGATTTACACAAAGAATGTGCTAAAGCTAATTGCAGAAACCATGAAGATGGACGAGGAAATTCAAAAACAGTCTGGTTATAAAATCGATAATATCAATCGCGTGTTGCAATCCAATAACTATTATGTAGGCCATGAATATTTAGAAACCTTTAATGATCCTGTTTATGTGGCTCAATTTATTGAGCGTGCAGAGCATCAAGGCTGCGTGTATATAGGTGATGCACGATTAGAAAAATCTTTTATTACTTGGTTAGATGACAGCATCGTAGATAATATTAAGGTCCTCTCTAATAATGATTACAAGGCAAAGGAGCAATACTACGATTTTGTTTACGATACACAATTCCGCATGGCCTTATTAACTAAACAATGCAATGCAGATGCAATCGTACGTAATGAAACAGTAGAGAAAGATATTCTTGAAAGCATTTACTATTGTGGGCTTGCAGAGGATAGACTTGGTACACCAAATGGTTGGACAGATCCTTTACATCAAACTATCAAGTATTTTATGAATACAAAACAACTATTTACTATAGAGGATATTCAAAAATATATAGAAGAACATTATCCAAACGAAACCTTTGATATGAATAAGCTATATGTGCGCCTATTCCACCTCTCTATCCTCAACCACCTCAATGCATATGGTGAAAATTATGAATGCTTACCATTTGTAGAAAATGTGAGCTATATTCCTGAGCGATTTATTAATTATGTTTCCACACTCATTGAAGGTAATGGCAAACAGTACATGACGTTAGGTAATATGTTTAATCAAGAGGACGCTAGTGTAGATGAAGGCTTATTATATGTGATGAAGCAAATGGCAAAACCAATCTCTCGAGCAGAGCTAATTGCAATTCTAGATGAAACACTAACAATTACACGCACTCGAAATGGTGAAACATTTACGGTGCCTAGTGAACAATATCTAGACGAATCAATTCAACATATCACTGCTTTGGGATACTTCAGACAATAGATATACCTTTATATAAATATAAATATAAATACAAATACAGATATAGATTGATATATTGATTCATATTTATATCTGCACATAATAAAAGCGTAACTGATAAGAGTGCCGTCTCATCAGTTACGCTTTTTATATTCACTACTATGCGACCTCGGGGTGGAGTTGAGGTATGCATAGTCGCTACTTATTAAGTTGTGTGAACACTATAAACTAATAGTATCCTTATTTTTTATTAACACGAACGCGTTCAATTGTTGGTTCACCTTTAGCATTTTTAGCTACAGTGTCAACACGGAACAAAGCCATTTCAGGGCTAAATTCTGTTACAAGGCGATCATTAACTGTTACGCCGTCTTGAATAGCACGGTATACAATTTGAGCAAATTCATAACGTGTTAACATACGGTCACCACCAAATGTGCCATCTGGATAGCCTTCTACTAAACCACGGCGAGATAAATCGCTTACAGCTTCATATGCCCAATGGTTTGTAGGGATATCTGGGAACAATGTTGTGTGATCGGCTTTCATCTTAGTACCAGCAACACCATTCAACAATGTAGTCAATTTTTGAATTTGAGCATTTTGTTCAGCTACTGTTTTCTTAAGAGCTAATACTTCTTTACCAATTGCTACACGAGAACGAGATACATTGCTATGAGCGCCTACTTTCACAGATAAACCAGCATTAAATACTGTTTCATCACTGCCTACAGTAGAGCCTACACTAAGTTGTACGTCTTCATTAGGACGGTAGAAAGCACCTAATGCGGCCGCATTACCACTGCGGTAATGGCCATAGCCTGCAGCAAAGTCCCATTTAGCATCTGGATCGAAATCAAGTGGATGCAATGCTGCCAACGCTGCTGCACCTGCTACAGATTTATCAACACGTTTATCGATTTTAGATAAATCACCTTTGATATTTTTGATATCATTTGTATTTTTGTTGATATTTGTTGTGTTATTTGTAATTTGGTCAGCAATATCATCAGCAAGAGATACTTTATAGTCGTGAGTATTACCATTTACAGTTGGTGTTACCTTAATGTGGTCACCAGCTGTTACAGTTGTAACACTAGTAGATGCTGCGATTTGATCTTGTACGCGTTTAAGTTGAGACACGTTAACCGCATCAGTATCTGCTACACCAGCTTTCACATTGTTAATAATTTGGTCGCCTGCGCTGATACCATTTGTAGTGTAGTAAATAGTTTTACTACCTTCACTTGCATACATACCGTATTTAGTAAAGTTTGCTTGTTCTAATGTATCTGTGTTTTCGATTTGGATACCTTTAGGTGTAACACCGATATTTTCGCTACCGTTAAAGAAGCGAGCACTGTCTTTATCGATACGAGCACGAACGTCGTCAGTAGCTTTGCCGAAGTTAGCAGAGCTCATTTCTACTAAGTCTTTATTTACAGATACTTTGTATTCCGCACCGCCATTAGCATTAGTGCCAGATGTAACAGTTGTATTATCGCCTGCTACTACAGTAGTATGTTTTTTAGCATCTGCCTCAACAGTAGAGATTTTAGTTTCTACCTTTTTAAGTTGTGCTACGTTTACTGCATCAGTATCATTTGTACCAGCTGCAACAGATGTAATTTGACGTGTTACATCATTAGCTACGTCGCCAACAGATACAGCAGATGCTGTCGCTTTCCATGTGGAGCTTGTATCAGTAGATGCCGCTTTTGTGCTGATATCATAACCAGCTGCACCTTTATCTACTGTCGCATTAGATTTATAACCAAGAGCTACACCGCCTTCAACAGAAGCTTTTGCATCATAACCAATAGTTGTTGTATTGGCAACAGAGCGTGTTTCGCCAGAAGAAAGTCCTCCTATAGCAATTGTATTATCAGCAGTAATGGTATAATCGTTACCCATTACAATATTATTAGATGCATTAGTAATTGTATTATTGTACCCAGTTACGTAATTCAATTTTGCAACATTACCAGCAGTGCCTGTAACAGTATTATTAACACCTGTCATTGATGTCAATTGTGTGTAATCAGCTTTATTGCCGCCACCAATAGCTAAGGTAGATCCACCAGATTTATTATCTTTTACTAAATTACGCACATCTTCTGATAATTTAGTTACAGAGGATGGACCTCCAAAAAGACCTGGTGTTATTGCACCCGCATCTATATCAGTAATAGAGTTAGTAATTTCGTTACCTGCACCGAAAATTAAAGAACCATTAGAATTATTGGTTCTATTAGCAGTACCAACAACAGTGTTGCTTAATCCAGAATAGTTATTAGCAGCTGTAGCGGACTCAATAGAGTTTAAAGAGCCATTAATAGTAGCCCCAAAATTTTTAACTCCTGCAGTATCAGAATTAGTGCCATCATAATTACTGGAAATAACATTTAAAGCACCTGTAGTGGTTGCAACGGTACCATTGGTAAAACTATTTGTACCAATTGTTGTTGAATATACACCTAATCCAGCTTTACGTTTTTCTGTGTAAGTATCGGTGTTGACAGTAATATCACCAATTTTACCACGATAGTTATGAGATCCAATCATGGTACCACCACTACGAACATACGTATTATCCCCTATTGCTACACCCGTAACAACTTTATCTGGTTTTTGTGGAAGGCTTCCAAAACCCCAACGATTAAAAGTAGTTTGATCAAACGCAAAGAATTTGTCTTGTTGACCAATTGTATTTTCTACATATGCATTTTTACCGATAGCTACTGAGCCAGATTGGTCATAGTAGCTATGGGTTGTTGCATTTTCACCGATAACTACATCGCCATTAATATTAGCATAGCCAGATCCGCCAGCATAATTGGTATGTGCACCTTTACCAATAGCAACTACTCCATCTTTTTGAGCACTAGACCCTGTGCCAATAGCTACGCCACTACCTGCACCAGCTACATTATCTGCAGCATTAGCTACCATACATAAACTGGATAACAACACACCGTTAATTAACAAGGTTAATAAACGTCTCCGTTTGTTCATAATTAGAACCTCCATTTACAAACTACAAAACCTATCATTCTCTCGTACTTTAAAATTCATGCTTTATTCATGAGTCTTATATGAATATTGTAGCACGTATACGAATTTTGTAAACAGTAATTTATATATCTATTAAGAGAATATAAAAAAGGATAGTTAATCGATGATGATTAACTACCCTTTTTGGTAAGAGGAAGGCGAACCCCTTACCGGTGCCGTATGATATAGGTTTGTTATTAAGAGAGAGATTTTGAAGTAAACACAACACAAAGATTATTAAATAGTTGGAGAGTAACTAAGATGAACGGGCGATCACACGGCATCAATAATAAGATAATGGCTTTTATAAAAAGCCATTATCTTAAAGAACAATTGATATGAACACTAACGTTTCCCTTACCTAGAGTATATCACTTATATAGGAACAATAGTAGGTTATTTTTCATTTAATTTTCATTAAAATAAAATGAATGCAGGAAATGGCATGACCATTCAATTTGTCTATTCAGTTATCAAAATTATTGTTCAACAAAAACCGTATTAGTTCGTCTTACGATGTTGAGCATTTTATCGCGAACCGTTGCAGATTGTTCTAAACGATGCTTGCCACCATACCAAGCCATCGGAGCTCCCGCTAAACGGAACGTAATTTTACCATATGCACCGCCAGAGCTATGTTCCGGTTTATTGTATCCCATATCTACAGATACACGCGGCGTAAGTTGCAGCTCAGATCCTATGCGCAAACCATTCTTATCAGCTTGTCGATCCTGGTTCCAGTGATAGCCTTCAACATAGACTCTAGCCCAACGCGCATTTTTAAAGGTTTTACCATATTCTAAGGTATAACCATTAGAGACTCGCTCTAAGGTATGCAGGTTCGCATCCAAAACACGTTCATCGGAAGCAGAACCATACCAGTTAAAACGAAACTCGCTTTCACCAGACATATATTCAAGACCAGCACTGAGTCGATCGTGACGATTTAAGAAGCGATGATCATAGAATACATGAGCCCCATAGAGACGACGGTCGTCCTTGGAGATACGACGGTACCCAATGCCTACATTAAGGGTAGTACCCGTATCAGAGGCGCGAGAAATGCGCTGCTGCGTAAACCACACATCACGAGAGGTATTATCGTAATGACCTAGAGGCTGAATCGTCTCCGCAGAATACAGCGGCTTCCATCCTTCTTGGAACTGAAAGCTCAGTGTAGTGCGACGCATCCATGGTTTACCTTTGGCACCGTACATAGCATTGGACACATTAGACATAGCTACGGCATTAATGGCACGATTCACTGCATCCACATTGCTGTACTGCACGGTCTTAGTCTCTTGGCGATCCATCACGAGAGGGCCACCTTCACCGATCACATGGTCTGGCGTGGCCGCTGGAGTAATATGGAAATCCTCAGAGACTGCTTTGATATGTTCCTCACGAGGACTCGTTGCCACTGCAAGGGTATGTTCCCTTTGGACAGACTGGTCTGCCCCCTTATACAATTGTTGTTTTTCTGCCTCGGCGGAGCCCACACAACACAATAGGGCGCTCAAGGCGATACACACAATACGTTTCATTACTCTCTACATTTAAAATTCACACCTTTTATATTGTAGGCTGTATGAGTAAATGTAGAATATCCAAAAGAGTGCTTAATAATATACTCTCCACCATCTCTAACTGGTTTAGGAGCTATAGAGAAATACACTCCGCTGTTATTGTCTCTAATATAAAGAGCTTCTCCTGGAGGATCTATTACCCAGTCATTACTCCAAGGAGTTATTTTATTTTCTCTACTATTTCCACACCATGTATATCCTGAACCCACTTCTGATATATGGAATCCAAAGTCTTCGTTTGAAACTACATTTATCCATGGAGCAGGAGTGT
>OKNX01000612.1_pt1 | contig 6549 bp, 10 predicted proteins | sample 1614901 | NCBI WGS metagenome assembly OKNX01 (sample SAMN04436977, study PRJEB24849) | human gut metagenome | biome: human gut; feature: NICU; material: stool | host: Homo sapiens | place: USA: Saint Louis, MO | collected 2010-08-04
ATTATTCTGTGGTATTTAAGAACGGACAGGTAACTGATTACAACGAAGTATTTAAGAAAGCTATTGAATAATGATTCTTCTATCTTTTTCATTCATTTACCCCACCCCGTTGATATATGACCGTATCTCAAGAGGAACTTTTAGAAAACATAAACTAACTAGGAGTTCCTTTTTCTTTTGTTTTTTTGGAATCCGCTTAAGCGAAATGTATCTGAAATGAAACGGAGATAGAGCATTTTTTTGCTGTAACAGCAAGGTTTTAGTTGTTTCAGATTCCATGTAGTCAAAAATAGTTTATTGAGAAAATAGGAGAGTATTTGATACTAACTAGTAGAAAAAAATGAGATAAAAAGTAAATGGAATCATTTCAGGTAATCTGAAATAAAAAATATACACCTCTGTGGCACTTTATCTTGAGCCAGTACACTAAAAGTTGACACAGGAATAGAAAACTTACTAAAATTTAGTCGAGGTGAATATTCCAATGAAATATGAAGAATCTTTTAAACGACATTGTGTCAATTTAGTGGTTAAAGAAGGCCGTACAAAAGCAAGCGTAACGAAAGAATTTAAGTTGAGTCAAGGTATTATCAAAAATGGATTGATGTCTATGAATCCAATCGTTCAGACAAACAGGTAGACTTAGAGTAACGACAACGGAAACTTGAAAAAGAGAATAAACTTCTCAAAAAGGGAAATGACTTCCTAAAAACAGCGACCACTTCTTTGCCAAGAACTAAAGACTTTAAGATTTGCGTTTATTCACCTTCACCATCAAGAATTCGGTATTAAGTGGCTGTGTCAGTGCTTAAATGTATCTCGTTAGGGATACTATCGCTTTATCAAACAGCAATCTACACCTAGACAACAAAAATACAAAGCACTAAGAACGCTGATTATTGATACCTTTTTTAAGCATAATCAGAGAATGGGTGCACAAAAGCTCTTTGATTATTTAACCAATCAAGAAGTCCCTCTTTCGCTAAGTTTTGGGAAATCAGTACTTAAAGCATATAGGCCTTGTTTCTAGAACAATCAAAACGTATAAGAAGAAAAATAAGCCCCATAAATCCTTTGGTAACAAGTTAGATAGAAATTTTGAAGTCCCAAAAGATACACAGGCGCAACCACGAGTGGTTCGTGATATTACGGCATGTCGATTACACAACGGAACAAAGCTTTATTCGTGTGCTGCGCTGGAACTAGCGAGCAGTGGTTGGTTACAAAGTTTCTTTAGATTGTGACTCTGGGTTAGTTACAGAGGTTATCAACCAAGTACACACCAATTTTCCTGAACAAACAGTCCTTTTTCATAGTGACCAAGGGAGTCAATTTACGAGTAAGAAAGTAGTGGATAAAATCAACTCATTTGAATGGGTTCAAAGCATGTCCCGTAAGGGAAAGTGCTGGGATAACGCTGTGATTGAATCTTTTTTTAGTATTCTCAAGCGTGAAGAATTGAAATGGCATGTCTTTCATTCCTTTATTCAAGCAGAACAGAAAGAGTGGTTCGTGAGTATATATTGACGGATATTACATGTATGTGAGGGCACATGAATCTTTAGGAGGTATCTCGCCTATTCAATATATTATGACGATGAATTTGTCAACGAAGATACAAAAATAGGCACAGAAAAAAATAGACTTTTCCGTGTCAACTTTTCTTGACTAACTCATAAGGTTTTATTTTTAATAAAGTCAGACTGTAGACAAAAGACGTCTCGAACTCGTAATTTGAGTTCGAGACGTCTTTTTATCTGATTTCTTTCGAATTTCAGGACAAAAAAATAAAGGATCCTTGCCTTTCTATAGCAAGGTGGCTAATTTCTTTAAATTCATTGTAGCAAATACCAGCATCGTATGCGTTGCGACTTTTTCCAAGCCTCGATACTTGGTCCAACGTATCCCATGCTTCTCTTTTGCATCCGCAAATGTTCGTTCAATCGTTTGTTTTCATTTTTTTTAACTCGTTTTATTTCGATCCGTTAGATGAAGATGTTCCGCTTCACCCATTAAGTCTCCCCAAACATGTCTTGTGATGACTCGTTGATGATTTTTACTTTTGGTACATTGGTTTAGCAAAGGGCAGTGCTCACACTCTTTTTGATTAGATTTGTATTCATGATATCCGTCTCGCGTGACCGTTGAAAAGTCGAGCATTTGCTCCTGCGGACAAATGTAACAATCATAATACTCGTCATAGAGAAACTCGTTTTTTTGATAATAGCCCCTTTTTCCCTTTGGACCTTGAATAAGGCAAACAAAGACGAATGTACAAATGACTCAAAAAGTGAACAAATTTGGGTGTCCTATACCCAGCATCAGCGACGACACAGTTGATTTCAGGAAAAAGTCTCTTCGATTGTTTGACGAGTTGAAACGCGACTTGACTGTCATGAATATTTCCAGGAGTTACTATCGTGCTGAGAACAAACTCGTTGTCGTCGCATGAAGTATGGGCAGAATAAGCAAACTGTTTTTCTCGTTCGCCTTTGACGTAGTATCCACTTTCCGGATCAACCTTATTTATTTTTCTTTCTTTCAGCTTCACTTCCTTTTCTAGTCCAAAGTAAAAGGACGTTTTCCCGCTTCAATTCGTTGACCATTGATATCATTTTCTAATTCATTTTGATACGCTTTCGCTTCACCGTGAGTCATTTCCTTCGTGAACTTATGTATTGGCGTTGGCTTTGATGTGGATAGAATTCAGATACAAATTATCCTCTTTTACGAAACCTGCTTTAACTGCTTGTTCTAAAATATAGGCAAAGATATCCTCAAACAACGTCGTTTCTCTAAATCGGCGGACATAATTCTTTACAAAAGTTGAGAAATGGGGGATTTTCTGCTCGAAGGAATAACCTAATAACCAGCGGTAAGCGACATTTGTGTCGGCTTCCTTAATGGTTTGTTGCATGGAACGAATACCGAATAAATACTGGATAAAAACCAATTTGATCAGAATTACTGGATCGATAATTGAGCGATCTAAATTGGAATAAGTGGCTTCGACGATTGGATAAATAAATTCAAAATCAAGCACGGAATCAATCTTTCGAACGAGATGATCTTGAGTAACCAGATCATCAATCGTGAGCATCACAAATTTATTTCTAACGTTCGTATTGTTTTTAGACATCATAACTATCCCTCTTTGTATTCGATTTCATAAATCTATTATAAAAGAAAAAACTGTAGACAACATCCATAAAATGGACTTTGTCTATAATCTGGCTTTATTTTTAATAATTTTTTTAGGATACGCTGACATGTGAAACTCAAGGTATCTTAACTAAAAAATAAGGCTTGCCAAAAAAATATATTATGTTATCCTTATTAATATAAATTTCTATTATTTACAATTAGAAAGAAGGAATTTTTGTGTTAACAATTCATAATCTATCGGTCGCTTATGGTGATTTTCCAGTATTTAATGAATTATCTGTACAATTCAATTCGGGTAAAATTACAGGGGTTATTGGTCCGAATGGAGCAGGGAAATCAACACTAATTAAAGCGATATTAGGCCTTGTAAAGGCAAAAAAAGGAAGTTGTAATTACAATGGCAAAAATATTAGAGAAGTTCAAAAAAAAATTGCTTATGTAGAACAACGGAAAGATTTGGACCTTAGCTTCCCTATTAATGTGTATGAATTAGTATTGACAGGAAGTTATGGAGAACTAGGTTTATTTAAAACACCAGGTGAGGATGAAAGAAAAGCTTGCGAGGATGCTATAAAAAAAGTAAATATGAGTGACTATTGTGATCGACAAATTGGCAATCTGTCCGGTGGACAATTGCAACGTATTTTTGTAGCTAGGGCTATTTTGCAGCAGGCTCAGATTGTTATATTAGATGAACCTTTTGTAGGGATTGATTTAGAAAGCGAAGGTGCTATCATGAAAATTTTGAAGCAATGGCGTAATGAAAATAAAACAATCATAGTTGTTCATCATGATTTAAACAAAGTGTTTGATTATTTCGATGAGTTGGTTGTAATGAACCACGGTATCATAGACTATGGACCTACAAAAGAGGTTTATAATTCTAAAAATATTGAAAAAGCTTTTAGTGCTGATTTATCTTCGGTGTTATTTAAGGAGGTACAATAGATGGATTCCATCATGAATTTTTTTCAAGCGATGACAAAATATGATTTTTTACAAAGCGCGTTAATAACCGCTATTATGGTAGGAATTATGTCTGGAATTATCGGCAGCTTTATTATTTTGCGTGGAATGTCGCTGATGGGGGATGCTATCTCTCACTCAGTTTTACCAGGTGTAGCAGTTGCCTACATGTTAGGTATTAACATTTTAATTGGTGCATCCGTATTTGGAGTTTTGGCTGCGATGCTGATTGGTTACGTTGCCTCTCATAGTAAAATTAAAGTGGACACCGCTATTGGGGTAGTTTTTAGTTTTTTCTACGCTTTAGGTTTTATTTTGATTTCATTGGCGGAAAGTTCAACGAATCTGCACCATATTTTATTTGGTAATATTTTAGCTGTTAGCAACAGTGATATTATTACAACTGCAATTGTACTAGCACTTGTAATTTTATTTGTCCAAATTTTTTACAAAGAGTTACTCATTACATCTTTTGATGAGACATTTGCTAAAACATATGGTTTGAATACACAATTGATTCATTATAGTTTAATGCTTGTGTTAACATTAGTGACTGTGTCAGCTTTACAGACAGTTGGTATTATTTTAGTGGTTGCTATGTTAATTACCCCTGCAGCTACAGCATATTTTTGGACTGATCGTTTAAATATAATGTTAGTTTTTTCATCTATTTTTGGAGTCATTTCATCAATTTGTGGTCTTTACCTTAGTTATACTTTTAATTGGGCTTCGGGTCCAGCTATAGTAATTGTAGCGGCAGGAATGTTTTTGATTTCGTTTGTATTTTCGCCTAAACAAAAATTAATATACTTAAAAAAATAGAAATGAGGATATAATATGAAAAAAATATATATAACAATAGTTACTATGGTGTTGGTAGTAGCAGGAGTAATTTATTTCGTTAATAATCGGAGTGAAGGCTCTAACAAAGCGATAGAAAATGAGAAAATTAGTGTGGTAACCACTAACTCTATTTTGGAAGATATGGTTAAAAACGTGGCTAAAGATCGAGTTAACTTGTATAGTATTGTACAAAGAGGGGTTGATCCTCATGAATATGAACCTCGTCCAGAAGATATCTCAAAAGCGACCGATGCTACAATTATATTTCATAATGGATTGAACTTAGAAACTGGGGGGAGTGGATGGTTTAAAAAGCTTGTAAAAAGTGCGCATAAAGAGTTTAACAAGGACGTTTTTGCTGCTAGTGAAGGGGTCACGCCGTTACACTTGACGACTAATGAAAAAGAAGAGGATCCGCATGCTTGGTTAGACTTAGCTAATGGTATTCATTATGTTAAGACAATAACGAAGGTATTAAAAGAAAAAGATCAAAAGAACGCGGATTTCTATCAAAAGAATGCGGATTTTTATATAGAAAAATTGCAAAAATTACATGAAGAAGCACAATCCAAGTTTCTTGATATACCTGAAAAACAACGCTTGCTTGTTACATCAGAAGGGGCATTTAAATATTTTGCTAGAGCATACCATGTTACTCCAGCTTATATTTGGGAAATTAACACAGAAGCACAGGGGACTCCTGAGCAAATGAAAACAGTATTAGCTAAAATTGAAGCTTCTGATGTTAAACACTTGTTTGTTGAGACCTCCGTCTCACCAAAATCAATGGAAAAAGTTGCTTCAGAAACTGGTTTAGAAATCTATTCCAAAATTTTTACCGATTCTCTGGCAAAAGAAGGAGAGGAAGGCGACACGTATTACACTATGATGAAATGGAATCTCGATAAAATACATGATGGTTTAGCTTATTAGTTTATATTTTTCTTTAAAGAGCCACAAATCTTTATGTACAAATAATACTTGACACTATGATGTATAATAGTAGAGGAGTGATGATAAGGGTTGACGCCAATTCAAGAAAAATACTTATTGGTTATTGAACAGATTAGTTTCCAAAATGAGATTGTAAAAAATAGTCAAATTGCCAGTTATTTGAACGTGAAACCTTCGTCTGTGACGGAAATGGTTGAGCGGTTATCTGATAATGGTATGGTTAATTGTGTTTCGTACAAAGGGATAGTTTTAACTGATAAGGGAAAACAAGAGTTAGAGATATTAAAAAAAAGATGGCAGATTATGACAACTTTTTTAAAGGATCAATTGGATTGTTCTGAAATAGAAATAGAAAATATTATGGAAGAATTTATTCAGATTAAAAACCCGGTATTTTTAAAGAAACTTGATTTGTATATAAAAAGTACTAATCCAGCACAGTGAATGGAAACTCAAGTGCTTAATCTTACAATGTAATTTTTGGATAAATTTTTATTTTTTGACTGAATGTAGAATTTAATTAGTTAAGTTTCCTAGCCAATAAAAATTTTGTATGTTTTTTAGCACGCCGTTTGTATAATTAAGCGAGACAAATAAAAAAGCCATTTATGTTACACTCAA